>WNEL01000868.1_pt1 | contig 13743 bp, 6 predicted proteins | sample 5399991 | NCBI WGS metagenome assembly WNEL01 (sample SAMN13153325, study PRJNA577476) | soil metagenome | isolation source: 20 cm grassland meadow soil pre-rain plot 2 | place: USA:California | collected 2015-09-08
GAACCGCGCGCCTACGATCTCGGCTTCATCGTCGACATGCCCGACGGGGACAACACGGTCACGGCGCGTCTGGTCAACAATGACAACACGCCGCTCAGTCCCGACGCCTCGACCTCCGTCACGTTCCACATCGCCGGCGCCACGAATCCAATCGGATCGGAGCAGCTCACAGGCTCCGTCTCGGGGATCCTCGCCGTGATCCTCGTCGTGCTGCTCATCCGTCGCCGCAAGGCGGTCGCGCGATTCTCGGATCAGAAGGATCGGACGTCCTAGGCGGGAGGCCCTGGGCTCTCCGTCACGGCGGATTGAGGTTCAGGTTCGCTCGGAGCTTTCCGTCGGGAGAGCCACCAGCCGACTCCGAGAGCCAAGGTTCCCCCGAGGACCCAGGCCAGGGGCAACCAGTCCGGGTTCACGCGGAGCAGCAGGCCGACGAGGAAGAAGGCGACCGTCGAGATGCCCAACGTCCCGCCGAGGACGATTAAGGCCAGGGGCCGGCGGTCCACGTTGAACTGCGCCTTGTAGATCTGGATTCCGGCCTTGGGGAGCGTGGCGAGGAGGAACAGCTGCAAGGCCAGGGAGTGCGCGCCATATTGCGTCCCTCCGAGGATCGTCATGGCGACCTGCGCGAGCACGACGCCGAGGGCGACCATCGGGACGAGGATCGCCGCGAGGAGACGACGCATGCTCGCCGTCAGCGAAGCCGGCAGGCGGTCGCGGATCGAGCCGTGGGCGTAGAGGGACTTGGACACCGACTCGGGGATGTAGTTGAGGACCTCCGCGAGCTGCAGCGCGATGAAGAAATAGGAGGTCGGGGCGGACCCGATGAAGATCAGCAGGAGGGCCGGGCCGACGCGGCTCGGCAGGGAATAGACGAGGCCGGAGAGCCAGTTGCCCGCGGAGAGCACGAGCATCACGACGAGGAGCGGGAGCGTGTAGGCGGCAGACAGGCCCACGACGCCCTCGGACAAGAGGGCGAAGAGGAGGATGATCTTCGCAATGCCGTATGACACGGCCCGATAGGCGAGGTACTCGCTCTTCCGCGCCGCGAGGATCGAGGCGTCCGTGATCTGGAAGCACGTCTGCGACGTCGTCTGCACGACCGCGATGACGACGAGGGCCGGGAGGATCTGCAAGACCGCGAGGTCGTTGCTGACCGTGAGCACGACCAGGGAGAGGACGAGCCCCACGACCGACGCGAGTCCCCCGCCGACCAGGAGGATCCGCCACATGAGCGCCCGAGGCCGGCTCGCCCGCGGCGCATAGCGGACGAGTCCGTTGTCGAGCCCGAGGATGCCGATCGACGTCGCCAAGGAGGAGAGGCCCACGATCGACCCGGCGATCCCGACCGCGTTCGCGCTGAACAGCCGCGCCGCGAGGCCCCAGAAGACGAAGCCGAGGACGGCGCTCCCGATGCTGCCGGCGAGCACCCAACCGCCCTGCTCCCGGACGAGGGCCGCCTCGGAGATCCCTCCGGTCGAGAGGACAGGCTTCATCCAAGGGAATTCCCAGCCCTCGATGACGCTCACGAAAGATGGCAACGTGGGCGGGCCCGATAAGGATTACCCGAACGCGCGGCGCGGCGCCTATTTCCTTCGTGGAAGGCGCTGCGGATGCGTGTGCCCTTCGAGGATCCAAGCGACCTTCTCGTCCAGGAGGAGATCGAAGACCGGCGTCCCGAGCTCGTGACTATGCTCGCCGGACGCGACGCAGCCTTTGTGCGAACGACGATGACCTGGGGTATGGCCCGCGCCCTCGCCTCGTCGATCGATCGCTCGACGAACGCGTCGTGGGGATCGCCCGGGACGCATCTCACTCCCCCTCGTTGTCGACCAACCAGACGGAGCCCGACCACGATCCCACATCGCCAGCGGCGGAGAAGGAGAAAGCCCGCGGCGGCCGACGAGACCCGTACGGCCGGCACGAGCCCCGTCGAGAGGAGGAGGATCACGGATGCAGCGATGGCGCTCGCCAGGAGCGACCAGGACCTTACTCGCCTCTCCCCCGAACGGCATCTGCGGGCGGACGTTTAACCATTTCCTGCGGACGAAGGCCGGCGCTGCGTGGATCGGACCGAGTCTCGCCCCGAGAAACCGAATCGGCACCGTGGGGGGCTAGGATCGCTGATTTCAACTTTGAGAATAGGTGTGAACGCAAATATTCAAGCCTCAGGAAGAAACTCCTATCTAGGCTCAAGGGACCGTCCGTTGGGCCAGAGAGCATGCAGGGGGAGAGAGGGGGCGGAGTAGCGGAGACCTTAGTCTCAACCCTGTTGGTGCTCGCGGCGATCCTCACGGCCTTCGTCCCCTTCGCGGGTCCGTCGAGTCCCAATGTCGCGGGGCACACCACGGTCCTCCTGTCGGGACGCGCGCTCTCGTTCTCGTCGGAATCGTTCGGCCTTTCGGCGCCGGTCGTCTCGTCCGCCCCGCCGACCGGTGCGAACTTCGATTACGTCCTCACGATCGTCATGGAAAACAAAGCGATCTGCGACATCCTCACGTCGTGCAACGGAACCGCGCCGTACCTGACAAGCCTCGCGGCCGCCTCGGGCCTGGCGACGCACTACCATGGAACCATCTCGCCAAGCCTCGGGAACTACCTCTCCATCACGGCCGCGAGCACGTTCGGTTGCACGGCCGATTCGCTCCCGAACGCGTCCGCGTGCACGCGAGAGGCGTGGAACGCGTCGAACCTCGTGGACCGCCTCGAGGCGGCGAGCCTCACGTGGAAGGCGTACCAGGAGTCCATGCCGAGCAACTGCTTCGGCGGCAACCAGTACCCGTACGCGGCGAAACACAATCCGTTCGTTTATTACAAGGACATCGCGACGAACGCGAGCCGCTGTGCGCGGGTCGTCCCGTCCGGCACGTCCAACCAGGTCCTGCTGAACGACCTCGCTTCCACCGCGACGGCCTCGAACTACATGTGGTTCACGCCGAACCTCTGCCACGACATGCACGATTGCAACGTGACGGCGGGCGACACCTTCCTGTCCGGGCTCGTGCCACAAATCCTGAACAGCACGGTGTTCCAGACGCAACGGGCGGCCCTCTTTATCACGTTCGACGAAGACGGGGGCGGACGGGGCTCGCCGGACCTCTACACGGTCTGGGCCGGAGCCACTGCGAGACACGGCTTTCAATCGAACGTCCCGTACACCCACTACTCCGCCCTCCGCACGATCGAAGCGAACTGGAACCTCACGCCCCTGACCGCGAACGATACGGCGGCCGTCCCCATGAACGAGTTCTTCCCCGGCCTGCCCACCGCGCGATTCGTCACCTCTCCGACGTGGCCCAAGGGAAACACGACGGTCACGTTCGACGGGTCCTCGTCCTCGAGCGACGTCCCGAACGCCACGCTCCAGTATCGGTGGGACTGGACGAACGACGGGACGTGGGACACGAACTGGTCCACGACGCCGACCGCGACCCACGTCTACGGCTCGTCGGGCGTCTACACGGCCGCGCTCCAAGTCCAGGACGTCCATGGTTCGAACAAAACCACCCGCATCGTCACGGCGGATGACCTGCCTCCCGTCACGACCGCCACCCTCTCTGGGACGTTGGGCCAGAACGGCTGGTACACCGGGACGGTGACCGTCACCCTGAACGCGACGGACGACCGCAGCGGCGTCGCGTACACGACCTACCATCTGGACGGATCCCCGGTGCGGACCTATGTGAACCCGATCGTCGTGAGCGCCGACGGAGTCCACACGCTCACCTACCATTCGGCGGACCGGGCCGGCAACGTCGAGCTCCACAAGGACGCGACCTTCCAGAAGGACGGGACCGCTCCCGCCACCGCGGTCGCATTCTCCGGGACGTTGAACGGAAGCCAGTTCCTCACTCCGATCCTCGTCACCCTGTCTCCGACGGACGCGCTCTCCGGGGTCGCGTCGACTCGGGTCCAGATCGATGGCGGCGCGGTGACGAACTACACGCTCCCGGTCCTGGTCAGCAACGTGGGGACCCATTCCGTCCAATACCATTCCATCGACGTCGCGGGGAACATCGAGCCGACGAACTCCTTCGCGGTCGTCAACGGGACGATCACGGGCGTGTCCCTGCTCTCGCAGGCCATCCTGAACGGGACTGCGGGGTCCTCCGGCTGGTACACGTCGGCCGTCACCGTGACCTTGCAGCTCGTAAACGGGACCTCGCCTCCCGACTCCATCGTGTATCGGCTCGATGGCGGGGCCTGGACCGTGTACGCCCAGCCGTTCGTCGCGACGGGAGACGGCGTCCACAGCCTAGACTTCAACGCGACGAATGGCGCGGGCCTGAACGAGGCGACCCATCACATCGCGATCCGAATCGACACGACGCCGCCCGTTTCCACGTCGACCCTGTCGGGCAGCCTTGGCAACGATAGTTGGTACGTCTCCGTTGTCACAGTCGTCCTGAGTGCGACGGACGCCACGAGCGGGGTGGCGAACCTCTCCTATCGGATTGACGGAGGCCCCTGGTCCCTCTACGCGGCTCCCTTCTTCCTGAACGAAGGGCGACACACGCTCGACTACCACGCGACGGATATCGCGGGCCTCTCTGACATCGGCCATTCGGTAAGCGTCAAGGTCGACACGACGAAACCCGTCTCGACGGCGGCCGCCTCCGGGACGCCCGGGAACAACGGCTGGTACGTCACGCTTGCCACCCTCGTCCTGAATGCATCGGATCTGACGAGCGGCGTGGCGCGCATTTCGTACCGGGTCGACGGGGGTCCGTGGCAGACCTATTCCGTTCCCTTCGTCCTCGGCGAGGGCGTGCACCTCGTCGAATACAACGCCACGGACAACGCCGGACTCACCGAGACCACGAACTCTCTGACCGTGAAGGTCGACACCGTGGCTCCGGTGACGACGGCGTCGCTGTCCGGGACGCCGGGCAGCAATGGCTGGTTCGTCTCGGCCGTGACCGTGTACCTCAACGCGACGGACGCGACGAGCGGCGTGTCGAACATCACGTACCGGATTGACGGAGGGCCGTGGAGGGCGTACGCTGGCCCCTTCGTCCTCGCCGAAGGCCGTCATGCGGTCGACTTCCAAGCTACCGATCTTGCCGGGAACGTGGAGTCCCGGGTTACCCGGACGATCTTGGTCGACACGACGCGGCCCTCCACCAACGCGAGCCTGTCGGGAATCCCGGGCCACAGCCCATGGTACGTCAGCGGCGTGACGGTGTACCTGAACGCCTCTGACACGACGAGCGGAGTCGCCGGCCTCGTGTACCGCGTGGACGGAGGCAATTGGACGGCCTACTCCGGCCCGTTCACCCTGGCCGATGGCGTGCATCTCATCGAATACCATGCAACCGACGTGGCAGGGCTCGTGGAGTTGACGAAGTCGCGGACCGTCTCGATCGATACGGTTCCCCCGACGACGACCGCCACCCTGTCTGGAACCGCGGGCGCGAACGGTTGGTTCGTGTCCGCGGTGACCGTCACCCTGAGCGCGACGGACGCCACAAGCGGGGTCACGAATATTTCCTACCAGATCGACGGAGGCATCTGGCTCGTCTACGCCGGACCGTTCGTCGTCGGGCAGGGAGTCCATACCGTGGATTACTTCTCGGTGGATCTCGCGGGGCTCACGGAGGCAAAACATTCGCAGGTGATCGATGTCGATACGACGGCCCCGGCCACGACGGCCACCCTTGCCGGGACGACGGGTGCCAACGGATGGTTCACGTCGGACGTCGTCGTGAGTCTCACCTCGAGCGACCCGGAGAGCGGCATTGGCAGCGTCTTCGTCCAGGTCGACGGGGGAGGGTGGGTCGTCTACACGGGCCCGGTCACGCTGATGGATGGGAGGCACCTTGTCGACTATTACGCTGTGAACAACGCAGGGTTGTCAGAAGCCTCGCATACCGTCGCCATCCTCGTCGACACGGTTCCTCCGACGACAGTCATCTCTCTGTCCGGAACCCTCGGGGCCAACGGATGGTACACGTCGAATGTGACGGTCTCGCTCACAGCGACGGACGCGACGAGCGGCGTGGCGAACATCTCATATCGAATCGATGACGGCCCTTGGCTCACGTATGCGGGCCCATTCGCTCTCGATGAGGGGTCCCATGTCGTGGACTATTTCTCCTCGGATGTCGCGGGGCTCGTGGAGACGAAGCATTCGCAGAGCATCGCAATCGATACGACGCCCCCCTCCACGACCGCCTCGGTCTCCGGGACGGCGGGCGCGAATGGATGGTATATCACGACCGTCGTCGTCAGCCTGTCCGCGACCGATCCGGTGAGCGGAGTCTCGAATGTGTATGGCCATGTCGATAGCGGGCCGTGGCAGATCTACTCGGGACCCGTCACGATCGGCGACGGAGTGCATGTCTTCGAATACTACGCCGTCAACGGAGCGGGCCTGGTCGAGGGGACGCATTCCCTCTCCCTCGCGGTCGACACCACCCCACCCGCGAGCACGATCTCGCTCTTCGGAACGGCCGGGGCGAACGGATGGTACCTCTCCAACGTGACCGGCTACCTGAGCGCATCGGACGCCACGAGCGGCGTCGCGAACCTTTCCTACCAGATCGACGGAGGCTCGTGGCTATCCTACAACGGTCCCTTTGTTCTGGGCGAGGGGCTGCACACGGTGGCCTACTTCGCCTCCGACCAAGCCGGCCTCGTGGAAGCGATCCATTCCACAACGGCGGCCATCGACAGGACCCCTCCCTCGACGGCCGCGACAATCACGGGGACCGCCGGGGCGAACGGATGGTACGTTTCGAACGTCATCGTGGGCCTCTCGGCGAACGACTCCGGGAGCGGCGTCGCAGCCACGTACGTTCAAGTCGACGGTGGAAATTGGGCGATCTATGCAGGCCCGATCACGTTGACGGAGGGGAACCACGTCCTCCACTACTATGCCGCAGACGTCGCCGGCCTCATGGAAGCGACCCATTCCCTCTCCGTTTCCGTGGACGTGACGCCTCCCGCGACCGCGAGTTCCTTTGCCGGGACCGCGGGTGCCAACGGATGGTACACGTCTAACGTGACGGTCTCGCTCACCGCGACGGATGCGACGAGCGGCGTCGCCGCGGTGAATTATCGGATCGACAGCGGCTCTTGGCTCGTGTACGCCGGCCCCATCGTGCTCGGCGAAGGTCGTCACCTGTTGGAATACAGGGCGAGCGATGTGGCCGGGAACCTCGAGGCGATCCACGCCCGCAGCATCGCGGTCGATCCGAGTCCACCCCTGAGCGCCGTCAGCCTCTCCGGCACGCAGGGCGCGAACGGCTGGTACGTAACCGGGGTATCCGCCATGCTCACGGCGACGGACGTGACAAGCGGGGTCGCGACCATCGAGTATCGGATCGACGGCGGACCTTGGGTGACCTACGACCGTGCCGTGACCCTTGGAGAAGGTCGGCATGTCCTCGGGTTCCGTGCGACGGACCTGGCCGGTAACCGGGAGATCGACCGATCCGTGAGCGTCCTCGTGGACACCACGACGCCCGTGAGCTCCGCGGTATTGCAAGGATCGATTGGCGACAACGGATGGTATCGGTCCAACGTGACGGTCTCTCTCAACGCCTCCGACGCCACGAGCGGCGTCGGGCAAATCTCGTATCGACTCGACAACGGCTCCTGGCTCGTGTATCAGGGGGCCTTCGTCCTGACGAATGGCGAGTATGTCCTCGAGTACTTCGCCACGGATGCCGCCGGACTCGTGGAGCCAACGCACACGACGACGATCCGCATCAACACAATCGCACCGATCACAACGGCCTCGGCCTCCGGCACGGTCGGGGCAAATGGATGGTACGTCTCGTCCGTCTCGGTGACGTTGAATGCCTCCGACAGGGACGGCGGCGTCTCGCAGATCTTCTATCGATTGGACGGAGGATCGTGGACCGTGTACTCCGGGCCCCTCGTCTTGGGGGATGGCCGACGGGTCCTCGACTATTACGCCACGGACCGCTCCGGAAATCTGGAACCGGCCCATACGAAAACCTTCTCGATCGACACGGCGCCTCCGGTGGCCTCGGCCAGTTTGCTCGGGACCGTCGGCGCGAACAACTGGTACGTCTCAAACGTCACCGTTACACTGGATGCCTCCGATGTAACCAGCGGCGTCGCGGGGATCCGGTACCGCATCGACGGAGGCCCGTGGCAACCGTACGGAGGTCCATTCCTGCTGGGACCAGGCCGCCATTCCGTCGACGTGTTCGCGTTCGACGCCGCGGGATTGTGGAGTCTCTCATCGACGACGAAGATCCTCATCGATGTCGTCGGGCCCACGACCGTCGATGGAGTGTCGGGGATCGCCGGCGAGAACGGATGGTACGTCTCGGACGCAACCGTCACGTTGACCGCCTCCGATTCCGGGAGCGGCGTCGCGTCGACCGCCTACCGCCTCGATGGCGGCGCCTGGATCCCATACGCCGGGCCGTTCTCGATTTCGCAGGGCGGCCGGCACCTCCTCGAGTTCGCCTCCGTCGACAAGGCGGGCAACCGGGGACCCATCGTCCGGGATTCCGTGGACGTGCAGGCCTCGAAGCCGTACTTCCTCTCCCTCACGGGGTCGGCGAACGCGACTTCCTCACCAGTCCGGATCACCTGGAGCGCGGCGGACAACGACTCCGGGATCGCCGGATACGAGGTGCGCGTGGACGACGGCGCCTTCTTCTCGGTCGGGATGGCGACGTCGGTCTTGCTGAACCTGACCGACGGTTCCCACGTGGTTCATGTCAAGGCCCTGGACGTCGCGGGACAGTCGACGATCGGGACGTTATCCATCCAAGTCCTTTCCGCGTCGGGCGAGCCATTCGGATCCCTGTTCCTCGTCGTCGGGGCACTGGTCGGCGGCGCCGTCGCGATCGTCGCATTCCGCGTGTGGCGCGGCCGTCGCGGCCCGAACACGAAGTCCCGCTGATTTGGAGACCGGACTCGGGGAATCGCAATGCGAACGTGCGCGACGGAATCCGGTTCCTTCGTTTCCATTCCCGATAGTACGGGCGACGATTTCGCCCAAGGTTTTTACAGGTCCGAGGCTACAGGCGGAACACGCGAGTGCTGAAAGAAGGAGGAGGCGAACGAACAGGATGATGCGGGCAATCCTCGTCGCCCTCCTCCTCTTGACCGTGGGCGTCGCGGCGTCGACCCCATCTCGGCGGACGACGCCCGCACCGGCCGTCCTCACCGGGTCCGCCTCGCCGGGGGCATTCTTCGACTACGTCCTGGTCATCGTCATGGAGAACCACAACATCTGCGACCTCCTGGCGAGCTGCGGCGGAACCGCCACGTACCTGTCCGGCCTCGCCGGTTCCTACGGAGTCGCGACGAAGGAGATGTACTGCCATGTGAACCCGAGCCTTCCCAACTATCTGTGCCTGACGAGCGGGTCCGACTTCGGCTGCACGGCGGACCCCGGACCGAACTCGACGACGTGCACGAAGACCGCGTGGGGGGCGACGAACATCGTGGACCGCCTCGAGGCCGCCGGGTTGACGTGGAAGGGTTACATGGAAGACATGCCGAGCAGCTGCTACGCCACCGACAGCGGGAACTACGTCGTCCACCACAATCCCTTCATGTATTACAGCGACATCGCGAGCGATGCGACGCGTTGCGCCCGGGACGTCCCCGCCGGGCCATCCATCGGCTCGGATGCGACCCTGCTCGCCGACCTTGGATCCGCGTCGACGGCATCGAACTTCATGTGGCTCACCCCGAACAAATGCAACGACATGCACAGCTGCTCGATCCATCAGGGTGACACGTACATGTCGGGACTCGTCCCGAAGATCCTCGACAGCACGCTCTTCAAGACGACGCGCGCGGCCCTCTTCGTCACGTACGACGAAGGATACGATCAGCCGGTGTACACGGTCTGGGCGGGCTCCCTTGCGAAGACGGGCTATCTGTCGTCCTTCGGGTATGACCACTTCTCCTTCCTCTCCACGGTCGAGGCGAATTGGAACCTGGCCTCCCTGACCCCGAACGACCGGGACGCCCCGAACATGGCCGAGTTCTTCGTGGGACAACGCTCCCGCGGCGACTCGACTCCGCCGACCGCCCCGTTCCCGCTCGGGATCGTCCTCGGCATCGCAATCCCGGTCGCGGCCGTGGCGATCGTCGCGTTCCTGCTGCTCCGCCGACGGAAAGGGACGAAGGGGTCCCCGGCGAAACCGGGTCCATCGGAGCCCGGTTCGGCCAAATCGCCGACACGCGGCGACGAAGGCGCGGACGAGGACGAATGGGAGCTCTGACGCGTTCTCAGGAGCACCATGGCCACGCGTTCCCGTCACGTGTGGGGCGTCCTTGCCGCGATTGCGATCGAACTCGTCGTTGCGCTCGCGGCAGGAATGACCGGCCCGCTTCCCTCCGGCGTTGACGGGCCGCGGGTGCGCGGGGCTGCCGCGGCGGGACTCTACTTCGACTACCTCGTGACCATCGTCATGGAGAACAAGGACCTCTGCGACGTCCTCACGTACTGCGGCGGATTCTCCCCATATCTGACGGGCCTCGCGGATGCCTGGGGAATTGCCGACGAGGACCGCTACTGCAACGTGAACCCGAGCCTCCCGAACTACCTCTGCCTCACCGGCGGATCCGATTTCGGATGCGCAGGCTACAGCGGCGATCCGAATTCGAACGCGTGCACGGGTGCCGCCTGGAACGCCCCGAACATCGTCGATCGCCTCGAGTCGGGCGGCGTGACGTGGAAGGCCTACATGGAGGACATGCCGAGCAATTGCTACGCTCGGGACTCGGGGGAATACGCGGTGCGGCACAATCCGTTCGTCTACTACAACGACATCGCCACGAACGCGAGCCGCTGTGCCCGCGTCGTTCCGTCGGGCAATGCGGCGAGCGCGCTCCTGAACGACCTCGGTTCCACAATGACCGCCTCGAACTACCTGTGGTTCACGCCGAACGACTGCAACAACATGCACAGCTGCAGAGAGTCGATCGGCGACACGTACATGTCCGTCCTCGTCCCGAAAATCCTGGACAGCACGGTCTTCCGGACCACCCGCGCGGCACTGTTCATCACGTTCGATGAGGGCTATCGCTTCCCGACCTATGCCGTCTGGGTCGGTCCCCTCGTCAAGACGGCCTATGCATCCTCGTACGGATACACGCACTACTCGGTCCTGGCGACGATTGAGTCGAATTGGAACCTGTCCCCCCTCACCTCGAACGACCGAGACGCCCCGCACATGGGGGAGTTCTTCCTCGGTCAGCCCTCTCGCGGATTCCGGAATCCGCCGCCGCATCCGATCCCCCTCGCCTACGTCGCGACGATTTCCGGGGCCGGCGGGGTTGCCTTGATCGTGACGGGAGTAATCCTCGTTCGCCGCGAGAAGCGCCGATCCGCCGAGTGAGCCGCCTCCGCCACACCTGCAGTCTTGCACCTGCAGACGATGCTGTAGGACGTCTTGGCGCGTCCTTCCCCGTGGCCACGGACGCGATTCTCTGACCACACCGATAGACCTATGTATAACCTTAGGTATAACTTGTGATGTGCTTACGAAAGCAAAGAAGTGGGGCAACTCGATCGGCCTGGTCATCCCAGCGGAGGTCGTGAAGAAGGAGCGGATTCGGCCAGGCGACTCGATCGAGCTGGTCGTCCGGAAAAGAGTCCCTCGACTGGAGGAGCTTGGAGGGACTCTCAAGCTGCGCCACAAACTACAGGATCTCCTCGGGGAGATGGAAGAAGGTTGGGACGATCTCTAGGTACTTCTATGACTCCTGGGCGATCCTGGAGTACCTGAACACAGGACGGCTCGCGGGGTATTTCCGTTCGACCCGGGGGGTGACCACATGGCTCCAAGTCATGGAGGTCTTCTACGCCCTCCTGCGCGACGGGAAATCGGAATCGGAAGCGAGGGACCTGGTCGTGGCCCTTCAGCCTCATCTTATCGACTTCTCGTTTGATGATGTCCTCGGCGCGATGATTTTGCGGATCCGGATGGCCCGCAAGCGGCGGAATCTATCGTATGTCGACGCCATCGGGTATTACACCGCCCGGAAGCGTGGACTCCAGTTTCTCACCCGCGACCCGGGATTCCGTGGCCTGCCCGGAGTCGTGGTCCCGTGATGAGGCGATGGGAGAGAGTCGCGCCCTCACGTCATGAGGCAAACATGAACTCCATGGACGCGATAGTCACCATGGAATGACGAATACCGCCACGATCTCCATCCGCAAGGAGACGAAAGACATCCTACGGAGGCTCGGCTCGAAAGGGCAGACCCATGACAAGGTGATCCGAGAACTACTCAAGAAGGCATCCGTCAAGGGACTAGACACCCGTTGGAATCGCATCCTCGAGGAAGAGAAGTTCGTCGTACTGGATGAATCATGAGCCTTTGGGTCGCCGCGCTGTCCTGGACACCTCCAAGGAGATCGTCTCACTGAATGTAACGGCGCGGATGCCGTACCACCCGTTTCCCTCCCGGAGCCGAGTCCACAAATCATGGGAACCGGTGGTCGGGGGAGTCCACAACGGCGGCTGACGATGACGAATGTAACCCAACTTCGATTCCTGTCGAACTGCATCGACGCCCTGTGAAAATTTTCGCCTTGTCTCGGACGCTGACGATGATTCGAGGACACTGATTTACAGATGCGTTCGTTATTTCGACATGTGGTAACGAAATTCGACCGGCGTGCCTAAATTGACATATAGTATGCGCCAGGTCCCAACGCCAACCCCCAAGCCGGTGACCCAAATTCCCCCCAAGGGCCGCCCGCATTCGCCCACGGCCGAGTCCGATTCCGCAGAGACCTCGCTCCTGCGGGTCGGACTCAACTAACATCCGTCCGCATCTGGAGAAGGGTTGCATGGTCCTACGGTCGCACCAAGTGATGGGCGCCATTGGAGCGGCCATGCTCCTCCTCCTCGTCGCCCTCGCCGGCTCGGGGATCCTTCCGCTCGGCGTCTCCAATCATGCGGCTCCTCCGAGTCCCATCTCTGTGGAGACCTCGAACAACTTCGATCAGCTCGTGGTCGTCCTGATGGAGAACAGGAACCTGAACGAGGTGTACGGCCCGGCCACCTACATGACCCAGCTCGCGGACACGTTCGCCTTCTCCACGGGTTGGACGAGCCTCGCGAACCCGTCCCAGCCGAACTACATCGCCCTCATCGGGGGCAGCACGTTCGGCATCTCCGGCGACGGAAACCACCCGAACCTCAATCACCCGACGATCGTCGATATCATGGAGAATACCAGCAAGACGTGGAAGGCGTTCGCCGAGGACGCGAGCGGGACCGGCTGCGGCCTGAACCCCCCGCGGGGCGAAGACCACTTCCCGTTCCTCTCCTTCACAACGATCACGGGGAACGCCTCGCGGTGCGCCAACCTGCTGCCCGGCTCCTCGAACGAAGTGATCTCGGCCTTCAACGCGGGCACGAATTTCATTTGGCTCACGCCGAACGACTGCAACAACATGCACTCCTGCTCCGTCGCCCATGGCGATGCTTGGATCGCGAGCTGGGTCCCCGCCCTCCTGGCTGCAATGGCGGGAAAGAAGGCGGCACTCCTCATCACGTTCGACGAAGGCTACACGACGCCTCCGTACATCTACACCGCGTTCATCGGCACCGCCGCGAACCTGGCGTACAAGTCCTCGGCCGCCTATTCTCATTATTCTTTCAGCAAGCTCCTCGAGGACGTCTGGGGCGGCGGGAACCTGGGCCAGAACGATGTCACCGCGCCTTCTCCCGTCGAGTTCTTCCAACCCGGTGGGCCGGATTTCGGAATCTCCGCGAACCCGACGAGCGT
>WNEL01000754.1_pt1 | contig 13731 bp, 9 predicted proteins | sample 5399991 | NCBI WGS metagenome assembly WNEL01 (sample SAMN13153325, study PRJNA577476) | soil metagenome | isolation source: 20 cm grassland meadow soil pre-rain plot 2 | place: USA:California | collected 2015-09-08
CCATGCCGACCTCGAGGATGCGCTGAGGTGTGAGAGCCATGAGACCTCCGATACGCGAGCATCGAGACCTACCACCCCCGCGACACTGCGCACAATGATCCTCACGCGCGGGGGCGGCGAATGGGTCGATTCGTCAAATCTGCTGCGCTGCCCGGTATTGCGTTATCCCATTTCTGCTACCGCCGCCGAAAACCCTTGCCCCGTAAGGGCCGAGGAAGCTTCCCAAGCTGGACGTCGCCGGTTCGACCCCGGTCGCCCGCTCTCGTGAGTTCGGGCAGTTAGCCGCTAACCGCGCATCGCGCGGCCCGCCGCCGGTGGCTGTTTGATGGCTGTTCGTCTGGGCGGCAGGGAGGGCGGCACGATGCTGAGGCTAGAGGATCGGGAGACCTTCGAGCAGTACCGGGAGGTGATGCGTCGCCCTGGCTCAACTGAATCAGCGCGGTGGCTCTGGTCGATCAGCGGCTGCACGGACTGAAGTCACCAACCGGAAGGGAAGGAAACGGACCATGTTGATGCAGGAGAGCGAGCGAAACACGAGGGCCGAGCTGGACCGCGCGAGCCTCGACCAGCTGTTCCGCGAGGCGCGAACCAACAACGGCTGGCTGGATCGGCCGGTGAGCGACGAGCAGCTGCGCGGCATCTACGAGCTCATGAAGTGGGGGCCGACCAGCGCCAACTCCAGCCCGGCGCGGATCGTGTTTCTCCGCAGCCGCGAGGCCAAGCAACGCCTCGTGCCGGCGCTGGCACCCGGCAACGTCGACCAGACGCTACAAGCGCCGGTGGCCGCCATCGTTGCGCAGGATATCGAGTTCTACGAACGGCTTCCCGAGCTGTTCCCGCACGGCGACGCGCGATCCTGGTTCGTGGGAAACCAACCCCTGATCGAGACCACCGCATTCCGCAACAGCTCGCTCCAGGGCGCCTACCTGATCCTCGCTGCCCGCGCCCTGGGTCTGGACGCGGAGCCAATGTCAGGCTTCGACAACGAGACGGTCGATCGCGAGTTCTTCCCCGATCGCCGAGTCAAGTCGAATTTCCTCGTGAACATCGGCTACGGCGATCCTTCCAAATTGCCTCCGCGCGGCCCGCGCCTCGCTTTCGAGGAGGCGGTGCAGATCCTGTAGCGGAGGGACGGAGGCCAACATGACATCTCCAACGATCCGACAATCACGCGAGCTCGAGCGGCAGGTCGCGGGACAGGCGACCTCGGATGGCTCCGGCGTACGGCTGACGCGTGTGCTGACGCAGGACCTGCACCGGCGGCTGGACCCTTTTCTCATGCTGGATGCGTTCCGCTCCGATGATCCCAGCGAGTACATCGGCGGCTTCCCCGCTCATCCGCACCGCGGCTTCGAGACCGTGACCTACCTCTTGGCCGGGCGAATACGCCACCGGGACAGCGCGGGCAACGAGGGCCAGCTGCGCGCCGGAGACGTCCAATGGATGACCGCGGCGCGCGGCATCGTCCATTCGGAGATGCCGGAACAGGAGAACGGCTTGATGCAAGGCTTCCAGCTGTGGTTGAACCTGCCCGCGCGCGACAAGATGAACGCGCCCGCCTATCGCGACATCCCTGCGCGGGAGATTCCGATCGTCACCGACGGGCAGGGCGTCCGCGTGACGGTGATCGCCGGCGAAGCCCTGGGCGTCAAGGACGCGGTCCAGAGACCGGTCACCGCGCCGATCTTCCTCGATGTGCGACTGCCGGCGGGAACGCGGTACGCGCAGGCGCTGCCCGCGGCCCACAACGCCTTCGTCTACGTCTACGAGGGCGAGGTGAGAGTCGGCGACCGAGGTCCGGCGGTCGGCTCCTGGCGGATGGGGATCCTCACGACCGATGCCGCGGCGGACGGGGTCGTGCTCGCCGCCGAGCGCCCGTCGCGCCTCTTGCTGATCGGCGGCGCGCCGCTTCGCGAGCCGATTGCGCAGCACGGACCCTTCGTGATGAATACCATCGCCGAGCTCCGGCGAGCGTTCGATGACTATGCAGCCGGCTGAGGAGGTAGCCCCGTGAAGACGGCGATCCTGATCGCGCGAGTCCTACTCGGCCTCATCTCGCCGTGTTCACGGTGGACGTCGCCCGCTTCATCCGGCGCGAGGAGCGCGGGTTCGGCGGCGTCTTCTTCACCGCGGTGAACACGATCTTCCCCATCCTCGTCATGTACCTGACGGGCATCATGATGCTGGGCGCGAGCGGACAGCCGGATCCGGGCGTCACGCTCGTGCGGCTGATCGGTCCGCTTGGCCTCGCCGTCACCCTCGTCACGCAGGTGCGGATCAACCTCCTCAATCTGTACGGTGGTACGCTCGGGCTAGCGAACTTCTTCTCCCGAATCTTCGGCGTGCCCGGGCGGCAGTTCTGGGTCGTGCCGTTCCTCGTGGTCGCGACGGGCATCATCCTGTCGCCGTTCCGGGAGCACTTCGGCCAGGTCACGATCTACATCAGCATCTTCCTCTGCGCGTGGGTGAGCACGCTCATCGGCGAGCGCGTGCTGGTCCGCACGCGCCATCAGCTGCCGTCCTGGTCGGAGGTCCGGCGCTCGTACCTGCCGGACTACAACGTGGTCGGTCTCGTCTCGATGTGGCTGCCGGTGGCGATTGCGTGTGTGATGGCCTCGGGCCTCTTCGGCCGGCACGTCCGGGCGCTCGCGGTGCCGTTCTCGATCGTCGCGCCGTTCCTCCTCCCCGCGGCCGTGGCGGCCGCGCTCGGCCCGCGGCGCCTCGTGCGCTCGTACGTCGGCCGGGACCTCGTCGTGCCGCCCCAGGAGCAGGAGGTCGTCGAGTGCAAGCTCTGTGGCGGAGTCTTTCACCGCTCGGACTTCGCACTCTGTCCGTTCCACGACGGCGCCTGGATCTGTTCGTACTGCTGCATGTCGGAGCTCCGCTGCGGGACGATGTGCCGCCGCGACGTCGAGGTCGTCGGCATCCCCATCCTGGAAGCCGATTGACGGGAGGGATCTCGGGTTGGCCTACGAAGCACCGGACTACTACGCGATCGAAGAGCTGCTATCGTCCGAGGAGCGGATGGTGCGCGACACGGCGCGCCGTTTCGTGGAGGACGAGTATCTCCCCCTGGTGACCGAGGCATTCCGCGAAGGCCGCTTCCCGATGCAGGTCGTCCCGCGCCTCGCCGAGCTCGGCTTCTTCGGCTCGACGCTGCCCGAGGAGTACGGCTGTGCAAACCTCGGCCACGTCGCCTACGGTCTCATCAACCAGGAGCTCGAGCGCGGCGACAGCGGGCTTCGCTCCTTCGCGAGCGTCCAGTCGGGTCTCGTCATGTACCCCATCTTCACCTTCGGATCGGAGGACCAGCGTCGCGAATGGTTGCCGCAGCTGGCGAGCGGCCGCGCCATCGGCTGCTTCGGGCTCACGGAGCCCGACTTCGGCTCGAACCCGGGCGGCATGCGCACCACCGCCCGCCGCGAAGGCGACGAGTACGTCCTTGACGGCACCAAGCGCTGGATCACGAACGGCGACATCGCCGACGTCGCGGTAATCTGGGCGAAGCTGCGCGAGGGCGGCACGGAAGGGGTGCACGGGTTCGTCGTCGAGCGCGGCCGCCCGGGGTTCTCGACGCGCGAGATGCAGGGGAAGTTCAGCCTCCGCGCCTCGATCACCTCCGAGCTCTTCCTCGAAGGCTGCCGCATCCCGGTCGAGAACCGGCTGCCGAAGACGGGCACGATGCGCGGTCCGCTCTCCTGCCTCTCGCAGGCGCGCTACGGGATCGCGTGGGGCGCGCTCGGCGCCGCGAGCGCCTGCTACGACTGCGCGCTCAAGTATGCGCGGGAACGGATCATGTTCACGAAACCGATCGCCGCCTACCAGCTCGTGCAGCGGAAGCTCGTGACGATGATCACCGAGCTCACGAAGGGCCAGCTCCTCGTGCTTCGTCTCGGGCGCCTGAAGGAGCAGGGGACCGTCCGCCCCGAGCAGATCAGCATGGCGAAGATGAACAACGTGCGGATCGCGCTCGACGTCGCCCGGGAAGCCCGCGACATCCTCGGCGCCAACGGGATCATCGACGAGTATCCCGTGATCCGCCACATGCTGAACCTCGAGACCGTGAATACCTACGAGGGGACGGAAGACGTCCATCGGCTCATCATCGGGAAGGACATCACCGGACATGACGCGTTCAGCTGAGGCGGGGAAGCCGGGCCGGTTCATCGGCGCCGGCATCCCGATGAAGACGAACCGCATCCTGGTGGCCGGGAAGGGCACCTACATCGCGGACATCGACATCCCCGGGACGCTGCATATGGCCGTCGTCCGGAGCCCGTACGCGCACGCCTTCGTCTTCGACGAGGCGACGGGTGCCGTGCACGTCGCCAAGGTACCGTCCACGCCGCAAAATCCCGACCTCGCGGTGCTCGACAGCATCGCCGCCGCCGGCCTCGACCCGCGCGAGCTGACTCTCATCACGCACGGCACCACGGTCGCCACTAACGCGCTGATCACACGCCGCCTGCCGCGCGCGGCCATGATCACGACGCGGGGCTTCCACGATGTGGTCGAGATCCGCGATGGCAGCAAGAACGAGCTTTGGGATGCGTACCGTCGGGGCTTTTTCTTTGGTGCCTCAGGGGCCGGCGGCGCTTCCCGGCTACGCGCGTTCCGGTGCCATGTGCTCCGCGCGGATCGGCGCGCCCATCTCGGTGAACAGCCGCTGCGCCTCGCGCAGCTCGCGCTCGCGTCCCGCTGAATCGCCAGCGAGCTCCGCCAGCCGGGCGCGCTCGATGTGGATGAACGGCGCGAAGGCACGCGCGCCGGTGACCTCCACGAGCGCCGTCGCCTGGTCCAGCGCGGAGCGGACAGTTGGCGCCGCATCGGCACGCTCGGCCGCGAGAAGGCCGCGAGCGTGAGCGAGGTGCGCGCGTGTCTCCGACAGCGGTCGACGGAGGCTTCGGGCCAGAGCGAGGGCGGTTTCGGCCGTGGCGAGGGACGCCGCGGGGTCCCTGGCGCCGAGCTGTGCCTCGGCGAGAAGGGCGGTCGAGTCCGACTCGACCAGGGGCGGCGCGTGCAGCTCACGGAGGGCGGCGAGGACCGCCGTCAGCGCCTCGATCGCTTCATGCCACCGGCGGTTTGCGACATATGCGTGCCCGAGCGCGCTGAGCGCGAGCGCACGCAGCCATTTGCTGCCGCTGGCTTCGGCGCGCTCGACCGCCCGGCGCGCGTGCACCAGCGCCTGCTCGGCCTCGCCCAGGAGATCGCACGGCATCACCTGGCAGAGTTGGGCGAACGTCAGCAGATTGCCATCCCTCCGTTCGCGCGCCAGCTCGATCGCCTGCTCCATCGCTCGGGCACCGTCCGCGGGGCGGCCGAGATAGGCGAGCGCGTTGCCGCGCTGGACGAGCAGCAGGCCGTACGGGCTCTGGCCTGGCTCGCTCTCCAGCTCGGGGCGGCCGCGGCCGAGCACCAGCGCCTCGTCGCTCGTCGCGAGCGCTTCCCGCAGGCGTCCTGCGATGACGAGGGCTCTCGTCAGCGGCACGCGAGCCAGGAAGCGAAGAAACGCACTACCCGACCGGTCGGCGAGCCGAAGGCTCTCCCGGAAATGGACGTCCGCCTCGTCAACCCGGCCCGCAAACGTGAGCGAGTTGGCATAGACGTTGAGGAGCCGTACGCGCGGCCCCGGATCTTCCAGCCGCGCCGCCCGCGCCATGCCCTCGGCGAAGAGCGCCGTGGCGTCCTCACCGGAGCCGACGGGGACGCTGTCGACGAGGTGCCGGCACGCGCGCACGTGGAGCGCGAGCGACTCCTGGGACTCCGGGGCCGTCGCCAGAAGCTCGCGTACCCGCCGCCAGTGGCGCACCATCTCACCCCGATCACGCACGGCGAGCCAGTCCGCGGCACGCTCGTGCCAGCGGGCAGCCACGAGGGGCTCGCGCGCACGCTCCCAGTGATGGGCCAGGAGTGCCGCGCGCTCCGCGAGCCGATCGGAATACAGGGCCTCGATGGCGCGCGCGACTGCGCCATGAGTCCGCGCACGCCGCTCGGCGAGCTGCGAGTGGTAGGCGACCTCCTGCGTCAGCGCGTGCTTGAAGGAGTACTCGACCTCCGGATAGAGGGCCGCCTCGAACAGGAACTCGCCCGCAATGAGCGCCCGGACGGCGGAGGCGAGCTCGTCCTCAGGGAGATCCGCGATGCGCCGCAGCACCGCATCCGGCAGCTCGCGGCCGACCACCGCCGCGGTCTGGAGCACGGCTTTCTCGCGCTCAGGCAGCCGGTCGATGCGAGCCGCCAGGACGGCCTGGACCGTGGGCGGGATCGCGAGCTCCTCCACGGGTCGCACGAGCCGATAGGCGCCCCTCGTCCCGACCAGGGTTTTCGTCTCGATGAGCGCCTGCACCACCTCCTCGATGAAGAAGGGATTTCCGCCGGTGCGCTCGGGGAGACGCTCGGTCAGTGGCACGACCGACGGATCGGTGCCGAGCAGATCACGCAGCAGCTCGGCGAGAGCCTCGGCGCCGAGGGGCTGGAGCGCGAGCTGCCGATACTGTGGGCTCTGCATCCACGGCGCGCGGTAGCCGGGGCGGAATGTCGTCAGCCGGAGCGTCGGCGTGTGCGGGGTGAGCTCTTCGAGTGCGGCGAGCATCGCGTCACTTGCCGCGTCGAACCAGTGTAGGTCCTCGAGGAGGAAGGCCCAGAACTCTCCACGCCGGGAGCGGAGCTGCATGAGGCGTTTCTGGATGTCGAAGACCTCGCGCTGCATCGCCTCCGGAGTGAGCCGCGGCGCGGGCCGCGCGCGGTCGGGGACCCCGAGGAACTCGAACAAGATCGGAAGCGCCTCGTGCAGCTGCGGATCGATCAGGAGCAAGCGCCCGGCGATCTTCTGGCGCGCCATGTCATCGCCGTCCTGCTCCGTGACGCCGAAGGCGTTCCGCATGAGCTCCATCCAGGGGAGCAGCGGGATCGTCTTCCCGTGCGCCACCGCGTGGGCCTCGATGAACGGGATGCCCCGTGCCCGACAGCGCTCCGCGAACTCGTGGCACAGCCGGCTCTTGCCGACGCCGGGCTCGCCGACGACGCCGACGATCTGGCCCTCGCCTGCGAGCGCGTGTTCGAGGCTCGCCTCGAGGGCCGCCATCTCCGGCGCGCGACCGACGAAGCGCGAGAGGCCGCGGGCCCGGGAGACGTCGAACCGCGTGCGGAGCCGGCCGGCGCCCTCGAGCTCGTAGAGCCGTATCGGCTCGGTCATGCCCTTCACCCGGGAGGGTCCGAGATCGCGCACGCTGAAGAACCCCGTGACGAGCTTCGCCGTGCGTTCGGTGAGCAGCGGCTTGCCCGGCTCGGCGAGCTGCTCCATCCGCTGCGCGAGCCCCACCGTGTGCCCGAGTGCCGTGTAGTCCATGCGGAGGTCGTCGCCGATCCTGCCCACCACGACCTCGCCCGAGTTGAGCCCCATGCGGACCGCGAAGTTGAACCCCCGCGCTGTCCGCAGCTCGTCGGCATAGCGCCGCACCTCGTCGCGGAGATGGAGCGCCGCCCAGCAGGCGCGCTGGGCGTGGTCCTCGTGCGCGATCGGGGCGCCGAAGAGCGCCATGATGCCGTCCCCGGTGTACTGGTTCACCGTCCCCTCGAAGCGATGCACGCCCTCGGCGAGGACCTGGAAGAAGCGGTCCATGATCCGGTGCCAGTCCTCGGGGTCGAGCTGCTCGGCGAGCTCCATCGACCCCTTCACGTCGGCGAAGAGGACCGTCACCTGCTTGCGCTCGCCCTCGAGGGTCTTGCGCGAGGTCAGGATTTTCTCCGCGAGGTGCTGTGGCGTGTAGGTCGCGGGAGCCTGCTCGGCGGGCGAGGGCGCGGCCAGGCCCAACGGGGCGCCGCAGTTGCCGCAGAACTTCTCGCCGGGGTCTGCTGGGGTGCCGCACGCGGCGCACGCCCGTCCGAGGCGAGCGCCGCATTCCGTGCAAAAGCGGCGTTCGGGACGATTGCCGTGAGCGCACGAGGGACACGGGATTCCAGGCTGCGTTTCCACGACTCCTTCGCGCCAGTGGCGCCGCCGGAGCTTGTCGTCCACCGGCGAGCGGTCTGTCAACGGCTCACGAGGCCGCCCAGGTCAGCCCACAGAGCAGCCTCGCGATGCCCACCCGTGGAAGAGCTGGGTGGCGACCAGCCCCTTCACCAGGGTGTATTGCACCGGGGGGGAAGCCGTCGATAAGCGATGTGAGGTGGTTGAGCGAGCGGCGGAGGGCGAACCCGTCAGCTGAGGGCTGGGCGCCGGCGCCGCTTCACGCGAACGCCGGCGCCAACTCGCCCTCTAGGCTCGGGGTTGCGGCTTCATGACCGCGAGCACTGCACCGGTCGGATCCTGCAGCACACCGAAGCGGCCGACGCCCGGGATGTCCTCGGCACCCACTTGGATCGTGGCCCCGAGCTTACTGGCCCGCGCGATCGCCGCGTCGGGGTTGTCGACGAAGACGTAGGGCAGCCAGTGTGGTGGCACACCGGCCGGCAGGAAGCTCGTCACACCGCCGCGGTCGACCCCCCTCTGGGACAGGATGTGGTAGGTGCCGCCGGGGCCCATGTCCATCGCGCGGTGAGAGAACCCGAGGACCTTCTCGTAGAACGAGAGAGCCCTGGTGGGATCGCTGGTGTGCAGCTCGTTCCAGAAGAAGTGACCGGGCATCGCCGGCGCGTCCGCGGGATCGCCCGTGGTGTTCCGGAACGGGCACAACTCGGCCCCCAGCGGGTCGGCGATCCGCGCCGTCCGGCCGACGTTCGGGAGATCGTACGGCGCCTCGACCACCCTCCCGCCGTTGGCGGCGGCCGCCTTCGCGGTCGCATCGACGTCCTCGACCGAGACGTACGAGATCCAGTGCGACGTCTGACGGTCGCTCTTCGGCGCCGCGTAGCCGCCGATCATCGTGTCGGCCGTCTCGCCGGCACAGATCATCTCGTAGGTGGTGTTGCCCATCGGGAAGGGCATCGTCTTCCACCCGAGCACCTCGCCATAGAACGCCTGCACCCTCTTGGCGTCGCGGGAAACGAGCTCGAACCACACGAACTTTCCGGGGAGCAGCTTACGATCGGGCATGATGTTTCTCCTTTCACCCTAGAGTCGAACGACACCGGCCGAAAACGACATCCTCGACCAAACGTGATCCCCACGCCAGGCGCTAGGAGTCTGTCCGAGTAATCATGGCGAGCGAGGCGCACGAGCCGGGGAGCGAGCACCCCGCTCGCAGTCCCCGGATCGTGTGCCGCAGCCGACATGATTACTCGGACAGCCTCCTAGGGCGCACGGGGTGCTGGGGAGCACGTCCTGCCACCCAGGGTGAACGCGAATACCCCGAGCGGCAGGCAGCGGCCGACGACGGCCGGCCTCCGTCCGTCGGTGGGGTAAGGCTGGGCTAGCTAAAGAAGGGAGCGCAGGACGCCCACCGCATGGCCGGTCTGAACGGCCAGAGCGTTCGCAAGGGCCGCGCCGGCCATGCTCCTCACCGCGGGCGACCGGAGCCGCCGCTCGAGCCGTGTCAGGAGACGCACCGCCCGGCGGAGCCGCGAGATCGCACGGTGATGTCTGCCGAGTCCGAGATCCTGCTCGGCGAGCAGAGCCAAGCCCTTCCCGCCCGACGCGAGCCCGGCGAGCGCCGCCTCGACGGCGCCGGCCGGAACCTCGCGGTCGATCGCGGTGATCAGGGCGTCGAGTTCTGCCTCCACCGCGGTGAGCGAGGGCGGGGCAGGCGCGGGATTGCCGATGTACCGAGCGAGCGCGAGCTCCGTACCGGACTGGCCGGCAACGACGATGTTCCCGTTCGCCTGTGCCGCACCGGCGTTCGCCTGGTCGTGCCCGGCCGAGAAGTTCGTCGTCATGGTACCGCCGGTCCCGAACGCGGCATCGAGAATGCCAGCCGCGGTGTACTGCGCGAGCGCGAAGCTCCCCCCCGTGCCGGCGGTAGTCGAACCAACCGCGACGACGTCGCCAGCGGGGGTGAGAAGGAGGCCGGTGGCGACGTCGTCGCCACCGAAGTCCGTGGTCGTGGCACCCCCGGCGCCGAACGTTCCGTCGAGCGTGCCGTCGCGGTTGTAGCGCACGAGCGCGAAGTCGCCGGCGCCCCCGCGCCGGCTGACGCCGGCGGCGACGAGCTTACCGTCGGGCTCGAGCACGAGGTGCGTCGCGGCGTCGTCGCCAGACAGGTCGGTCGTCACGACCCCTCCCGGGCCGAAGCCTGCGTCGAGCGTCCCGTCGGGCAGGTACCGCACGAGCGCGAAGTTGCTGGCGCCTCCGCGCCGGGTGACGCCGGCGGCGACGAGCCTGCCGTTGGGCTCGAGCACGAGGGCCCTCGCGGCGTCGTCGCTGCCGATAGCCGTCGTCACCGCGCCGCCGGAGCCGAAGGTCTCGTCGAGTGCCCCGTTCGGCATGTAGCGGACGAGCACGAACTGCCCGCCGGTCCCGTTGTCCGTCACGCCCGCCGCGACCAGCTTTCCGTCCGGCTGCACCACCAGTGCGTTCGCCTGGGCGGTCCTGCCGACGTTCGTCGTGACCTGACCGCCGAAGCCGAACGACCCATCGACCGCACCGCTCGCACGAAACCGGGCGAGCGCGAAGGCGTTGGCGCTTCCGCCGGCGACGACCACCCGGCCATCCGGCTGAAGCGCGACGGCGCGTGCGACGTCATTGACACCAGAGAACGTCGTGATCACGATGCCTTCGCTGCCGAACGACGCGTCGAGCACTCCATTCGCAGTCCAGCGCGTGACGGCCAACATCGGATTTCCGCTCCCTTCCGCCGAGCCTACCGCGATCAGCCTCCCGTCCGGCTGGACGAGGAGGGTGCGGGCGACGGTCGCCGCGACGGTCACTGCCAGTCCGTTGGTGCCGAATCCGAGGTCGAGTTCCCCCGCACCGCGGGCACGCGTCGCCGGCAGGACCAGCAGCGCGGCTGCGAGAAACCCGAGGCGCGCAGCTCGATTGGTCGTCACCGCAATCTCCCTTCATGACTCACGGTGGCCTTCTCTTCGGGACGGGCTCCTCGCCCGCTCGCCACCAGAGAGGTGGAAGCAACTGGCATGCCGGCGTGGGGTCGTCGACGGCGATGCGTTCACATCACGGCGCGAGCATGGACGGCTGTCGCCGATGCCGGAGCGACGATGCCGACATGTCGGCACGTGCCAACATGTCGGCACGTGTCGGGATGCCGGCAGGCTTCGGCATCGCGAGCGGGACTCGAGGCGCGAGCCTCGATGTGACAGGGCCGTCCGGCGGTTGCGTCGCCTAGCTTAGCTAGAGCCGCCAGGCGACCGGGCGGGAGGGATCCGGCTCGTACGCGCAGAAGGCGCCCGTGCGAATGCGCCGTGCGAGCGGCTCGTCCAGCACCGGCAGCGCCTGGACGAGACGCTTCAGCGTCGAGCGGATGTTCTGTGTGACGGCCGAGCGTGCTCGCTCGCTCGGCCCGCCGACCCGACGCGCGGCGCCTCCGATGCCCATCGCGGAGGCCAGCTGCTCGGTGAGGAACTCCATCTCCGCGCGCAACCGGTCGGTGCGGCCGAGATCGCCGTACGCCGCGGCTTCCGCGAGCTCGTCGCGCAGGTCGACCAGGCGCCGCCGATAGGCCGCGCGGGCCGTCGCGTCGAGGACCGTGCCCGCGTCGGTGGACGCCAGGTGCCGGCGCGCCGCCTGTCCCGGCTCCGCATGCACGACCGCCACGAGGTCGAGCACGTGGACCTCCTGGCCGGGCCGCGCGAGCAGCTGCGCGAGGTATTGGAGGCCACGGGTATCCTTCAGACGAACCACGGCGTCGTCCCAGGCGACGGTCCAGAAGTTGCCTTCGCGTCGGAAGACGCGGGCCGCCGGCACGGTAGGCGTGGCCGGCGCCTCCGCGGAGGACGACAGCGGCCGCCCCGCTGGCAGGGAGCGGCCACCGGCGCCGTCCCGTGCGCGGATCAGCGCCTCGCGGTCACGCTCCGTGAACGCCACGTATGGCGCGGCGCCCATGCGGCGGTCGGCGGCGAGCGCCGTCTCGAAGTGCGCCATCGCCTCGTCCCATCGCTCGAGCGCGCCGGCGAGCACGCCGAGTCCGCGCGCGACCGAGCCCTGACAGAAGAACGACGGGCCGATCATGACGGTCCGATCGGCATAGGGCGAGAGGAGGCCGTAGATCTCCCGAGCGCGCACGCGGTCGCCGAGCACCGCCGCCGCACGCCCGAGCCATGAGAGCTGCGCCAGCCAGTGGTGACCGCGCGGCCAGCTCGCGATGCCGCTCGCCGCCAGCACGTCGAGCTCGGCGCGGGCCCGCGCGACGGCGCCATGCTCGGCTAGCACGAGCGCGAGCCCGCAGCGGAGCGTGCGCTCTTCGCGCCGCGTGCGGATTCCCGTCTCCAGCAGGGTGACCGTCTCCTCGAGACGACCCTGCTGCCAGAGGAGCTCCGCGCGCTGCGCGAGGAAGCCGTCGATCGCAAGGCCGCCGAGGGCCTGGCGTCCGAGCTCGAGGGCGTCGTGCATGCCCTGCTTCGCCTCGGCGGTACGCCCTTCGAGGAGGAGGCACGTCACCCGGAGGCGCGTGGCGTTCCAGAGATGGAGCGGCTGGCGAAGCTCGTCGGCCAGACGACGGCATGCGGCGACGTGCGGCTCGGCGCCCACCCGGTCGCCGGTCTCGAGCAGATCGACCGCGCGCATCCACTGCACCAGACAGTCGAGGTCGGCGCGCGCGGACGCCGCGGCGAAGCGATCGAGCTCGTCGACGATCTCGCGGCGCCGCGCGAGGCCGTCGGGGTGCTCGCCGACCTGATGCTGCTGCACGAGGCACTGCACGAGCAACACCGGATCGCCGAGCCGGCGCGCCATCGCGACCGCGTCTCCGGCGAGCGCCCAACCGCGGGCGAGCTGCCCGGCGGCGTACGCCATTCCCGTGGCGAGCTGCGCGAGGACGGCGGCGCGGAGCGGCGAGTCCCCGCCGCCGAGTCGCGTGCACGCCTCCTCGAGCAGCGCCATCGCACGCTGATCGTCCGCGTAGCTCGTGACGGCCCACCAGAGGCCGTCGCGGAGGGCCGCCTGGGCCAGGAGCTCCGCATCGCCGAGCCGCAGCGCCAGGTCGGCGGCTTCGAAGAATGACTGCCCGGCGTCGTGCGGGTCGCCGGCGATCTTCCGCGCCCGGGCGTAGCCGAGCAGCAGCTCACCGCGGCGGCGTTGCTGGGTGCCGGGCACCAGCGCGAGCGCGCGTTCGTAGTGGCGGGCGCTCTCGTCGAACCCGTAGCGCTCCATCGCCCGGACGGCGGCGCGCGTGCAGTACTCGACCGCCTTCTCGACGGAGCCGCCGGGCGCGGCGCACGTGAAGTGATGCGCCAGCTCGTCGAGGTGGGGACCGTCGAGCTCGCCGTGCAGGCGCTCGAGCGCTTCCCCCATCGCGCGGTGCAGCGCGGCGCGGCGCGCAGGACCGAGCGCCTCGTACAGGACCTCGCGCACGAGCGCGTGGGTGAAGCGCCAGCGCCCCGGATCCTCGCGCACCTCCGTCACCAGACGCGCCGCGAGCGGCTCCTCGAGTGCCGCGAGCACCTGCATCGCGGGCTGTCCCGTGGCCGCGGCGAGGACCGCGACGGGCATCTCGACGCCGATAGTGGCGGCCAGATCGAGCAGGTCCCGGGCCGCGGGGGAGAGCCGCGCGAGGCGCTGGCCGATCACCTCGCGGACGGAGGGCGGGACGCCGAGCGGTCCGGAGGCGTCCGCCGTGAGCCGCTCGAGCTGCCCCTCGCTCGCGAGCAGCCGCACGACCTCGCTCACGAAGAAGGGGTTGC
>WNEL01000759.1_pt1 | contig 13706 bp, 7 predicted proteins | sample 5399991 | NCBI WGS metagenome assembly WNEL01 (sample SAMN13153325, study PRJNA577476) | soil metagenome | isolation source: 20 cm grassland meadow soil pre-rain plot 2 | place: USA:California | collected 2015-09-08
GTGTGGACGACCCGTTTTCGCTGGCAGTAGCCACCCGGATGAGAATTCTGTTCTTGTCCGACAACTTCCCGCCCGAGGGTAATGCCCCGGCAACGCGCGTGTACGAACATGCCATCCGCTGGGTGCGTAGCGGCACTGAGGTGACAGTGGTGACCTGCGCGCCCAATTTCCCGGAGGGGAAACTCTTTCCCGGCTACCGCAACGCCTGGCGACAGGTGGAGAAGGTGGACGGAGTCCGCGTGGTGCGGGTGAAGACCTACATCACCGCCAACGAGGGATTTCTCAGGCGCACGCTCGACTACCTGAGCTTCATGCTGATGGGCTTCGCGATGGCGCTCTTCGAGCGCCGTCCCGATGTGGTGGTGGCCACGTCGCCGCAGTTTTTCTGCGCGCTCGCCGGCTGGGCCGTTTCGGTGGCCAGGCGTCGGCCGTTCGTGCTCGAGTTGCGCGACCTCTGGCCCGCGTCCATCGTCGCGGTGGGAGCCATGCGCAGGTCGGTGGTGATCCGCGCACTCGAGCGGGTCGAGATGTTCCTGTATCGGCGTGCCACGGCAATCGTCGCGGTGACCGAGTCCTTCCGCCGAGAACTGATTGCGCGAGGCGTCGACGGCAGGAAGATTCACGTCGTGGTGAACGGGGTTGACGCGACTCAGTACCAACCGCGGCCGCGGTCGCCGGCGCTTGAAGCGGACCTGGGTTTGCAGAGCAAGTTTGTCGCGGGCTACCTCGGCACGCACGGACTGGCGCATGCGCTGGACAAGGTGGTCGAGGCAGCGGTCTTGCTCAGCGAGCGCGAGGATATCGTGTTTCTGTTTGTCGGCGGGGGCGCGGACCGGGCCCGCGTGGCAGCCATGGTGGCGGAGCGCAACCTCGCGAACGTAGTCATGCTTGCGCGTCAGCCCAGGGAGAGAATGGCGGAGATCTGGAGCCTGTGCGACGTGGCACTGATTCCGCTGCGAGACGCCCCGCTCTTCAGGACCGTCATCCCGTCCAAGATTTTTGAATGCATGGGCATGGGCATTCCGATCCTGATGTCGTTGCCGGAGGGCGAGGCCACGGGCATCGTGCGCACCCTGGAGTGCGGGGTTTGCGTGCCGCCGGAGAATCCGGCGGCTATGGCGGCTGCGATTGAGAGACTGGCGGGGAGTCCCGTTGACCGCCAACGGCTGGCGGCAGCAGCCCGCGCCGCGGCGCCCCTGTATTCGAGGGATGCGCTGGCGGCATCGATGCTGGGCGTACTCGAGTCACGATGCGGAGGCGCTGGCTGAAAGTCGGTGCGCCTCGTCAGGCGCGGAATGCGGGCGAATCGTCGTCACACAAGGATTCAAGGTATTCGCGCGTTCCCTCCGACGAGGCTGCATCAATCAGATAGTGTTCGATCTTTCGATCTTATGTCTGAATGACGCCGCGGTTTCCAAGGCATCCCTTATAGTACGCATTGAGTTCTTAGTTGCCGGAACAAGCGCGAGCGTGGCGGCGTTAGAGCTCGTAAACCAGAAGATCCCCGTCATCTTGGCCGGTCACGCCTGTGATGTGATGAGCGACTTTTTTGTGCGTTCCGGGTGACCGGAGCATCGCATCGAAAATACTTCGCGTCTTGATGACAAGTCGATGAATGTGCCGGCGTTAGCAAGATAGTGGAACGCGTCAGACCGAGGCTAATGCACCGCAACAGTGCGAAAGAAATGCTGCGTCCGCATCGCTTTTGAAAGCACGACAGCGTATACATTTAACTGGGGGAATTCCCGCATCGCCTAGGAGGGTTTCTGGGTACTCTCGAGGCGTCGGCATAAAACAAAGGTTCCTTGCATGGGGTTATCCTTCTCTACTGCGCTGGCGTTTGCAGTAACGGTGGCGCTCACGCTCACGCTGCGTCCCCTCGCGCTTCGTCTTCGCATCACGGACAAGCCCGGCGGTCGCAAGCAGCATATCGGCGAGATTCCGCTGGTCGGCGGCATCGCGATGTTCATCGGCATCCTCGTAGCGGCGATGGCCGCCGTGCAACCCATGGGCCGATGGACGTTGCTGGTCCCCGCCGCGCTGCTCGTCATCGTGGGGGTCATCGACGACCGTTACCATGTCGGGGTGTCGGCACGGCTGGCGGCACAGATCTGCGCCGCGCTCATCATGATGATCGGCGGCGGCCTGTATCTGAGGGATGTCGGCGACCCGTTCGGAACCGGCCTCTTGGGGCTCGGGATTTTTGCCATTCCCGTATCCGTGTTGGTCGCGCTGAGCGTCATCAATGCCTTCAATTTCATCGACGGCATCGACGGCCTGGCGGCTTCAATGGCCCTGATTGCCCTGACCGCGGGCGCGCTCGCGACCGGACTGAGGGCCTCCGCGGTGAGCGTAGCAGCGATGGCTTGCGGGGCGACCCTCGGGTTCCTGCTGTTCAATTTCCCCGCTTTTCGCAATCGTCATTTGCGCGCGTTCATGGGTGATGCCGGCAGCACGCTGCTGGGGTTCATCGTCGTGTGGTTCGCGCTCTCGATCTCCCAGGGCGCAGACAGGTCGCTGTCCCCGGTCGCGGCGCTGTGGTTTGCGCTGATGCCGCTGTCGGATTTCTTCAGCTGCATCGTACGGCGCGTAGCCAGGGGCAAGATGCCGTTGCACGCGGGGCGCGAGCATTTTCACTACGTGCTGATGCGCGCCGGCCTGAGCGGGCGCCAGGTGCTCGCCGTGCTGGTCGCGTTCAGCGTGTTCTACGCGACAGTCGGCCTGATCGGTGCCAGTCAGAAGCTCCCGGACTGGGCCCTGTTCGCGCCATGGATCACGCTGCTGGGATTGCAGCACTTCATCATCAGGGGCCTGGCCGTGCACCTCCGGATCCGTCGGTGGCGGGACTCAAAGATCGTCGTCGAGTTGCCTGCAAGTGGGGCGGCAACTCATTCTCTTATGCCTCTTATGCCTCTTATGCGACGCAGCCGAAGGCTGGCCGCGAGGCGGCGTAACGGTCAGGGCCGTCCGGTCGGTGCTGTTCGCGCAGAGGAACTATCGCCAAACGGCGGGTCGATCTTCCCAGCGCCGCCGCACGACTCGAAACTGCCGCTCGGCCATCCGGTTTCGACAAGCAGTGTCTCCAGTCGTCCGCCCACGTTCACCGTCAGGCCCGCTCCGCGTATCTGAAGCATCACGCGAGCTGCGAGGGGACCCCGCTAGTCGCGCAGCTCGAACCGGATGCGAAACACGTAGCAGGAGTCGACGGGCCGGCCGTCCTCGGTGGTGGGCCGATAGTGTCCGGACCCGGCCTGCGCGAGCTTCAGCGCGCCGTCGTCGAGCCTCACGCTGCCCGATGAACGAGCGATAGTCGGATGCGTAGTGAGCCGCCCCTCGGCATCGACACACACTCTCACGGAGGCTGCCCCCGTTTCCGCCAGGCGCCGTGAGGCGGGCGGGTAATAGTCCGTCGTGTCGGGGAAGCCCGCGCCCGGCCCGCCCGCAACGCGATTGACCGTTCTCGACGGCTCTTGCGGTGCACTGCCGGGGCTCTCGCCTGGCCCCGGCTCGCGCGGGACATCAATTTGGAATTCGCGCGTGTGAACTTCGACCCTGTCGGTTGGCGCGAGCCTCGGACCAGGTAAGGGACGTGGCCCGATCGGTGGGCGCGGCTCGGGCAGGAGCTCGCCGCTCGTTGTGGGAATCACCTCGGGTGTCGTGGACCGGAGTCCAGTCACGAGAGCGGCAATCAACGCGGTGTGCACACAAGCGATGAGGAGGAGGGCGATCGCGCGAGGCGGGAGGAGTGGAGCGTCGTGCTGCGCGTAGGTCATGGTCTCCTGTCCCGCTGCAGAGCCGGCCGCGGCTGTCGCGATCGTGCTGCAATGCTCGTGCATGATCACCGTGGCAGCCCAGCAGCATCCGAGACCGAAGCGCAGACGCGACAGTCGTCCATCGCGCGCCGCGAGATCCGCGAGCCACTCTTCTTCCAGCCGTTGCGACAAGGGCGGCGGAGCCCGGCGTGCCGCGTGCTCGATCAGCCAAAGAGCCAAGCCACGGGTCCGGACCGGCGATTCGCGGCGGTGCGCGCCGGACCGGGTCCTTGGCTTTGAGGTCCGCAGGCTCACGCCGGCATACCTCTGCCGAAGCCGAAGCTCGCGAACAGCTCGCTTGCGCGCGTGAGCCCGCTCGGTGTCAGAAGGTAAAGCCGGCGACGCGGCCGGCCGGCAGTCACCGGGTCGATCGCTTCCCATCGGCTCACGAACCACCCGGCCGATTCGAGACGAAGGAGAATCGGGTACAGCGTGCCGGATGCAACACCGCTGCGCTTCTGCACGTCCGCACCGGACTGCTCGTCGGTCGGACTCTCGAGAAACGCTTCCAGCACCCGAAGCGTCTGCAGGGACACTCGCACGTCACGATCCCGCTTTCCCATACTCGTAAGTCTACATAGGGGTACGGGGGAGCGCAAGCCCGTTCAATCGATATTAAGATCGACGCCCTTTAGAGGACTCGAGACCCTGAGGACTCCAAGGAGAAGACATGCGATCTCGTTACGTTGCGCTGGGCGTCGTGGTCCCGCTGGTCATGGCGGTGATCGACACCGAGGCTGCGTCCGCGCCGGTTGCGGCGGTGCAGGAGACTGCCTCCGCGGTGAACCCCAGCCTCTTCAACGCGCTGCAGTGGCGCTGCATCGGCCCCTATCGCGGCGGTCGCGCGCTCGCCGTCGCGGGCGTTCTCGGCGAGGCCAATACCTTTTATTTCGGTGCGGTCGCGGGGGGAGTCTGGAAGACGACGGACGGGGGCGCCACGTGGCGGCCGCTGACCGACGGAACACCGATCTCGTCCGTGGGCGCGCTCGCCGTCGCGCCCTCGAATCCGGACATCATCTATGTCGGCACCGGGGAGGCGGCCCCGCGCGGCGACATGACGTACGGCGATGGCGTCTACAAGTCGGTCGACGGCGGCAGGACCTGGAGCCACGTCGGCCTCCGGGACACCCGCCAGATCGGCGCGCTGATCGTCGACCCGAAGAATCCCGATATCGTTCTCGTCGCGGCCCTCGGCCATGCCTTCGGCCCCAACACCGAGCGCGGCGTGTTCCGCACCGCCGACGGCGGCAAGTCCTGGAGCAAGGTCCTCTACAAGGACGAGCAGACCGGCGCGATCGATGTCAGCTTCGATCCGCACAACCCGAGCATCGTCTATGCCGCGCTCTGGCAGGCACGACGGCTGCCATGGAACTTCTCGAGCGGCGGTCCGGGGAGCGGCCTGTACCGCTCGACCGACGGCGGCTCGAGCTGGACCCACCTGTCGGGCAACGGCCTGCCCGCGGGCATACTCGGGCGCATCCACGTCTCGGTCTCGGGCGCCGACTCAAGGCGCGTCTACGCGATGATCGAGGCGGCCGAAGGGGGCCTGTACCGCTCGGACGACGCCGGCGAGCACTGGGGGCGCGTGAACGACGACGGCCGGCTCACTCAGCGCGCCTGGTATTTTTCCACGATCCTCGCCGACCCGAAGCGCCGCGACACGGTCTATGCGGAGAACACGGGTCTGTTCCGCTCAACCGACGGCGGCAAGACCTTCAATCTACTGCCGGCGCGGCACGGCGACCACCACGGACTGTGGATCGACCCGGGCAATCCGGACCGGATCATCGAGGCGAGCGACGGCGGCGCCTCGATCTCCTTCGACGGCGGCAAGACCTGGTCCACACAGCACAATCAGCCGACGGCGCAGTTCTATCACGTGTCGGTCGACAATCGCTTCCCCTATTACGTGTACGGCGCCCAGCAGGACAACACGAGCGTCGCGATCGCCAGCATGGATGATGAGGGCGCCATCGTGGAGCGCGACTGGTATGACGCGTTCGGCGGCGAGAGCGGCTTCGTGATCGCCGATCCGCGGGACGCCGACATCGTCTACGGCAGCACCGAAAACTTCGTCGGCCGCTTCAACAAGCACACCATGCAGCTGCAGGTCGTCTCGGTATGGCCGATTGACGCCTCAGGCCACGCCGCCAAGGACCTGCTGCATCGCTTCAACTGGACTTCACCGCTCATCATGTCGCCCTTCGATCGGGACACGCTCTATTACGGCATGGAGCGCCTGTACAAGACGACCAATGACGGCGGCAGCTGGACGGCCATCAGCCCCGACCTCACCCGCAACGACAAATCCAAGCAGCAGCCGTCCGGCGGTCCCATCACCAAGGACATCACGAGCGTCGAGTACTACGACACGATCTTCGCCATCGCCGAGTCGCCGCTCGCGAGGGGAATGATCTGGGTCGGAACCGACGACGGGCTGATCCACCTCACCCGCAACGACGGCGGCAGCTGGACCAACGTGACGCCGCCCAAGATGCCGCCGTGGAGCACGGTGAGCATGATCGAGCCGTCGCGTTACGACGCCAACACCGCGTATGTCGCGGTGGACCGTCACAAGCTCGATGACCTCAAGCCCTACATCTTCAGGACCGACGACGCTGGCAAGACCTGGGCGCCAATTGGCGGCGGCCTCCCGGAGGGCGCATTCGTTCACGTGGTGCGCGAGGATTCGGCCAGACGCGACCTGCTGTATGCGGCCACCGAGGCCGGTGTGTTTGCGTCCTTCGATGGCGGACGACACTGGCAGAGCCTGCAACTCAATCTGCCGCGCTCTCCGGTTCACGACCTGGTGGTCAAGGGAGACGACCTGGTGGTCGCAACCCACGGACGCTCGTTCTGGATTCTCGGCGACGTGGCACCGCTCCGCGAGGTGTCGGCCGCGGCGCACGCCGCGGCGGCCTACCTCTACACGCCCGAGACCGGCTATCGGCTCTACTATCCCGACCAGGTCGATGATCGTCCGCCTTCGGGTCAGAACCCTCCCGCCGGAGCTCTCATCGATTACTACCTGCCGTCGCCGCCGACCGGTACGGTCAGCCTCGATATCCTCGACGCCGCCGGCAGCGTGGTGCGGCATCTCACCAGCGTGAAGCCGCAGGCGGCCGAGCAGCCGCCGGAATGGCCGGACCAGGTGCATCCGGTGGATACACTGCCGGCGTCGGAGGGCATGAACCGCTTCGCGTGGAATCTGCGCTACGACGATCCAACGCAGATTCCGGGCGCGTTCTATGCCGGGCTGCCGCCGCGCGGGCCGATCGCGTTCCCCGGGGACTACACCGTCCGGCTCACCTACAACGGGGAGACGCACACGGCGTCCCTCGCTCTGCGGGTCGATCCGCGCGTCAAGGGCTCGCTCGAGGGACTGAAGCAGAAGTTCGCGCTGTCCATGCAGGTCTATCATGATCAGGACGCGTTGCATCGCGCCGTGAACGACATTCGCGCGCTCAAGAGCGAAGTCGCGACTGCGCTGAAAGAGGCGAACGGCAAGGCCTCGGCTGCGGCGCTCAGCGCCGAAGGCGGCGCGCTCATCAAGCAAGCCGCGCAGATCGAGGGGCTGCTGATGCAGGTCAACATCAAGGGCTCCGAAGCCAACCTCAACTTTCCCGGCATGCTGAACGAGCAGATCTATTCCTTCAGCGGTCTGCTCGACGACGCCGACACGGCCCCCAACGCCCAGGAGATCGAAACCTACGCCGGCCTGCACGCCCAGCTGGCTGCGCAGCTTGCCGCCTGGAACGCTCTGGGGAAGAGCGGAGTCGCGAGCTTCCGGGCCCACGCGCAGGGCGCGGGCCAGCGGGCCGGCGCGACGAGCTCGGCTCGATAGCGGTGCCGGAGTGCGGGTCGGCCGCCTGTTGGGCTTCGACCCCACCCGCCGACCCCCCGACTTCGATACGACAGAGTGTGACCCGCGTAGCGTCAGCCGCGCGTTATGTTGACCGAATTGAGGGCCTGGAGGATTGAGCTCCAGGCTTGTGCGTAGCTCGCGCACGGAACTCGGCTGAATCGCCAACTGGAGCAAGGCCCGGTGCGCACGTGGTTTGAGATCGTGCGGGCCTCAACTACGGAACAGCAGTGGTCCCCGGGGATGACTGACCGAAGCCATCAAGCTCAGGAGACCGTCGAGCCATCGGCCTCCTTCGAGCCCTACTTGCAGCTCGTGCGGTCCGTGCTTCCCCGCGCAACCAGCGTGGCGCTCTACGACGCCGCGGGCAGGTTGCAGTGGACGACGGACGCTACGGCCGGGCCTGATCTCCACGATCTCATCGAGAACGCGCTGCAGGCCGGAAGTCCCCAGGGCCCAGGCCAGATGCGCCTGCTGGAAGGCGGGCTGCCGGTGTATCTGTGCTGGCTGCGCGATGACCGCGAGCAGCTGATGGCGGTCGTCGTGGTGGTGTGCCGTGCGAGCGGCGATCCCGACTCCAGGGCCCGCGCCTTCTCCATCGCCCACGCACTCCTGCGACCGGTGCTCGAGTGCCTGCGCCGCGAGCTGCTGTCGCGCACCGCGCTCGAGGGGCTCTATCGCGCCGTCAAATCGCGCGACCGGGATCTCGAGCTGCTGCTCGGCAACGGCACGGCAGACCAGCCCGCGAGCGACGGCGGGGATGAGCTGAAGGGGATCCTGCTGCAGGCGATCGAGCAGGTGGGCGCTTCCACGGCCGCTCTGATCGTCCCGGACAAGAGCATTGCGTTGCTGCGCTCGAAGGACTCGAAGAGCAAGAGCCGCAAGGATACGCAGCTCGTGGCCCGCGCTCACCGCCAGTTGCTGTCGCTGGCGCAGATACGACACGGGCCCGTCATCATCAACAAGCTGGCGCCCGACAGCGCCATGGGCATCCTTCCATACAAGATCCTCTCGTGCGCCCTGCGCTCCACCGTCGGCAAGACCATCGGGGTACTGGCGTTGTTTCGCGAGGATTTCGGCGAGCTCTTTACCGAGCGTGATGCCCGGCTGACGGGAATCCTCGCGCGCAAGGCGGTCGGCATCATCGAGATCAGCTACGACGCCCTGTGCGGTCTGTACAACCGGCCGGCATTCGAGCGGCGCTTGTGGTTGGTGGTGCCCGCCACCCGGGGCCTGCGGCATTGGACCGCCCTCTACATCGACGTGGATCGGCTGCATGTCATCAACGACAGCTTCGGGATGCACGTCGGGGACTCGGTACTCGGCAAGCTCGGGGAGCTCATCCGGCTGCGGCTGCCGCCCGGAGCGCTGGCGGCGCGCATCTCCGGCGATCGTTTCGCGGTGGCCCTGCCGACCCAGCTGGACACCGCCGCGCAATTCGCCGAAGCGCTGCGCGAAGGAGCCGAGCAGCTGGGCAGCTCGCACGAGGGGTCACGCCTCGACGTGTCGCTCAGCCTCGGAGTCGCGCCGCTCGACACGGAGGCGGGCGAGCTGATGCATTCGCTGGCGGCGGCCGAAACGGCCTGCAAGGCGGCCAAGGACCGGGGGCGGAACCGGGTCGAAGTGTACGAGTCCGGCGATGCGAGTCTGGTGCGCCGTTTCACGGACATCAAGGTCCTCGGACAGCTGCGCACGGCGATCGATGAGGGCCGCTTGTGGCTCGCGGCGCAACTCATCCTGCCGTTCGCCGGCGCGGAGAGCCAGCGGCCGCATTTCGAGCTGCTGTTACGCATGATCGACGGGGACGGCAACTCGGTCGGGCCGGATCGCTTCCTGTCGGCGGCCAATCGTTACCAGCTCATGCCCGAGATCGATCGCTGGGTCATGAACAAGGCGATCGAGATGCTGAAGCCCCACGCCCAGCTGCTCGCCCCCCATTCGATGTCCTTTGCCATCAACTTCTCCGGGCAGTCGCTCAAGGACGAGGAGTTCGTGGATTTCGTGATCGAACGGATCGGCTCGAGCGGCCTCGACCCGGCGCTGTTTTGCTTCGAGCTCACCGAGAGCGCCGCAATCGCGAATGTTGCGCGCGCCGAGACGCTCATGCGCAAGCTCCGGCAGCTCGGCTGCGGCGTGGCGCTCGATGACTTCGGAACCGGGCTATCGTCGCTCGCGTATCTGCGCCAGCTGCCCGTGACGATGCTGAAGATCGACGGCAGCTTCGTGCGCGACGTCCTCAAGGACCCGCGGGCCGAATCGATGGTCGGCGCAATCGCCCAGCTCGCGCGCAGCCTGTCGCTGACCACCGTGGCCGAGTACGTCGAAACGGCCGAGATCGCCACCCGCGTTGCGGCGCTCGGTGTGGACTACGGGCAAGGCTACGCCATCGGCAAGCCGCGGCCGCTCATCGATGTGCTTGCGGAGTTGCCGCTGCTCTGTGCAGCCGAGCCGCTGCCGCGGGTGGCCGGCGAGCTCGCGCTCGAAGCGGCCGAACAGATCGTACACTGACGATGACGCCCTCGTTTTGATGGTGTTTGGCTTCGGGTCGTGCGAAACCATGCCGAACCTGCGTAGGCGGCAAAGGCTGTCCCGGCGCCGGATCTTTAGGGGCGTGCCTGGACTGTACTGAGGGGCTAGGGGGCGAAAGATAGGCAGGATGCCCGCTTCGCCCAGACACCGCGAGGCATAGCGTATCCCTGGACCGGAATCTTCCGGATGATCGAGAGGAGATACGTGCCATGCCCCGCAATCTCAACATGAAGGCCGCTGTTGGCAGTGCACTGTGTGCGATGTTGTCGGTGTCGCTGAGCGTGCCCGCCGGCGCCGGTGAGCCGACGGAGGCTCCGCGCCGCGTGGTGAAGTTCGCAGATCTCGACCTCAACCACGGCGCCGGAGTGGCAGAGCTGTACGCTCGGATCCGCGCGGCGGCCCGGGACGTATGCGAGCCGCTGATAGCGAGTGATCTCGCATCGACTATCGGTGCCAGGGCCTGCGTGGCGCAAGCGATCGAGCGAGCGGTCGCCGAGGTCAATGCCCCGCAGCTGACGAGCTACTACCTCGCGAAGACGCGGCGGGCGATCACCGTTGCCCAGCGCGACTAGGAAGGTGAGCAGAGGACGGTGGGCCGGCTCACCGTCCTCCCGCACCCGAGGCCTCCCCTGCCGCCCCGGCCTTCACGATCCCGAGCCCGAAAGCCGCCGCGACCGCCTCGGTGCGGGAATGCACCTCGAGCTTCTCGAGGATCGAAGAGATATGGTGCTCGACAGTCTTGGTGGACAGGTGCAGCCGGTTCGCGAGCTCGGAGTTCGTGTGTCCGCGCACGAGCAGAGCCAGCACCTGCACTTCGCGCGAAGTGAGCCCCGCGGGGTTCGCCCGCGTCGAGGCACGGGGTCCCCGCGGAATCCCGCGCGCTCCGGCCATGCGCAGCCGCTGGCGCACGATGGCGGTCAGCGGGCCGGCGCCGAGGGACTCGAGGATCGTCAGCGACTCGCGCAGCGCCTCCTCGGGCCCGTCGGCGAGCGCAAGCGCGCGCTCATAGGGCATGCCGAGTTGCTGCCAGGCTGCAGCCGCCCCCTCCCAATCCCCTTCAATCATGAGTGCATACGGCTCGGCAACGAGCTCTGGATCGACCTGCAGCGCCGGGTCGGCGCGCCGTCGCCAGTAGGCGAGCTCCCCCTGAATCCACGGGTCCCGATGGCCTACGGCCGCTTCCAGCCCGGCAGCCGCTTCCTCCGCGACGCGCTTCAGGTCACCGAGATACCACGCGACTTCGGCGCGGGCCGCCGCGACCGGCCCGACGCGCAGCAACTCACGGGTCGGCAGCGCGAATCGCGCTGCCTCATCGAGGATAGCCTCGACGCCGGGATCGCCACGACGCGCGCGAACCAGCGCCAGTGCGACCAGCCCCGGCAGACGCTCCCAGGCAAGCGCGTCGGCGCGTTCGAGCTCGCGCGCCGCGGCCCGCGCCGCCTTCTCCCAGTGTCCCTGGTTGAGCGCCAAGCGCGCTGCCCAGGCGCGAATGAAGGGAAGGAGCTCCTCCACGTTGTGCGCCTCGCAGTAAGCGGTTCCCTCGCTCAGGTAGCGTTCTGCAAGGCGGGAGCGCTGAGGGACCAAGCTGGCCACCAGGTTGGCGTACGCACGTCCGGCGTGGCGTTGCAGATTGTGCTCGAGGGAGACGGCGAGACTCTGTTCCAGCTTCTCGATCCCGCCCTGACCGCCCGAGCACAGCAGTGTCGTGCCGATGTTGTTGAGCGCATGCGCCTGCACGGCGTGATCCCCTGACGCTACAGCGAGATCAAGCGCGCGCTGGCCGAACTCCAACGCCTCCGCCACGCGCTTGCCCAGCATCGCCAGTTGCGAGCGGGCGCTGTAGGCTGCTGCGAGATCGCGCCCCGGGGAGAGAGTCTCGAGCAGGGCGATCGCTTCGGCCACGGGACCATCGGCGAGCGTTGTCTCACCCGACTTCCAGCACTGTCGGCCGAGCAACAACAGCACGCGTGCCTGGCCCGCGGTATCACCCAGCTCCCGCCAGAGCGTGAGCGCCTGATTCGCAGACTCCAGGCACGCCGAGACCTGATTGGTTGTGTCGCACTCGGTCGCATGGGATTCAAGGAGGCGGGCGCGCTCCGGCGCGCTCAGTGAATCGGCGTGACGAAGAGCAGTGGCGAGGTGCGCAACGGCTTCCCGATGCGCACCGGCGTGTGCCGCGTGCTGAGCAGCGCGCGGCGCATACTCGAGCAGCGCTTTCACGTCCTGCGCGTGGGAGGCGTGATGCACGAGTTGTGAGAGATCGGCGCCTCGCTCGACGAGGACCCGCAGAATGTCCTGATGCAGACCCTGAGCGCGCGCGCGCTGGATCGTGCTTTCGACCGCGAGTCGTCCGAGCTCGTGGCGGAAAGCGAGAGCCTCGTCGTGGTAGCGCAGCAGCCCGCGCGTGACGGCCTCATCCGCGGCTGCGCCGACGTCGCCGAGCAGCGCGCGGGCAAGCGAGAGCTCCGTTTTCCCGGGCACGAGCGAAACGAGCTCCGTCACCTCGCGTGCGGCGACAGAGCATTGCATCAGCCGTGCCAGCACCGCGTCGCGCACGGTCTCCGGTACGGTGTCCAGCGGGGCCGACAGCACCTCGCGCACGAAGAACGGGTTGCCACCGGTTATCTCATGGACCCGGCGAGCATCGCGACCGGTCCCTCGCGCGAGCTGCTCGACGGCAGCGAGCGACAGGGCGTCGACACGGAGGCGCGCGGCATGTTCACCGGTCAGTTCCCCGAGAACCGTGCGCAGCGGGTGGGCCGGGGTGAGCTCGTCGTCGCGATAGGTGACGATCAGCAGGCAGCGCGTGCGCTGAATGCGCCGGCCGAGAAACCGCACGAAATCGAGCGTCGCTTCGTCGGCCCAGTGCAGGTCCTCCAGCACCACGATGCTGAGGGGGTTCGGCGGCGAGAGCCGCTCGAGCAGGCGGGAGAAGAGCTGCTCGCGCGACAGGCTCGGCGCGCCCGCGGTGCCGGACGCGGCGGACAGTGCCGCAAGAACCTCGGTGACCGGTCCCAGCACGCGTGAGGTCTGGAGCGCATCGCAGTGACCCCATAGCACACGCACGCCGCGGCCGGCCTGCCGGGTAAATTGCTCGACCAGCACGCTCTTGCCGGCTCCGGCTTCGCCACCGACGAACGCAATCTCGCCGGCGTTGGTCCCCGCCTCGCGCACGTGGCGAGTCAATTCCTCGAGTTGAGTCTGGCGTTCCAGGAGTTCCATGGCGGGACCGGCCACAGTATCCGGCAACCGAGAGCGCCTGGATACGGGTGGCCCAATGTGAGGGTGTGCGGTGCGCAATATGGGGAGGGCTCCCGTTCTGCCGCGGCGCGCTCATCCCTATGGTGTGCACCAGAGGGGTCCAGGACCGAAGCCACGAGACGCCACCATGCCACGCTATCTGGTCGAGAGAGAGTTTCCTGACGGACTGCAGATTCCGGTGGACGAGACGGGCGCCAAGGCCTGCCTGGCGGTGGTCGAGAGCAACCTCGCCGACCAGGTCA
>WNEL01000766.1_pt1 | contig 13685 bp, 16 predicted proteins | sample 5399991 | NCBI WGS metagenome assembly WNEL01 (sample SAMN13153325, study PRJNA577476) | soil metagenome | isolation source: 20 cm grassland meadow soil pre-rain plot 2 | place: USA:California | collected 2015-09-08
GACGGCACGTCGCCCGCCGGCGGCGCCTCCTCGAAGATGCAGCGGTAGCACGCGCTCCGCCCCGGCAGCACGGTCAGGAGCTGCGCGCGGAAGCCGAGCACGCCGGCGTGCACGAGCGGCACCCCCGCCAGGATGGCGGCGTCGTTCACCACGAACTTGGCGGCGATCGTGTCCGTGCCGTCGAGGACGACGTCGAAGCGGCGGAGGAGATGGGCGTCCGGCGGGCCGAAGCGCGCCTGCCAGGTCTCGACGCGCAGGGCCGGTGCGAGCGCACCGAGCCGCTCGGCCGCCACCTCGACCTTCGGCCGGCCGACGTCCGCGCCCGTGTAGAGCGGCTGGCGATGGAGGTTCGAGAGCTCGACCGCGTCGGGATCGACCAGCCCGAGGGTGCCGACGCCCGCGGCGGCGAGCGCCGTCGCGGCGGGCGCGCCGAGGCCGCCGACGCCGATCACGAGGACTCGGCCGCGGGCAATCTTTTCGTCGATCGTCGACATGGGCAACAAAAAAGCCCCTCTCCAGCAGGAAGAGGGGCTCACCAGCGTGCGAAACCTTATCTTTCGCCGCCCCCGCGGGCAGCGTCGGAATTAGCACCAGCGTCCCTTGCGGGACCGGTTGCTGTGGCGTCGCCGGGCCGGGCCCTCAGCCACTCTGGATAAGGCGATGTTTTATCGTCTCTCTCGGAGGCGGAGCTAACCCGAAAGGCGCGCTCGTGTCAATGCGCGCTAGGGCGTGGGCGGAGTGGCGCCGCCGATTTCCGGGTAGGCCGAAACCGTATTGGGGAGCTTCTGCCGGTCGGCCTCGCCCCGCATGCGCTCGATGCGGGTGAGCAGGAGCTTCATCGGGTCGTCGCCGTCGAGCGAGAGGGCGGTGGCGCCCAGGCGCTCCTTGGCCTCGCGCCCGAGCGGGCCTTCGGGATGGTGGCGGGCGAGGGCGGCGAGCGCGAGGGTCGCCCCTTCGGCCTCGTTGCGGGCGGCGTAGACCTGGGCGAAGCGGTAGAGGCACTCCGCGGCGGCATCGGTCTCGGGGTAGTCGGTGAGGATGCCCTGCAGCCGCGCCTCGGCGGCCTTGATGTTCCCGATCTTGAGATAGTACGCCGCGACGGCCGCCTCGTGCTTGGCGAGCGCTTCGCGGCACTCGCGCACCCGGAGCCGCGCCTTCTCCGCCCACGGGCTCTGCGGGAAGCGGTCGATCAGGTTGCGGAAGTAGGTGAGCGCGTTCGCATGCGACTGCTGGTCGCGATCGCTGGTGCTCGCCTGGGCCAGGTACGCCATGCCGAGGTGGTACTCGACCGCGGGCAGCTCCGCGCTGGTCGGGTGCATGCGCTCGAAGTCGCCGAAGGCCGCGATCGCCTCGGCCCAGCGCTGCGCCTTGTAGTACGAGAGCGCGATCTTCAGCTCCGCCGCCTCGGCGTGCTGGTCGAAGGGGTGCTGGTCGAGGAGCTTCTTGTAGCGGTCGACGGCCAGCTCGTACGCCTCGGTGTTGAAGGCGTCTTCCGCCTCACCCCACAGCTTCTCGGGCGGGATGATAGGCTTCTTTCCGGCGCACCCGAACGCGACGAGCGCGACGGCTAGCGCGCCGATCAAGCGGCGGCGCATGGTGGCGGGACGGTACTGGAAGCGACCCCGGCAGTCAATTCAGCGCGCGACCGCCGGCACCACCATCTGCTGGCGCAGGCGCTCTGCGGTCGTGCGGTCCACCAGCGTCTCGACCAGGGTGAGCGCGAACTCCATCGCCGTGCCCGCGCCGCGGCTCGTGATCACGGGCCCGTCGGCCACCACGGCGTCCTCCCGGTAGGCCGCCCCCCCGAGCTCCCGAGCGACCGAGGGGTGGCTGGTCACCGCGCGCCCCGCGATCACCCCCGCCGCGGCGAGCACGGTCGGCGCGGCGCAGATGGCGGTCGTGTAGCGCCCGCGCTCGGCGAGCTCGCGGACGATCCGGCGCACCTCCGCGTGCTCGCGCAGGTGGAGCGTGCCCGGCATGCCGCCGGGCAGCGCCACCAGGTCGTAGGCGCCGGCGTCGACGCCGGCGAGCGTCCGGTCGGGCGTGACGGTGATGCCGTGCGAGCCGGTGATCGGTCCCGGCTCCGTCCCGGCGACCTCGACCGTGACGCCGGCGCGGCGGAGCACGTCGATGACGGTCACCGCCTCGATCTCCTCGAAGCCGGGCGCCAGCGGGACGAGCACGCGCTTCACAGCCTCTCCTCCGGCGGGTTGGAGCGCCGCCGCAGGTAGATGAGAGCGAGTAGGTTGTACATGCCGTGCGCGGCCACGGGTGCCGCGAGGCTCCCGGTGAGCGCGAAGAGCCCGCCCAGGCCGGCGCCCACGGCGGCGGCCCACAGCACGTACGCGATGCCGAGCGGGTGGAGGAGGCCGAAGACCGCGCTCGCCGCGACGATGCCCACCTCGCGCTGGAGGACGCCGCGGAAGAACACCTCCACGGAGACGGCCGAGCAGAGCGCCAGGACCAGCACCTCGCGCACGCCGAGGCTCGGCCCGAGGTCCGTCTCGAGCGAGTCCCAGGCGCGGCGGAGGCCGCGCAGGAGGAGCATGCGGTGCGCCCAGGGCGCGGTGACCAGCGGCAGGCCCACGGCGAGGCCGAGCCCGCACGCGGCGCCCACGGCGAGCGCCTCGGGCGACGGCCGGAGCGCGGCGGCCAGCTCCAGGCCGCGCACGGCGTTCCACAGGGCCGCCACGCCGAGCAGCACGGCGCTCGCGACGAGCTCGAGGCGCACCAGGTATCGTCCCTGTGACGGGCGCAAGCTTGACCTACCTGGGAGGCGAGTATAACGCAGCCGCGGTCGCCGGGCAGCAGAAAAAATGCGGGAGCTGTTCGCCATGTGGGGCAATACCCGGATGGTCGTCCTGACGGCCATCTGCGCGGCGCTCTATGCGGCCATCCTGATCCCGTTCAAGGTGGTGCCCCTCATCCCCGGCATCACCGAGTTCCGGCCGGCCAACGCGGTCCCGGTCGTCTGCTCCTTTCTCTTCGGGCCGGCGGCGGCCTGGGGCTCGGCCTTCGGCAACCTGATCGGGGACTTCTTCGGGGGGCTCGGGCCGGGGGACTTCTTCGGCTTCTGGGCGAACTTCCTCTATGGCCTCGTGCCCTACCTCGTGTGGGAGGCGGTGAGCGACGCCGAGCCGGTGCCGCGCAGCGTCGGGACGTGGGTCGGTCTCGTCCTCGTGATCGCCCTCGCCGCCACCCTCTGCGCCACGGTCGTCGGCTGGGGGCTCCAGGCGCTCGGCTTCCATCCCTTCACCGTGCTCGGGACGCTCGTCCTGATGAACAACCTGGTGGTGGCGCTCGTCCTCGCGCCCTTCCTGCTGACCGTACTCTACCCGCGCATCCGGCACGCGCGGCTCCTCTACCGTGACCTGCTCGGGCCCCGCCCGGCGCAGCCGCGGTGGCGCACGGCGCTCGGCGTCGCCCTCGTGGTGGCTGGCACGGGCGCGGCCTTCACGGCGGGGGAGCTGATCGCGGGCGGGCGCTGGCTCGCGCCCTGGGCGCCGTACCGGACGGCGACCGGCGCGTTGGAGGTGGGCCTCGGGCTCGTGCCCTTGCTCGCGCTGGCGGTCGCGGGCCTGGCGCTCTTGTGAGCGCCGCGGCGGTCGCGGTGCGCGGGCTCCGCTGCGTCTACCCGGGCACTGCGCGGCCGGCGCTCGCCGATCTCGACCTCGAGCTCGCGCAGGGCGCGCTCGCCGTCGTGATGGGCGCCACGGGCGCCGGCAAGTCGACGCTGGCGCGCTGTCTCACGCGCCTCGTCCCCTGCTTCGTGCCCGCCGAGGTGACGGGCGACATCCGGCTCCTGGGCGAGCCCATCCACGAGCGGCGCGTCGGCGAGCTCGCCGGTACGATCGGCATGGTGTTCCAGGACTTCGAGGCGCAGCTCTTCTCGACCGACGTGACGCAGGAGGTCGTGTTCGGGCTCGAGCACACCGCCGTCCCGCCGGCCGAGATGCCCGAGCGTATCGCCCGCGCGCTCGCGACGGTCGGGCTCGCCGGCTTCGAGGGGCGCGACCCGACGACGCTCTCGGGCGGCGAGAAGCAGCGCCTCGCCATCGCCGGGCTGCTGGCGCTGCGCCCGCCCGTCATGGTGCTCGACGAGCCGACCACCGACCTGGACCCCGCCGGCCGCGCCGAGGTGCTGCGCACGCTGGCGGGGCTCCGCGCCGAAGGGCTGGCGCTGCTCGTGATCGAGCACGACACGGCGGCGGCCGCCGAAGCCGACCTGCTCCTCGTCCTCCGGGAGGGCCGCGTGGTCGCGCGCGGGGGGCCGGCCGCGCTGCTCGCCGACGTGGAAGCCTGCACCGCCGCCGGCATCCGGGCGCCGGACACCTGCCGCGTGTTCGCGGCGCTCGGCCTCCCCGACCCGCCGCTCGACGTCGAGCGCGCGGCGGAGCGCCTGCGCGCGGCGCGGGTGACGCCGAAGCCGCCGCGCTTCCTCCCGCTCCCCCGCCCGGCGGGCCCGCCGCTGATCGACGTGCGCGGCCTCCGCCATCGTTACCCGACCGGGCACGAGGCGCTCGCCGAGGTGAGCCTCGCCATCCGGCCGGGCGAGTTCGTGGCGCTCGTCGGCCGCAACGGCTCCGGCAAGACGACGCTCGCCAAGCACCTGAACGGCCTCCTCGAGCCCACCGAAGGCGCCGTGCGGCTCGAGGGCCGCGACCTGCGCGGCCTCGCGCTCGAGGCCCTCGCGCAGCGCGTAGGCTACGTCTTCCAGGACCCCGATCACCAGCTCTTCGCGGCCACGGTCGAGGAGGAGGTCGCCTTCGGACCGCAGAACCTGGGGCTCGCTGCCGCCGAGGTCGAGGCGCGCGTCGCGGAGGCGCTCGCCGCCGTTGGCCTGGGCGAGCGCGACGCCGACCCGTTCCTGCTCGACAAGGGCGTGCGGCAGCGCCTCGCGGTGGCCGCCGTCCTGGCTCTCCGCCCCGACCTCCTCGTCCTCGACGAGCCGACCACGGGCCTCGACTTCGCCGAGCAGCAGAAGATGATGGCGCTCCTGCGCGCGCTCCACGCCCGCGGGCAGACGATCGTCATCATCACGCACACGCCCTGGGTGATCGCCGAGTACGCCGAGCGCGTCGTGCTGCTCGCGGACGGGCGGCTGCGCTACGACGGGGCGCCGCGGCAGTTCTTCGCCGACGACGAGCTGCTCGCCGCGGCCGCGTTTCGCCCCCCCGACGTGACCCGGCTCGGGCGGCTCCTCGGCTGCACGCCGCTCTCGGTCGCGGAGCTGGTGTCGTGGATGCCCCGGAGGCCGGCGCCGTGCCCCTGACGCTCTACGTGCCGGCGGCGAGCCGGCTCCACCGCCTGCACCCGGTCACCAAGGTGGCCGGGCTGGTCGCGTTCATCGTGGCCGCCTTCGTCGTCGATCGCCCGCTCGCACTGGCGCCGCTCGCGGCGGCCATCGCGGCGCTGCTCGTGCCGGCGGGCGGGCTCCCCAACGTCCGGCGGCTGCGCGTGATGTTCGTCCTGGTGTTCGTCTTCTCGCTCGTGGTGTGGACGCTCTTCTACGGCGGCCGCTTCGGGGCGACCTACGCCGGCTTCCTCTACGGGCTCTCGACCGCGATCCGTCTCGACACCTTCCTCGCCGCGGGCATCCTCTTCCTCACCACCACGCGCGTCGAGGAGGTGGCCTACGCGCTCGGTCGCCTCGGCCTGCCGTACATCGTCGGCTTCACGCTGACGCTCGCCTTCCGCCTCGTGCCGGTCTTCTTCGACGCCGCGCTCGCCGTCGTGCAGGCGCAGCGCTGCCGCGGGCTCGAGCTCGGCCGCGGCGGGATCGTGGCCCGGCTCCGCCGCTTCGTCCCCATCCTCGTCCCCGTCCTGATCGGCGCGCTCCGCCGCGCCGACCGCATGGCGATGGCGCTCGAGCTGCGCGGCTTCAACTCGGGGCGCCCGCGTACGACGTACCTGCGGGCGCGGGCCGGCCGAGGGGACGTGCTCGCGGGGGCCGTGCTGGTGGTGACGACGGTCGCCTATGTCGCCCTCTGGGGGACGGGTCTGGGGCTGCTCGCGAGATGAGTCTGCGGGATTCGTCCGCGGATCAGCCCGGCAGGCTGCCTGGCGGCCGGCGAAGGCCGATGTCCCATGCGCGGACCCGCCCCCCTTGGCGTTCCCGGCCCATTCGATGCGCCGCAGGTCGACGGCTCGGACGGAGCGCGTTGGCGCGCCGCCCCGTACCGGAAAGGGGTTATTGAGCGGTCGCGCGGCGGAGAGTAGGGGAACACAGGAGCCCCTGCGCGGGCCGGACACCCCTGTGATCGTCGGTCTGGGAGTCAATGACGCGTCAGAGCCGGGTGCCGATGGGGCGGGGCAGCTACTTTGTCTGCGGAAACCACTCGACCGCCAGCACGAGCCAGCCTCCGGATGATCGAGGGCGGCCTTCCGAGCAAGCGACGCCCAGCAGATAGCTCTGCGCCCGAGCACGGAAGGTTGCGTCGGGGCGGCTCTCGTCGGTCCATGAGGCCGGTTGCGCGTCTCGAGCCGACGCGCCTACGGGTCCTGCTCGTCGATGCCCAGACCGTCGTGCGCCAGGGCCTCCGACGCATCCTGGCGACGGACGACACGATCGAGATCGTGGGCGAGACCGGAGACGGGCGCAGCGCCGTCGAGATGGCGGAGCAGCTGCACCCCGACGTCGTCGTCATGGACATAGCACTCCCCGAGCTGAATGGCATCGACGCGACTCGCTGGATCGTGGAGCGCGCCAAGCGCGCCAAGGTACTCATCTTCACCACGGTGGCTGACGACATGGCCGTCCGCCGGGGACTCAAGGCGGGGGCGTCCGGCTACCTCCTCAAGGCCTCGGAGGACCTGGACCTCGTGAAGGCCGTCAGGGCGGTCGCTCGCGGCGCGTCCTCCTTCAGCCCCGCGGTCTCGCAGATGCTCCTCAGGGGCTATCTCGGAAGCCAGAGCGGGCGCGCGGTCGAGGACGACCTGGCGCTGCTCACCGAGCGCGAGCGCGAGGTCCTTCAGCACATCGCCGAGGGCAAGGTCAACAAGGAGATCGCAGCCGCGCTCTCGATCAGCGCCAACACCGTCGAGACGCACCGCAAGCGCATCATGGAGAAGCTCGACCTCCACAACACTGCTGGGCTGGTCCGCTTCGCGATGCGGAAGCGGATCGTCACCTGAGGCGCACGTCGTCGCCGCCCGCGTACCCCAGGATCTGTGGCGGAAGACCGGCAACCCACACGCTACACCCGCGTGCGCGATGTCCGCGTCCCGACCTTCCTCTACGGCACGGCGTGGAAGGAAGACGATACCGCCCTCCTCACCCGCATGGCCATCGACGCCGGCTTTCGCGGCATCGACACCGCCAACCAGCGCCGCCACTACGACGAAGCCGCGGTCGGCGAGGCACTGACTGACGCCCTCGCCTCCGGCCATCTTCACCGCGAGGACGTCTTCCTCCAGACGAAGTTCACCTACGTCGATGGCCAGGACCACCGCCTTCCCTACGATCCCCGCGCGCCCCTCGCCACGCAGGTCGAACAGTCCTGCGCGAGCTCGTTGCAGCACCTCGGCGTCGACTACCTGGACTCCTACGTCCTGCATGGGCCCTCGGTCCGTCACGGCCTGAGCGCCGAGGACTGGGAAACCTGGGAGGCGATGGAGCGCCTGCACGGCGCCGGCAGGACGCGGCTCCTCGGCGTTTCCAACGTGAACGTCGGGCAGCTCGCGGAGCTCTACGCCGGGGCGTCCACCAAGCCGGCCATCGTGCAGAACAGGTGCTTCGCCGCGATGGGCTGGGATCGAGCCGTGCGGCAGTTCTGCGGCGAGCGGGACATCCTCTACCAGGGCTTCTCGCTGCTGACAGCCAACCGAGAGGCGCTGCGGCATCGCCGAGTGCACGAAATGGCGTCGAGGACCGGCAGGACCGTGCCGCAGGTGATCTTCCGCTTCGCGCTCCAGGTCGGCATGACGGCGCTCACCGGAACGACGTCTGCTCCGCACATGGCCGAGGACCTGAGCGTCTACGACTTCGAGCTCCAGCCGGGCGAGGTGCGAGCCATCGAGGAGCTCGTGGCTTAGGCTGACCTCCGCGGGCATCGCGCTACCGCTCCGCTTGCCCTTTGGTGGCGCGCCTGCAATCGTCCGGCAGATGGCGTCGGCCGTCGATGGAGGCACCCATGGGCGACAAGTCACCCAAGTCGAAAGAGCGCGGCCAAAAGCAGAAGAGCGCCGCAACCGCACAGAGCGCGGCGGCGGCGAAGTCGAAGCAAGACAGCCACAGCCAGGCCAAGCCTCCGGCGAAGGTCGGAAGATAAGCGCGAGTCGAGAAGGAGCCCGCGATGGCAGCCGTCACCAACAAGACCGCGAAGCCCCTGAGCATCCCTCTGCCCCGCGGGAAGACGTTGCATCTGGGCCCCCGGAAGAGCGGACAGATATCCTCGCACGACCTCGAGCACCCGGCGCTCAGGAAGCTGGTCGACGCGGGCGCGATCGAGATCGTCGCGGAGGATTCGGGGTCGGGCGGAGGAGGGGGAGACGTCAAGCACGGCCGAGCCCCGATGGGCGGCGAGACGGCGGGCCGCGGCGGTCGGCGTAGCGGGGACCGCTGAGCCTCGACCTGAGACGACACATGGCGCGGCCGTGAGAGGGCATCGCGATGGGCGCTGACGCGTCGTTCTGGAAACGGTGCTCCACCTGCAAGAAGGAGCTGCCGTTCGCCGGCACGTACTGGGCCTGCAACGTGTCGACCTGCAACCGTCCGCGCACCGCCCTGGTGTTCTGCTCGGTGCCCTGCTGGGACGCGCACGTGCCCATGCTTCGCCACCGTGATGCGTGGGCAGAGGAGCGACGATCGCCGACCGCGGCGGAGTGGGCCCGGGAGCAGCGGGAGGCGGAGCGGAAGGAGCGCCGGCGTGCGGATCGCGCTCGCCGCGGCTCCAGTTCGTGAGGGGACGCGCCGGACGAGCTACACGGCGCCGCTGCCCCGCGAGATCGAGACCGCTCCCAACTACGACACGATCCGCGCACGCCCGCGGCCGAGAGCCTGCGGCTCTGGGCCCGCGGTCACGCGGGGGCGTCTCTTCAAGGCGGCAAGTAGACGGAGGGCGCAGCGATTCGCCGCCACCAACCGCGAGATCATGATGCAGCACGTGGTCGACGCCGTGCGCGGCGTGCCGGCCCTGCCGCCGTTCGAGGCCCACCTCGAGGCGGTGAACTGTCATCACAACTACGTGGCGCAGGAGACTCACTTCGGGGCGCGGGTGTTCGTCACCCGAAAGGGTGCGGTACGGGCCGGCCGCGGCGATCTGGGCATCGTTCCGGGAAGCATGGGCGCGCGGTCGTACATCGTCCGCGGCAAGGGGAACCCCGAGAGCTTCGAGAGCTGCAGCCACGGTGCCGGCCGGACGATGTCCCGCACCGAGGCCAAGCGCCGCTTCACGGTGGCCGACCATGCGGCGGCGACCGCGGGGGTCGAGTGTCGCAAGGACGCGGGCGTGATCGACGAGACGCCGATGGCCTACAAGCCGATCGACGCCGTGATGGCGGCGCAGGAGGACCTGGTGGAGATCGTCCACACGCTGCGCCAGGTCGTGTGCGTGAAGGGCTAGGTCTCGAGCGTGCTCGTCATCGACGGCGCGGCCGGGGAGGGCGGCGGGCAGATCCTGCGCACCGCGCTCGGTCTCTCGCTCGCCACCGGCACGCCCTTCACGATCGAGCACATCCGCGGCGGGCGGCGCGAGCCGGGTCTCCTCCGCCAGCATCTGACGGCGATCGAGGCCGCGGCACGGGTCGGTGCGGCCGAGGTCGTGGGTGTGGCCATCGGCTCGCAGGCGCTCGTCTTCAGGCCGGGGCGCGTGCAGCCCGGACACTACACGTTCGCCGTCGGGACGGCGGGGAGCGCCACGCTCGTCCTCCAGACCGTCCTGCCCGCGCTCGTGACGGCGCGAGGAGAATCCACCCTCGAGCTCGAGGGTGGCACGCACAACCCGTGGGCGCCGCCCTACGATTTCCTGGAGCGGGCCTTCCTTCCCCTCCTCGGCCGCATGGGGCCCCGGGTCACGCCCGTGCTCGAGCGTCGCGGCTTCTATCCCGCGGGTGGAGGGCGGTTCACCGTAGGCATCGAGCCGGTCGAGCGCCTGACGCGCCTGGACCTGCCCGCACGCGGGGAGCTACGGGCGGTGGTGGCGCGCGCGATCGTCGCCTCGCTCCCGGCCTCGATCGGGGAGCGCGAGCTGGTCGTGCTCCGCGACCGGCTCGGGCTCGAGCGTGGGGCGACTCGTGTCGTCCAGGATCGCACCTCGCCGGGACCAGGGAACGTCATCATGGTGGATGTCGAGGCCGAGCACGCGACCGAGGTCTTCACCGGCTTCGGTGAACGGCGCATTCGCGCCGAGGCGGTGGCCGAGCGGGTGGCGAACGAGGTCAAGCGCCATCTCGGCGCGGAGGTGCCGGTAGGCGAGCACCTGGCCGATCAGCTGCTCGTCCCGCTCGCGCTCGCCGGCGGGGGTTCCTTCGTCACCCTCCCCCTCACATCGCACGCCCAGACGAACATCGACATCGTGCGGCGCTTTCTCGACCTGACGTTCGCCGTGGAACCAGTCGGCCACGGCGCGGTGCGGGTCGCGGTGAACGCCTAGCCGACCGCCGTCCGCTTCGTCATGACCGCACGCCGACGCCGCGCCGAAGCCGGTTGCTCCCGGGGTAACGACTGGCCACGAAGGCCCTCGTGTCAGTGCCCGGAGCCGTGCCCGCGTACGCGCGGGAACCACCGGGGAACGCGGCGGCAGTAGGCGGCGTACTCCTCGCCGAACTGCCCGCGGAGCGCCGGCTCCTCGTAGAGCACGACGAAGAGGTGGAAGCCGAGCGCCAGGCAGGCAGCATAGGCCAGGACCGCCTTGCTGCCGAGGAAGAGCCCCTGCCCGACGACCATCGAGACGACGGCGATGTAGCCGGGATTGCGCACGTAGCGGAACCCGCCGCTCACGACCAGCCGCTCGGGCGGCGCGATGGGCGCCGGGGTGCCGTGACCCCTGCGGACGAAACCGACGAGGAAATCCAGAAAGACGGGAAGCGCGAGCAGGAGCAGGACGAGCCCGATCCAGCGCACGGGCGCCCACGCGAAGAGCGGCGGCTGGATCCTCCATCCCGAGAGCAGGCGGGGCACCACCACGATCACCGTTCCCGGAACCAGGGCGACGAACACGACCGTGCCGAGGGTCGCGGCGAGCAGGGACCGCTCGCCTGGCCTCGTCACGCCGCGAGCCTGAACGCGCGCGCCGCGTTGTCCCACAGGATCTTCCGCTTGCTCGACTCCGGGATCGGCTGCGCGGCGAGCCGCTCGATCCCCCAGGGGAAGGTGCCGTCGGGGTGCGGGTAGTCGGTGTTGAAGACCAGGTTGTCGTCGCCCGCGAGCGCGAGCACGGAGGGAAGCGTCATCTCGTCGCCGCGGCAGGCGACGAAGACGTTCCGCCGGAAGTACTCGGTGGGGCGCATCTTCAGGTCCGGATGCTCGGCGTTGCCCGAGAACTCCCAGTGCTGCTCCATGCGCTGGAGGAGATACGGGACCCAGCCGGCGTCGGCCTCGACGTGCACCACGGTGAGGCGCGGGAAGGCCTCGAATACGCCGTACCAGATCAAGCTCATCATGGCGCCCATCGCCTCGAAGGGATGCGCCAGGATGTGCCCCGTGGTGTGCGTGTCCATGCGGTCGCCGTAGGAGGGGAGGTGGGGCGAGCCCGAGTCGTGGAGGCAGACGGGCTTCCCCAGGCGCTCGATCTCGGCCCAGAGCGGGAGGTGGTCGCGGTGGTAGAGGTTGCGGCCCCCGATCGGGTTCGGGCGGAGGTAGAAGCTGACCGCCCCCAGCGCCGCCGTGCGCCGCGCCTCGGCGCACGCGAGCTCGACGTCCTGGAAGGGCAGCATCGCCGCCCAGCGCAGGCGCTCGGGGGCGGTGGCCGAGTACTCCGCGCTCCAGTCGTTGTAGGCGCGGCAGCAGGCGGCGAGCAGCGCCGGGTCCTTGAACTCGCGCCCGAGGAGCTGTCCGCCGACGGTCGGGTAGAGGACCTGCACGTCGACCCCCTCGCGGTTCATGTCGGCGAGGCGGCTCTGCGGGCTGAAGCCCGCCTCGCGCGCCGCGAGGAAGCGCTGCATGCCCTTCATGAGGGCGGCGATGAAGTCGGGCGTGTGGAAGGGGTACTTCCCCTCGGCGGTCAGCGGCTCGCCCTCGACCAGGTTCTCGCGGCCGCCGGGCTGGAGCCGCGGGGCGCGCGCGCGGAACTCGGGCGCGATGTAGCGCTCCCACATGTCCGCGGGCTCCATCTGATGGGTGTCGGCGTCGAGGATCCTGCGGCCGTCGCGCATGAGCCACCTCCGGCTAGCGCAAGTATCGTTCAACCGCCGCGGCGAATTCCAGGGTGGTCGCCGTGCCGCCCTGATCGGGCGTGAGCGGACGGCCGTCGGCGTAGACGTGCTCGACGGCGGCCTCCAGACGCCGGGCCGCCTCCGCGAAGGCCAGGTAGTCGAGCATCAGGGCCGCCGAGAGGATGGTCGCCGTCGGGTTGATGATCCCCTTCCCGGCGATGTCGGGCGCCGAGCCGTGCGCCGGCTCGAAGTAGGCGTACCCGGCGCCGTGGCAGCCGCTCGGCGCGAGCCCGAGGCCGCCGATCACGCCTGCGGCCGCGTCGGAGAGGATGTCGCCGTAGAGGTTCGGGAGGACGACGACGTCGAGCGCCTGCGGCTCCGCCACCAGCCGGCGCGCGAAGTCGTCGACGATGAAGGTCTCGAAGCGGATGTCGGGGTACGCGGCGGCGAGGCGAGTCGCAACGTCGCGGAAGAGGCCGTCGGTGCCCGGCAGCATGTTGTGCTTGGTGGCGCAGGTGAGCTTGCCGGGCCGCCCGGCGGCCTTGCGGCGGCGGGCCAGCTCGAAGGCGAAGCGGACGACGCGCGCCGAGCCCTCCTCGGTGATGACCTTGAGGGCGAAGCGGCCGGGGCCGAGGTCGGCGACCGGGCGGCGCATCATCGGGCTCGAGAGCGCGAGCGGGCGGAGCGCGGCGAGCTCGCCCTCCACGCCGACGTAGAGATCCTCCAGGTTCTCGCGCACGATGACCAGGTCGATGCCCTCCGGGCGCGCGAGCGGGCTCCGGTAGCCCGGGAGCCAGCGCGCCGGGCGGACGTTGGCATACGTCGCCTTGCCCCAGCGGAGGTAGAAGAGCGCCGCCGCGCTCCGGCCGCTGGTCGCACCGAAGAGCGCGGCGTCGGAGGCGTCGATGGCGCGGCGGGTGGCGTCGTGGTCCTCCACCGCCGGACGCACCCAGTCGATGGGGAGGCCGAGGCGGTCGACGAGCGCGACCGTGGGGCGCACCGCCTCCGGCGCGGCGTCCTCGCCCTCGATGACGACCACGCGCGCGCGTCCGCTCATCGTCGGCTCTTCGCCGGCGGCTCGTTGGCCGCGAGCACCCGCAGCACGTTGCCGCCGAGGATCTTCTCGACGTCGGCCGGGCCGTAGCCGCGCCGGCGTAGCTCGGCGGTGAGGGCCGGGAGCTTGGAGGTGTCCTCCAGCCCCGCCGGCGTCGCCGGCACCCCGTCGAAGTCGCTCCCGAGGCAGACGTGATCGATGCCCGCCACCTTGGCGACGTGGTCGATGTGATCGACGAGTCGCGCGAGCGGCACGGGCGGCAGCCGGGCCGTCTCCTCGCGCACCGTGCGCCACAGCTCCCTCGGCGGGAGGCCGAGCC
>WNEL01002256.1_pt1 | contig 13584 bp, 12 predicted proteins | sample 5399991 | NCBI WGS metagenome assembly WNEL01 (sample SAMN13153325, study PRJNA577476) | soil metagenome | isolation source: 20 cm grassland meadow soil pre-rain plot 2 | place: USA:California | collected 2015-09-08
CGATCGCCTCCAGGTTTCCTTACATACGGTCGGGCTTAGGCGCCTGCTGCGCTAGACGCCGGGTGTGGGGCATTGTCGCGACGGTCGTCGGGCATGGCTGGCAGCGCTCCCGGCTGCGCCGTTGCAAGGTCGCTACGGCACGCCCGAGCCCGATGCCGGGGCGGGGAGGGCATGCGGATTGCCCCGCCCGAGGCCGTGGGTTACGCGCCGATGTGCGATGACCTGAGCCACGGACGCCGCGTCGAGCGTCGGCTGGCGCGGTGGACGGCCTGCTTCCTGCTCCTCTTCCTGGCGCTCGACGCCGGGGGGATCGCTTGTCGCATGTCCGAGCGCGCCATGTTCGTTCGCATGGCCGCGGGCGCGCCGCCCACACCTCAAGAAGCCGCTACGCACGATGCCCGACGCCACGGCGTCGAACTCCTCACGCTCGCGGCATTCGCGGGTACTGCCGTTCTGTGGCTGGCCTGGCTGCGCCTCGCGTACGGCAACCTTGCGCTCGTGGGCTCGAAGCGGTCGCGATTCACCCGCAGAGGTGCGGTGGGGTACTGGTTCATTCCCGTCGTCAACCTGGTGCGTCCGTTTCAGGTGATGAAGGATCTCTGGCTCCGCAGCGAATCGATGAACGACCGCGACGCCTACGACCAACTCCCCGCGCCCTCCTTCCTCTCGGCGTGGTGGGGGATTTTCCTGGCCGACGGAGGGTTGGCGATCGCGGTTCCGTCGCTGCTCCGGCAGGCCGGGACGCCCGCCGATCTGATCGACGTCACCGACCTGGGGATAGTCGTCAACCTGGTCGGGGCGGTCGCGGTACTCCTGGCGATCGGGGTCGTACGGGGAATTGACCGCAGACAGCAGTGCTTTGAAGCAACGCTCTCGGATCTCCCCGCCGCAGTCCAGCGGGCCGCCCACACGCCACGACTGCACGCCTGAGCGAGACGTACCCTCCCCGCGTCACAAAACCGCGTTCTTCAGGAGCTGCAGATACACACGGACGGCATCCGCGTATGCCCGCACGCCGACACGCTCGTCCGTGCCGTGCACGCGTCGCAGGTCGCCCTCCCCGATGCTCGAGCCGACGAACCGGAGCACGTTGGGGGTGAGGCGTGCGTAGTGCCGCGAATCGGTGGCGCCCACGACGAGCCACGGGCTCACGATCGCCTCGGGTATCACCTGCCGGATGGTGCGGGCCAGGAGCTTGAAGGGCTCGGCATCCACGCTCGTAACGCCGGATGGATTGCTTTGCGTCTCCTCGAGCGTCTGGACGGTGATCCGCGAGTCGTGCACCACCCGCCGCACGTGCTCGAGCACGCTGCCCACACTGTCGCCCGGGAGGATGCGGAAGTTCACCAGCGCGCGCGCGGACGAGGGCAGGACGTTCTCCTTCACCCCCGCCTGCAAGACCGTCGGCGCGGTCGTGGTACGGAGCATCGCATTGCCCTGCGGCGTCGCGCCGAACCTGCCGGCGAGCACCCCCCCGAACAGCCAGCGGTTCGCCATCACGAGCCGCGCTCCGAACGACATCTCGGGACCCAGGTAGTCGAACATGTCGGCCGTCGGCCCGCGAATCGCCCGCGGCATCTGCTGACCTTCGAGCCGTGTGAGCCCCGTGGCGAGGATGCCGACGGCGGTCTGCGGTGGCGGCATGGAGGAGTGTCCACCCTCGGCCTGCGCGGTGAGCGAGACCGTCACGTAGCCCTTCTCCGCGATTCCCACGAGCGCCACCGGGGCCGAGATGCCCGTGACGAGTCCGGTCGTGAGGGCACCGCCCTCGTCGAGCACGAACTCCGGGTGGACGCTGCGGGACGCGAGCAGCTCGGCGATGCGCGCGGCGCCGCGCCGTCCACCGACTTCTTCGTCGTAGCCGAACGCGAGATAGACGGTGCGGCGCGGCTGCGCGCCGCCCGCGACCAGATGCTCGATGGCCTCGAGGATCGCGACCAGGCTCCCTTTGTCGTCGAGTGCGCCGCGACCCCACACGTAGCCGGCCGCGATCTTCCCCTCGAACGGCGGCTCGGTCCAGCGACCCTCCGTGCCGGGCTCGACCGGGACGACGTCCTGGTGAGCGAGCAGGACGATCGGGCCAAGACCCGGATCCGAGCCGGTCCACTCGTACAGCAGGCCGTACCCGTTGACCTTCTCGAGCTTGAGCGCCGCGTGGAGCTTCGGAAACGTGGTGCGCAGGTACTGATGCAAGCCGTCGAACTGACGCCCGTCGAACTGGCTCGAGTCCTGATACGAGATGGTCTTGAAGCGCAGGGCGCCCGCGAGGTGCTGAGCGAGCGCTGTGGTATCGAGGGGCTCGACCGCTACCCCTGCGACCTGGGGTTGGCGGGAACGAAACGTCAGCGTGCGCTCGAGCGTGATGGCAGCGAGGACGAGGAGCGCGAAGACCAGGGCGCCGATCAGCTTTTTCACAATGCATCACTCTCGGTGCGTGAATGGGTGGGCAAGCTGGCGCGCGGCATCGTCCCTCGCAAGGGGCTCACGCCGCGGACGGTCGCGGCGTAGACTCCGCCCGATGATCGTCGCTACCGACTACGGCGAGGTCCGCTACTTCCGTATGGCCCGCACGTTCCTCGGCCGGGCGATCTACTGGACGGGCGTGTATCTGGTGGACGGGCTGCTCGTGGACTCGGGCCCGCCGAACCTCGGTCGCGACGTACGGCGGCTGGTGGGCGAGCTGGCCGTGCGGCAGTGCGTGACGACACATCATCACGAGGATCACTCCGGCAACCATGGCCTGCTGGCGGCGGAGCTGCGCATCACGCCGCTCGCGCACGCGAGCGCGGTACCGCGTCTCGCCGAGCCGGACACGCATTTCCAGTTGTATCGCCGCGTCGCGTGGGGTCGCCGGCCAGCGGCGCTCACTGCTCCGCTGGGCGACGTGCTCGAAACGACGCGGTTTCGATTCCGGGTGGTCCACACGCCCGGCCACGCGGCCGACCACGTGGCATTGTTCGAGCCTGAGCGGGGCTGGCTGTTCTCGGGCGATCTGTATCTCGCAGCCCGGCTGCGCTATCTCCGCGCGGACGAGGACGTGCACGCCATGATCGACTCGCTGCGGCGCGTCGTGGCGCTCGAGCCCCGCCTGCTCTTCTGCCAGCACCGCGGCCGCGTGGAGCACGGCGCCGCACGGCTGCGGCAGAAGCTCGACTTCCTGATCGAGCTCGGAGGCCGGATTCAGGACCTGCACGACCGCGGCTGGAGCGAGGCTGCGATCACGCGTGGCTTGCCGGGGAGCGATCTGTTCTGGCGGCTGTGGACCGGAGGAGACTTCTCGAAGCGGAACTTCGTGCGCGCGTTCCTGCGTCAGCCCTCGCGGCCGTCGAGATAGGACCGTGCCGCCGCCAGCACGGCCGCCTGAGCCTCGGCCAGGGTGCCGTCGAGCGATGCTCCGGCCGCCTTGCGGTGGCCGCCACCGCCGAACTGCTGAGCCAGCTCGGCGACGTCCACGTCACCCACCGAGCGGAAGCTCACTTTCACCTTGCCGTTGGCCAGCTGGCGGAACAGCAGCGCCAGCCGCACGCCCGCGATCGAGCGCGGGTACTCCACGATACCGTCCAGGTCGTCGGCGGTGACGCGATGCCGGTGTAGCGCGTCCGGTGGCACCGTCACCCACGCCAGTCCGTGCTCGAGCTCCACCACCAGTGTGGCGAGCACCTCGGCGGTGAGCCGGATGCGCCCCTCGGGGGCGCTGGCGTAGACGGACGAGTAGATCGACTCCGGGTCGACGCCACGCTCGAGCAGCTCGCCGGCGACGCGCAGCACGCGCGGCGTCGTGTTCGCGAACCGGAAGCCTCCGGTGTCCGTGAGGATCCCCACGTACAAGGCCCGGGCCGCCTCGGGGGTGAGCGGCCAGCCGAGCTCGCTCGCCAGGTCGAACACCAGCTCGGCGGTGGCGGCCGCCTCGGGCGCGACCAGCCGCGGGCCGCCGGGGAGCGACCCCTGGCTCACGTGATGGTCGATGCACGCGACCGCGTGCGACTGCGTGATGGCGCGCGCCAGGTCGCCCAGCCGGCTCAGGTCGGAAATGTCGAGCACCACGACCACGTCGGCCGCTTCGATCTCGCGCGCGGCGCGCGTCGAGTGGTCGGCGCCCGCGGGCAGGAGGAAGTGAAACCGCTCGGGGATGGGCGTCGGGTTGGCGATGCTCGCGCGCAACCCACGCGCGACCAACACATGCCACAGCGCGACCTCGCTGCCCACGCCATCGCCATCGGCGTTCACGTGGGTCGTGAGCGCGACGCGCCGTCCGGGCGCCAGCACGGCGGCCACCTCCCGGGCGGCCCGAGCGCGCTCGGGAGGAATCGAGACTCCGTTGGCGGTCATGGCATCAAGATACAAAAAGGCGTCACGGAAAGACGTCGCGGAAGGGCGTCGCGCGAACGACGTCGCGAGACGACGTCAGCGCCGCCCGAGGGTCACCTCGCCCCGATGAACGACACGGTGTGCGGGCTCGCCCCGGTCACTGCCAGGCGCCCGCTTACGGAGAGCGTGTTCTGCTGCAGCAGAAACCTGCCGGGCAATTCCACCGGAACGACGAAGCCGGAGACCCTTACGTTGCCGCTCACGTGGATCGAGTCCGGGAGGGGGTGCGTGTACGTGCCCAGAATGCTTTCGGGCGGCTGGCCCTGATTGACGATGACGGCGACAAAGGAGTCCACACCCATCGCATGGCTCAGAGTGACATGGCCCGAGATGTTAGGCGGACCGTAGGCGGGGAGGGTGTCCAGACAGTACGAGACTAACTGGTACAAACCGTACAGTGAGTCGCCTTGCGACAAACCGCCGCTGTACGAGGGACACGGAGTCGGCTGGTGCGGGGTCGTGCTGTTGCTGCAAGCAGCGGTCATCGCCGCTCCCACCGCCCCGACGAGCCAGATCATATGCACCACCCCGCGCCGCGTCATGCGCGCAAGCTACCGGGCCTCGCGGAGGGCGTCTAGCCCCGCAGCACGCTGTGCTTCCGGCTGTAACCGAAGTAGATGGCGAGTCCGATGACCAGCCACACCCCCAACCGGATCCACGTGTCGAGCGGCAGGGTGAGCATGAGGCCCAGGCAGGAGAGGATGCCGAGGAGGGGGACGAGCGGGACAAACGGTGTCCGGAACGGCCGCTCGAGGTCAGGACGCGTGCGCCGCAGGATCCAGACGCCTTTGCTGGCCCAGCGGCCGAGTAAGCCATCGCGGGACATTGAGTAGAAGACACGGGACTGCCCCAGTAGCATCACGAGGATCACGGAGCCGATGCCGAGGACCGCGCCGAAGTCGATCGAGACGCGAATCCACCAGGGCGCGCCGATCCGCTCCATCGCGTACGCCATCGGTGCCGGGAGGTTGAGCTCACCGTAGGGCACCATGCCCACCAGCACCGCCGACACCACGACGTACAAGAGCGTGCAGATCGCGAGCGAGCCGAGGATGCCGATGGGCATGTCGCGTTGGGGATTCTTCGATTCTTGCGCCGCGGTCGAGACTGCATCGAACCCGATGTAGGAGAAGAACACCAGGCCCGCACCCCGTAGCACGCCGGACCAGCCGTAGGTGCCCCACTCCCCCGTGTTCGGGGGGATGACGGGCGTCCAGTTGGCGCGGTTGACGTGCGACACGCCGACGAGCACCACCAACAGAACGATCGCGACCTTGAGGATCACGATGAGGCTGTTCACCCGCGCCGACTCCCTGATCCCGATCACCAGCACGGCGGACATCAGCGCGACGATCCCCACGGCTGGAAGGTTGATGAGGGCGCCGGTCAGGTTCAGCCCCGGGTGGGCGCATCCGACTACGTGCGCGGCCACCTGTGTGGCCGTGCACAACTGTGTGGGCGGAGCGGTGAGGCTCGCGGGAATGTGGACGCCGAACAGCCCCAGCAGGGACACGAAGTGGCCCGACCAGCCCACGCCCACCGTCGCGGCGCCGGCGGCATATTCGAGCACCAGATCCCACCCGATGATCCAGGCCGCGAACTCGCCCATAGTGGCGTAGGCGTACGTGTACGCGCTGCCCGCGACCGGCACGGCGCTCGCCATCTCGGCGTAACAGAGCCCCGCGAAGGCGCAGGCGACGCCGACCAGGATCATCGAGAGCGGGACGGCGGGGCCGGCGTACAGCGCGGCCACCTGCCCCGTGATCACGAAAATCCCCGCGCCGATGACGGCGCCGATGCCGAGCGTGACGAGATTGAGGGGCCCGAGTGCCCGTACCAGGGCGTGCTCGCCGCTCGCCTCCGCTTCCGCACGAAGGGTGGCGATCGGCTTGATGGCGAAGAGGGTCATCCAACAATTTGGGAGTCGCCGGGCGCCCTACCAACGGCGCTGGGACGACCGGGACTGCGAGCGGGACGAGCGGCGCTAAGGCGTGGCCGGGGCGAGCAGGTTCCGGCGGTAGCGGCGGCTGAGCGTGACGCGCGCGCCGCTTTCGAGAATGACGACCGCATCGCCGTGGAACCACGGCTGCACCTCGCGCACGCGGTCGAGGTTCACGAGCGCCGACCGGCTGATCCGCCGGAACCGCTCCGGATCCAGTCGCACCTCGAGCGTGGCCAGAGTGGTGCGCACGGTGTGCACGCGCTCGCCGGCGTGCAGCCGCACGTAGTTGCGCGCCGCTTCGATCCACTCCACGTCGGCCGTCCGCACGAAGAAGCTGCGCCCGTCCTCCGCGACGAGCAGGCGTTCCGGGTGGCGGCGTGCGGCCGGCTCCTCGGCGCGCGCTGTCGCGTGCAGGTCCTGCAGCCGGGCCTCGAGCTCCGCGGCGCGGAGCCGGTGCTCCCGGACGTCCCGGCGGTAGTCACGCGCGTGCACTCCCGCCAGAATGCCCCAGTACACCACGACGTTCCAGAGGTACAGCGCGGCGAAGTTGTTCAAGAAGTAGGTGGAGATGTGGCGCGGCTCGCCGGCCACCAGCTGGAGCAACGTCTGCAGCGGAGCGGAGATCGCGAAATGGGCGAGCGCCACGAGCAGGCTCGCCGCCACGTGAAACGCGAAGTTGTACCCCCAACTCACCGCGTCGATCGGGACCCGCTGCTTCAGACGCGCGATGAGGAGCGCGAACAGCCCCCACACGTACCAGTCCGGGAGGCTCATGCGGATCGCCTGTCCCCACGTGTCGGACGGTTGTCCGAAGCGCCGCCCGGCGAGGAACACCTGAGCCGCGAACGCGAGGCCCAGCGCAGTCCAAAAGATCAGCCACCTCGCCCACCGCGTGGACTCGCTGCGGACCGATGCGTCCTGACTCGCCACGTCACGTCCTCCGAAACGACGCCCCATGACAGCCCGGCGAGGGTTCAGCGCACGGACTTCTGGCCGTCCATCCCCGTCTGCAGCGTACTATGACGACGACCATATAGAAAATAGATCACCAAGCCGATCGCCATCCAGACGAACAGCCGGATCCAGGTATCGCCGGGAAGCGTGGCCATCAGTCCGGCACAGCAGAGCACGCCCAGGATCGGCACCACCGGCACCCAAGGGGTCTTGAATGGACGATCCAAGTCAGGCCGGGTGTGGCGCAGGATCCAGACGCCCCCGCACACGAGCACGAACGCCAGCAGCGTCCCGATGTTCACGAGCTCCCCGAGCAGCTGAATCGGGAAGACACCGGTGAAGAACATGGCGAAGAGGCCGACAAAGATCTGGGTGAGCCAGGGAGTGCGGAATCGCGGATGGATCTTGCCGACCCAGGGAGGCAGCAGGCCGTCGCGGGACATCGAATAGAACACGCGGGACTGGCCGAGCAACATGACCAAGATGACCGACGCGAGCCCCAAAACGGCGCCGAGGTTGATCATCCAGCCCATCCAGCGCAGGCCGGGAATCGAGTCGACGGCGTACCCGACCGGGTGCGAGACATCGAGCTTAGTGTACGGCATGATGCCGGTGAGGATGCCCGACACCAGGATATACAGCACGGTGCAGATGGCGAGCGAGCCCAGGATACCCTTGGGCATGTCCTTTTGGGGGTTTTTGGCTTCCTGCGCGGCCGTACTGACGGCATCGAAGCCGATGTAGGCGAAAAAGATCAGCCCCGCCCCACGCAGCACGCCGCTGAAGCCGAACTTGCCGAACTCGCCCTGGTTCGGCGGAATGAACGGATGCCAATTGGCCGTGTTGATGTAGAACGCGCCTGCGACGATGAACAACGCGACGACGGTGAGCTTCAGCGCGACGATAAAATTGTTGACGGTCGCCGACTCCTTGATCCCGACCACCAGCACGAACGACATGATCGCCACGATCGCGATGGCGGGGAGATTCACAATCGACCCGGTCGAGTTCAAGCCCGGCGTGACGCAGCCCGCGACCGCCCGCGCCACCTCCGACGCCTCGCACCATCGGAACGGCGCGGACGTCAGCGCCGCGGGGAGGTGGATGTTGATGTTCTCCAGCAGGCCGACGAAGTACCCCGACCAGCCGACGCCGACGGTGGACGCCCCCATCGCATACTCGAGGACGAGGTCCCAGCCGATGATCCACGCCATGAACTCGCCCATCGTGGCGTAGGAGTAGGTGTACGCGCTCCCGGCCACGGGGACGGCGCTCGCCATCTCGGCGTAGCACAGGCCCGCGAACGCGCACGCGATCCCGGCGGCGACGAACGAGAGCGGTACCGCGGGACCAGCGTGGCGGGCCGCAGCGAGACCGGTGAGGACGAAGATGCCCGCACCGATGATGGCACCGATGCCGAGGGTGGTGAGGTTCAGCGCGCCCAGGGTCTTCTTAAGCGTCCCCTCCCCCGTCGCGTCGGCCTCAGCGCGCAGGAGGGCGATCGACTTCGTAGCCCATAAGCTCATGCGGACCTCGGATGCCTGGGAGGTAAGCGACGGCTGGAGACGGTGAGACGCGCTAGACTACGACTGGTCCTGCAGAGTGTCAAGCTCAAATGGAGTAATTCGGCGCTTCGCGCGTGATCACGACGTCGTGGGGATGGGATTCGCGCAGCCCCGCGCTCGTGACCTGGATGAACTCGGTCTCCTCGCGCAGCGCCTTGACGTCGCACACGCCGCAATACCCCATGCCGCTGCGGAGTCCGCCCACCATCTGGAAGATCACGTCGGAGGCCGGGCCCCGGTATGGCACGCGCCCCTCGATCCCTTCGGGCACGAGCTTGGACGGCGAGACCTCCCCTTCCTGGAAGTAGCGGTCGGCGGAGCCCTCTTCCATCGCGCCGAGGCTCCCCATGCCGCGGATCACTTTGAAGCGCCGGCCCTCGAGCAGGAACGATTCCCCGGGGCTCTCCTCCGTCCCCGCGAGCATCGAGCCCATCATGACGCTCTCGGCGCCCGCCGCCAGCGCCTTCACCACATCGCCCGAGTACTTGATACCGCCGTCGGCGATCACCGGCACGTCGCCCGCGCCCTGCACGCCGTCGAGGATGGCGGTGATCTGCGGGACGCCGACTCCGGTGACGACGCGGGTGGTGCAGATGGAGCCCGGCCCCACGCCGACCTTCACCGCGTCGACTCCGCGCTCGACGAGCGCGCGCGCCCCCGGCTCGGTCGCCACGTTGCCCCCCACCAGCTGCGCGTCGGGAAACGCTTCCCGCAGGCACGCCACAGTCTTGAGCACGCCCTCCGAGTGCCCGTGCGCCGAGTCCACGACGATGACGTCGCACCCGGCGTCGAGCAGGGCGCGCGCACGCGCCAGCGCGTCGGTGGTCCCGCCCACCGCTGCGGCCACGCGCAGGCGGCCGTGCTGGTCCTTGTTGGCGTGGGGATGACGGCGACGCTTGAAGATGTCTTTGATGGTGATGAGGCCCTTGAGGACGCCGTGCTCGTCCACCACCGGCAGCTTCTCGACGCGGTGCTTGGAGAGGATCCGCTCGGCCTCGTCCAGAGTCGTGCCTACGGGCGCCGTCACGAGCCGCTCCTTCGTCATCGCGTCGCGGATCGGGCGGTCGAGTTCGCGCTCGAATTGCAGGTCGCGAGTGGTGATGATCCCCGCCAGGCGTCCGGCATCGTCCACGATGGGCACGCCGGAGATGTGGAACCGCTCCATCAGCCGGACCGCCTCGCGCAACGGACGGTCGGGGCCGAGGGTGATGGGATGGAGGATCATTCCCGACTCGCTGCGCTTGACCTTGTCCACTTCGGCCGCCTGGCGGTCGACCGGCATGTTCTTGTGAATCACGCCCATGCCACCTTCGCGCGCCATGGCGATCGCCATCTCGGACTCGGTGACCGTGTCCATCGCGGCCGACACGAGCGGGATGTTGAGGGCGATGCCACGCGTGAAACGCGAACGCACGTCGACGCTCCGCGGATGCACGCTCGAGAGCCGCGGAACGAGCAAGATGTCGTCGAATGTGAGAGCGGAGGCCGGCCGGAAGGTTCCCATGGCGAAAGTTACACCATGCTCAGCCCTCGATCCAGAGCCGGCCCTCGTGCAGCGGAACCCGATGCTTGCGATTCTTCCATTTCACATTGCGGTGCCGCGTCTGCTCGAACGACACGGCGCGGAATCCGGCCGCGAGGGCCAGGAGTCCAAGCCACTGCTCCACGGGGACGTGGATGCCGTACGGAGCGGAGTCGCCGATGACACAGCAGATCAGGCAGCCGGGCTTGGTGACGCGACGCAGTGCCCGCCAGGTCCGGGCCATGTCCTGAAAGTACGTCGCGATCATGGTGTGGTACGGCTTCTTCCCGCCATGCTGATCGCGCTCCGCGGCAAGGCGCTCACACACCGGCCGGATGTGCGATGCGATCGGATACAGAATGGGATCCTCGAGGACCGCGAACGTCTCGTCGGTCAGCCCGGCGACGTGTTGCGTGCACGCTCGCACAAGGTGCCGTCTCACGCTCTCCTGCAAGTCACCCCACCCGGCGATCTCCCCGAAGAACGACATTTCGAGCCGCGTCGCGTCGGCGTAGTCGAAGTTGTTCGCGTACGGGGGGGACGTAATGACGAGGTCCGCCCATTCGTCGCCGACCGACCTGCAGGTTCGTGCATCGTCCCAGTGCACGATCGACGCCGGGCCGAGTCGTTCGGCCTGCCGGTCGACCATGTCCTGGTAGAACGCCGTCACCTTCGCGCGAAACGCCTCGAATGGGTCGAGCGGTCGCGCCTTCAGCTTGTTCGGGAGGACGTATTGCCATTGTGCCGTCCCCACCGGCGAGCATTCGCGGAGAATGCCAACGAGTGCCAGCCAGGTGAGGTCCGAAGCAGAGCATGCCCGAGCGGCTGCCCGCCAGGCGCTGCGGAGCGCGTCCAGGCGCGCCAGCGTCCCGGCGGGAAAGCACCGCTCGATGAGTGACGGGTAGCGTGAGCAGTCGCCGGGGTCGCGCTCCCTGGCGCGCTCGAGGACGTCGAGGGCGTAGTCTCGAAACACGGCTGGGCTCTCGCGCCAGCCGAGCTTGGCCCTGGCGATGCGGACGACGAACGGATGCGCTTCGACGCCGACCGCCTCCACGCCACAGCGCTCGGCCGACAACAAGACCGTGCCGGATCCCGCGAACGGGTCGAGCACCCGGCGCCTCCCCGCGTTGCGCTGGCGCTCGATCAGGTCTCGCGCCCACTCCGCCGCGAAGCCGGCGGAGTAGCGGAACCAGCGATGGACCGGGAGCGAAAGATTGTCGACAAATGTGGAGTCGGTGGCCCGCTCACGACGACGACGGGTCACGGATCGTCCCGGTGGGAGGCTCCTCGACCTTGCCTTTTTCCTCTGGTTTCTTGGACGCCTGCTCAACCGCCGCCTTCCCCGCGGCCGCGACCTTCTCGAGCAGCCTCCCGGCCTTGCCGACCGCGTCCATCGTCCCCCTGATGATGTTCACGGGCACCCGCCCCGCGCGCAGCGTATCCTCCAGCGTCTCCGCCACGCGCTGGAACGGCGGCGCGCCCGCCGGTCGCTCGGCGTAGCGGGACTCGAGGAACTCCACGTAGTCGAGCACCTGGTACGCCTTGTCGTCGGGGAGCGCGTCGAGCTTACGAATCAGGCGGTCGCGCAGGATCTCATTCATGGCAGGGTCTCGAGGCTGATCATGTCGAGCACCGGGTTGCCGAGGAACCGCGTGCGGCCGGTGCGCACGCGCGCGGTGACCTGGATGGCCGCGAGCGGCGTGAGGCTCTCCAGCGGCGCGCGCTTGGCCTCGGGGACGACGACGTACACGAAGCCGCGCTCGGGTAGTGGCCCGCGTGCCAGCAGGTAGGTCGCGCCGTTGGGAATCTCGGGACGCAGCTCGTCGGCTTTCTGCGTCGCGATGTATTGCAGGGTCCAGCGGAGCACCTGACCCGCATAGCGCTGGGGGTCGGTGCGCAGTTCGGCGGCGGTGATCCCGACCAGCACGCCGGGCGGCGCGATCTCCAGATCCGCGCTCTTCACCCACCCCTCGAGCTCCACGCGGGTCCACTCGCCAGACCGGCCCAGCACGCGCAGCGGCGCCGACGGCGCCAGTGTCCCGGTGGGTTGCCCCTCGGGCGCACGGTACAGCACCGTGCGGCGCGCCGACGCCACACGCGAGGGATCGACCGGGGCGGACGAGCTGGTGGTGGAGTCCGGTACCCTGCGGCCCACCGTGAGTCGCGCCTCGGTCGTATCCGAGTCCGCCACCGCGGAGCGGGCACCCGCCACCTGCGCGATGGGCTCGAGATCGGCCTTCTCCACCCACCCCGCTCGCGTCACGTGCACCCAGCGGTCCGATGAGCCTTCAGCGACACGGTTGAGCACGAACCCTTGAGGCAGCTTCGCGATCAACGCGCCCGCGGGCGCGGAGCGAAGATTCTCCTCGGGCGCGCGCGTCACCGCCAGGTCGTACCCGGCTCGCGGCGTGGGACCGACCGAGGTCGCGAAGATCCATCCCTCGACGGTCGCACCCTGGACGTCACCCTGCGTGTCACCGCCGATGAGCACCGCGCCACGGGCGAGCCGCGCGAGGCGCTTGCCGCCCGCCTCCTGGTAGAACCAGGCGCCGTCGGTGGTGACGCGGTAGCGCGCTTGAGCGGCGAGTGGCAGGGGTGTCACGAGCCCCAGCACAACTGGTAGGGCGCGGAGGGCCCGACTAGATTGCATCCCCTCCAATATGGCAAACCAGCAGGGGGCGCGCACCCCGGTCGTCCTGATCGTGCTCGACGGCTGGGGCTTCCGTCCCGGCCGGGACGGAAACGCCATCGAGCTCGGCGCGACGCCCGTCTGGCATCGCCTGTGGAGCCGCGCACCGCACACGCTGCTCAACGCGTCGGGGCTCGCCGTCGGACTTCCCGCAGGACAAATGGGCAACAGCGAGGTCGGGCATCTCAACCTGGGCGCGGGGCGCGTCGTGCCCCAGGACATCGTGCGCATCTCGCAGGCCATCGAGTCGGGCGAGTTCTTCACGCTCCCGCCGCTCGTCGAGCTCTGCGCCCGCGTGCGCCACCGTCGCGGTACTCTTCATCTCCTCGGACTGATCGGCAGCGGCGGTGTCCACGCGCTCGACCAGCATCTCACCGCCGCCGTCCGGCTGGGACAGCTGCACGAGCTCCCCGTCGCGATCCACGCCTGGCTCGACGGACGCGACACGCCGCCCCAGTCGGGGCTCGCGTTCATGCAGGAGTTGCTCGCGGGACGACCCGTCATCTCCACCGTCGTCGGCCGCTATTACGCCATGGACCGCGAC
>WNEL01000781.1_pt1 | contig 13564 bp, 11 predicted proteins | sample 5399991 | NCBI WGS metagenome assembly WNEL01 (sample SAMN13153325, study PRJNA577476) | soil metagenome | isolation source: 20 cm grassland meadow soil pre-rain plot 2 | place: USA:California | collected 2015-09-08
GGATCTTGTCCACGCCGAAATCCACGAAGACGTCGGCGAGCACGCAGATCTCCTCGAAGTGGAGGATCTCCTCGCGCGGGAGCCAGACGTAGTCCTCCTCGGGCATGCAGTACTGGCAGCGCAGGTTGCACCGATCGGTGACCGAGACGCGAAGGTTCCTGAGGGGACGACCGTAGGTGTCGTCGACGCGCATCACGCCGCTCCCGCGGCGACGGGGACCTCGGCCTGCGCGCGTTCCCATTCTCGAATCAGCCCCGCCTTCTTCACACCGACGTCGAAGTGATCCCACGGGAGACGCTCGTCCGTCGAGCGGACCCGCGAGGTGCACACGTCGGCGTCGCCGTCCCACTCTCGAAGCGCGCGCCGCCAGTCGCCGCCGAATGACGCCGCGAGCTCGAGAAACCCCGCGACGCGCCGGTCGCCGCGGGCGAGCAGCGCCTGGAGCGCCGCCTCGCGGGGGTTCTCGTGGAGCACCCGCACGTTCGAGAAGCGTCGCACGCCGTGCTTGACGATCTCGAGCTTCGCCTGGAGCGACGCGGCGCCGTCGAAGGGCGCCCACTGGAAGGGCGTCCACGGCTTCGGGACAAAGGACGAGATCGAAAGCGTCAAGCGGCCGAACGGCCGCGCCCGGGGATCCGGCACGCGGAGGCGCTCGAGCATCCGCTCGGCGAGCCGCGGGATCGCCTCCACGTCTTCGAGCGTTTCCGTCGGCTGGCCGATCATGAAGTACGTCTTGAGGTTCGGGATCCCGTGGGCGCGGACGAGGTCGCACGCGGCCAGGACCTGCTCGTCGGTGATCGCCTTGCGGATGGCCCGGCGGAGACGCTCCGTGCCCGCCTCCGGCGCGATGGTCAGCGTGCGATGGCCGCCGCGGGCGAGCGCGGCGACGAGATCGTCCGTGAGGCTGTCGGCCCGGATGGACGAGATCGAGAGCTCGAGCCCGTTGTCCTCCACGACCTTCAGCAGCTCGCCGATCCACGGGTAGTCCGAGACGCACGCGCCGACGAGCCCCACGCGCTTCTCGCCGCTCGCGGCGATGCGGGCCACCGTCTCGCGAAGGGCGTCCACGCTCCGGTGCCGCACCGGCCGGTACACCTGGCCCTCCAGGCAGAAGCGGCAGCCGCGGCCGCACCCTTTGCCGACTTCCAGGAGCGCCATGTGTCCATACTCGGCGTTCGGGGTCTTCACGGCGTCGACGGTCTCGAACGCGTTGACGTTGCGCAGGCGGCGCTTCGTGACGATCGCCGGCGCCGCGCCGAGCGGCCGAACCTCGCCGACTCCACCGTCGGGAGCGTAGACGACGACATACCGCGAGGGGACGTAGACGCCCTCGATCGCGGCGAGCGCGTCGAGGAACCGCTCGCGGTCGTCGGCGCCCGTCCGGTAGGCCGCGATCAGCTCGGTCACGAGCTCCTCGCCCTCACCCACGGCAATGGCGTCCATGAATGGCGCCATGGGCTCTGGATTGGAGAAGGCGCACACGCCGCCCATCAGGACGAGCGGGTCGTGCGGGCGCCGGTCGTCGGCGCGGAGCGGGATGCCGGCGAGCGCCAGGAGCCGCAGCGTGTTGACGTAGTCGCCCTCGTAGGTGACGGAAAAGCCCACCATGTGGAAGTCGGTGAGCGGCCGGAACGACTCGAGCGAGATCGGCACGCTCCCTGTCCGTCCGAGCTCGTCGATGTCCTCGGGATCGGGGAGGAAGAGCCGCTCGCACACGACGTCGGGAAGCGCGTTCAGATGGCGGTAGATCGTCTGGAAGCCGAGGTTCGACATCCCGACGGTGTAGGTGTTCGGGTAGACGAGGGCGACCGCGATCTTCCCACCCCAGTCCTTGCGCACGGCGCCCTGCTCGTCGGCGAGGAGTCGTTGGAGCTTCTTCTTGAATCGCCAGGACATCGGCCTAGTCTACCATGCGCGACTCAGCCCTTGATGACCCCGAGCGGCCTGAGTCGCGCCACTCGCAACGAGATGCCGAAGCGGTGAACCACGTCCACCACGTCCTTCACGTCCTTGTACGCCTCCGGCATCTCCTCGGCGAGCGCGTCACGGCCCGTGGCGCGGGCGACGACGCCGCGCTCGCGCAGCTCGAGGTCGACACGACGGCCGCGCGCCGCCTTCACCGCCGCCGTCCGCGAGAGCAGCCGCCCCGCGCCATGGCAGGTGGACCCGAAGGTCTCGCGCATCGCCGCCTCCGTCCCGACCAGGAGGTAGGAATAGCGGCCCATGTCGCCGGGCACGATCACCGGCTGTCCGGGGAACGCGCGCGTCGCGCCCTTCCGATGCACGGTGAGACGGCGGACGACGCCGTCCACGACGTGGTCCTCGACCTTCGCGATGTTGTGAGCCACGTCATAGACGACCGCCAGGTCGCGGGTGTCGGCGCCGAGCACGCGGGCGAAGACGTCGCGCGTCCAGTGGGTCAGGAGCTGACGGTTGGCGAACGCGAAGTTCGCCGCCGCCCGCATGGCGCCCAGATAGTCACGCGCCTCTGGAGAGTCGGCGGGGGCGCAGGCGAGCTGGCGGTCGGGCACGGTGATGCCGTAGCGCCGGAGCGCCCTGCCCGCCACGTCGAGGAAGTCCGTGCACACCTGGTGGCCCAGGCCGCGCGACCCGGTGTGGATCATCACCATCACTTGCCCCTGGCGGACACCGAGGGCGTCGGCGGTCGCTGGGTCCTCGATCGTCTCCACCACCTGCACCTCGAGGAAGTGGTTCCCCGAGCCGAGGGTGCCGAGCTGGCGGCGGCCACGCTCGCGCGCGCGCTCCGAGACCTTGCCCGGGTCGGCCCCGTCGAGGCAGCCGCCGGACTCGATTCGCTCGAGGTCGTCGGGCACGCCATACCCCCGCTCCACCGCCCAGGCCGCCCCGCGCGCCATGACCTCGTCGAGCATCCGCGCGTCGAGCGCCAGCGGGCCGCGCGACCCGACGCCGGTGGGGATCGTCGCGTAGAGCGCGTCCACCAGCGCCTCCATCCGGGCCGCGACGTCGCCGGCGTCGAAGTGGCTCTTCACGAGACGCACGCCGCAGTTGATGTCGAACCCGATCGCGCCCGGGCTGATGGCGCCGTGCGAGGCGTCGGTCGCCACGACGCCGCCGACGGGCAGGCCGTAGCCCTGGTGGATGTCCGGCATGGCGAGCGCGGCCCTGACGATCCCGGGCAGGGTGGCGCCGTTGGCGACCTGCTCGAGCGACGCATCGGTCCGGATCGACGCGATCAGCCGTTCGTCGGCGACGATCAGACCGGGCACGCGCATCCCACGCCGCTCGTCGCGCGGAATCTGCCAGAGATAGGGACCGACCCGCTCGAGCTGCACGACCGGACTAGCTGGTGGCGATCGACGACGCCCGACGGTTCGCCCAGGCCACGCCCGCCACCGCGACGATCATGCCGAGCATGCTCGCGAGCTGGGGCACGCGGTAGGCGCCGAGCCAGAAGCTGTCGAGCCGGAGCGCCTCGATCGCGAACCGGCCGACCGAGTAGAGGCCGACGTAGCAGAAGAAGAGGGCGCCCGGGCGGCCGGCGAGCCGTGGGCGGAGCCAGCCGACGAGCAGCCCGAACACCACCAGGTTCCAGATCGACTCGTAAAGAAACGTCGGGTGGAAGTACTCGTACTGGCCGAGGCCGAGGGGCCGGTGCAGGGGCGAGATGTAAAGCTTCCACGGCAAGTCGGTGGGCCGCCCGAACGCCTCCTCGTTGAAGAAGTTCCCCCAGCGCCCGATCGCCTGGCCCAGCGCGATGGACGGGGCCGCGACGTCGAGACCGCGCAGGACCGGCAGCTTCCACCGGTACGCGAGCCACGCCCCCACGAGGGGGCCGAGGATCAGCCCGCCGTGGATCGCGAGACCGCCCTCCCAGACCGCGATGATCTTCGACGGATACCGGCCGTAGTAATCCCAGTTGAAGGCGACCTCGTAGAGTCGTGCGCCCACGAGGCCAGCGAGGATCGCCCACTGGCCGCAGGCGATAATGTCGTCGGCCGGCAGGCCTTCGCGCTTGGCCTGGCGGTAGGCGAGCCAGAGGCCGACGACGATCGACGTCGCCATCAGGATCCCGTACCAGCGGATCACCAGGGGGCCGATCTCAAACGCAATCGCGCCGGGAGAGCTGAACATTCGGGATTAGATTAGCCCGGCCCACGCCATTCGTCCAATGCCAGCGACGGATCTGGAACGCCCACTATGAGGGCGAGATCACGGCGCTGGTATACCCCACCCGATACCAGACCTTCGACCTCGATCGATGGTGGCGCTCGCCATTGCGACCTTCCTGATCGGTGGCCCGATCCCGACGTACGACCGGAAGGAGTAGAGACGCCGCCCGACCTCGCGCGCCACCAAGAACGGCCCAGGCTCCGGCGTCCGCCCCAGGATCTCGTCGAGCCGACCGACGTCCGCGCGTCGAGCTATGGAGATGGTCACCCGACTGGCCTTTCGCCAACGAATCCCGGCCAGACTGCAGGCTTCGGCGAACAGGGCGAGGATATCCGCGGAGTGGTTCTTGAACGAGTAGGCGGGATAGTTGCGTCCTTTGACTATCCGACGATGGCGGCAGCCGTCGGAATCAATGCAACCCCGGATAAAGTCCTCGGGGTGGCGTTCGACGATGTCTCGCTGCCACGGCTGGAGTACGATCGGCCGCGTGTGCTTCAGGCCCGCCCCGTGCTGCGGGAACAGCGCGGGCCAACCCTTGAAATAAGAGGTCACGACCACCGCGGCGCCGTGAGCTCGCAGCCCCACTCGCCGCCCAGGCAGGAGGGCGCTGATCGCTGTTCTGACCCGGTCGATTGTGGGCGTGTCGTCGCGATGCAGGTAGACCTCAAGTCGCCATGTGCGCGGCATCCGGCAGAGGTAGCCGTCACCGAGATACGCGCCGAGCAGATAGCTGTAGGCGCGAGCGTCCTCGGACGCCGCCAGCGACGCGTTCCCCGAAGACCCAGGAAGGGAGATTGGTAGGGGCGGCAGGATTCGAACCTGCATGTCCTTTACGGACAGAGGGGTTTAAGCCCTCCACGTCTCACCAAGTTCCGTCACGCCCCCACGAGCATCCTCCATTATTCTCTGCGCTCGCCGTGTCTGGGCGCAATGCCCAAAAACGTGGACACATCGCCAGCAGCATTGCGTACAGAGGGTACACGGCGACGGCGCGCGGATTCAAATTGCTGAATGGAGGTCTTGCCGCGCACGCCTCCCGGCCGCTTGGCTACGCAGCCCTTGGTCTTCGTTGGCAGAGAAATGGGGAACACACTAGACGAGCGCCGAGTCCATCAGCCCGAGGCGCTTGGGACGACTCGGTCGCGCTGGAAGTGGAGGCGGCGAGCGGATTCGAACCGCTGAATAGAGGTTTTGCAGACCTCCGCCTTGGCCACTTGGCTACGCCGCCCCGACGCGAGACCGCGGAAAGGACGGGGAGAAGTGGTGGAGCGGGAAACGGGATTCGAACCCGCGACCCCGACCTTGGCAAGGTCGTGCTCTACCACTGAGCTATTCCCGCGCCACAGCGCCAGATGGTATCACGGATTCAGCTCGACTCCGCCCGCAGGGCCGCGGCCGCGTCCTCGGGCGGCAGCGGATTGATGAAGAACCCGCTGCCCCACTCGAACCCCGCCACGCGCGTGAGCTTCGGAATGACCTCCAGGTGCCAGTGAAAGGACTCGAGCTCGCTGCCGCGGAGGGGCGCGGTGTGGAGCATGAAGTTGAACGGCGGGTCGCCCAGCACGCGGTTCATTCGCCGCAGAAAGCCGCTCAAGAGCTCGGCGAGGTTCCGCAGCTCGTCCACGCCGGATTCCTCGAAGGCGGCCCGGTGGACCGTCGGCAGGATCCACGTCTCGAACGGGAAGCGTGGCGCGAACGGCGCCAGCGCGATGAAGCCGCCCGCTTCGACGATCGTCCGGCGGCCACCGCGCCGCTCCTGGCGCAGAATGTCGCACCACACGCAGCGCTCCTTCAGCTGGTAGTAACGGGCCGCGCCCGCCACCTCCTCGGCGACCATGATGGGAATGATCGGCGTCGCGATGAGCTGCGAGTGGGGGTGCTCGAGGGAGGCGCCCGCGGGCTCACCGTGGTTCTTGAACACCAGGACGTACTCGAAGCGTGGGTCCTTCTTGAGGTCGACCATGCGTTCGCGGAACGCGAGGAGCACGTCCGCGACGGCTTCGACCGGGAGCGTGGCGAGCGAGGCCGCGTGCGTCGGCGTCTCGATCACGACCTCGTGGGCGCCTACGCCGTTCATCCGGTCGAAGAGCCCTTCGCCCGTCGGCTCGAGCTCCCCCTCGATCCGGAGGGCGGGGAACTTGTTCGCCACGACGCGGTACGACCACCCCGGCCCGTTCGGACGGCTCTCGGGGCTCCGGCCGGCGAGGAGCTCGGGCGGGGTCTTGTCCTCGTTGCCCTCGCAGAAGACGCACTCGGTGCCGACCGGTCGCACCGGCTCCGCGACGAAATCAGAGGGTCGGCGCGCCCGGTCGGTCGCGATGATCACCCACCGGCCGACGACCGGGTCTTTCCGGAGCTCGGGCATCGTTACCTCAGTCGGAGGGGGCGGACGTTACGGCCCCCTCCGAATCCGGGGGAAGCGCTCCGGTGAGGGAGCGAACCCCCAGATGGGATTGCGCGGGCAAAAGCCCGCGCTCGAAACGTGGTGACTCCGCTGGCACTACCGCTCCTCTTCGCGTCGCGGCGGCCGCTCGAGGAGCGAAGCCAGGGCGTCCGTCGGCGCCTTGCCCTCGAAGAGCACCGCGCCGACCGCCTCACAGATCGGCATGCTCACGCCGTGGCGGCGCGCGAGCGCGAGCGCCGAGGTGGCCGTCCGCACGCCCTCGGCGACCATCCGGGTCTCGCGCTCGACCGCGGCGACCGTCTCACCGCGCGTGAGCGCCATACCGAGCTGGCGGTTGCGCGAGAGACTCCCGGTGCACGTGAGCACGAGGTCGCCCAGCCCCGCCAGTCCCGCGAGGGTCGCGGGCGCCGCGCCGAGCGCGACGGCGAGTCGCGTCATCTCGGCGAGCCCCCGTGTGATGAGCGCGGCGCGCGCGTTCTCACCGAGGCCGAGCCCGTCGACGAGGCCCGTCGCGATCGCCATCACGTTCTTCAGCGCCCCGCCCGTCTCGACACCCACGACGTCGCGGTTCGCGTAGAGCCGAAACTCTCGCGAGCCGAGCCGCGTCTGGAGCGTGGCGGCAAGCGCGTCGTCGCGCGAGGCGATCACCGCCGCCGTGGGCCGGCCGAGCGCGACCTCGCGCGCAAAGGTCGGCCCCGACAGCGCCGCCACGCGGGCGCGTGGGAACTGCTCGCCGACGACCTCGCTCATGCGCAGGTGACGCACGGGGTCGAAGCCTTTGGTGGCCGTGACGATCGGCACCGCGTCAGGGATCGGGACCGCGCTCTTGAGCGTCGCGGCAAAGAATTCGCTCGGCACGGCGACGACGACGAGCGACGCCCCCTGCACCGCCTCGGCGATGTCCGTCGTCGCGTCGACGCGTGGGGGGATCTCGACGTCGGGCAGATACCAGGGGCTCCGATGCCGCGTCCGGATCCCCGCCACGACCTCGGGCTCGCGCGCCCAGAGACGCACCGCGCTCGCGTTCTTCGCGACGTGGATCGCGAGCGCCGTACCCCAGCTCCCCCCCCCAATGATCGAGACCATGGACGCGGGGTCTGCGTGACTCACGCGAGGGTCCGTTTCTCGCCGAGCCGGCGCTCGGTCCCCGCGACGAGGCGCGCGATGTTCGCGTGGTGGCGCACGATGATGAGGCCCGCGACCATGAGCGCCGCGACGACGAACGGACGCGGGTACCCGAGCAGCAGCGCGCCGAGGGGGACGCACGTGGCACCGAGGATGGACCCGAGCGACACGTACCGCGTCGTGAGGGCAACCGCGAGCCACACCGGGATCGCGGGAAGCACCGCCCAGGGGGCGAGCCGGAGGAGCGCGCCGAGGCCGGTCGCGACGCCCTTGCCGCCGCGGAAGCCGAGAAAGACCGACCAGCAGTTGCCGACGACCGCGGCGACCACGCAGAACGCCGTCGGCGCCGGCTCGCCCCCCGCGAGCCACGCGCCCGTCCACACCGCGCCGTAGCCCTTGGCGATGTCGCCGGCGAGCGTGCCGAGCGCCGCGACCCGGCCCGCCGTGCGCAGGACGTTGGTCGCGCCGATGGTACCGCTGCCGTGGCGACGGATGTCACCCACGCCGAACGCCCGCGCCACGAGGAAGCCGACCGGCACCGCTCCGACCACGTAGGCGGTGACGATCGCGAGGACGCCGCTCACGACCAGCGGTCTTCGCCCGGCACGATCGCGCGGTAGTCGGCCTTTCGAAAGAACCGGTAGAAATAGTCCACGGCCGAGCCGATGGTCAGGACGAGGGCCACCCACAGGACGGTGCCCGCGGCGATGTGGAAGCCGGGCGGATCGAACCCTTTCTCGACGATCAGCATCGTGATGGCCACGTACTGGCTCACCGTCTTCCACTTCGCGAGGCGCGAAGCCGGCACGATGACCCCGACAGAGGCCGCGACCGCGCGGAGTCCCGTCACCGCGAGCTCGCGGCCCACGATCACGACGACGATCCACGCGTCGATCTTGTCGATCGCCAGCAGCGAGACGAGCGCCGCCGCGACGAGCAGCTTGTCGGCGATCGGGTCGAGGAGCGTGCCGAGCGTCGTGACCTGATTGCGCCGACGCGCCACCGCCCCGTCCGCCCAGTCGGTCATCGCCGCCAGGGTGAAGATCGCCGCGGCGATCAGCGCGTGGACGCGCGACGACGAGATCAGGAACACGATGAGCAGCGGCACCGCGACGATGCGCGTGAGTGTGAGGCCGATGGGTAGGTTCACGCGGCGACTCCGTTCAAGAGTCGAATGCCCGTATTATCCGCACCCCGGAACGACCTTGTCAACGCTCGGAAGGTAGACCGGGACGAGCGAGGTCGTGTCCAGGCGAAGGCACGCCGTGACGTCGGCGCCGCGCCCCGCGGCGACGAGCCGTCGCGCCCAGGGCGAATCGGAACGGAGGCGCGTGACGTCCCCGGCGTAGCGCCGGCCCACGGCGAGCGCCGCGAGCGCCGCCGGGGTCGGAGCCACGGTCGGCGCGGCCGCGCGGACGCGCTCGACGAGGAGCCCGGCGCACGCGTGATCCTCGAGCGAGCGTCCGCCCCGCTCGCCCGCGCACACGACGACGACGTCCAGCCCGTGCCCGGCCGCCCAGCGCGCCGCGGCGCTCACGTTCACGAAGGCCGCCACGCCGACCGCGCGGGCCTCGCGCGCGGCGAGCAGCGCCCGCGTACCGTTGCTGGTCGTGAAGTAGACGGCCCGGCCGCGGACCCGCTCGATCGCGAACTCGACCGGCGAATTGCCGAGGTCGAGCCCGGGGACCGGCTCGCCGCGACGCTCACCCGCCGCGAGCGCGACGTCGGCCCCCTGCGCCGCGGCCAGGCGCCGGGCCTCGGCGGCGTCGGCGACCGGCGTGATCGAGGCGCAACCGTGAGCGAACGCGGTGATCATCGTCGTGGAGGCGCGCAGCACGTCGACGACGAGCGCGGTGGCGCCGTCGAGCTGTCCGGGGGCCACCGCGTCGGCGGCCAGCACGACGTCGATGCGCACCCCTAGGAGCCGGCGCGGTCCCGGAGGGCGCGGATCTTCAACCGGAGCGCGTTCAGGTTAATGAATCCCTCGGCGTCCCGCTGACGGAAGACGGTATCGGCCTCGAACGTGGCGAACTCGGTCCGGTAGAGCGACCGCGGCGAGCGGCGGCCGACGACGGTGACGTTGCCCTTGTACAGTTTCAGCCGCACCGTCCCGATGACGTCGCGCGCGCACTCATCCATCAGGGCCTGGAGCGCCTGGCGCTCGGGCGAGAACCAGAAGCCGTAGTAGATCATCTCGGCGTAGCGCTGCACGAGCGAGTCGCGCAGATGGAGCACCTCGCGGTCGAGCGTGAGCGACTCGACGGCCCGGCGCGCGGCGTGGAGGATCGTGCCGCCGGGCGTCTCGTACACGCCCCGCGACTTCATCCCGACGAACCGGTTCTCGACGAGGTCGACCCGGCCGATCCCGTGCTCACCCCCCAGGCGATTGAGTCGGGTCAGCAGCTCGACAGGGGCGAGCCGCTCGCCGTCCACCGCCACCGGGTCGCCCCGCTCGAAGTCGATCTCAACGGGCACGGCCGCGTCGGGCGCCGCCTCGAGATCCTGCGTGAGCTGGAACATCTTCGCCGGCGGCTCGGCCCATGGGTCTTCGAGGACGCCGCCCTCGTACGAGATGTGGAAGAGGTTGCGATCGGTGCTGTACGGGCGCTCGGCCGTCACGGGCACCGCGATGTCGTGACGCCTCGCGAACTCCATCAGCGCGCTGCGGGAGCCGAGCTCCCACTCGCGCCAGGGCGCGATCACGCGGAGGTGCGGCGCGAGGGCGGCATACGTCAGCTCGAAGCGAACCTGGTCGTTCCCCTTCCCCGTCGCGCCGTGGGCCACCGCGTCCGCGCCCTCCTTCGCCGCGATCTCCACCTGCGCGTGCGCGATGAGCGGGCGCGCGATCGAGGTCCCGAGCAGGTAGGCGCCCTCGTACACGGCGTTGGCCCGTAGCATCGGGAAGATGAAGTCGCGGACGAACCGCTCGCGGAGATCCACGATGTGCACCGCCGAGGCGCCGGTCCGGAGCGCCTTCTCGCGGATCGGGACGAGCTCCTCGCCCTGCCCGAGGTCGGCGCAAAAGGCGACGACCTCGCAGTGGTAGCGCTCGATCAGCCAGCGCAGGATGACCGAGGTGTCGAGCCCGCCCGAGTACGCGAGCACGACGCGCTTGGGGCTAGACATCGTCGATCGAGCCTCCCAGCAGCGTCAGGATGACCGCCTTCTGCGCGTGAAGCCGATTCTCCGCCTGGTCGAGCGCGATCGAGTGCGGGCCGTCGAGGATCGCGTCGGTGATCTCCTCGCCCCGGTGGGCCGGCAGGCAGTGCATCACGAGCACCGCGGGCTTGGCGAATCCGACGATCGTTTCGTTGATTTGATAGCGGCCGAACGCTTCCTGCCGCCGCGCCCGCTCCGCCTCCTGCCCCATGCTCGTCCACACGTCGGTGTAGATCACGTCGGCGCCCGTCGCCGCACGGCGAGCGTCCTCGGTGATCTCGATCCGGCCACCGCGCCGGCGTGCCGTGTCCACGACGCGGGGGTCGGGCTCGAAGCCAGGCGGGCACGCGACGACGATCGAGGCGCCGAGCAGCGCACCCAGCTGGATCACGGAATGGCAGACGTTGTTGCCGTCGCCGATCCACGCGAGCCGCATCGCGCCGAAGTCGAGGCCGCGCTCCCAGAGCGTGAAGAAATCGGCGAGCGCCTGACACGGGTGCTCGAAGTCGGAGAGCCCGTTGATCACGGGCACGGTGGCGTGGCGCGCCAGCGCATCGACGGTTGCGTGCGCGTAGACGCGTGCGGCGATACCGTCCACCCAGCGCGAGAGGTTCCGCGCCACGTCCGGAGCCGACTCGCGCGTGCCCATGCCGATCTCTCCACCCGAGAGGTGGACGGCACGCCCGCCCAGCTGCACGATGCCCACCTCGAAGGTGACGCGCGTCCGGAGCGAAGGCTTCTCGAAGATCAGCACCATGGTGCGCCCGGCGAGCGGCGCGCCGCGCCGCCCCGCCTTCCAGCGCTGCTTGAGGTCGGCGGCGAGCTGGAACATCGAGAGCGCGGTGTCGCGCGTCAGGTCCGCCGACGAGAGGAAGTGGCGCATCAGGCCTTGGACCGGAGCGCCGCGCCGATGATCTCGAGCGCCCGGTCGCAGTGGGATTCCTCGACGATCAGGGGCGGCGCGAGGCGCAACACCTTCTCGCCCGCCGACAAGACGAGCAGTCCGGCCCCGCGACAGGCGTCGACGATGGGGCTCACCGGGCGGTCGAGCTCGACGCCGATGAGCAGGCCCCGCCCCCGCACCTCGCGAATCCCCGTCCCTCCACGCGCCAGTTCGCGCAGTCCGCCCACGAGGCGCCGCCCCATCTTCGCCGCGCGCTCCGGGATCTTCTCCTCGATCACCGTCTGGAGCGTCGCGAGCGCGACGGAGGTGACGAACGGCGTCCCGCCGAACGTCGAGCCGTGCGTGCCCGGCCCAAGCGCCCGCGCGACCTCCTCGCGCGCGAGCATGGCACCGATGGGCACCCCATTGGCGAGCGCCTTCGCGAGGGTCATGATGTCGGGCTCGATCCCCGAGTGCTCGTACGCCCAGAGCGTGCCCGTGCGGGCGACCCCGGTCTGGATCTCGTCCAAGATCAGGAGCGCCCCCGACTCGTCGCAGAGCTTGCGGAGACCGGGCAGGTAGTCGTCGTCGGGGACGTGGACGCCCCCCTCCCCCTGGATCGGCTCGACGATGATCGCCGCCGTGCGGTTGTCGAGCGCGCGCTCCATCGCCCGGAGGTCGTTGTACGGCACGTGCTTGAAGCCGGGCACGAGCGGCTCGAAACCGTGGTGGTACTTCTCCTGGCCGGTGGCCGTCACGGTGGCGAAGGTCCGGCCGTGGAAGGAGTTGTGCGTGGCGATCACCTCGTAGCGGTCCGACGCGTGCCGCTCCTTGGCGTACTTGCGCGCCAGCTTGAGCGCGGCCTCGTTCGCCTCGGCGCCCGAGTTGCAGAAGAAGGCCCGGTCGGCGAAGGAGTGCTCGCAGAGGAGCTTCGCCAGGTGGATCTGGGGCGCCGTGTGGTAGAGGTTGGACACGTGAAGCAGCGTCGCCGCCGCCTCACGGATGGCGCCGGTCACGCGCGGGTGGCAGTGGCCGAGCGAGGCGACCGCCAGCCCCGCGCCGAAGTCGAGGTACTCCTTGCCGTCGGAGTCCCACACGCGGACGCCGTCGCCGCGGACGAGGCAGATCGGCGCCCGCGCGTAATTCGGGGTGTGGTACTTCGCCGCCCACTCCAGGAGCTGCTTGGTGTCCATGGCGCGCGCCTTTCCTAGAGAACGATCTCGGTTCCGATGCCCTCGCGCGTGAACAGCTCGAGCAGGATCGCATGCGGGACCCGGCCGTCGATGATGTGGGCCTTCGAGGTCCCGCCCTCGAGCGCGCGCAGCGACGACTCGACCTTGGGCAGCATCCCGCCCTCGATCACCCCCGCCGACATGAGCCGCTCCGCCTCTTTGCGGCTCAGCGTGCTGATGCGGCGCGACGCACTGTCGAGAATGCCCTCGACGTCCGTGAGGTGGATGAGCTTCTCGGCGCCCAGCGCCGCGGCGACCTCGCCGGCGACCAGGTCGGCGTTGATATTGTACGTCTCGCCGCCCGCGCCGACGCCCACGGGCGCGATGACCGGGATGAACCCGGCGTCCTCCAGCAACCGGATCGGCTCGACGTTCACCGCCTCGACCTCGCCCACGAGGCCGAGATCCACCTCTTCGCCCGTCGGGAGCCGGTGCGACCGCCGGCGCGCGCGGAGCAGCCCCGCGTCCTTTCCGGAGAGCCCCACCGCCTTGCCGCCGTGGTGGTTGATCAGACCGACGATCGCCTTGTTGATCTTGCCGACCAGGACCATCTCGACGATCTCGACGGTCTCCTCGTCGGTCACCCGCATGCCGCCCACGAAGCGTGGC
>WNEL01000782.1_pt1 | contig 13556 bp, 14 predicted proteins | sample 5399991 | NCBI WGS metagenome assembly WNEL01 (sample SAMN13153325, study PRJNA577476) | soil metagenome | isolation source: 20 cm grassland meadow soil pre-rain plot 2 | place: USA:California | collected 2015-09-08
TCGCCGATGAGGACGTCGTCTCGGGGTAGCCGTTCCTTCATGCCGCCTGCCGCGCGGACGTCGCACGGCGGTAGAGGGCTTCGTAGTCGTCCACCATCCGCGGGACGCTGAATTGTCGCTCGACGTAGCGACGGCACTCGGCGCGATCGATCGTGTCGATGCGCTTCACAGCCTCCACCAGCTCGTCCACCGTATCGGCGATGAACCCGGTGCGCCCGTCCTGGACGACCTCCGGCACGGATCCGCACGGGCGTGCAATGACCGGGGTGCCGCAGGCCATCGCCTCGATCATCACGAGGCCGAACGGCTCGGGCCAGTCGATGGGGAACAGCAGCGCGCGCGCCCCGCCGAGGAACGCGGCTTTGCGGTCGTCGTCGAGCTCACCGATGAACTCGATGAGCGGGTCGTCGAGCAGCGGCCTGATCACGCGGTCGACGTAGTCGCGGTCGTTGGCGTCGATCTTGGCCGCGATGCGCAGCGGCATCCCGGCGCGCTTGGCCACCTCGATCGCGACATCCGGTTGCTTCTCGGGTGAGAGTCGGCCGAGGAAGGCCAGGTACTCGCCCGGCTGCGCGACGAACGGAAAACCGTCGAGCGGCATGCCGTGATAGACGGTGCCCGCCCAGTTGAGGTTGAACGCGGCCAGCGGCGCGCGCTGCCCGTTGCTGATGGAGACGAGCGGCACGTCGGGAAAATCGCGGAACAGAGGGACGAGATACGGCAGGTCCAGCCGCCCGTGCAGCGTGTGCAACGTGGGCGTGCGCACGAGGCCGCAGAACGGGTACGCCAGATAGTCGACGTGGCAATGGATGACGTCGAACCGGCCCGCGTTGCAGAACACGCGGCCGAGCTGCCGACTGATGTCGGCCGCGAGCACCTCGCGGCTCGTCGCGTCCAGTCGCACCGCGCGCTCCGTCACCGCGATCAGCCGCGCGGCCGTGCGCGAGTCGCCGCTCGCGAACAGCGTAACGTCGTGGCCGCGCCGCACCAGCTCTTCGGTAACGTAGGAGACGATTCGTTCGGTCCCTCCATAGAGACGCGGCGGCACAGGCTCATACAGCGGCGCGACCTGAGCGATTCGCATGATCGCTTCGCCATGAATGCAAACGGAGCGCCATCGAGTCGCGCCGGCGATCGATACCGTCGCTCAGGCCGCAAAATCACGCAGCACGCGGCCGGGGCGCCCGCAATCCGCGATGATCCCGCGCTCGTCGACGGTGCGGACACCGTTGACCCATACGCCGTGCACGCCCACCGCCGGCGTGTGGAGTCGCGCGGCGCCCGTCGGTAGATCGTTCACGCGCCGCTTGTCGCCTCGTGCGACCGTCGCCGGATCGAACAGCAGGAGGTCGGCCCACGCGCCGGGGACGACGCGGCCACGATCCGCGATGCGGTATGCCGCCGCGACGTCACTGGTGACGCGCTTCACCGCAGCGGGCAGCGTGAGGTCGCCGCGCTCGCGCACCCAGTGACCGAACAGGTGCAGGCCGAAGCCCGCATCGCAGAGAAACGACAGGTGCGCGCCGGCGTCCGACAGCGCGACGGCGGCGTAGGGATGGCGCAGCAGCCGACGAACCTCGTCTTCGTCGGTGTTGAAGAGCCGGCAATCGAACATCGCGTCCAGCTCGCCGTCGAGCCCGAAGTCGAGGAAGACGTCGAACGGATCGCGCCCAGACTCCGCCGCGAGGGCGCCGATGGTCTGGCCGACCCACGCGTGGTGCTCGGGCCGCTCGACGGACATGATCGTGAGGCTTGGCCACGTCTTGTTGGAAAAGCGGTTCGGCACGCCAGGAATCGCCGCCTCTTCTTTGAGCCGCTTGCGGAACGAGGGATCGGCGAGCACGTGCCGGTACGCGGCCTCGTCGGCCGCCTCGATGGCCGGGCGCCAGGCGAGAAACGCCTCGAGCGGATAGGGATGGCGCAGCGTGAACTCCATGCCCAGCGGGAAGCAGCCGACCTGCGCCCAGAGCTCGCGCCCGCGGCGGCGCGCCGCCTCGATCTCCGCCACCTCGCGGAAGACACGCGTGGGATCACCCGGATCGACGAACATCGCCGCGATCATCACGGGCCGACCGCTCGCGGCGGCGACCTCTTCCAGCCACGGCACGGTCGTCGTGCTGCCCTTGGTGAGCATGAACACACCGCGCCCGGCCTCGCCGAGCGCGCCGGTGAGGGCCAGCAGCTCGCGCGCATCCGCGAGTCGTGACGGCATCGGGATGCCGTTCTCGCCGTTGTGCTGCTCGAGCGTGGAGGTTGCGAAGCCGATCGCGCCCGCGCGCACCGCCTCCGCCACGATGCGGCGCATCTCGGCGATCTCGGCGTCGGTGGCCGCGCGCTTCGTCGCGTCGGCGCCGAGGACGAACGTTCGCACCGACGAGTGACCGACGAACGACCCGACGTTCGGGACCACGCCGCGCCGCTCCATCGCGTCGAGGTAGTCGGGATAGGTTTCGAAGTCCCACCGCACGCCCGCGCGCAGCGCCTCCAGCGACATGCCTTCGACATGCGTGAGCGCGCGCAGCGTGAGGTCGCGGTCGGCCGGCCGGCAGGGCGCGATGGTGAAGCCGCAATTGCCGATGACGACGGTGGTCACGCCGAGCGCAGTCGAGGGTGTCGCGAACGGATCCCAGGTGAGCTGCGCGTCGTAGTGCGTGTGCAGATCGACGATGCCGGGCGCCAGCGTCAACCCCCGCGCGTCGACGCGCTGGCGCGCGGCGCCGAGCTCGGTGCCCACGGCCACGATGCGGCCATCCGCCACCGCGACGCCGCCCGCCCGCGCCGGCCCGCCGAGGCCGTCGATCACCGATGCGTTGTCGATCAGCAGATCGTGCACGCGCGCTTCCTCCAGGTCAGCCGCGGTAGTCCGGGTTGGGACGCTTCATCTCGAAGATGTCGTGGACGTGCGTGTAGAGGTTGCCCGCCAGGCGACCGACGGGACGCAGGCGATGCATGTCGAGCCGGCCGGTGGCCGCGTCGTAGAGGCCGTCGCGCACGTGCACGTAGACGATGCGGCCGAGCACGAGCGTGGCGCGGCCGACGGACACGAGGCGATCGAGCCGGCACTCGAGCGTGATCGGCGCGCTCGCCACGCGCGGGACGCCGACGCGCGTGCCCGGCGCGACGGCCAGCGCCGCCACCTCGAACTCGTCCACCTCCGGCGGGTACTCGCCGGAGGTGACGTTCATCTGCGCGGCGAGGTCGTCGTCGACGACGTTGACGACGAACTCGCCGGTGTCCTCGATGTTGCGCAGCGTGTCCTTCTTGCCGTCGGGGCCGGCGCCGCGGAACGACGACGAGAACGCGATCGTCGGCGGGTCGTCGGTGATCGCCATGAAATAGGAGAACGGCGCGAGGTTGCGCACGCCGGCGCGATCCACGCTGGACACCCAGGCGATGGGTCGCGGCACCACGGAGCTGATGAGCAGCTTGTACATCGCGTTCGGCGGCAGTGCCGCGGGGTCGAACTCCACGCGCGGCCTCAGCCGTGCATGACGAGGCCGCCGTCCACGCTGAGGGCCTGACCGGTCATGTAGCCCGCGCGATCCGAGGCGAGAAAGCCGATGACGGCGGCGACGTCTTCCGGTCGCTCCATCCGGCCGAGCGGCACCGCCTTCTCGCGCTGCCGCGTGAACTCCTCGGCCGACATGCCGAGCAGCGCGCCCTGCTCGCGCGCGACCTTCGTCCACATGTCGGTCTCGACGAAGCCGGGGCAGACGCAGTTGACGCGTACCCCGTCCGCGGCATGCGCGAGCGCGAGGCTCTTGGTCATGCTGACGACGGCGGCCTTGCTGGCGTTGTAGGGCAGGTTCGTCTTGCTGCCGATCTTGCCGGCCATGGAGGCGAGGTTCACGATGCTGCCGCGCCGCTGCGCGATCATCACGGGCAGCACGGCCTGGCTCGCGAAGAAGACCGCCTTCGCGTTGATCGTCATGATCGCGTCCCAGTGCTCCTCGGTCACGTCGAGCGTCGCGGCCGCACGGTAAATGCCCGCGTTGTTCACGAGGATATCGATGCGGCCGAGCTCCCGGCGCGTGCGCTCGACCATCGCCGCCAGGTCGCTGTGGCGAGTGACGTCCGTCGGCAGCGTCAGCGCCGTGCGACCCAGACCGCGCACCTCCTTGGCCGTGCGCTCGGCGCCATCGGCGTCGAGCTCGGCGACGACGACATCGGCGCCGAGACGGGCCAGCTCCAGTGCGGTGGCGCGGCCGATGCCTCGGCCGCCGCCGGTGACGATGGCGACGCGCCCTCCGAGCTCGCTGTCTGTCGCACTCATGGTCGGGGAGTATACCTCGGCGCGGCACTCTGCCCGTCCCGCGATGGTATGCTCGACGCCCGATGATCGAGGGCACCGCTGAGGTCCGCGACGTCCACCGGTTCGACGTCGACGCGCTCGAGCGGCATCTGGCTCGGCACATCGAGGGATTTCGCGGGCCGTTGAGCGTGCGGCAGTTCCGCGGCGGTCAGTCGAACCCGACGTACTATCTGACCGCGGGTGGTCGCGAGTACGTCCTGCGCCGCAAGCCGCCGGGCAAGCTGCTGCCGTCCGCGCACGCGGTCGACCGCGAGTATCGCGTGCTGGCCGCGCTGGCCGCGCACACGACGGTGCCCGTTCCCAAGCCGTACCTGCTGTGCGAGGACGACAGCGTGATCGGCACGATCTTCTACGTGATGGACTGCGTACACGGTCGCATCTTCCGCGACGCGAATCTGCCGGGTGCCACGCCGGCTGAGCGCCGCGCCATCTACGAGTCGATGAACGACGTGCTGGCGCGGCTGCACCTCGTTGACTGGAAGGCGATCGGTCTGGCGGACTTCGGCCGGCCGGGCGACTACTACGCGCGGCAGATCCATCGCTGGAGCCAGCAGTACCGCGCCTCGGAGACCGAGAAGATCGAGGCGATGGAGCGGCTCATGGAGTGGCTGCCGAAGAACATTCCTGCGAGCACCGAGACGACGCTCGTGCACGGCGACTACCGCCCGGGCAACATGATCGTGCATCCGACGGAGCCGCGCGTGGTCGCCGTCCTCGACTGGGAGCTCTCCACGCTCGGCCATCCGATGGCTGACCTCGCCTACAATTGCATGCCGTATCACCTCGGCAACGAGTGGGAGGGCCTGCGCGACGCGCCGTTGGCGGAGCTCGGTATTCCGACCGAGGCCGAATACCTCGCGGCGTACTGCCACCGCACCAACCGCCCCGGCATCGAGCACTGGGACTTCTACATCGCCTTCGCCGAGTTCCGGCTGGCCGCGATCGCGCAGGGGATCATGGGCCGCGTCATCGCGGGCACCGCCAGCGATCCCAACGCGCGCGAGCGTGGCGAGCGCGCGCGGCCGCTGGCGGAGGCCGGCTGGCGCCTCGTGGAGTCGCGCGCGCGCTGACGGCACTCACGTTGCTTGCCTCCGGATGGCCCGGAGGCGCTCGATGAAAAACTTACTGCTCGCGCTCGTGACGTGCGTGGTCATCGGCGTGCCACTCGCCGCCGCCGCGCAGGCGCCCGCGCATCCGCCGCGACCCATCTGGCGCGAGCTCGGACTGAGCGAGGCGCGCACGGTGCTCGGCATCCGTATCAAGAACGAGCAGGGCCGCGACGTCGGCGAGCTCGACAACTTGCTGATCGACACGCAGAGCGGCCGGATCAGTCACGTCGTGATCGGGGTCGGCGGCTTCATGGGCGTGGGCGAAAAGAAGATCGCTTCCGAAGGCAACCACCCCGTGGCGACGCTCGAGCAGGCCAAGCTGGAAAGCGCGCCGCGCTGGGACCGCATCGTCTCCGACGAGATCGAACGCCCGTCGGCCAGTCCTACGACGACCCGCTAATCGCTCACGCCACCTCGAAGAGGCCGGCGGCGCCCATGCCGCCGCCGATGCACATGGTACAGACGACGTAGCGCGCGCCGCGACGCTTGCCTTCGATCAGCGCGTGGCCGGCCATGCGCGCGCCGCTCATGCCATATGGATGGCCGATGGCGACGGCGCCGCCGTCGACGTTGAGCTTCTCCATGGGGATGCCGAGCTTGTCGCGGCAGTAGATCACCTGGACGGCGAAGGCCTCGTTCAGCTCCCAGAGATCGATCTGCTCCATGCGCATGCCGGTGCGCTCGAGCAGGCGCGGCACCGCGAACACGGGCCCGATGCCCATCTCGTCGGGCTCGCAGGCCGCGACCGCGAAGCCGCGGAAGATCCCGAGCGGATGCAGCCCGCGCCGTTCGGCGAGACGGCTGTCCATGACCACGCAGGCCGAAGCGCCGTCCGAGAGCTGACTGGCGTTGCCCGCGGTGATGTGGCCCTTCTCTCCGGCGACCGGCTTGAGCGCGGCCAGACCCTCGAGCGTGGTGTCGGCTCGGTTGCCCTCGTCCTGTCGCAGCACCGTGTCCTCGATCCGCGTCTCGCCGCTCGCCTTGTCGACGACGATCTTCTTGGTCGGCATCGGCACGATCTCCGCGTCGAAGCGGCCGGCCTTCTGTCCGGCGGCGGTGCGCTGCTGGCTCACCAGCGCGTACTCGTCCTGCTTCTCGCGGGTGATGTAGTAGCGCTTGGCGACGACCTCCGCCGTCTCGATCATCGTCATGTAGATCTCGGGCTTGTGCTCTTCGAGCCACTCCTCACGCAGGCGGTGCAGGTTCATGTGCTCGTTCTGCACGAGGCTGATGGACTCGAGGCCGCCGGCCACCATGATCGGGACCTTGTCCACGATCACGCGCTGGGCAGCGATCGCGATGGCCTGCAGCCCCGACGAGCAGAAGCGGTTGACGGTCGTGCCCGCCGTCGTCACCGGCAGGCCGGCGCGCAACGCGGCCTGGCGCGCGATGTTCTGGCCGGTCGCGCCCTCGGGCAGGGCGCAGCCCATGACGACGTCCTCGACCTCGCCGGGCTCCAGGCGTGCGCGCTTGACCGCCTCGGCGATGACGTGGCCGCCCATGGTGGCGCCGTGCGTGTTGTTGAAGGCGCCGCGGTAGGCCCTGCCGATCGGCGTGCGCGCGGTCGAGACGATAACGGCGTCTGCCATAGTGTCTCCTTGTGGTGATGCAGCGGTAACGACATTATAACGGCCGCGATGGCGTACTTCGCGGCGCTGGTCGTGGACGGCGCGCTGGCCGGCGCCCTCTACGCGCCCCTCGCGCTGTCGTTCGTCGTCGTGTACCGCGCCTCGCGCATCATCAACTTCGCCGTCGGCGAGTGGGTCATGCTGGCCGCGCGGTTCGTGACGTTCGGGCTGCACGCGCTCGGGCTCGGCCTGCCTGGAGCGCTGCTCGCCGGCGGCGTCGGCATGGCGGCCGTCGGCGTGGCCTTCAATCGCCTGGTGCTGCGCCGCCTCGTCGGCCAGCCGCTCATCTCGATGATCATGGTGACGCTCGGACTCGGCGCGCTCGTTCGCGGCGCGACGCCCCTCGTTTTCGCCGACGTTCCCGGACGGATCTCGCTGCCGGGACTGGCCGATCCGTTCGTGATCGCCGGCATCGCGGTCGGCGCCGACAAGCTCGCGGCGGCCGTCGCCGCCGCCGCGTGCACGGCGATCGTCGCGTGGCTCCTGCACGGGAGCCGCACGGGCGTCGCGTTACGCGCGATCGCGGACGATCAACAGGCCGCGATGTCTGCCGGGATCGACCTGCATCGTCACTTCGCGCTCACGTGGGCGCTCGCGGGCATCGTTGCCGTGCTCGCGGGCACGCTGTGGACGATCGTCGCCGGCGGGGGGCTCGGCATCGTCCTCGTCGGGCTCCGCGTGTTTCCCATCGTCATCGTCGGCGGGCTCGACAGCATCGCGGGTGCGATCGTCGGGGCGCTGATCGTCGGCGTGGTCGAGAGCCTCGCCGCCGGCTACGTCGATCCGCTGCTCGGCGGGGGCTTCAGCCTGATCGCGTCCTATCTGGTGCTATTGGCGGTGCTCTTCGTGCGCCCGTACGGATTGTTCGGGCAGCCGGGCGTGCGCCGCATCTAGCGCGGGCGCGGCGGGACGTCAGGCGCGGCATCGAGCAGCTCGAACACCGGATATCGGTCGGCGAGCTCGCGAAACGCGCGCGCATCGGAGCCGGCGCGCACAGGGAAATATCGCTGAACGGCAAGCGTGTAGCGATCGAGATAGGCCTTGAGGACGTCGAGCTTCTCGTCGCCGGCCACGGTGCGAAGACGAAATCGCCGGCGGGTCGACCCTCGCTTGAGCACGATGTCGCCCCGGGTCTCGGCATTGCGGACCCATTGCGTGCGTCCGCGCGGCGCGACGAGAAATCGCTTGCCGCCCAGCTCCAGGACGTTGACGGGCGTCGAATAGACGCGGCCGGTCGCCCGACCCTGCACCTGCAGCAAATAGTTGTAGCGTGGCGCCAGGCCCAGGCCGACGAAGGCGCCGAAGATCTTGTTGAAGATGCGCTCGACAGGGCTCGGCGCACGGAACTCGGGCACCGAGCGGCTCACCGTGGCGGCAGCTCGAAGGCCTGCGCGAGCAGCTCGTACGACCGCCGCCGTGTCTCGGCCGTCTCGGTGATCGTGACGACGACGATCTCGTCCACTCCATAGTCGGCGGCGAGCGCCTCGAGTCGTTCGCGGCACTCGGCCGGCGTGCCGGCCACGCGACGGCCGCGCGCGTGCTCGACGATCTGGCGCTCCCAGGCCGTGTACTCGTGCGCTTCGGCCTCGGCCACCGTCGGATAGCGGCCGCCCCGCCCCGTGTAGATCCGGGCGACGAAGAGGTCCCGGCTCTTCGCCAGGCGCTCGGCCTCGTCGTGCGTGTCGGCGCAGACGACGAAGACCGCGACGCTCGCCTGCGGCGTCGCCCTCGACGGCGAGGGCTTGAACTCGCGCGCGTACGCGCGCGTGATCTCGGCGCCGCCGTCGGCGTTGATGAAATGCGCGAACGAGAACGCGGCGCCGAAGTGCGCGGCGATCGCCGCCGACTGATCGCTGGAGCCGAGCAGCCACAGCTCGGGCGCCGTCGGTCCCGTCGGCATCGCGCGCACCTTGGCGAACGGATGCTCCGGCGGCAGCTCGCCGTGCACGAAGGCGAGCAGGTCCTGGACCTGCTGCGGAAAGAATTCCGGCGCGCCGGTGCCGCCGAGCGCCCGCGCGGTGAGCTGATCGCTACCGGGCGCGCGGCCGACGCCCAGGTCGATGCGGCCGGGGTAGAGCGTCTCGAGCACGCGAAAGGCCTCGGCCACCTTCAGCGCGCTGTAGTGCTGGAGCATGACGCCGCCCGAGCCGACACGGATGCCCGACGTCACCGCCGCCACGTGGCCGATGAGCACCTCGGGCGCCGAGCCCGCGAGGGCCGGCGTCGAATGGTGCTCGGCGAGCCAGTAGCGCGTGTAGCCCAGCTCATCGCAGCGGCGCGCGAGCGCGAGCGTTTCGCGGATCGCGTCGGCCGGTGTGGCGCCGCTGCGCACGGGCGACTGATCGAGGACGCTGAGCCGGGTCATCGGACGGCGGTTATGGTATCAAGGGGACATGAGTCCGGATCTCGCACCCTTTTTCGAGCGACGCCAGCGCTTCGCCGCCGCGCTCGGCGACGGCCTCGCCGTCGTCCCCGGCGGTGTCGAGAGCCTCCGCAACGGCGACGTGCATTACGAGTTCCGGCAGGCGAGCAACTTCTTCTTCCTCACGGGCTTCGACGAGCCCGACGCGGTCGCGGTGATCAATCCGGCGCATGCCAAGGAGCGCTTCGTGCTCTTCGTCCGGCCGCGCGACCGCGAGATGGAGATCTGGAACGGTCGTCGCGCCGGGACCGAGGGCGCCATCGCGACCTACGGCGCGGACGCCGCCTACACGATCGACCAGCTGGACGCCAAGCTCCGGGAGTACGCGGTCGACCGCGCCGTCCTGTATTACCGGCTCGGCAACCCCGCATTCGACGCGCGCATCACGCGCTTCGTGTCCGAGCTGCGGGCGGCGCGCGCCCGCGGGTTCACGACGCCGGTGCGGATCGAGGACCCCGGGCCGCTGCTGCACGATCTCCGTCTGCGCAAGACCGACGCCGAGCTCGTGCGGCTTCGCCGCGCGTGCGCGATCAGCCGCGACGGCCACACGGAGGCGATGCGGTATGCGAAGCCGGGCATGCACGAGTACGAGGTGCAGGCGGCGCTCGAGTACGTGTTCCGCGTCAACGGCTCGTCGCGCAACGCCTACCCGTCCATCGTCGCCTCCGGCGCGAACGCGTGCATCCTGCACTATGTCGAGAACACGCGGCGCATGGAGGCCGGCGACCTGCTGCTGATCGACGCCGGCTGTGAGTACGGCTACATGTCGGCCGACATCACACGCACGTTTCCGGTGGGCGGCCGCTTCTCCGGTCCGCAGCGCGCCATCTACGAGATCGTCCTGCGCGCGCAGCTGGCGGGCATCGACGCCGCGAAGCCCGGCGTGAAGTACGAGGTCATCCACGACGCTGCGCGGCGCGTGCTGACCGAGGGGCTCATCGATCTGAAGCTCTTGCCCCGCGGCGTGGCCGACTCGCTGGCCATGCACCACTACCGTGAGTTCTACATGCACGGCACCGGACACTGGCTCGGCATGGACGTGCACGACGTCGGCGACTATCGCCTCCACGGCGCCTCGCGCGCGCTCGAGCCCGGCATGGTCTTCACCGTCGAGCCCGGCCTGTACATCGATCCCGAGCGCGAGACGGTGACGTATTCGCTGCGCGAGTACAGCGAGGACGAGCAGTGGGAGCGCCGCTATCGCCTCGGCGTCGTCGCCGCCAAGAAGTTGGAGGAGGAAGACAAGGCGAAGGCGCCCAAGATCACCCATCCGGTGCCGAAGGAGTTTCGCGGCATCGGCGTGCGCATCGAGGACGACGTGCTGATCACCGCCGCCGGCCACGACATCCTCACGGCCGGCACGCCAAAGAGCATCGACGAGGTCGAGCGCGCCTGCGCCGAGGCCTCGCGGCTGCCCCGTTCCTAGCTCAGCTTCGGCGAGGAGACGATGAAGACACTCGACGGCAAGGTCGCGCTCGTCACCGGCGGCGGCTCCGGCATCGGCCGGGCCACCGCGTTGCTCTTGGCCGCCGAGGGCGCGCGCGTCGCCCTGGCGGGCCGTCGCAAGGAGCCGCTCCAGCAGGTCGTGGCCGAGATCGAGCGCGACAAGGGCGTCGCCGTGGCCAAGACGTGTGACCTGACGAAGGCGCACGAGGCACGCGAGCTGGGCGCGTGGGCGCTGAAGACGTTCGGCGGCGTCGACATCCTCGTCAACAACGCCGGGCAGTCGAGCCACGCGCGCAGCATCCGCTGGATCGGCCAGGACGAGTGGGACGCGGTGCTCGGCGTGAACACCACGGGCGTGTATGCGCTCACGCAGAGCGTGCTGCCGTCGATGCTCGAGCGCGGCGCCGGCATCGTCGTCACCGTGGCGTCGATGGCGGCGCTGCGGCCGGGCGGCTTCTCCGGCGTCGCCTACGGCGTCGCCAAGGCCGGCGCGCGCGCGATGATGCAGGCCCTGCACACCGAGCTGCGAAACCGCGGCATCCGCGCGACGACGATCCTGCCCGCCGAGGTGGACACGCCGATCCTCGACAAGCGTCCGCTCGTGCCCGACGCGAAGGCGCGCGCGACGATGATGCAGGCCGAGGACGTCGCGCGCGCAATCGTCATGGTGTGCACGATGCCGCAGCGCACCGTCATCGAAGAGATCGTGATGTCGCCGACGTTCCAGCGCGACACGAGCAAGGACGTCGCGGCCGCGTATGCCGCCGGCGCGCCGCCCGGCGTCAGCTAGCCGGTCGACTCCGCGACGCGAGGTGTGCGGCGGCAGCGAGTCCCGCCGCGACCGCGAGCAGCACGCCCGGCTCGGTCGCCGTCGTGCTCGCGTGGCCGGCCGCGGCGCCTGCACCACCGGCGATGCCCACGAACGTGGCGCCCGCGTCGGGGCCGGAGGCCGCGCGGTTCACGACGAGCGTGAACCCGTTGGCGGTCGGCGTCATGACGCCGAGCCCGCTACGCGGCGCGGTCGAGGTCGGGAAGGTCATCGAGCCGTTGTACGTGCCGTCGCCCGTGGCGACGAGCGTGCCGCCGTAGCCGGCGCCGAACGACAGCGTGCGCGCGGCGCCGCCGCCGGTGACGATCTCGGCGAACGTCACGCTTCCCTGGCCCGACAGGGTAAAGGGTCCGCTGACCGTGAACTGCGTGGGACTGTCGTAGGTCTTCGTCCAGGCTTGTGACTGCCAGGAGAAGTCCATCGTGTCGGCATGTGCTGGCCGCGCCAAGATGAGGGGAAGGACTGCAAGAACGAGGGCTATGCGTTTCATACTTGGTCGACCCCCAGGCGACTGGGTCACTGAGCCAGCAAACGGCGCGCCACACCGGCCGCGCCGCGTATGTGAAGGCCTGCCGCGATGCTGATCTCGTTCGACGTCTACGGCACGCTCGTCGACGTGCGCGGCGGCTCGCGCGACGCGTTCGCCGCCATCCTGCGCGCGGTCGGCGCACCGCAGATCGACGCACTGCAGTTCTGGGAGCACTGGGAGGCGGCGAACATCCGCCGATACCGCGCGCCGTACACGCGGTATCGCGACATCTGCCGCGCGTCGCTGGCGGAGACGTTTCAGCATTTCGGCGTGCGCGGCGATCCCGATCTCATCCAGCACTACTTCGAGGCGTTTCCTCGCTTTCGACGGTTTCCCGACGTGGACGACACACTCGCTCGGCTCAGCCCACGTGCGCGGCTCGCGATCGTCTCGAACATCGACGACGATCTGCTCGCGGCCACGGATCTCGGGCGACGCTTCGACGTCGTGTGCACCGCCGAGCGCGCGCGCGGCTACAAGCGCGACGGCACACTCTTCCGGGTTTTGCTCGCGCACGCCGAGCCCGACGCCCGTCGGCTCTTGCACTGCGGTCAGTCGCAGCATACCGACCTCGTCGGCGCCAAGCCGCTCGGGATCCGCGTGGCGTGGATCAACCGCCGCGGCCTCGCGCTCGCCGCCGGCGTGCCGAAACCCGACCACGAGCTTCGCGATCTGCGGCCGGTGCCGAGCCTGCTGCCGCCGGATTCCGATTAGCGGTACACTTGCGCCACGCTCCACACGCCCGGACGAAAGGACTCACCATGAGAGAGGCCGTCGTCGTCGCCAGCAGCCGCACCCCGCTCGCGAAGTCACAGCGCGGATCCTTCAACATGACGCTGCCCTCGGACCTGGCGGCCCACTGCATCACCGACGCGCTCGGCAAGGTGCCGCAGCTCGACAAGAAGGAAGTCGAGGACGTGATCCTCGGCTGCGGCCAGCCGCACGGCACGCAGGGACACAACATCGCCCGCGTGGCGGCTATGCGGGCCGGACTGCCCGTGAGCGTGGGCGGCCTCACGATCAACCGTTTCTGCTCGTCGGGGCTCAACGCGATCGCCATCGCCGCCAACTACATCGTCAACGAGGGCGCGGACGTCGTGTTCGGCGGGGGCGTGGAGTCGATCACGCTGATGCAGCGGGACAGCGCGCCGAACCCGTGGGTGAAGGAGCATCTGCCGGGCATCTACATGGTCATGGGCGACACCGCCGAGGTCGTGGCGAAGCGCTACACGATCAGCCGGCAGGTGCAGGACGAGTACGCGCTGTCGAGCCAGCAGCGCA
>WNEL01001659.1_pt1 | contig 13525 bp, 11 predicted proteins | sample 5399991 | NCBI WGS metagenome assembly WNEL01 (sample SAMN13153325, study PRJNA577476) | soil metagenome | isolation source: 20 cm grassland meadow soil pre-rain plot 2 | place: USA:California | collected 2015-09-08
GAGCGCTCAGATTGATACGTTGCGCGACATCGTCCGCGGGACTGAGCAATTCCACGCCGCCGAAGCTGAAGGAAAGCTGTTGCGGTTACCGAGCGGTGACGGTGGCGCGCTTGCTTTCCGCAACAGCCCGGAGGCGCCGGTACTTTGCGCGGAGGAAATTGCCAAGGCACTAAAGAGTCATCCCGACCTCCGGGTCCGGATGGGCATCCACAGTGGTCCTGTTAACGAAGTCACCGATTTAAACGAGCAGGCGAACATTGCCGGCGCCGGCATCAACATCGCCCAACGAATCATGGATTGCGGTGACGCCGGTCACATTCTGGTATCGAAGCATGCCGCAGAGGACCTCGAGCAGTACGACCAGTGGCAACCGTATCTGCATGATCTCGGCGAATGTGAAGGCAAACATGGCGAACGCCTGCACGTCGTAAATCTCTACAACAATGAAATCGGAAACCCGGCCGTTCCCGGAAAGTTCGGCCGGAAGGCGATCGCCGGAACGCCGTCATCTGTTGCGACCGGAAATCGCCGCCGCTACTCCATCGTCGCAATGGCGATCGGTGCGCTGATCGTCCTTGGCGCGACCAGCCTGTTTTTGATGACATGAACCGCTTTCCGAAACATCGCGGGACGCGGCACACCGGCATCGCCGGCTTCGGAAAAAAGCATCGCCGTCCTGCCGTTTCAGAACCTCAGCGACGATAAATCGAATGGTTACTTTACCGACGGCATCCAGGACGAGATCCTTACCAGACTTTCAAAGATTGCCGCGCTTAAGGTGATCTCACGCACCTCGACGCAGAAATACAAGAGCGCTCCCGAGAACTTGCGTGAGGTGGGCCGACAGTTAGGCGTAGCGAATTTTCTCGAGGGCAGTGTGCAGAAAGTCGCTAATGCTGTGCACGTAAATGTCCAGTTGATCCGCGCCGCGACGGACGAGCGTCTCTGGGCGGAAAGCTACAACCGCAAACTCGACGACGTCTTTGGAGTGGAAGGCGAGGTCGCCAACGCCATTGCCGACCAACTCAATGCCAAGCTCTCTGGTGCCGAGCAAAAAGCGGTCGCGGAGAAGCCGACCCAGAATGCGGCAGCGTATGACACCTACTTGCGCGCGATTGCAATCGACAATGCGACCACCCTCGACACGACAAAGCGGGTGGCTGGTCTTCATGCCGAGGCGGTCCGGCTTGACCCTCAATTCGCGCTGGCATGGGCCCGCCTCGCCGTCGCGCGCAGCCAGCTCTATTTCAACGGCGTTGATTTGGAGACGAACAGCGGTGCCGCAGTGAAGGAGGCCACGGATCGGGCGATCTTACTTCAACCCGAGCTCGGGGAAGCATGGCTCGCGCAAGGCGTTTATCGCTACCGCGTCTTGCGCGACTTCAAAGGCGCGCTCCAATCGTACCAAGAAGCACTCAGGCGTTTGCCGAACAGTGCTTTCGTGCTTGAGCAGATGGCTCATCTGGAACGACGGCTCGGACAGGTTGACGAAGCGCAAAAGCATTATCAGGCGGCCGCACAATTGGATCCGCGCAACATCGGCATCCTTTTAACGCTTGGCGATACAATCCAGAGCGTCCATCGTTTCGACGAGGCACGGACGGTCTTTGATCGTGCCCTTGAGATGTCGCCCGGAAACGAGGGCGCGCTCGCGGGGAAAGCATTGAGCCTCCAGGGAGAGGGCCGGCTCAATGAAGCCGCCGAAGTTCTGGCGAAAGCTCCCGCGAATTCCCAGGACGAGGCCCTTGCCATCGCGAGAGCCCTGCAGCTCTATTGCGAGAGGCGCTTCGACGCCGCGATCGTTCAAATTCAGCAGAACACGCCCGTGGCCTTTGCGAACGATCCACGCACCATGACGCTACTTGGGTACTGCCAGAAATTTGCCGGTAAGGATGACGCCGCTCGCCTTACCTTTACGCGCGCAGCCGCGGCGATGAAGCCGACTCCTGACTCAGCTGTTATTGTCGATGCGCGAGAACTGCCGGCCTATCTCGCCTGGGTTTATGCGGGTCTTGGCGAAAAGGAGAAGGCACTGGAGCAGGCGCGCCACGCGATCGCTGATTACGACAGTGACGCTTTAGGCAAACCTTTCGCAGAGGCCTCTCTGGCTATCGTCGAGGCCCAACTTGGCGATATCGATTCAGCGGTCGCCGCTTTGCCGCATCTGCTGGAAGTGCCTCCGCTGTGGGACCCGCTGCGCAAGGATTCGCGCTTTCAGAAACTGGTTGCGGAGGAGCAGCGTTAGCCTGTCATGACCCCTCATGTTCAATCGCGAGCGCACGACGGAAAGCGACCGACTTCGCTGATGAGACGGTCTTACAAAGCGGGCTCGGTCGCTATTTTTCGAATCTGGTCTATAGTCTTGAATGTCTAAACGCTCTGGCATCTCTTTCACGCGCCGCGCGCCCGACAACATTACCGAAGAGTTGGTCGCGGTGCTTTCGTCGAAGGCCACCTTCGAATTCAAGCCGTTATTTGAAATTGTCCTGCTCAATCTGCGGGAGCGAAACGCAGCCAGTGGCGGCGAAGAGATGCTGCGCCTGCGCGCTTACGAAAAGCTTCAGGGCCTTGTCAACCAGGGCGCGGTCAATCGGACAGTCACAGGGGCTACGAAGAAATACAAAGGCGTCGGTCCACGGATGGTGGTACTGCGCGCTGAGATGAAAGCGTTGCGCGCCGCCTGCAACGAACGCGCTCGCGCCAAGGCTGCTGCGGCGGGCTAACTCCGCTTGAGCAGCTACAACGCATGGCGGCGAAGTTTTCGTTAAACGCAGGAAAGAACTCTGCGTTAAATGGAGCCGAAGGATCAGCGACATAGAATGCGTCGCGATCGGGAATCGCAAGCACAGGGCAGTGCGAGTAATCAAGGCAAAGTTTGGGAACGAGCGAGTTCACTGACGCGCCACGAGCAACGGCAGTCCAATTGAAGCCGCTCCTGCGCGATGCGACTTGATTTGCAGCTAGGCGAAAGCGGCTAACGACCGTGCTACGCGTCGCAAATCATCGAGCAGTATCTCCATGTCGCGCAAAGTGGTCCGATAATTGAGCACGCACCCGCGCAGAGCGAAGCGACCGCCGAGCGTGGCATTCGAGAGATACGAACTGCCATCTCGTTGCAGTGCAATCAAGAGGCGTTCATTAAATGCATCGATCGCCTGTGGCGATCCATTCCTGAGCTGCGCCGACACGTGACGAAAGCAGAAGATCGACAATTCGATCGGCGCGACCATCTCGAAGTCATTGCTGGCTCGGACCATCGACTCCAAGTGGCGCGCACAAGCAAGATTGCTTTCAATCGCCTCGCCCAAGTAATCGAGGCCAACGCCTTTTAACAACATCCATACTTTAAGAGCCCGGAAACGCCGCGATAGCTCCGGGCCATAATCCCAGAATGCGAACGCCTCGTCTGCCTGTTGCCCAATGATCCGAGTATATTCGGCCTCATGGGCAAAAGCGGCGCGCGCGATCTCTGGCTCGCGATAAATCACGCAGCCAACATCCACCGGCAGATAAAGCCATTTGTGAGGATCAAGCGCGATCGAATCCGCCCGCTCAATCCCTGCGAACAATTTTTTCGCCGATTCCGCGAGAACGGCAAAACCGCCATAACTTCCATCTACATGCATCCAGAGTTGGAAGCGATCCGCAATCTCTCGAATCTCCGCTAACGGGTCGACCGCGCCAGTGTTCACGGTTCCGGCATTAGCAACCACGCAGAATGGAAGGTAGCCCGCCTCCAGGTCAGCGGTAATTTTTGCTACGAGATCGTCCACGCGGATTTTGAAGCGCTCGTCGACAGCGACGAGGCGCACATTCTCTCGCCCGATTCCCAAAAGCGCTGCTGCCTTGGAGATGGAAAAATGCGTCTCGGTCGACGCGTAAATGCGCAAGCGACCTGACGAATCATATTTCGTCTGCCGCGCCGCGGCGAGCGCGGCCAAATTGGCCATCGACCCACCGCTGACAAAACGCCCACCGGCTTCGGCTTTGAATCCAAGAATTTGCCGGATCCAATCGATCGTCAGACGCTCGAGCTCCACCGGCGCCGACGCCGAACGCCACACCGTGAGATTCGCGTTTAAGGTCGAGGCGAGCAGATCGGCAAACGCGCCGAGCGGAGTACCAGGCGATTGCACATACCCAAACATGCGGGGATGCGCGTTCTGCCGGCTAAACGGGACAATGGCCTCGCGAAAAAACTTCAATAGTTCGTCAAAATCGCTTCCGTCGATCGGAAGCGCGGGATCGAGCCGTTTGCGAATCGCGCGTGAAACCATGTGACGATACACCCCGCGATCGCGGAGATCGCCGAGATAATCGGCCATGAATTGGGTGACGGAATTGCTCCAACTACAAATTTCATCGGCAGACGGATCAAGCATTGCGACGTAGTATGCGTCGCGCCGATGGCGTTGTCAGCTTTCGCACAGAGTCGGTGACCCGCTGCGCATCCGGACGAAATTGAAGTTCACACGAAGAATAGGAATCGACGACATCTTTTGAATACGACCCTGTAGCGCGCGTAACGCCACGCCAGTCGAAGACTTGCCGTCGAGAGTTCCGGAACACGCGATGTACACGTCGGAGTTCGGACTAAGGCCGCAAAATAATCTTCCCGTCCACGTGTCCGCTCGCCGAGAGTTGGTGCGCCTTCTTCACTTCCGCCAGCGGCAACACCTTTGCGACGCGCACCTTCAATTTCCCGGTCTCGACTAGACGATTGATCTCCGCGAGTTGATCAGGCTTCGGCGTCACCATCACCATCGCCCCTTTTACCCCGAACTGCTTTGCCTTTTCCTCTGACGGCGGGTTAACCGTGCTCACAAGAACTCCGCCGCGCTTGAGCGTTCGAAACGCGCCGTCCTGCGTCTCGCTACCCACGGTGTCGAACACCACGTCCACGTCGCTCACCTCCTCTTCAAATTTCCCCTTTTTATAATCGATGAACTCATCCGCCCCGAGCCCTCGCACAAACTCTTCGTTACGGCCCGACCCGGTCCCAATCACGTGAGCACCTATCACGTTCGCCAACTGCACCGCCATCGAACCGACCGCGCCCGACGCTCCCGTGATCAGGATGCGCTGGCCGCTCGTTAGCTTGCCGTGATCGAAAATTCCGTGCGACGCCGTTAACGCGCCCTGGCACCGCCGCCGCCGCATCGAAATTAATCTGCTTCGGCTTGCGCACGAATTCGCTGGCTGGCGCTGCCACATATTCCGCGTAACCGCCGCTGTACGCGCCGAGATAACCATAGACGTCATGGCCCGGTGAAAAGTCCTCCACATTGTCGCCAACTGTCTTCACAGTCCCTGCCACTTCGCATCCAAGAATCAGCGGCGGCTTCAACCCAAACATCTCACCGAGTCCCTCGCGGATTTTCCAGTCCACAGGATTCACCGCCGCCGCCTTCACCTTCACCAGCACCTGGCCGGCACCCGGCTTCGGCCGATCCACGTCAGCGATTTCAACCACTTCTTCGTTTCCATAACGCTCGATCCGCACTGCTTTCATGGTTTTTTCTCCCTTTTGTTTCGGCTTAATCAGCCTTTCTCAACACGATTACAGTTTCGCGAACGGTCAAACGACAATTCTGCGACAACCCGCGACAGAGGCGCAAATAATTAACCGAAAGATTTCGCCAGAATCGGCGAACTATAATTAATGGCCCATCAATCCGAGACTGCGATTGATCCGCGATTTAGCGACCGCAAGCGTCAGCCAGGGCTCGATCTGCTCCGCGCGCTCGCAATTATCGTCGTTGTCGTTTATCACGCTGCGCTTTTCGGATTCAAATTGCCCGGCCGAATCGATCGTTTCGGTTGGATCGGTGTCGATCTTTTCTTTGTCCTTAGCGGTTATTTGATCGGTGGCCAATTGCTCGCGCCGCTTGCGCGCGATCAGCGCATCAGTCTCGGCCGGTTCTTCACACGCCGCGCGTTGCGAATCATGCCGGCCTACTTCGTCGTGCTTGCTATTTATTTTTTGTTGCCGTCGTGGCGCGAATATTCCGAGATGTCGCAGCCGCTCTGGAAATTTCTGTTGTCGGTGCAAAACATCGCGCTCCATGGCGGAACCGCTTTCTCACATGCCTGGTCTCTCGCGGTCGAGGACCAATTCTATCTTGCTCTACCTTTTCTCTTGCTCTTTCTCTTTCGGCGTCCACGCGCGGCCATCATCATCCCATGCCTGATCGTTTTTGGCGGCATCGGCTTACGCGCTCTTCTGGCTGCACAGAATCCATCAGTTAATGGCGGCGGCGTGTCATTTCGCGGATTTCAAGCGTGGATCTATTATCCAACCTGGACCCGGCTAGATCCGCTTGTGTTCGGCGTCGTTCTGGCCGCGATCGAAAAATTTCGACCGACTTGGTGGCAACGCGTGATGAACTGCGCGCCCTGGCTTTGGCTCCCCGCGCTCGGGCTAATTGCTTGCGCGTTATATCTCGGCGAAACCGAAACCCTCACTGTTGTTGCCTGTGTCTGGCAATTCCCACTCATCGCTATCGGCATGGCCGCGCTTCTTGTTTGTGCCGTCAGTCCGCGGCTACCGCTCTGTCGAATTGCGATTCCCGGCGCCGCTTTTATCGCCAGCATCGCATATAGCGCCTATCTGATTCAAAAACTTGCTATTAACGGGGTCGAACAATTCTGTTCGTCTCACAACATCCAGGAGACATCTGCGCTAGCTCTTATCGGGGTCGAGATTGCTGTCTATGCCGCCGCGACGCTCTTATTCTTCGCAGTCGAGCGACCATTCCTCCAATTGCGACGTCGTCTCGCGCCGAGGAAGTATGCATTGCCCAAATAATCGGAGTCGCCCACGGTACGAGGCTTTGTGATGCATAAGGTCACCTGTGTGATGTTTAAGAAGGACTCCACGTCGCAATCCCGGTCTGTGAACGATCACCTATCACTGATCACCAGTCACAATTCTTCGAAGAGGGGTCTCGCCAAACGCTACTCAGCTTTGGTTTCATTGACCTCGACGATTTGGAGATCGTCGCCGGTCGGTTCCAGAACAAGTGTTTTGTTGATCGTGCCGGTCGAATACGTGGCGCCGTTACGCAGCTCGTATCGGAGCGGAAACGTCACCCGTACACGCTTCCGGTGCTGCGGCTCGATTATGATATTGCCGGCGAACCAAAAGTGCCGTTCCGGCCAGTGTGCCGCGTAATCCTGTAAATCGTTGCGGATTTTTTCGCGATCAACCACGCCTTGGTCGTAGTACTTAACGCGATCCGCAAAGAAATCCGCTTCCGATCCGACGTGCGGGTCCAGTCCGGCGAGCACAAATGCACCGACATAATCGCGCAGCCGTTCCGTGCTGATGTCACCATCACGCGAAGAACCGGCGACTGGAGCCGGCGGCGCTGACGCCGGTTCCGTGGTGTCCGCCGACGTTTGCGCTGGAGCCGCCGCTGCTGACGCTGGTTCCGCGCCGGAAATCGGCGCAGCACGGGACGGCGAATCTGCGGATTGCGTTGCAAGTTCCGATGTCGCTGGAGTCGCAACCGGACTGCTTTGTGCTGGTTCTGCCTCCGAGTCCGCGCGATCGGTGCGCGCCGAGGATTTCTCACGCGCGTTCGTTGATGTTGTTTGCCTCTCGCGTCTTCGCAACCGACGCCACGTCTCTGAACTCTGCCCGGGAGCAGCTGCGCTCGTGGCCACCGCCGGCTTCGCGCCCAACGCGTCGCTCGTGTCGACGTCGAGCTGCCCGGTAACCGCCAGTCCTTTGCGAACCTGGTAACGCGTCAGCGCCGCAGCCAGCTCGCTGCTATATGCGCCGTCGATCTCGCCTGAATAAAAACCGCCGTCGCGCAATTTTTCCTGCACCGTCCGCACATTGTCGTCGGCGCAAATCGATCCAGCGAAAGCAAGACCTAGGCTGAGGGCAAACAGAAGAATACGACCATTCCACATACATAATTAAATCGAACGTCACGCCTTGAAACTCCTTCTTACTTTTTCGTTGAAACTCGCTCGCTACCCGCGTTGAGGTGGACCGTTACATCGCCTGGCCCGGGCAAGGCCTCTCTTATTAGATGGCGAGGTCGCAATTGTGCGTGCCCGCGAAAAGGCGGAGAAAACGCTCGGAGCGAAATTCAACATCCGCGCGTTCCACGATGCCGTGCTGTTGTCACGGCGCGGATCGACCGCTTCATCGCCGAAGGCGGTAAAGGCCCTTATCCGGATATGGAGTGAGCAGGTCTCGGGGCCGTTGTAGAGGCGCTCACTGGGCCGGCGCCTGTTCGATTGGTCGTTGCGAACGGTTCAACGAGATTGCTTTGACGATGATAGCCCCTCACCTCAATCCTCTCCCTGAGGGAGAGGAGAACGTGAAGCGCCAGGTGAGCGTAAAATAAGTCCATACCTCGGGCCGATAAAAGGACGACGCAAAACGCCAGAAGAAGTAACACGTGAAATCCGCAGAGCGGCGTCCCAATAACGGCATAAGGCGGCGAGCTGCATATTCTGATATGATTCGATTAAATCGACCTTGGCCGGCACGTGGTTGGGTAGGGCTGCTGTTGATAGCCGTTTGCTGGCCGCTCAACTGGATGCTCCACGGCCTGCGGACCTCCGTTCTATTCTTCCCGCTCTGGCTCGGATATATTTTTGTCGTCGACGCTTTCGTCTGGAGACGCGCTGGCAATTCCCTCTGGTCGCGTTCACGAAAAAGATTTGTGCTGCTCTTTTGTTTTTCGGCACCGGTCTGGTGGTTGTTTGAGCTGATCAATCTACGCACCGCCAACTGGCAATATCTTGGGCGCGAGCTGTTCAGTCCGGTTGAATTCAATCTGCTTTGCACAATCTCGTTCTCGACTGTCGTTCCGGCAGTATTTGAAACCGCGGAGCTGATCCAGAGCTTTCATTGGACACAAAAGTTCAGGTCCGGCCCACGTGTGCCTGCGACGCCAGGAGTTTTTGCCGTTTTATTTGTCTTCGGCCTCGGCATGCTGACGACGCTGCTTGCCTGGCCGAAACTCTTTTATCCTTTCACCTGGATCTCGCTCGTTTTAATTTGCGAGCCGATTAACTACTGGAGACGCCAGCCGCATTTTCTACAGAACCTGCGCGACGGCGACTGGCGTATCGTCGTTTGTCTCGCACTTGGCGCGCTGATATGCGGCTTCTTCTGGGAGCTGTGGAACTATTATTCATTCCCCAAATGGATTTATCACATCCCAGGCGCGGAATTTTTGCGAATTTTCGAGATGCCTCTGCTTGGGTATGGCGGTTATATCCCATTCGCACTGGAGCTTTACGCGCTAAAGAACCTTCTCTGGCCCAACGGCCCGCGGCTCGAGCAAGAATTTCGCTAACACACTGGCTGCGGAGCTTGGCTCGGTACCGCTGCCCGTTGTCAGGGCGCGGATCGACCGCTTCATTGCCGAAGGCGGCAAAGGCCTTACCCCGGATATGCAGTGATTAGGTAACTGTAGCCGGCGGCGCTGACGCCGGAAAACTTGGGAACCATGGGAACCATGCGTGTTTCGCGCGCGTCAGATGGATGAGGAGACGACGGCATTCTTCTTAGAACCTTAGAGTTCATCAAAACTTGGATTTCGCCAAAGATGATGCTTGCCTTGCCGTGGCGCCACTTCCTCAAGACCGCTGCTGCAACGGAACCAACGTGGCAAGATCCACAGCAGATGTAGGCGAAGCCGTCTTATCGATAAGCTCTTCGGCCGCCGCTTTCAGTTCCGTCCATCGCGACCACGGATAGGCGGGCGCAAGGACGATGTGGCGAAGTATGCTGCGCCACTCCACCAGAGCCCGTTCGATGTCGCCGTGACGCAACAGTTCGTTGGTTAGCTTGTGCTTGGAGCGCGGATCAGCCACCAGCGCGCGCACCACTTCCGATGCGCCGGCGCCGTAATTCACCGGCACGCCCATGGCGAGGTAGCCTGGATAATCGGCGCGGCTGTAAATCCGCTGACACAAAATGCCGAGCCGCCCTCCCATCGGCGCGTCCTCGCCGGCGAAGCGCGGACCGGCGCGAATATTGGCCAGATCGAAAACCAATTCGTCGATCGGATACGTTTCGTCTTCGAGCGCGACCGCCACCGCCAGACCTTCGCCGCCGTGGAAAAATGAGAAGATCATTCCTCGCCTCGTCGGTGTGCCGTCAGGTTCAACCAGTCCAAGATGTCGCCACGCGTACGTCGGCGAGTGCACGATCGCAACGGTTTTATCGTGCTCCAACTGATCGCACGTTCGACAAACGTCCGGCAGATTCTTGCGCTCCGGCGGATCGATTAACGCCTTGCCAGCCGAATCGATGTGAGCGTTCACCGGCACATCGGCGTAATCGAGCCGGAGCGAGAGCAGATTTCCGCGCATGATCCAGTCGACGATTGTGCCCGGCTTCACCAGCTCAACGAGCTGTGGCCGGATCTCAGTTTCAAATTGTGCATGGGTAAAAATTCCGCGCCGCGCAGCCAAATCTTTAATTGGACATTCGGCGCGCCGCCCCGAGAGTTTTTCGGGGCTGGACGTCAGCTGCCCGTGCGGCTCGCACCGTTCGGCGTTTTCTTTTCTCAGTGCTTTCTTCAGCCATTTTACCAATGCCACCTCTCCGGAAGCCAGCACCGTCGCGACCGGCAACTCGCGCCCGTAATGGTTCTGCTCGCGCAGCCGGCAGAGATTTCCCGTGCCGACCCCGTTGAGCATATGCGGCACGGTCAGCGCCCGCCGCCACCGATCGTTTTCGCGCACAAAAGCGCGACCCAGCATCACGCTTTCTGCCGCCGGTTTCGGTTCCCATTCTTCGAGAACGTTCAGCATCTCGATCATTCCGCGCCGGACGAACCGCGCGCGCTCATCGGTCACCCAAAATCCACACGGCCGCGGCCCGCTTTCGAGTGAGTGTTCGACGCCGAGCGGCACGCGTTGCACGCTGAACAATGACTCGGTCAGTTGCACCGCCGCCGCGAACGGTTGTTCTCCGCGCTGTGTGGCCGCATGCATCACACTGATCAGACTGGGCCAATCTACCTGGGCTACGCGTCTCAGCTGGCGCGCTTTTGCGTCGCTCAACCGGGGCAGATCGTTCGTGTAAAGCGCGTGACCGACTTCATCGAGACCACGGCGGCCGGCGCGCCCAAACATCTGGAGAAGCTCGTCCGCTTCGACCTGGCGCTCGAAATTGCCGGCAAAATAACGTCGATCGGTCACGATCACCGAGCGCATCGAAAAATTGATCCCGGCGGCAAGCCCCATCGTCGCGACGACGACATTGAGTTGTCCCGCTTTGGCGAGCGATTCCACCACGCCGGCGCGTGCGGCGTAACTGAGTCCGCTGTGATGATACGCCACACGATTCCGCAAGAGTTTCGTCAGGCTCTTCCCCGCGGTTGCTTCCTGGGCCGGGGTCAATCGCAGCAGATCGCGCACCGGCAGGGCCGCCGCGATGGCTTGCGCGATCTGTTCGGCAGCAGCGCGACGCGGCGCGAACACCAACACCGGAGCGAGGTCCGCGCGCATGGCGCGGCCAATCATGCGCGGCCAGAAATTGCGCGACTGAACAAACTGGGAATCGGACAAATTTCCGAGATCAGTTTCCTCCAGCGGCACCGGTCGCGTCTTATGTTCGATGAGGACGGCGTGACGGCCGATGCGTTGCAGCCAGGCGACTACATCGCGCGGGTTGGCCACGCTCCCGCTCAAAAAGAGCAACTGTGTTGCTTTCGGTGCGAGAGCGACGGCGAGCTCGTAATGCACGCCGCGCATCGGATCGCCCAGCATTTGAAATTCATCCATGACCAGGAGACCCGGGCCTTCGCCGCGGAGAAACCGCCCGCGCTGTGTCTCGAGCGTCGCGACCACAACCTTCGCGTCGAGATTTAGCGCGACGTCAGAGCGTCGCGACCACAACCTTCGCGTCGAGATTTAGCGCGACGTCACCCGTGGATATGCCGACATCCCACCCGCGCACGCGCCATTCCGACAATTTATCGTTAGCGAGTGCGCGGGTCGGGACGGTGAACACCGCCTGAGTTTTCAGGTTCGGATAAAGCAGCTCGAAGATGTAAGTCTTGCCCGATCCTGTCGGCGCCTGCACCACCACGTCTTTTCCCTGTTGCAACGCCCGCACTCCCTCCTGTTGCCACAGATCGGGAATAACCAACCCCGGCCCAAACCCTGGAGTCATTCTTGGAAGATGTTTGCAGTGTGGCCTGCTTGCAATGGAGCTGATGGGATCAGCGACATAGAACACGTCGCGATTTGGGATCGCGCGGGTAGACGGCAACGCAGCCAGGGTAGCTGGCGCAAGCACTGGGAAGTGCGAGTGATCAAGGTAAAGTGACGAGGGTAGGAGCGAGCGAGTGCGGGCAGCGAGCAAGTTTCAATCGGGATAGGGATCTGGCGGACGAACCGCACTGGTGGTGTTTGGTTTCGCAACGCCTGCGGCCTTGCTGATAGGAACACCATCATGGAAGTCGACGCTTTTGCTCGCTCCCGTTTTGATCTACTATGTGCTCATGAAGTTGCGGCTGGTTGTCGAACACGATTCAGAAACGAAGCGTTGGGCGGCATTTTTCCCCGAATTACCCGGTTGCGCCTCCGCAGGCGACACAGAGGACGAAGCGATCCAAAACGCAAAGGAAGCTCTTGAACTTTGGTTTGAGCCGGCGCCGGTCGATTTGCCTGCCGGCGCAAAAGTCTTGGAAGTTGCGCTCACGTGAGCGAGCGCTTCCCTGTTTGCACAGCCCAACACGTCATTCGCGTCTTGCGTAAGCATGGTTTTGCGCTGGTAAGCCAAAAAGGAAGCCACCAAAAGTGGCGTCATCTAAATGGCCGCCAGGTAATCGTCGCTATGCACGGGAGCAAGCCGATTCCGATCGGCACCTTGAAAAGCATCATCGAAGGAGCCGGCTTAACTGCCAAACATTTCTGCTGAAACAAATTCGCGGCCTCGCTGACGAACGCCGTGATCTGTGTTTAAAGGCTCAGGTGCCGCAAGTGGCTAATTCACCCCGGCGATTTGAATCTATCATAAGCGGCTTACGATGGATGGTTCGTGCCATTGTTAAGAGACAATGACGCGAGCTGCAAAGCGAGTGCGCGAATGGAGCTGATGGGATCAGCAACATAGAACACGTCCCGAGCGAGGGAATGGAGCTTTTGGGGAAAGCGACATAGAAGGCAAAGCCGCGCTGGGTAGCGGCGAGTGAGCTGGGAAGCGAACGAGTTTCAATCGCGCGGGTAGACGGCAACGCAGCTGGGGTAGCTGGCACAAGCACGGGCAGTGCGAGTGATCAACGTAAAGCGACGAGGGTAGAAGCGAGTGAGCGCGGGCAGGGAACGAGTTTCAATCGACCGCTTCATCGCCGAAAACGGCAGAGGTCCTTACCCGGATATGGAGTGAGCAGGCAGCTCTAACCGGCGGCGCTGACGCCGGTTCTTCCACTAGTCAGCCGGAAGAAACAGATCAGCCTACATATCCATGGTCGCGCTCGTAGGCCCGAATTGCTCTCCGAGTCGCAGGTCCCATGATTCCGTCGATAGCGCCATGGTAATA
>WNEL01002745.1_pt1 | contig 13485 bp, 24 predicted proteins | sample 5399991 | NCBI WGS metagenome assembly WNEL01 (sample SAMN13153325, study PRJNA577476) | soil metagenome | isolation source: 20 cm grassland meadow soil pre-rain plot 2 | place: USA:California | collected 2015-09-08
GAACAGCTGCCAGTCCGGGCGCTTCGCATGGATTTCCGCTGTGCGGCGACCCTCATATTGACCGTAGTCCCATTCGACCAGGTCGCGATCGACTTCAGCGACAGCCCCGAAGCCCGCCATCTCACAGGTCCGTGCCGCGCGCTGCAAGGGGCTCGTAAACACCTTCCCGAAATTCAGTCCCATCAGCCGTTCCCCGAGCGCCCGGGCGTTCTGCTCGCCGCGCTCGGTCAGCGGCAGATCGGTAAGCCCCGTATGTTGACCTGTGAGGCTCCACGCCGTCTCGCCGTGACGGGCCAGGTAAATAACAGGAAGCTCGTTGCTCATGGCACTGTTCTCGCAGGGACGGCGTGCACCGTAGGCGCTAAGCGGCCCCAGTTCAGTGGAGCCTCGTTACTCCGGTTCTTTTACTTTGCAGGATCGCGGCGAAAAAAAACATCACGAGATAGAATGGTTTTTTCCTACCACTGGAGACTCATCTGGCGATATCACTATTGTGGTAACGGGGACCTGCCCCGGAAGTGCGCCGTACTTCGAATCGATCCTCGGCATAGGGCTTTCGGCTCCGCTGGCCGGCTGTGCGCCGGCCTCCATTTGCATAGAGACGGAAATGACCATGCGAGCGCCGTCCGGCCAGAAGGTGCGTGCCGCAAGTTTGTGTTGCTCGGGCATAGGGTCGCCAAGAGTGACCGACGATGGTACTGCTCCTGCCATAGCTACCATTGCTCCCGCTTTAATTAAATCGCGTCGAGAGGTCATCGTTCTCCTTCCTAAAGCCCTGCCAAGATTTGAGGAAGTCCATGATTGCCTGCTGAGCGTTCGTCACGTTGTTGGCTCTGCCTCTGGGCCCTGCTGTCGGTCCCCTGTGGTTTCCCATTTGATCCACTTCAGATCGAGTACAAAAATCGAGTAGAAGACCGGGACCAATAGCAAGGTGATAAAGGTAGCGACGGCGAGTCCGCCGATCTGGGCATAGCACAGAGGTAAGAAGGAAATGACGTGATCCTCTCACCCAGACCAATAGATTGGTCGTCCTACATCACTAACGCGCCTGTCGCTTCCGAGGCGTTCATGGAGGGAGTGGAAGACCTTCCCGTGCAGGAGCGCGAGCCATAATGCCGCGCTACATGCTCGATACAGATACTTGTTCCTACATCATGAAACGCTCGAACGATGCGGTCCTCAAGCGACTGCAGGAAGTTCGCGTAAGTGATGTGTGTATTTCCGTTATCACAAAATCGGAGCTACTCTTTGGTGTTGAATTGTCCCCCCGCCGACACCAAGATCAGTTAGCGCTCGATGCATTCTTAGGCTATGTTGAGGTTTTGGATTTTCCCGACGAAGCGGCGTCGCACTATGCAAAGATCCGCGCACATCTAAAGACGCGTGGAACGATGATCGGTGCAAACGATCTTTTTATTGCTGCGCACGCCCGCAGCCTCGGCTTGACGCTGGTCACGAACAACACGCACGAGTTCGGACGCGTTCAGAACCTTGTCATCGAGAACTGGGCAGTCAGCACTTAGTCTCATCATGCGCTTCTATCTCGTCACCGACCGCAACCTCAGTCAATCATGGAACTGAGACTTAAGAGGGCGACACATCGGTGATAAGAGAGTACGAGTTCTCACCACAGATCGCTCCGGAGAACGTCTGAAAATCCTGGCCATTGTGGCGAACAAGTTTGCCTGTCGCGTCGCGGCCCGCGACATGCCTTTTCTGTCTTTTCATTTCAATTGAGGAGTCCCCCATGCAAAAAATCCTGATAATCGGCTATCTCGGCCGAGATCCTGAGCTGAAGTACAGCCCGCAAGGCGCGGTCATCGCGCAGTTTTCTATCGCCAGTACCGAGCGTTGGAAGGACAAGAATGGCGACTCCAGGAACGCACCGAGTGGTTCAGCGTGAAGGCGCTCGGGAGGCGCGCGGAAATCGCCGGCGAGTATCTCCACAAAGGCAGCCGTGTTTATCTGGAAGGCTGCAAGCGCACTGAGTCTCGGGGGGACAAGAAAACAGGCGGAAAGAATTATAGGGACCTTGTCTACGTGGACAGGATCGAGTTCCTCAACTCTCGAAGCAACGGCAATGGAACTTACAGGCCCGATGAAAGCAACGAGGGGAGTACAGTGCCAGACGAAGAAATTCCGTTCTAGGCCCATTCCGATTTATCTCAACGATCTACCTTACCGATAACTCACATTTCTCAAACTCCGAAATCTCAAGGAGGCCCCTCATGGCAAACGAGCAAGCGCCAGCGGTTGTCTCAACTATTGACGTCAAATCGGTTCTAGCAGAACTGGCGGTTCCATTTTCTCCCGATCAAGTCCAGTGGCGGGTCACGAATACAGCTAAGGACAAGAAACGCGGCCAGATCGTCCCTTACGCCGATCCGCGCGCCTATGCGGACAGACTGAATGCTCTGTTTACTCCCCAGGGTTGGACCCGCAAATACAAGATCGAGACGATGAGCAACATCACCAGGATGAAGAAAGGCGAGAGCATCGTGAGCGGAAAAATCCTTGTGACGTGCACGGTGACCATCATCGGCCTATGGTCGCATTCGGGTACTGGTGAAGAGTGAGCCGATGATGAGAACGGAATGACCTCAGCGGACGCTCAGGCCTTCAAACGGGCCTGTTCCTGTTTTGGTTTGGGTCGGTACTTCTACGAATTTCAGGGCTCTTGGGTTGATCTCGACCAGAACCAGCAACCAAAGCGAACACCTGCACTTCCGGCATGGGCAATTCCGGAAAACTGGCGAAAAGGAATTCGGCCCGGGAAAAACTGCAACGGCAATGGCGTCCACACAAATGGCGCAAATGGCGGCAGTAATAGCGCTTCGAAGCCGAATGGAACACAAGCTAGTGCAAGCGCTAATTCGGGCGCGGATGATTTGGATAACAGAATTCTCGCTCTGGAAAGAGCCGTTGGGCCAACCCTCTATCGCAGTGTCCTGCGCGAGCACGGTGACGTCGAACAGCCGAAACTCATCAGGAATGTCTCAACAAAGCGGAGGGTGCTGGAGATCCTCGAATCAGCCGCACCTGGTTTCGACCGGTTAAGTGCCGCGAGGAAGCGGGTTGATCCGAAAACGCTGGAGATTTTACTTGCCAAGCTTCAAGCTCCACCACTCGCTGATATCGAAGACATGAAAACGTTGCGTAATGTCGTCTTCGGACTCGAACAGCTCGCCGATTCACCCCAGCCCACACGACACTAGCGTAGCAACCACCTTCCCTCTCCACTTCCTTCCCGCCTCGTAGCACGTGATCTCTCCTTTGATCCGTCCCTAGCTCTGCGTGACCGCCACAAAAGGGGATTTCGCAATGTACATCAAGGCAATTAAGCACATTCGTCGCCTCCGCGGCGGCTCGCAGGCTCAGCTCATGGCCGCGGACGACGGACACGAGTACGTCGTTAAATTCCAGGGCAATCCGCAAACCACGCGTGTACTGGCGAACGACTACTTGGCGGTTGGCCCGAATGGTCGGATTGAGCGTACCCGAGCCGGTCATCATTTATGTCGATGCCGAGATCATTCGGGAATACAAGATCTCGATCCATGAAATCGGCAGCCAGTCATGGACTTCGGAAATATCAAAAACATGAGATCGGGGCCATTGCAGCGGCTTTTGGCAACGGGGACATGTTCACGGTGATAGATCCCAACGGCGCCGAAACCTTAGTCGCGCTCGGAGAAAAACCGCTGCTCTTCCGCGGTTCGATTGCGGTTGCAGGACGCAAGCGCCCGCTGCGCCATCTCGTGGCGTGCTCCCAGGAGTTGGCCGCCACGAGCTCCGATGGCAAGCTCCTGCTCGTGAGTGATGACGACACGTTTATCTGGTCCGCGCTGGTCAGCCATTACGGACTACCCGCTACACCTGAGTGGGGGTCCTGGATGCTTGCCGAACTGCGGTCACAGAAACGCATCCACGCTCTGTCTGGGTTTGGGTACGAAGGAGTTGCGATCACGGGAACGCGCAAGCAACTACTGGCGCTGCTCTCAAGAGGCCTAAGAACCCGAAATCTGCGTTTTCCATCTGAAAACGGAGCAGTAGAGTGGTCTCGCATCCAGCTCGCCAAACACATTTCGTAATCCCTGCCTCGCAAGAATCAAGACCACTCTTAGCTAAGTTCAAAACAGAGGTCCTTTGCCATGACAGGCGCAATCGCAACAAGTGCATTTCCAATCTCGCGCCCTCAGCCCCTTCCGAATTCCAGTCTTCTCAACTTGCTCGAATTAGCCCGGACCATTCACTCCGCGATGTGTACCGCGAAGCAGGATCTGCCTTGGGATACGCGACAAGCACTGCGGGTACTGCCGAACAAGCGCTCTACCTGATCGACTCTCAAACATTTGACGTGGTCTTGCTGGATGTGAAACCGCCGATTGTCCGCGGACTCGAAACGCTGCGCTGCATCAAAGCCCGCCATCCGGGGATCGAAGTAATCGTGGTGAGCGTTTGCAGGACGGTCGGCTCAGCAGTTGATGCAATGAAGGCCGGGGCTTGCGACTATCTCACGAAACCTTTCAGTCTCAGCGAACTGAAGCTGACCTTAGAGAGGATCGCCGCAGATCTCAGGTTCAAAACCGACGACCGGATGCGATGCGGGAACCTCAAGAACGATCAAGGGTTTGGCGGCATTATCGGCCGAAGCGCGGAAATGGAGAAACTCTATCGGCTTGTTGCAAAGGCCTCGCAGAGCTCTCACCCCGTGCTGATTCTTGGCGAATCCGGCACAGGGAAAGAAATGATAGCCCGAGCCATTCATTACTCCGGGCCATGGCGTGACAAGCCGTTTATCCCGGTCGATTCACAGAGCGCCTGACGGATAAACGCATTGTCATCCACGATCAAGACGGCCTTCGCCATCGACAGACCCTCTGGGGATTGAGGCCAGCACAGTTCTAGCGCGCAACTTCTTGGATGCGATCATTCCTTTCCCGTTGTGTGTGCAGCTTCTGTTTATTTTGGAGCTATCCCCTTGATGCCGGGCGTCTTTGCTAGAACCCACACCCTTCTTGGGCTACTACAAAACCGCTGGCATGTTCCGAAATCAGAACAATCTCATAGTCGAGGTTCGCGGGCGGTCCACAAAGAGTAATTGTTCAGAACAGACCAAAGGGCCATGCGAAAAGATCCATCCGATCCGAGCACGTCAACGCCAGATTCCGAATCGGGTCGCAAGAAAAAATACAGCGCCCCGCATTTCACCAGGCTGACCCCGGAGGAAGCGAAAGCCATGCTGACGGCGAGGGCCTTGCCGGACAGTCCGGTAGTGAGAGAACTGTTGGAATGGATTGCAGAGCTGGAGAAGCGGCCTACAAAAGCGTGATCCCGCCTAAGAACCGCTACGACCCAAAGCAGCCGGGCTGAAGTCCTCGCGGGTCGGTTTCTTTTTTGCGATTCTGCGCGGGACGGCGAGATTCCTTATTTTCCAATCGGTCTGTTTGCCGCTGCGCTTTATCGGCTTTTGTTCGTTTTTCTGACATGCGGATAGTCTCCCACAGGTCTTGTTCCCTTGGCTACTCCTGTGGATTTCAAATTGCGCGCTACCCGAGCCTCGGGGCATTTCTGGCTCAATGAAAATCGGGCGTACAACTGCTGTGTCTGAGTCCTGCTGTTCTCCTGCGAAGGAAAACCTCCTCACGGGTGCCGAGTTCGGGGTATGACTCAACACAGCTTCGAGGGTGCAGCAGGCTTGGTTCGGGAATAAAATTGGTTTGAATCTTACGTTGCCGCGTATCCGAGGCGCAACTTTATGGATCGCACCGTAAGGCAGCACGTTGAATGGCTGGAGAAACGCCAGCAAGTCCTGAATACTGCTCTGATGGCGACAAATACTCGGGATCAAGCAAATTCTATCGAAACTGAAATCCGCGCCGTAAGACTCGCTCTTGAGCATTACCGCGCTGCACTCGATGTCGAGAAATCAGTATCTGCTCGTCCTGCTTAAGCCAGAGAAGCGAAATGAGGAATGGCTGTGTCGGGTGAAAATCAGGCGGTCCGTCAACTCTGCATGTTGATCGCTTCCGAGAGAGATGATCGTAGGCGGCAGCACCTCTTATCACGGCTGTACTCCGCTCTGAAAGCGGAGCAAGCTTTAATCAAGAATAATGTCGATGAGTTCCTGAAGCGGTACCCGGTCCGAAGCGGCTGAGGGCGAGAAAATCGGTCTCCCCAGCAACAGCCCGAGCCTCCCAAGGCATCCTAAGTTTTTGCTCCTCCAGCGTCACACCCGCCGATCCGACCAATTCGCCCCCTGGCCCTGACAGGTGCACTATGGATCGCCTCCACAAAATCAGCGCGGAGATCATCCGACTTTACAGGCAGCAGCTCAATCTTTGGGTCTTAGGCAGGATCGCAGACTTGAAGGACGCCGATCTCCTGCAATATGACCGAAGGCGGGAGCGGCTTGAGCAGTTAGGCAAGGAACTGGAAACTCTCGCAGAACGTCGTGGTTAAACCGGCAGCAAGCCGCCCTTGTAGTCACGTTTCGTGCGTCTGGACTGCCGGGAGTAAAATTTGTGTCCAAAAACCTGCTTGGGGGTGGTGCATGTTTCCCCGCAAACCTCACAGAGAAACACCCATTGAGCGCATGTTCCGCCAAGTGTTTCGCCGCAATATGAACCGAGCCGAGAGGCGTTATTTCCTGCGAAGGCCCAAGGCCAAGCCTAAGCGTTACTGACCGAATTCGCGGCAGGAGGGCTGTACCGTATCAACGGAAGTGTGCCTGGCATCGATTCGCCGTCCGGGTAAAAAACGTTCATCTACTCTGGAATTCCCGGGCTGGCCTTTGTTGGTTTCGATGGCGAGTGTTCAACTCCTGCAATTCGCGGATTTCCCGTCTCAGATCGCGGAGTCGGTTCAGGATCGAGTTAGCATCCATGAGACAAGGCGGGACGGGAAAGGGGAGGGCAATGGCAGAAGCGTAAGCTAGCGTCTCGCCCAGCAGAACCTTGAGCCGTCCACGCCAAGTCCTCAGAGTCATGGTTGCTGACGGAGGTTGCAGCAAACGGCTGACATTTTTATTTTTAGGGCGCTGTAGTGCGAAGCAGGGCAGTAATACCAGTTCAACTTTATTGAATGGTTACCCCATAATCCTATAGAGTTCCAATTGGCTGGAAAGGCAGGTGCGCCAGCTCTGTTCGTCTGCCCCCGGGTGCCCATCACCTCCATCCGGGGGCTTTTCATTCTTGCCTGAATTGACAGCCGCACAGTTTAAGTTCAAAGTGCGCGACCTCATGAGCAATTCAAGCACGCCAAAGGAAATCATCGTGAACATCGCAATGATTAAGTAGCAACCAGAATTCCCGGCTAGAGCGGCGTTCTTCGGCGGTCGTGGTTTCAGAGGGAGGAGCGGTATTGATAGGAGTAGGGTGATGCTAGTCGGATGGATCAGAGTACGTCTGTTCAATATTGCTCAGGAAGTCCTAGTCGTGGAGAACGATGTTGAGAAGTGAACTGTGAACTTCCAATGTATCGCCAGCGTGATAATCAATGAACCCCAATTTCCTGAACCTGTTCATGAAAAAGCTAACCCGCGAGCGAGTTGTACCCACCATCTCTGCTAGAGTTTCTTGACTGATTTTCGGAACAGCAACTTCGGGTTTACCTTCCTTGCCGAAATGAGCCAGCAATAGCAATATCCGGGCCAGTCGTTTCTCGCTGGAATTGAAAAGCTGGTCAACCAAATCCTCTTCATATCGGATGTTCCGTGTCAGCAAATATGCCACGAACACATCGGAAAACGCGTGTTCCCGGTGAAGCACTTCCATCATCGGCGGTTGCGGAGCACAGGCGGAGAGGCTGCCCTGTAAGGCAACCTTCTCCGAAGAAATCGCCCTCGTTCAGAATGCCTATTGTGGCTTCCTTCCCGCTCTTCGACACAACGGTGAGTTTTACCTTTCCTTTCTGTATATAAAAAACAGCATCGGACGAGTCGCCCTGAACAAAGATCGTCTGCTTTTTGGGAAAAGGTGCGATCTTCCTACCGCCGTCGATGGTCGAAAGGAAGGTCTTGGGATCGAATTTGCTGAATTTCTTGGCCGCTACGACGGGTGTCATGAGGCCCCCCTCTCAGGAGTTCGGAATGCGCAGGAGGCAACTGCCTACGATGAAGGATGAATAAAATATGAAGTTTGCGGACAAAACTGCGATCCGCTCGAAAATAATGATTTCACCCCTTGGCATCGAAAGTCAAACATTCCCGCTATGGCTATTCCTGTACTGGCCGATCACATTGGTGATGGCCTCGCAAGAGAGGCGGCGATTCTGGATGGCGAGATCGTCTGCCTGGATGAGCGCGGGCATCCTCGATTCAATGGACTGCACCCTGGTTACCAAATCCGGCACCGATTCATGCGCAGCTAGCGACATCCCCATCACGGTGGACATAAGCAACGTCAAGTATCACTGCCGGGCAAGAGTTTCCGATTGGCTGTGTCTGAGTCCTGCTGTTCTCCTGCAAGGGAAAATCGCCTCATGGGTGCCGAGTCGGGGCATGACTCACCACAGCTTCCCGCAAAAGCAACCTGCGCACATTCTTGCAGCAGGGCGGAGTATCATCTCTGGCATGGTGAAACCATTCATCCAGCCGGTCAGGCGTCGCCGTGGAAATCCGAACTGGGGAAGGCCGCTTCCGCCCGCTCCAGCTGTTGCTACCGAGTTCGAAACGCAAGTCCGACACTTGGGACTCACGAAGCAAACATGTACCGGTTCAGTGGCGTTACGGAATTGGTGCGAGCGGAATAAGAACCGGTGCTACATACCGGAATGGCTGCTTGAGGAGTGGGGAATCGCTGTGGAACCCTACGTCAGTGGCGCAGCGTGACCGACACAGCGAACCTGTTCCGGGCTGGCATTCGTGTGAGTTGGCGTGTGCTGATGTCGAAGGCTAGACTTTCCACCGCGCCTGGAACAGCTTCGATTCTAATGCTGATACTGCCGAACTCGGTAAAATCCGCGCCTCACCTTGTTGAATATTTGCTGGGGAGTCCCAACGCACCAGCACGATGCGGCATCGCCTTTTGCGTGGTCATTAGGCAGGATGCTCCCAAGCGAGAAGTTCGGATACTCTTCTTGCAAGAGCTTCCCGATTTGTGCAGTTGAGAACTTTCTGAAGCCACGTTCTCTAAATACATTGGCGAAGCAATCATGGTTTGTTAGTTCACTGTTTTCATGCATGACCCTCCTCCTTGGCGACTGGTTTCTTGGGAACATCCCTCCCCCGGATTATGTTCGTGCCGATTTTTAAATCTACCGAAATGTTGCTTGCAAAACTGAGCACAATCGCACATTCCCGAAAAAAATGAAAGCATGGTTAAGGTGTGAAAAAGACGCCAGTAGCGCACTAATCAGAATTTCGGGTCGTGGCCTCATAGTGCATTGATGGGGGCCACTTTGACTTCGTGCTGGGGCTTTCGAGAGATTTGACCTGTGCCGATAGCTGTTTCGATTCTTGGATTAATTTCCCAGCTTCAACGATCAAACGGGCAGTATTCTTGTTCAGTTCCTCGACCTTGCGTCGCAACAAGGCAGACTCTTCTTCATGTTGCGACTTGGCGATAACCCCCGTGCTGTTGAGCAGCATAGACTGGCCTCCGATGCGAATCATCAGATTGCACAAGAGACCGACGCCCAAAGGCACGACGGCGGAGGGATGTGTAAGAGACTCCTAGAGTCTAACACCAGAAAGGTGAGGTCGCATAACAGAGCATCAGATGGTAGTGGGTCAGTTTGAAGTTTGTTGCGCTAGAAATTTCTTGTGGCAAACAAAAGACATTGCACTCGTCCCTGCTACAAGCAGCCGCAGTCTAGCATCTTCGCTTTCTGTTCTTCATGCTGCACCTTTGGAGTTTTCCACCGGGGTGTGCTGTATTGCTCAGACTCGGTTTTGAATTCAGAGTAGCTTACTGAAAATAATACATCCCAGCCGTGGCAACATCTTCTTTTAGAAAGGGGTTCTTATGACCCCGCACCAACCTCGCGATTGGAAATGCCTTGCCGAACAAGCTAGTAGAGAAATGGATTCGGACAAGCTGCTCAGCCTTGTTATCGAGCTTAACCGTGTGTTAGGGGAACGCGAAGAAAGCATTCAGTGGCAGCAACGGCAATGGAATAAGCCCTGAGTTCTGGAGGCTCGCAAGTTCGTGGTGTGTGATTGCAAGAAATTCGTCCGAAGAAAAGCACCGCTTCTCTGGCATGGGGATATTTCGTGGCTGTTTGAGCCTATAATGCTTTGTAGTTTACGCACTTCTCGCCACTGACAAGTTGGTGACGGTCTATTGCGAGAAAGCAAGGACACCGTGGCCGAATTGACAAAGGACCGTTCCGCTGAACTTTCCGCACTTTCCAAACAACAGTTTGCGGCCTTGGAGAAGGCTACCTTTCTCGGCATGACCATAGAGGAGACGGTCGAATACGACAATCGACATGCCCGCATTGGGGAAATATGCAGGGAGATAGACAAGTTTAAGGCTACCAACTAATCTCCTGGATTCTGCCGCTCTGCTTTGAGCGGTGCGCTACTTTATCAGCATCGCGTGAGCAAGTCAGCACTGCAAGTTTCTTCCATGCCGGAAACTCCAATTGCGATCTACTTCGCCTATAAAATTTTTGCCGCGTGGCCACTCGCCACACGATTCACGTAGAAAATATCTGCTCCCAATCGTTTGGCAACTCGTGTATAAAGGCCGCAATGAAGCCGGTGTGATATTAGCAAGGCACGATCTTCGCCGCTTAATTTCATCTTCTAGTCCTGGCACACATTAATGCCAGGGAAGGGCGAATCCGCAAGCGTATCAGGCCACTGCTCACGCCCGCTATTGTCACTCTCACGCAGGCGTATACTTGGCACCGTGCATTCCAGCACTCCAACCACGGAAGAACTCCTGAAACGCGCCAAAGACCTGATTCGCAAGGATCAGGAATACCTAAAGGATTTCAACGCGGCCATAGACCAACTCCAGAAAAAGAAGGAAGAGTTCCAGGCTGAACATCCGCCTTTCGGGACTCGCTATTCATAGTCACGCGCCTGGATCGGCTGCTTGAGGCGAGGATCATGCGGAAGGGATAACATGCCGCTTATGAAAGAGATTAAGTTTGCTGTCGGACAAGAGCCAAAGGTTCTAATCACGTTTAAAGATGCCGGGACACTTCTCGCAGTTTCCCGCAGCCGCATTCTTCCAAGACTATTTTGTGTGTCCACTCCTGCCATGATGTACGGAATCAGGGGAACTAACTCTGTTGCTTCCTAATCTTCGCCCATCTCGCCCGTTGAGCAGCTCTAATCCGCGCTAGACCTGCTGCTGAGATGTGACGCTTTGGAGCGATAGACACCACCTTCTGGCCCCGTGTGCGTGCCCAACGTGCTTTCTGTGAGGCAGAAATTCTGGCACGAGCAGCGGCACTCATCGTCCGACGTCCTCGTGTTGCCCCTGTGCTGTTTAACCCACTCAGTGCCTTAATCGCGGTATCCAGAGCATTCACCTGCTGTGCTGCCTTGTCCCGCTCAGCCTTCAACTGCGCGATTATGTCCATGTGTTCGCCTCAGGCGAGATTGTAGCAGATACAGCAAACTATGCGGCTCTCTGCATCAACGTGAACAGCACTCGCAAAGCATCGTCAAGCTCCTTGCGTTCCTCCGCACTAAGAGTATGCCCTTTCTGTACTCGGTGTTGATGAATTGCCTGACATGTGGCCTCGACGCGTTCAGGAAGTTTAGCGAGATCGAACTCGATAAGAGCAGCGTTGTACAACTCGTGCCACGTGGGATGGGACATAGCGGCCTCCCGTCCGGGGGTGCAAGGAAGCGTTGGGGAAATTCCGGGGATACTGCGCCTCGGCGTTAGGCACTCTAGCACAGGAGCAGTTCATGTTTTCCGTTTTCCGTACAGAAAAGAAAAAGGGCGCAGCCGCGCTGCGGCCTGATTCGTTCGAGTGAGAACGCCTGCCAACCATCCGGGACGGCGGCGGGAACGTGAATCTTTTGTCGGAGGCCGTATAGCCAGCCTTTCGAACGAATGACAGTCACTGAACCTAAAACGACGGTTGCCCAGTCTGCCCAATAACGCTCACATTTCTGCCATTCTTTAGCACAATCTCGGAGTCCGAACCCGCCGAGGAATTGTGTGCCGCCGGATCGGGGTCGCGCTTGCTTCAAATGGTGTTGACCCGGAAGCGATTCGCGGTACCTATCTGCCAGCCCACAGAAGGACGATCAGACCCTCGAACGCTAACGGTTACAGACCAGACGAGCCTATGCGTGCTCGATGGGGGTGGACTTGGCACGTTTGTTTTCGCGAATCTGTTCTGCGGTGAACTCGCGTCCGCAAATGCTGCAGCGCCAATAAGTAGACGGGCCTGCCACGATTCGCGGTCCATGTCGGTTATCGGGACGTCTGGCTAGGACCAACTCGCTACTACATTCTGGACATTGCCGTTGAATCATAGTCTCACGCACTAAGAGTTTCTTATGAGCATCACCGAGAGTCAGTGGCCTTTCAGCTGGACAGAATGATTCTCCTCCGCTGTGAGTCGAGAGGGATCGCAATAACCGTAGCCTCTTCGGCAAGCTGTGTAATTACGTTTGTGCTCGGCATCAGCGAGCATCTTGGCTTCCGGGGGAGTGAGTCTTGAATAGTCACAGGTTTCCTGTCCGTCCTTACAAGCGGAGATGTTGCGGTGGTGTTCTGAGACTGCAGTTTGACCCGCTTCCCGCGGAGTAAGTTTGGAATGGTCGCACTGGTCCCAGCCGTTCTGACAATTCCATACGTTGCGCTCATGCTCTGCGGCAGTTATTTCAATCGTTTGCGAAGGAGTTAGCTTGGAACGATCGCAGAAGCCGATGCCATTTTTACAGTCGGAGACGTTGCGCTGGCGCAGGGCAATATCCACTTCCTGCATCTCAGGCCGAGTCAGTTTGGAGCGGTCGCAGGTGCCAAGCCCATCCTGGCAGTCGTCGATGTTGCGCTGATGCTCCGCCACGGACGTTTCACGGGCCTCGGCTTGAGTCAATCGTGAAGGGTCGCAAGAGGTCATACCGTTTTTGCAGTCAGAAACGTTCTGCTGGTGATCGGCCAATGCCAGCGCAATGGTCTCCTGCTGCGTAAGTTTTGAATGGTCACAGGAATCGTAGCCATTCCTGCAATTCGAAACGTTGCGCCCGTGGCCGGCGAGAGCCACGTCAGCCGATTGCGAGGGGCTCAACTTCGAGGGATCGCAGGTTTCGCGGCCATTCCTGCAGTCTGCCAGGTTTTGCGCGAGATTAGGGGACTGCGCAAATAGAAGAATGGGCCAAAAACTGAGGCTTGCTACTTGCACCCAAAGACACTTTCGTAGACTGACTTTCATATTTTTTGCCGCCTTTCAGGCGATACACAGCGCTACGCTGCAGATGCAGCGTATGCAGCCAACTCTTCACGATTTTCCAGGTTCAGGAAATGAAGTATCCAGGCTATGCAGCTTTGTACGTTCACTTCGGTCAGA
>WNEL01000809.1_pt1 | contig 13419 bp, 12 predicted proteins | sample 5399991 | NCBI WGS metagenome assembly WNEL01 (sample SAMN13153325, study PRJNA577476) | soil metagenome | isolation source: 20 cm grassland meadow soil pre-rain plot 2 | place: USA:California | collected 2015-09-08
CCACCGCCAGGGACTCGGACCTCCTGACTTCCCCACGGATCGATGCTATCGCCGTCGTCACCCCCGTCAGCACGCACTTCGAATTGGCCAAGGCATCCCTGGAGAACGGGAAGCACGTTTTCATCGAGAAGCCCTTCACCTCGACCACAGACGAGGCGGAGGAGCTCATCGAATTGGCTGAGCGGAAGAATCTTCGAGTGATGGTGGACCACACCTTCCTGTTCACAGGCGCGGTACGAAAGATCCGTGAGCTCATCGACGACGGCGTCCTCGGCGACCTCTACTACTACGATTCCACGCGAGTGAATCTGGGGCTCTTCCAGCACGACGTCAGCGTCGTCTGGGATCTGGCGCCTCACGATCTTTCGATCATCGACTTCCTCATCCAGGCTAAACCTGAAGCCGTCATCGCGACCGGCGAAGCACACTTGAACGGCCTCGTGGACATCGCCTTCATCACCATCTATTTCCCGCGCAGCACGATCGCCCACCTCAACGTCAACTGGCTCTCCCCGGTCAAGGTCCGAACCACGTTGATCGGCGGGGAGAAGAAGATGCTGGTCTGGAACGATCTCGAGGCAGACGAAAAGATCAAGGTCTACGACAAGGGCGTGCAGAGGAACAACGGACAGGGCCTCTACGACCTCCTCGTCAGCTACCGTTCGGGTGACATGTGGGCCCCACGGGTCGAGCAATCCGAAGCACTCAAGGTCGAGCTGGACTACTTCCTCGAATGTGTCGCGAAGGGTCGGACTCCTCTCAATGACGGCGCGGCCGGGTTGCGGGTCGTCAAAATGCTCGAAGCCGCCGATCAATCACTGAAGGCGAGCGGCAGAGCTATCGAGCTATGAGCCAGTATCTCAGTGTCGCTTCCGACGTCAAGTTAGGTGTTGGCGTCAAACTGTCGAACTTCGTCAATCTCTACGGCTGCGAAGTTGGTGACAACTCCAAGATCGGTGCCTTCGTCGAGATTCAGAAAAACGCCAAGATTGGCAAGAACTGCAAGATCTCCAGCCACACGTTCATCTGCGAAGGAGTGACCATCGAAGACGACGTCTTCGTTGGCCACGGCGTCACGTTCATCAACGATTCCTACCCGCGCGCGACCACGCCGAACGGTCAATTGCAGACCGAGAACGACTGGCACGTCGAGCCCACGCTCGTCAGGAAGGGCGCCTCCATCGGCTCAGGCGCAACCATCCTGGCTAACATCACGATCGGTGAGAACGCCCTGATCGGGGCCGGGAGCGTGGTGACCCACGACGTGCCTGCCAGGGCAATCGTGGCGGGCTATCCCGCGCGCCTGCTGCGGTCCCTCGCCGACGACGCGAGTATTTCGGGATGAACACCAACGGCAGGATTCCGCTGGTGGACCTGATCACTCCGCATCGGGAGCTGGAAGAGGAGCTGGTCTCGGTCTTCAAGACAGCGCTGAACGCTGGCGGATTCGTGGGCGGACCGATGGTCCACGCCTTCGAACGGGGCTTTGCAGAGTTTTGCCGAGTGCAGCACTGCGTCGGCGTGGGGAGCGGTACCGACGCTCTGCGGCTCGCCTTGATGGCTGCCGGCGTGCAACCGGGCGATACGGTCGTGACCGTTCCGAACACGTTCATCGCAACGACCGAAGCCATCTCCCACGCCGGCGCCTGGTGGGATTTCGTCGACATCGACGAGCGCACCTACACCATGGATCCGAACAAGCTTCGGGAGTATCTCGAACAAGAGTGCGCCCTCGACCACGGGACCGGAGCACTGGTCAACCGTCGGACGGCCAGGCGAGTGGCCGCGGTCGTGCCGGTTCACCTCTACGGCCAGCCCGCTGACATGGATCCCATCCTGGAGCTCGCGAGCCGATACGGCCTCATCGTGATTGAGGACGCCTGCCAGGCCCATGGCGCCGAATACTTCTTTGAGCCAGAAGACTGCTGGAGGAAGGTCGGCTCGATGGGCCGCGCCGCCGCGTTCAGCTTTTACCCGGGGAAGAACCTCGGCGCCTGCGGCGAAGCGGGCGCCGTCACGACGAACGATACGGAATTGGCGCAACGAGTTCGCCTGCTAGCCGACCACGGTCAAGCCCGAAAGTACGCTCACGAGGTCGAGGGCTGTAACGGTCGGCTCGATGCGATCCAGGCAGGAATCCTGCGCAAGAAGCTCACGTACCTACGGGAATGGAACGAACGACGTCGTGACGTCGCCCAGCGCTACACCGAACTCTTCGCTTCGCTGAACGGCGATATCGGCTTGCCGTACGAACCCACCTGGGCCAGGCACGTCTACCATCTGTATGTGATCCGGACACAATACCGCGATGAACTCCAGGCCCACCTCACTGGAGCTGGCGTTGGCACGGGAATCCACTACCCCATCCCTCTTCATTTGCAGGAGGCCTACCGACACCGGGGATACCAGCCAGGTGATTTCCCGATCTCCGAACGAGTCGCAAAAGAGGTCCTCTCCCTGCCGATGTACCCCCAGTTGGCCATGGACCAGCAACGTCAGGTGGTTCAGAGGGTCGCCGACTTCGTTTCGACAGAATCGCCCCGATAGCCGTCCGCAGCCGGACTCACGTCTGTCGCCAAATGCCCCGTGCCGACCGTCTGGCAACGCTCTGGCTGTTTCATCCGCTGCGGCGATGCGTGGCGTCGCTGCTGTCCGCGCGGGTCGCGATCCTCATGTACCACAGCGTGTCCGAAGCCACTTCAAACGGGCTGCATCCGTATTTCGAAACCACCACGTCCCCCCGAGTCTTTGCGGAGCACATGAAATTCCTTTGCGAAGCAGGCTACCGCACCCTGCAGCTCGATGAGGCCGTGAACTATGTCAAATCTCCCGAGCAGCCCTCCGAACCGAGCGTCGTGCTGACGTTCGACGACGGTTTCCAGGATTTCTCGACGCACGCTTTCCCCATCCTCCACCGGTACGGCTTCACCGCCACCGTGTTCCTACCGACTGCCTACATCGGTGACAGGCGACGCCAGCTCAACACGCGTGGCTGTCTCACCTGGGCGGAGGTGCGGGCCTTGCACCGCGTCGGCGTAACGTTCGGCTCGCACACGGTGACTCACCCGCTCCTCAACTTCCTGAATGCGGGCGAGCTGGAGCAGGAAGTCCGCCGCTCGAAGGAGACCATCGAGGATCAGATTGGAGATCCGGTGGATTCGTTCTCTTACCCGTTCGCCTTCCCGGAGACGCATCGCGAGTTCAAGACACAGCTCAGGGACTTGCTCGGCGCGCAGGGCTATCGGAACGGCGTCTCCACCATCATCGGGACCTGCGGACCGCGTGAAGACCAATTCTTCCTGCCCCGCCTGCCTGTGAACGCCTGGGACGACCGCCGTCTCTTTCGAGCAAAGCTCGAGGGAGGCTACGACTGGCTCCATTCCTTTCAATACGCACGCAAGCTAGCGACGGTCGGCGGCCCTTGATGTCGCAGTCCAGCCAGAATGGTCAGTACATCGTCATCTCTCCCGTGAAAGATGAGGAGAGACACGTCGAGACCACGATTCGCGCCGTTATGAACCAGACGCTCCGGCCGGCACTCTGGGTCATCGTCGATGATGGATCACAGGACAAAACGCCGGAGATTGTCGGACGCTACGCGAGCCAACTCCAATGGATCCGCTTGCTCCGCCTCGATCGCGACACGCAGCGAAATCTCGGCTGGGCAGAAATCCGCGCATTCGCTGTGGGATATGAGCTCCTCGCGGGCGAGGAGTTTGATCTTGTCGTGAAGCTCGACGGCGACGTGGATCTCCCGCCCGACTATTTCGCACACCTGATAGCGGAGTTTCACAAAGACGAGAAGCTGGGGATTGCGTCCGGTGAATGCATGGAGAAGCGGAGGAGTGGCTGGTACCCATCGTCGGGGCCGCCCTATCATGCCGTCGGCGCCTCCAAGATGGTGCGGGCCCAGTGCTTCAAGGATATCGGTGGCTTCGCTCTGCACCCCGGCTGGGATACCGTCGACGAAATCCGAGCGCAAATGAGAGGGTGGAGGACTCGGCATTTCGACAAGATAAAGTTCTATCACCTGAGAACAGAAGGGTCGGCGATCGGCTCGGTCGGCACGGGGATCTTGCATGGAGAAGTGTACTACTGGACCGGGGGCGGTCCGCTCTTCCTTCTCCTGAAATTCCTGCATCGGTCGTTCACCGCCAAGCCCTTCCTGCTGGGCGGTCTCGCCATGCTCTGGGGCTACCTGAGGCTTTTGGCAGCGCGGGAAGCGCGGCTCGTCAGCGATTCCGAGGCTCGCTTTTACCGGCAATTGCTCAATCGAAGGATTCGGCAGAGTCTCGGGCGACTGCAGCCAAGGAACAGGCCCAGAGACGCGGCGCGGAGCGTGAGTTAAATGTGTGGGATCTGCGGAATCTACCGGGTCGACGGTGGCCCTGTCGATCTCGAGTCACTCGGTCGGATGACCTCCGTCATCCAGCACCGCGGCCCTGATGGCGCCGGCTCCTATGTCGCGGACGGGATCGGTCTGGGACATCGACGCCTCAGCATCATCGATATCGCAGGCGGCTCACAGCCGGTCACCAACGAGGACGAGAGCCTGCACCTGATCTTCAACGGCGAGATCTACAACTACATCGAGCTGCGAGAGGACCTCGTCAAGAGAGGTCACGTTTTCAAGACACGTTCCGATACCGAGGTCATCGTACACGCGTACGAGGCATGGGGCCTCGACTGCGTGAGCCAGTTCAATGGGATCTTCGCGTTCGCTCTGTGGGACAGCAAGCGCAAGCGGCTCTTCCTTGCGCGCGATCACCTCGGCGTCAAGCCGCTCTATTACGTCGATCTGGGCGCCCGCTTCATTTTTGCGTCCGAAATCAAAGCCCTCCTCGTCGACCCCGAGTGCCCGAAGGAGGTCGACCTCAAAGCTCTGGGAGAGCTCTTCACCCTTCGGTATGTCCCATCGCCGGACACCCTGTTCCATCGCATCAAAAAACTCCCCCCTGCCCATCTGATGACCGTTGGTCCGGAAGGCTGCGAGATCAGACGCTATTGGAACTGGACGCCTCAGATCCGGGCCGAGGCGGACGAGGCCGAGCTGATTGAAACCTACCAATGGTTGGTCGAAGACGCTGTCCGCCTCCAGATGAGAAGCGACGTGCCCGTGGGTCTGTTCCTCAGCTCCGGGATCGATTCCGGCACGCTTCTGGCCATCATGGCCACATATGCCGGGAAGCCGGTTCACACGTTCACCATCGGTTTCGAGCAAGGCGAGATGGAGAACGAGACCGACGACGCCCGGGCGCTGGCCACGAAGTTCGGTGCGGAGCACGCGGAGATGATCGTCAGCCCGGAGGACTATCAGAAGTACTACGATCGTTATCTCTGGGATCTAGAAGAGCCCGTCGGAAACGAAACAGCCGCGGCCTTCTACTTTGTCAGCCACCTCGCGAGCCAAAAGGTCAAAGTCGCCCTGACCGGACAGGGCGCAGACGAGCCGTGGGCAGGTTACCACCGCTATATCGGAATCAGACTGTCAGAGATCTATAGCCGCCTGCCGTCGTTTCTGACCCAAGGGCTGCTGGCTCGCATCCCCGACCGATTCACGAGAAACGAGCGAATCAAGCGCGGCCTCGCCTCCCTCCACGAGCGGGATGTCCTGAGCCGCTTCGTCAAGGTCTATTCGTTCTATGGCGAGCGGATGAAGGAGAGGCTCTTCCAGCCATGGGTCAGGCAGGAGATCTCCACGAACGGACACGAGGCGAGGCAGGCGCTGCGACGGCTTCAGGCGGATGTCCAGGGCCTCGATCCCCTGACCCAGATGCTGTACATCGACACGCGCGCCAACCTTCCCGACGACCTCCTGATGGTCGCGGACAAGACCTCCATGGCGAACTCCCTCGAGGCACGGGTCCCGTTTCTCGACCACCGTCTGGTCGAGTTCATCGAAACGCTGCCGCCCACCCTGAAGCTGCGCCACTTCCAGGGCAAGTATCTGCACAAGAAAGCCGTGAGAAAGTGGTTACCGCGGCAGGTCGTGTACCGGAAGAAAAAGGGATTTGCCAACCCGGTTCATGAGTGGTTGCGCGGCCAAATGCGCGAGTACGTCCAGTCCTGCCTCCTCGACGATCGGTCGGCGGTGAACCAATACTTCAGCCGGGACTTCATCAAAGACACCGTGGCCAGACACCAGACCGACGAGCAGGACTATTCTCGCCAGATCTACCTGCTGATGTCGTTCGAGCTCTGGCATCAAACCTTCATTCCTGCCTGACTGACACGACCGGTTTAAACGCCAGCACAGCGGTTCACGCAATGAAACTGTCGATCGTCATTATCTGTTGGAACGACCGGAAGGTCATCGGTGATTGCCTACAGTCGATTCTTGCGGGGACGCACACGACCGCATTCGAGGTCATCGTCTCGGATAATGGCTCGACGGACGGTTCGGTGGAATGGATCCGGCAGAGCTTTCCTCGCGTTCGTGTGGTCGAGAATGGCGCCAACCTCCGGTTCAGCAAGGCGAACAACGTAGGGATCCGGGCCAGCCGGGGCGAACTCGTTCTCATCTTGAATCCCGATACGCTGATTCACGACGGCGCGCTGGACACCTGGGTCGAGTTTGCAGATCGTCACCCCGAGGTGGGTGCATTTGGCTGTCGAGTTCTGAATGCCGACGGCTCCTATCAAGAACCGGCCCGGCCGTTCCCGACGATCTGGCGAGAATGGGTCGCGGCGCTTTACTTGCGTCGCCTGGCTCATCTGTCGGATGTGTTCATCTCAGACACCTACACTGGATGGAGAGGAGACACCGAGCGGTCGGTTGACTGGCAGTCTGGATGCTGTGTGATGCTCCGAGCGGACCTGTTGAAGCGCCTCGGCGGCTTTGACGAGCAATTCTACTATTACTACGAGGACGTCGATCTATGTCGCCGCGTGTGGGAGGCCGGTTCTCCGATCCGATACACCCCCGAGGTCGTTGTCACCCACCTCGGGGGCCAGTCCACGAAGCGTTTTCCAATTGCGTTCGAGCTGGATAAATATCGAAACCGCTACCGTTACTTCTACAAGTATTACGGCAGACGAGGCGCGCGCCGCTGCCGTCGGGTCACCCTCGCGTGGCTGCGGATCCGGCACCTTGGCTACAGCCTGATTCACTTCGTGCGACCAACCGACACGCTGAGGAACCGCCTCGAGCTTTATCGAGTGGGGATTGCCTGGAACAAGCGTGTCAAGCCGGTACGACTCGTTGAGCAGGGCGACGAGCCCGAGGGCAGCGTGAAGGCGGCGGTCGAATCGCTCTGATGGAAATCAAAATCGAGTGTCGAGACTTGGAGGAAGTGGTCATCCTCGTCCCCGAGGTCTTTCAGGATAGCCGCGGATTCTTCATGGAGACGTTTCGGGAGGACCACTTCAAGGCGCTGGGGGTTCCACACCATTTTGTGCAAGATAACCACTCCCGGTCGGTCAAGGGCGTAGTGCGTGGCCTGCACTTTCAGTGGGATCCTCCGATGGGCAAGTTGATGCGCGTCTCCTTCGGAACCGCCTTTCTCGTCGCGGCGGATATCCGCAAAGGGTCGCCCACGCTGGGTCAATGGACAGGCGTGGTGGCTTCTGCGGAAAACCGGCGTCAGGTCTGGGCGCCCGCCAGCTTCGCCCGGGGCTTCTGCGTACTCTCGGACGTCGCGGAGATTCAGTACAAGTGCACGGAGATCTACAACGCCAGAGGCGAGTCGGGTATCCGATGGGACGATCCGGACGTTGGCGTCCGGTGGCCCCTCAGGAACGTTCTGCTCTCCGAAAAAGACCGTCAGGCCCAGACCCTGGCCGAATGGCTGGCCCGGCCCGAATCCGCGAAGCTTCACTACTGATCGAACCCGGCCCGACTTCACGGAGGCACCATGAGACTCCTCATCGCTGGGGGCGCTGGATACGTCGGTTCCACCCTCATCCCCAAACTGCTCGACCGCGGCTACAAGGTCGACGTGGTGGACCTCTTTTGGTTTGGCAACCACCTCCCTCGACAGACTGGCATCCTCAACAAGGACATTTTCCACCTCACGATTGAAGACCTCGAGCCCTACGACCAGGTGATCTTTCTCGCTGGTCTCTCGAACGACCCTATGGCCGAGTACTCGCCCAACAAGAACTTCATCTTCAACGCTGCGGCCCCCTCGTACCTGGCCTACATCGCCAAGAAAGCCAGCGTGAAGCGCTATATCTACGCGAGCTCTTGCTCCGTCTACGGGTACACGGAGAACGAGCTGTACGATGAGACGCGCCCCGTCAGCTCCTCCTATCCTTACGGCATTTCCAAACTTCAGGGCGAGCAGGCGGCGCTGCAACTGGCCGACGAGGGCTTTTCTGTCATCTCACTACGTAAGGGCACGATTTCCGGCTACAGCCCTCGGATGCGCTTCGACCTCATCATCAACACGATGTTCAAGAGCGCCATGAAGGACCGCACCATTGTCATCAACAGTCCCTCGATCTGGAGGCCGATCCTGGGCATCCAAGACGCGGCGACGGCGTACATCCGCGCGATCGAGGCCAACCACAAGATCTCCGGAATCTTCAACGTGGCGTCCGGCAATTACACCGTTGGCGAAGTGGGCGACTTGGTCAAGGCCACGATCGAGGAGAAGCTACCGCTGCGCGTCAACCTCTGCATCAAGCACATCCAGGATTTCCGAAACTATAAGGTCAGCATCGAGAAGGCGAAGAACGTCCTGAGCTTCCATCCCGCCGCCGACGTCAGGTCCATCGTTGGGAATCTGATCGACAACATGGATAAATACCACGACTGGGAGAGCCCTCTCTATTCGAACATCGAGGCCTTCAAGGCCATCGATCATGGGATCGAGATCCCCGCCATGGCGAGCGTCGCCTGAGCATGAAACTTGTGGTCATTGGCGCCAATGGACAGCTCGGTAGCGACGTGGTCGCCGCCTTCTCGGCGAACGGCGACGATGTCGCCCAGCTGACCCACTCGGACATCGAAGTCGCTGACCTCGATTCGGTCTCGCGAGCGCTCCGAGACCTCCGGCCCCAGCTCGTCGTCAACACGGCGGCGATGCACCACGTCGAGACCTGCGAGCGCGAGCCCGAGAAGGCATTCGCGGTCAACGCGCTCGGACCCAGAAACCTTGCCGTGGTGACGAGGCAGTCGGGCGCGGTTCTCATGCATGTCAGCACCGACTATGTTTTTGACGGCAGCAAAGGGAGCCCCTACGTCGAGGACGATGCCCCACGACCGCTGAATGTCTACGGCGTCACCAAACTGGCTGGCGAGCATTTTGTCCGCTGCACGAACGAAAAGCACTTCGTCATCCGCACCTCCGCTCTGTACGGGACACGGCCATGCCGGGCGAAGGGCGGGCTGAACTTCGTCGAGCTGATGTTGAACCTCGCACGCGAACGCGGCGAGGCGAGCGTGGTGGATAGCGAGATAGTGACTCCGACTTCGACCGCAGAAGTCGCGCGGCAACTGGTCGTGCTCAGTCGCTCGGAGCGCTACGGCCTCTACCACGCCACGGCTGAAGGCAGTTGCTCCTGGTACGGCTTCGCCCGCGAAATCTTCGTGAGCACCGGCGCCCGCGTCGATCTCAAAGTCGCCTCGGCGAGCGATTTCCTCGCGAAGGTGCCTCGCCCCAGGTACTCCGTGCTCGAAAACCGCGCACTGAAAGCCCGAGGGTTGAATGGGTTCGGACCATGGCAAAACGCATTGCACAAGTATCTCGGGCAGCGGACTGAACACCCATTGGAGTCTCGCCCGTGTCGCTCTTGACAGCCGTGAGCCGCGAGGCGCCGTTCCGCTCGGTTCTGTGCGCGGCGCTGAAGGTCGCCTACAAGCTGACGCCCTCTGCTTTTCGCTGGGCCGCCTATTTCGATGCGATTCCCTACGTCCACTATGCTGTCGGCCTCGCCCGAGCCGCCGAATTTGCCGCGTTGTTCGGGATTCGCAGTTTCTCCGCCATCGAATTGGGTGTTGCGGGCGGCAACGGACTCATGTGGTTGAGCAAGCACGCACGATCCGTCTCGACCCAAACGGGAATGACGATTCGTGTCGCGGGATTTGACAACGCCACCGGCCTGCCGCCCATCGCTGATTGGCGAGATGCGCCGTGGGTCTACAGTCCAGGCGAGTATCCGTGCGACGTCGACGCGCTGACGAAGCGTCTCGGAAGGAGTGAGCTCGTTCTGGGGGACATCGCCGAGACTCTGCCCGAGTGGCTCGCTCAGGGGCACGCGCCCGTCGGGTTCCTGGCGGTAGACGTCGATTACTATTCCAGCGCGATCGCAGGCCTCAAGGCGCTCGGCTCTGCAGCTCCTCAAGCGCTTCTGCCCATATGCGAGTCGTATTTTGATGACATTCTTTGTCGAGGTATGCCCCGCTTCGCAGGGGAGTTTGCGGCGATCGCCGAGTTCAACAAGTCCAACTCACATCGGCAGTTCGACCGCGACGACAGCCTGGGCGAGTGGCGGCCATTCAGCGAGAGATTGTGGCTGAAGCGCATGTACTCCTTCTACTGCCTCGATCATCCTTTGATGCAGACCCATCGGCAGAGGCAACCGAGGGGGCTCGATCTCGTTGATGCGAGCTGAGCTCCGGAGACACCATTGCGCGGACGAATCCAGACCCTTCAGGACGTAGTGGATTGGGGTCTCTGCGTCGGATGCGGAGCCTGCTATTACGCGTGCCCGGATGGCGGTGTCTCGTTGGTGAACATCGAAGCGGTCGGCATCCGGCCGAGATTCGACTCTCCGCAATGTGCCTCGTGTACCGAGTGTCTCTCGATTTGCCCGGGATACTCTGTGAACGGTGAGCAGGCGATCGGGGCTCTGCCCAAGCGGACGGAGGCCGACCACGAGTTCGGGCCCGCGCTGGAAATCTGGGAAGGTTGCGCGACCGATCCCGAGATTCGTTACAAAGGTTCGTCGGGCGGTATTCTCTCGGCGTTGGCGCTCTACTGCCTCGAACACGAAGACATGGCCTTCGTGCTCCACGCCGGGATGAACGAAGCAGAACCCTGGAAGAACCAGACCGTTCAAAGCTGGAGCAAGCACGACATCATGTCCCGAACTGGGTCGCGCTATGCCCCGGCGTCGCCCTGCGAAGGTCTTCTCGCCATCGAGCAAAGCGATCGTCCTTGCGTTTTTATCGGGAAGCCTTGTGACGCGACTGCTGCGATGGCCCTGCGGCGCACGCGGCCGGGGCTCGATCGTAAGCTGGGGCTGGTTATGACATTCTTCTGCGCCGGTACGCCCAGCACGGAGGGAACGCTGGATCTGGTGAAGACCCTCGACTTCAGCCTGGAACACGTTGGCGAGGTTCACTACCGAGGCGAAGGATGGCCGGGTCGCTTCAGGGTTCGCTCCAAAGACCAGACGCGCGAAGGCTCGCTCTCGTACGAGGACTCGTGGGGACGTCTGACCCATTACCGCTCGCTCCGCTGCCACTTGTGCCCGGACGGTTTGGGCCGCGTTGCCGACCTGTCCTGTGGCGACGCCTGGGAAAACTACGGCGCCTCGAGCGACCCCGGGCGATCCATCGTCATCGTCCGCACGCGCCGAGGGCAGGAGATCCTCCATCGCGCGATGGCGGCGAGATACGTCGAGCTGGCTCCGATCGGTGCATCGGCAGTCCTTTCCGCTCAAACGGACTTGCTGGCAAGGCGCCGGGAGCTTTTTGGCCGGCTGCTCGCGATGAAGCTTCTGTTGATGCCGACGCCGCGGTTTGCGGGGTTTTCGCTCCTTCGAAGCTGGATCCGCCTGCCGCTGCTGGAAAAAGCCCGTACGGTTCTTGGCACATTGCGCCGCCTGGTCCGGCGAGGCCTGTGGCGCCGGCGCCCGCCTTTTGCCGTGGCTGTCCGGGCAGGCGGCATTTCCCGACAATCGTAATGCTCACCGACAACATCACGTATATCAGCCTGTTGGGGGTAGGATTCACGGCCCTGATGTGCTTCCTGCTTCTTAGCCTGCCCCGCAAATGGGCGCTGGTACCGGTAATCATCCTGATCTGCTACATGACGATGGGCGAACGGGTGATCGTGGTCGGTTTGAACTTCACGATGATCCGCATCCTCACGCTGGTCGGCTGGATACGCATTCTGATCCGTGGAGAGCTCAAGTCGGTCAAGTTGAACCCGATCGACAAGACCCTGATCTGGTTCGCCATTTCAGGCATGGCCATCTACGTGTTGCAGTGGCAAACCTTTGACGCGGTCAAGTATGAGTTCGGGCAGGTCTACAACGCCCTCGGCATGTATTTCCTCTTTCGCTTCCTGGTCCGAGACATGGACGACTGCCTGCGCGTCTTCAAGATTGCGGCGGTCTTCATTATTCCGCTCGCCGCCAGCATGGTGGTGGAAAGAATGACAGGGCGAAACGCCTTCGCCGAATTCGGCGGCGTGTCGCCAATCACAGGGATCCGCGACGGCGTCTTGCGCTGCCAGGGGCCCTTCGCTCACCCCGTTCTCGCGGGAACATTCGGTGCTACGCTCTTCCCCCTCTTCGTCGCGCTTTGGCGGTCGAAAGGACACAGGCTGCTTTCCTTTCTGGCCATCCTTTCCTCTGGTGCAATGGTCATCACATCGGGCTCGAGCGGGCCGGTGGGGACTCTTCTCGCAGGCCTTCTTGCACTCGGTTGCTGGCCACATCGTAAGCATATGTCCACCATCCGCTCGGGGATTCTTGTCGCCGTGGTTGGCCTGGAAATCGTGATGAAGGCACATGTCTGGTTCCTGCTGGCGCGGGTCGGCATTTTCTCGGGCTCGACCGGTCACCACCGGGCTTACCTGATCGACCGCGCTCTCGCAAATCTGGACGATTGGTGGCTGCTCGGCACCAGATCGACGGTTGCTTGGGACGAATACTACAATCTTTTCGATATCACGAACCAGTACCTCGTCTACGGCGCCGACGGCGGCTTGATCACGATGTTGTTGTTTATCCTCGTCATCGTGCGGTGCTTCGGCGCCGTGGGCCTCACCGTTCGTGCGCTGGATGAGAAGTCTCGAGAGCTACAATTCTGTGTTTGGGCTCTCGGCGCTGTCCTGTTTTCTCACGTCGTGACTTTTCTCTCTGTGAGCTACTTCGACCAGAATTTCGTGAACTGGTATCTGCTGCTCGCCATGATCTCCACAGCTTCCCTATCGGTTCAAGGGGTCCCGGAAAAGGCGTTCTCGCAGGCCGACCTGCTCGTCGGTCAAAGGACGCGGCCAGTCCTCTGGAATCCCGGGTGGAAACGGTAAGTTCACCATGGTCTCTTCGCCGGAGGTTTCCATCAGGGTCGTTCGGGATCTCGGAGAGATCGAAGAGATCCGTGGCGTGTGGTCAGCCTGGAACCGTCAACCCAACTCTGATATCGATTTTTACCTCACGGTTCTCCGTTGTGGGCCAGAGGTGGTGCGGCCTCATATCATCGTATTGAATCGAGGTGGTTTGCCGAATGCCTTGCTCATCGGG
>WNEL01002546.1_pt1 | contig 13373 bp, 16 predicted proteins | sample 5399991 | NCBI WGS metagenome assembly WNEL01 (sample SAMN13153325, study PRJNA577476) | soil metagenome | isolation source: 20 cm grassland meadow soil pre-rain plot 2 | place: USA:California | collected 2015-09-08
CTTCATCGCAGGTCCCGGCCATATCTATTCCCATAGGGGAAGAGCTTCGGCACCTGCCTCATACGCCAAGCAGTTCGGTATTGAAACGCCCAACTGGCCGCCTAAGGCGGCTCAAAAGTCGTGAATCGGTGGACAATCCGGGGACGGGGACAATCCGGGGACAGACGGGACGTTCCCCAGTTCTCCGAAGATTGCCGACGGCCCGGAAGTATTATAGGTCGAGGAGTAGGGAGCCGTGACGACGCGTCAAGTCATCAATCGTCAACCCAAGGTTCACACTCAACTCGGCCGAGCCGCAGTCCAGAACTTTGCCGCCCGGATCTTTCTCGCCGACGATCGCATCAACCAGATTCTTATCGAACATCTTGACCCTGCCGCCTGGAGTACCAGACCGCCGACAGCCAAACCGCCCGGCAAAAACCCCGGAAAAAACAACGTCCGCACCATTGCGGCGATCTTCACGCACATGCACAATGTCCGCTGCAAGTGGGTCAGGCTTACAGCTCCGCATTTGAAGGTTCCACCACAGCTCAACCGCGCGCACTGCACGCCGCAGCAGGCCCGCGCGGGATTGGCCGAGAGCGCCGCTCGCTGCGCGGAGATGCTCGCGGAAGCGCTCGGCGGTGGTGGGGGCCGCGTCGAGAAGTTTCGCAGAGACGGCTGGGCTCGGCCTTGGCCGGTTGGCCTGGAAATGCTGTGCTACATGCTTTCTCACGAAGCCCACCATCGCGGGCAGGTGTGTATGCTCGCGCATCAGCTCGGATTCCCGTTGCCGAACGGAGTGGCGTCCGGGATCTGGAATTGGGAAAAGCTGTGGAAAGAGTGCGGGTTCGCCGGTGGCCCTGGCTACGATTCCTAAGAATTGGTCATCTGAAGGAATCGCAAGGGCACAGGCCGCGCGGGTTTCGCGGGTAGACGGATGGGCTGCGATGGTGGAGACATCGCGCCCCAGCCGTTGGGCTTGTTGTAGAAGCTCCGGGCGGCGGCAGCGGTCAGAAGCGGGCGCCTGGATCCCGCGTGTGGGAGGGCGTTGCCGGAAACGTGGCCCGAGCCATCAACACGCCGAACCCCGCTGCATGTCAACGGCCGTGCCAATGGCCTTGATACGTCAGTGTGCGACAACTAAATTTAGATGCCTAGCAGGAAAACTCACTAAAGCCTGCTGCACCGTGGTAGAGCGGCGCTTCAGCGCCGCGTAAGTCGCTAAATTTAGATGCCTAGCAGGTTGCGGAAAAACTAAAGCTTGCTGCACCGTGGTAGAGCGGCGCTTCAGCGCCGCGTAAGTCGCGCAAAATCAGTGAGGGCTTTAGCCCCTGTGGCGGCGAATCACCTCAATCCGAACTTTTTCCGCAGACTCCGGCTAGTTGCCTCGATCGCCCCTACTGATCGATGTCCCTGCTTTCATCCGCGGTGGATGACTCGGCAGAGTTGGTTTCATCCGAGCCGACGCGGAAAAGCGCTGCCTGTGCTTCGGCGTGCTCGCGCAATTCGCGCATCTCGTCCACGCTGCCTTCGGTTTTCTCCTGCTTCCGCTGGTTCCTGCGCTCGGCTTTATCGCGTTGTTTCTGCTGACGCGCTTGTTCTTTCTGGCGCTTGGTAAATGTCGATCGGCCTCTTGGCATACACAATCCTCCCTGTGTCCTTGTTGATCTCTGGCTGGCCAATATGCAGCGTCCGGCGATTTCCAAGCAGGCGGAGAAAAGCTACCAGCGTGGCTCGCGGGGCTGGCGCGGGTGGCCACGATAGTCATCGCGTCCACGTCCTCCTCCGCCGCCGAACCGCTGTCCACCACCCCTTGGCCGCTCCGGCTTGGGTTTCGCCTCGTTGATCGTCAATGTCCGTCCCCCTAGTTCAGTTCCGTTCAAGGCGGCGATAGCCTTTTCGGCCTCTCCAGGATTCGTCATTTCAACAAACGCAAAGCCTCGCGCGCGGCCAGTTTCTCGGTCGGTCACGATGCTCACTTTTTCCACCTCTCCGTGGGCCTGGAAAAGAGTGCGCAACTCCGACTCGCTTGTGCTGTGGGGTAGATTACCAACATAAAGATTCTTCATTGCATTTCCTCTTTCTGCAATTCAGGCAGAATCTGAGATTCGGCTGGGGCGGGCTTGGAGTACCGTGCTTCAACATCGCGTGGGGGCGACGGTCTGTTCCGCATTGCCATTGAGCGAGCGGCGGATGCCGACCGGACTGCGGAGATTCGCCGGGAGGCTTCCAGGATTCCCCAGCGCAGAGGCGGACCCCCAGAAATATCGGCGCTCGGCGCCGCTCTCATTTCGTCCTGGGGAGGTATGCCACCGTCGTTTTGGACTGACGATGCTCCATTCGTGTTCGGCGAATCAGCCAGGTACTCGGGCTTGCCTACGAGGAACGCAAGTTGTTGCGGTGGGGTAGCGCTGCGCATGTCGTCACAAAACTTGTCCCGGTGGCCCTGTTCATTTTCCATATTAATAAGCACCAGATTGTATAGGTCTGCCCGCCACCAGGAACGCGCTTCGCTGATATCGGCCGCGCAATCGACGTCCAGGCCAAGTCTTCTCATAGTCTCGGCGCGCAGTTCGCGCTTGCTCGGCGAAGTGTCCACCAGAAGGACTCGTCTTTTCTTAACTGGGCCACGGATTGGGTTTGAAAGCGGCAACGCGAGCATAAGGGTGGTCATGCAAGCCTCTCCGTGTTGGTCTGTTTGGCTAGGGCTTTGAGCATTTCTCGCTTTCGCGCGCGGCGAGCAATCTTCTGCTTGTGTATCCGATGAAATCTGGCCTTGTCGCCATTAATTGCGGACATGTGTAGCTCCCTATTCAATTGTTACTGGTCACGCCCGCCTGCGAAATTGGAATCGTGCTCGCCGCGCGGAAATTTTATGCAGCATCTACCCTGCGGTGACGGTTCACCTTCAAGGGACAATCGCGAATTCTGCCGAAACGTCGAAGGCACACTTAAGCGCCGCTTGCTGATTTTCTCAATCGCGAAGGCGCAATCTGCCTTGTTGGTGTGTCTTCGAGGTTAAGAGTTTAGGTGTATGCTGCGAAGCGGAGTTTCTGCTCTTCTCTCTGTCGCCTTGAAGCGTTTTTCTCTGTTTCTTCGAGGTCGCGGTTAAGCTCTTCGATTAGGTCGCCAATCTTCTTCGAATCGTGTTCGTTGCCTAGCCCTGCAGCGAAGTCTTTCCAAGGCTTGAGTGAATCCTGAGGCATTACAGCTCCATTCTTCTTTCAAGTTCTATATTACTCTCGATTTGCAGAAAGCCCTAATTTTCGTGGTGCAGTGTGTGCGAAAAGATGCTCCCATGTACCGCGTTGGGCAGATGCAGGCCGCCCGCCCCACAGCCGCGCTCTTCGCTGATTCTCTCGAAATCCAAGAAGAATGGCTCCTCAGGTAGGACTCGAACCTACAACCCTCCGGTTAACAGCCGGATGCTCTGCCATTGAGCTACTGAGGAGTGTGGCACGGCGCTTCGGGAGAAGCGCCGCTCTCAAGTCATAATATCATCGGCGGGGTTTGCTGAAAACTGAGGGTGTTCTGCTAGGCTAGTCAGTTCGATTGAGGTGGTTATGGTGGGAGGATTGCGCTTGATTTGGGCGTTTGTTTTGGTGATGTTTGCAGCTGCGGTTTTGTGGGGTGAGGATGGTTCCTCTACGACGACCAGTGCGCTGGCGGCGCCTCCTAAGGCGAAGGTGGAGGTTGTTGAAGAGACGATTCATGGGCGCAAGATTGCCGATTCATATAGATGGCTAGAGGATTCAAACAGTGCCGGTACGCAGGAGTACGTGCGCGAGCAGTTGGCGTATACGCGGAGCATTCTCGACCCTTTGCCGGGGCGCGCGCAGATCCATCAGCGGTTGAAAGAATTGCTCTCGATAGGGACGATTGGGACGCCGCAGATCGGCGGCAAGTGTTACTTCTACACTCGGCGAGAAGGCAGCCAGAATCAGCCGCTGTTGCTGGTGCGCGAGGGCGTGCATGGAAAAGATCGCACGCTGGTGGATGTAAACCAGATGGCAGCTGACGGGACGATTGCCCTGGATTGGTGGTTTCCTTCTGAAGATGGAAAGTATGTGGCGTATGGAACTTCGACTAGCGGGTCGGAAGAGAGCACGTTGCGCGTGGTGGAGACGGCGAGCGGAAAGGTGCTGCCGGATACGCTTGAGCGCACGCGCTTCGCCAGCATCGCGTGGAAGAAAGACAATTCCGGTTTCTATTACACCCGCCATCCGAAAAAGGGCGAGGTCCCTCCGGGAGAAGAGGTCTATCACGTCAAGATTTTCTATCACACGCTGGGCAGCGATCCGGCAAAGGATCCTCTGATTTTTGGTGAAGGCCGCAAAATGGAGGATGTCCCGCAGGTGCAGTTGGCGGACGATGACGATCGCTGGCTGCTCATCACTGTGTTTGAGGGCTGGGCGAAGAGCGAAATGTATTTGCAAGACTTGAAGGCGGGAACGGCGCCGGTTGAGATCACTAGCGGAAAGAACTTCCTTTATAACGGCGAAGTATTCAAAGGGAAACTTTACATTCTGACGAATGAAGATGCGCCGAGATTTCGCGAGCTCGTGGTCGACGCCGCCAATCCGAAGCGGGAAAACTGGAAAGAAATTATTCCGCAAACGGATGCGGTGCTAGAGAGCACGGCAATTCTCGACGGCAGGATTTTCGCGCAATACGAGAAGGATGCCAGCTCGCTGCTGAAGCTGTTTGCGCTTGACGGTAAGCCGGTGAGCGATATTCCGCTGCCGACAATTGGCTCAGTAACCGGGATCGGCGGAAAATGGAACCGGCGCGAAGCGTTTTTTGGGTTTCATTCGTTTACCGTGCCGCCGTCCGTTTACCAGGTTGATTTGGCGAATGCAGGCGGCCGGCGAGACGCCGGCGCTACGGTCGGCGCAACGTTGAAGCCATCGCTGTGGGATAAAGTTGACGCTCCTGGTATCAATCCGGCTGATTATGAAGTGCAGCAGGTTTGGTTCACGTCGAAAGACGGAACCAAAATTCCGATGTTTGTGTTTCACAAAAAAGGATTGGATCTGAATGGGAAAAACCCGACGCTGCTGACCGGGTACGGCGGATTCAACATCAGCGAAACGCCGAGCTTTGTGCCGGGGCGCTATGTTTGGCTGGAACACGGCGGAGTGTTTGCGGTGGCAAACCTGCGCGGCGGCGCGGAGTTTGGCGAGGACTGGCATCGCGCCGGCATGCTGGACAAAAAACAGAATGTCTTTGACGATTTCATCTCTGCCGCCGAATTTCTGATTGCCGACAAGATCACGGACAAAGATCATCTTGCGATTCAGGGCGGGTCAAACGGCGGATTGCTGATGGGCGCGGCGTTTACGCAGCGTCCTGATCTGTTTCGCGCGGTGGTATGCCAGGTGCCGCTGCTGGACATGCTGCGCTATCAGAATTTTCAAATCGCGAAACTTTGGATACCGGAGTACGGCTCAGCCGACGATCCGAAGCAGTTCGACTGGCTGTATGCCTACTCGCCGTATCATCACGTGAAGCCGGGGACGAAATATCCGGCGATCATGTTCATGACCGCGGACACGGATACGCGAGTCGATCCCATGCACGCCAAAAAAATGGCAGCGCTGATGCAGGCCGAGGCGGCGAATGGGCAGAGCCGGGAGCGTCCGATACTGTTGCGGATCGAACCGAAAGCAGGACACGGCGCGGGGAAGCCGATCACAAAACAGATTGAAGAAGGGACGGATATTTATTCGTTTTTGTTTTGGCAGGTGGGGAGGGAGTAGTAGGGGGCGCGTTCCAATTCAGGAACCGAGCACAAGAAAGACAGCTTTTGGGTGGCGCAGCGCTTCAGCGCTGCGGTAGTGTGCTGGAGAGATCGGCTTCAGCCGCTGAGGGATTCATGGCCGCTCCCTATCGAGGTAATACCGGTCACGGGGTTTATTTCATCACTGCTTGCACCTTCCAGAAGAAAAATCTGCTTCAGTCAGACCGAATGGCGGGATTATTGGTGGAAGTCTTGCTCCACTATCGTGCAGAGCGCAAATATCTGCTGCATGAATTTGTAGTCATGCCAGACCATTTTCATCTGCTGCTTACTCCGGTTGTCACTCTGGAGCGAGCGTTGCAGTTCATCAAAGGCGGTTTTTCTTACCGGGCGAAGAAGGAAGGAATCTTTGCTGGTGAGATCTGGGAAAAGAGCTTTTATGACCGGCGGGTCAGGGATTTGGCGGAGTACCGCGCCTTTTGCCTGTACATCCAGCTGAATCCAGTGAAGAGAGGACTGGTTACTTCAGCCGGGGAATATCCCTATAGTTCGGCCAAGTTTGTGTTGGATGAAGTCCCTCAGCGGCTAAAGCCTGTCACCTTGAGTGCCTGAATCGCAGCGCTGGAAGCGCTGCGCCACCCAAAAGCTTCTGGCTCTCACAAAAAAATGTAGACATCGCTTTTCTCAAGATGAAGGAGTAGGGGTGGACCAGGGAAGCCTGTCGAGAAAAAGCTGTTGTAGACAGAAGCCCCGAGCGCGTGCTCAGGGCTTCAATAACCGTGGTGTAACCTGTCCAGCTACAAGCTGAGTATAGGAACACCCCTCCCCAGAGTCAAATTACAGAGGATTAGGAGGACAATTCCTGTCCCGGATTGCCCTGCGTGACGGTCCCTTGTATCAGGACGGTGTGGACCCGGCGGGACTCGAACCCGCACCTCTTAACTGGACAGGTTAATGTGCTGCCATACACCACGGGCCCACGCCCTAGCGGGTGCCTTGGCTCAAGGCGTATCGTCGTTCTCGTTTCTGGAATGCGGCCTCTCGGCCCTCAAAAATTCGACATACGTGCTGGCGAATGCCGGGAGCTAATGGCGACGTATTCTCTACACATCCAGCTCCGCTATGCTCTTCAATACAACGGAGTGGAGCTCGAAAAACGGATCTCGATCCGTGGCTGACCCGGCACTTATGTGCTGGGCTATCGTTATTCCGCCCCTGAACGGGGCTGGGGTGGTGAGGGAATCAGTCTGCCGGAGGGATAAAAGAGCGTCAGCCAAGATGAGAAAGGGTGGGATCCTCAAGCTTGGGAAAGCAGATTCCTCACGGCTGAAGCCGGTTCGGAATGACAAGGGTGAGATAGAGTGGTTGTCACATATGCTGAATCGCAGCGCTGGAGGCGCTGCGCCACCCAAAAGCTCTCGCGGGCGAGGGCGCCCACGCCACACCTAAAAAAGTTGTCAAGCCCTGTGAGCGGAGGAATTTTCGGTAAGGCTTTCATTCGATGGAGAATATAAAGTTGGAGAGTGTGTCCCATTCTACCGGTGGGAGTTGATATCCTATAGGTAGATAGATAAACAAGAGGCGCGGCCTAAGGGCTGCGCCTTTTTTGTTTGGTACAAAATTATCTGAGACGAGGAAAGGAACTCATACGCGTCATGAATTACTCAGTGTTATTGCCTGTTTTGACGGGAGCGGCGGAGAGGGAGAAGGGATGGAGGTTGAGGAGGAATCCGAAGCGGGCGGGAGAAATTTCGGAAGCGGCGTTTGTGCTACGGGCGCACAGCCTGGGATTTCTGGTAGCGAAGCCGTGGGGCGACAGCGAGAAATATGATTTCGTGCTGGATGCGGGATCAAAATTGTGGCGGGTGCAGCTCAAGTCGACCGAGGTAGTGCATGCGCGCGGATACGAAATTCAACCTATTTATAGCGTGTATGGGAAGGGGAAGGCGGGATATACGGCGGAGGAGATTGATGCGCTGGTGGTGCACATTCAGCCGTGTGATGTGTGGTATGTGATTCCGGTGGAGGCGTTTGCGGGATGCAAGAATTTGAGGTTCTATCCGGATGTTGAGTGCAAGTGCGCGCGGTGGGAGAGCTATCGGGAGGCGTGGCATCTGTTGCGGGGGTGAGGGCGGCAGGTGCTCCCGATCGTTATTTCGCCCATGAAGGGGCTGAGGGTGGTGGCGGATTTTTGAGTTGCGGGTGGGTGCGTGGATGGCAGGCACGGAGAGAAGCAGATTCCTCGCACGTACCTTGAAATTCCCCTTCCACTCCGCTCGGGGCTTCGCCAAAACGGGGAGGTTATCGGTGCGAGGGCATCTTGCAGGAGGATGATAAGGAAGCGTGCCAAGCGCGCGAGTAGTGCCTCGCAAAGGACGCGAGGCATCGCCCACCCCATCACGCCAAAGGCGGGCATGATGGGGACCCCCGGTTCGCGCGGCACGCCTAGGTCCTTCACTCGCGCAAAAACGGCGCTCGTTCAGGATGACAAGGGATAAAGGGTTGTGGCGAGCACGAGTGAAAGTCATGCCCTTTCAAAGCGTGCCCTGCGCAGTCGAGCCTTTCCCGAGTCGTGACTGTCCTCCTGAGCAGCCCGCAGGGTGCTGCCGAGCTGCGCTCGGCGTGGGCGGACGAGACGTCCGCCCCCACACGGACCTCCCACGGGTGAAGACGCACCGTCCTCCACGCAAAAATCGCGGACGAGGGCGTCCGCCCCTACGCAAATCTTCCGGAGCAGACATCCGTCCTTCACGGCGCATCACGAGCCTAGACGGGCGATGACGCCCGTCCTCCATCACGCAAATCTCGCGGATGAGGGCGCAAGTCCCGCACGAGGGATGCCAAACAAAAGGCTGGGTGCGAGCTGAGGCTGGCCCAGGGTTTCTGCGGTTATTCGTTGCCTACACGGGTTTGTTGGAAGGCGACGGATTGCCAACTGCCGCCTTTCTTCACATAGACGCGGGTGAACAGGATCTGCCCGTCCACATCCTTTCCTCCCATGGTTCCCTTGACGGTGGCCTTGCCGGTAATCACTGCGGTGTTGCCATAGACGCGCACCTTCATATCGGAAAGCTCGTCGGAGGTGAGCTTGGTTTTGCCGGATTTGAATGCGTCTACCATTTCCGACTTGCCTGACATTTGGCCATAGGCGTTGATCAGCGTGTAGTCGTCGGAAGTTTGCTTTTCGAGCGTTGCCACATCGCCTTTGACGACTGCGGCAGCGCGGTCGGTCTCAAGCTTTTTCAGTTCGTCCTCTACGTTGGCGGCCCATGCCAGCCCAAGCAATGCGGCGAGTGACAGCACTAAAGCGATAACGAAGGCAGCGCGTTTCGAGGTCATGAAATTGTCTCCTGGTTTTCTGAGATTGAATTCTGCTGATGAGTTTTATTCGGCGCAACAGCTTAGGACTCGCCGTGGTGGTTGTCAAATTGGGGCGGGATAGGACTGCGTGGGCGGACGAAGGCGTCCGCCCTGCACAAACTTCGCGGACGAGGACGTCCGCGTGATACCTGATCTAGCTACTTCGGCTGTGGCACGACCCGCAGATAAGGCTTCGGTGCCTTCCAGCCTCCGGGATATTGCTTCTGCGCTTCTTCGTTCGAGACCGCCGGCAAGATAATAACGTCGCCGCCCTGCTCCCAGTTCGCCGGCGTCGCAACTTTGTGCTTCGCCGTGAGCTGAATCGAATCCAGCACGCGCAGCACTTCGTCAAAGTTGCGGCCTGTGCTCATCGGGTAGCTGAGCTGGAGTTTGATTTTTTTGTCGGGTCCGATCACGAACACAGTGCGCACGGTGGCGTTGTCTGTCGGCGTGCGGCCCGCGGACGTATTTCCGCTTTCGGCGGGCAACATGCCGTAGAGCTTGGCGATTCTGAGCTCGGGATCACCGATCATGGGGTAATTCACCCTGTGCCCCTGCGTCTCCTCGATATCCGCTGACCACTTTTTGTGATCGCTCACCGGGTCGACGCTCAGCGCGATAATTTTGGTATTGCGCTTGGCGAATTCGGACTGCAAGCCCGCCATGTAGCCGAGCTCGGTGGTGCACACGGGAGTGAAATCTTTTGGATGGGAAAACAAAATTGCCCATCCATTGCCGATCCACTCATGAAAGTTGATCGTCCCTTGTGTGGTTTCGGCGCTGAAATCGGGGGCTGTGTCATTGATGCGTGGAATCTGGTTTACGGCTGGAGTTAGGGTTGCAGTACTCATGTGATCTCCTCAATCAATAGAAATTTGGCTCATCCCGGAAGGCCAGGATCCAGGTCCGGTCCGCCGCAGCTTCCAATGCGGGTGAGTTATTCGGCGTTAAAAACGAAACCCACCCGATTGGGCCGGGTGGGTATCAGGAACCTGTCTCGCGCTACCCACACCCCGGCGTCCGCGTACAACAACAGCAGCCCGGCATGGGGCAAGTGCGCATACATGAAAAGGATACGCGGCGATGTCGGATCAGTCAAACGACCGAGCACCATGTTTTGCCGTTGAAAATGGCAGTTATGGAACTTACGATCCTCGAATGCCTCAGCGTAAGGTCCGTATAAAAATCGAGCACAGGATCGAGTATCCCGACCCTCTACGCGTCGCGGCTGGTGAGAGGGTCAATGTTGGACGTGAGGACGCCGAATTCCCTGGTTGGAAATGGTGCAAGGCGTCGGATGGTCGCGAAGGCTGGGTTCCAGCCGAGTTGCTCTCAAATGAAGGAGCAGAAACGACTGTGCTGCAGGATTATTCAGCGCGTGAGCTCGCCGTCCGCCCCGGAGAGGAAGTTATCGTCGAAGAAAGCCGGCACGAGTGGTTGCTGGTGCGCAATGCTCTGGGAGAACGTGGCTGGATTCTCCATATTTGCCGTTGAGTCGGGCCGCGATTCTGATGAAGCGGCCGGAGTGCGCGGCGAGGATGACAGAATGATCAACTCACACGCAGTGGAAGCCTGTGGAAGTTTTGCCGGCGGCAAATTTTCCGCTGAGAGCGGAGAGGTGTTCACAGCGAAAAAATGCTCACACGCACAAGCGAAAAGTTTTTGCAATGGCGCGAGTGTCCCATTAACATCGGCGTTACTTTACAATCTGTGTCGTTCGCCGTTAGGATTTATTCCGCTCTGGAACAACCAGTCATCTGAAACTCCCAGCTTTTCCTGAGCCACGGCGAAAAGCACAAATGAAACCGAAACGGACCATTCTCTGCGTTGACGACAACGAGCAGTCGCTTTCAATTCGCAAGGTCATGCTGGAAACCAGGGGCTATCGGGTAATCACATGCAACGGTGGCGAGCAAGCGCTGGAGATCTTCAAAAAGGGGGGGATTGACCTGGTGCTGACTGATCTAGTCATGCCGGGTCTGGACGGCACCAAGCTCGTGGAACAAGTGAAGAGCATCTCCCCGCAGACGCCTGCGATTTTGCTTTCCGGCAAAGTCAAAATCTACGATCGCGATACGCAAGCTGACGTTTTCCTTCCCAAGGGAATGTACGCGCCGGTCGAGTTGCTGGAACGCATACGTTTGCTGCTGATCCGCAAGCGCGGTCCCAAGCGGGCGCAATCCCACAGCCGGTCTGCGGCGCAGACCAGCGCGGCCTGAGCAGCGGCAAATCAACCCACTCCCCTTTCGTGTAATATCGATTACGGATGACCGCGTTTATCGAAGCAGTCGATCTCACCAAAACCTATCACGTGGGCAAGGTGGAGGTGCCCGCGTTGCGCGGCATTTCATTCAGCGTGCAAAAGGGCGAGTTTGTGAGCATCGTAGGTCCTTCCGGGAGCGGCAAATCGACTTTGTTCTATCTTCTCGGCGGTTTGACGCGGGCTGACTCGGGACACGTCGTTATCGATGGCGCGGATTTTGCCACGCTCTCGGATGCTGGGCGAACCCGGATGCGGAAGCGCAAAATCGGATTTGTATTTCAGAAGTTCAATCTGCTGCCGACGCTCGATGCAAGATCCAACATTGATATCGCTCTCGATATTGCGGGAACGAACGGCTCGCGGGACGGGGCCTACTTCTCTCAGATTGTCAGCTTGCTCGGTTTGGAGAAACGGCTGCACCACCGGCCTTCTGAGCTTTCCGGAGGCGAGCAACAGCGCGTGGCTCTGGCGCGGGCGTTGATCAATAAGCCGGCGATTGTGTTGGCGGACGAGCCGACGGGCAACCTGGATTCCAAGAATTCAGAAATCGTCCTCAATATGCTGCGGCATTCCAACAAAGAATTAGGTCAGACGGTGCTGATGATCACGCACAATCCGCAAGCTGCCGAGTACGGAGATCGCATCATTCATATGCGCGATGGATCGATTGTTCCGCCGGAACAAGATCCGCAGTGGACCGGACATTCGCCTTGTCCGCCAACTCGGCACGCAGACAGCTAAGCCGCTATCTGGCACTACGTTCATCATGGACGATCTGCGCAAACCCATTCTGCCTGGCAAGGGAGCTTCGGATTATGAGCGCTACTTGCGTACGGACGAGCTGTTATCGCTGCAAAAACTTCCCGAGGAATTCCTTCACAAAGATGAGCTGACGTTTCAGGTGGTGCATCAAGCATCAGAGCTGCTGCTCAAAGGCGCGGCCTGGGAACTGGAGCGTGCGCGCGAACACATCGAACAGAGCGATTTTGCCAACGCCGCCCGTTTGCTGCGCCGCGCCAATCACATGCTCGAGTTCCCGATCTCGTTGTTGCATGTGCTCGAGACCATCACGCCGTACGACTACCATCTCATCCGCGCTGGATTAGGACACGGAAGCGGGCTGGATTCTCCCGGCTTTCTAGCGCTGCTGCACATTGGTCCCCGGTTGGGCGAGGCATTTCACGAGGAGTTGCGCAAGGCGAATGTAACCGTCGACGAGGTTTACCGGCGCCACGGCGAATTATTTGGGCTGCACGATGTCGCCGAACGCCTGCTGGATTTCGACGAACGCGTTCACCTGTTTCGCTTTCATCACTTGAAACTGGCGCAAAGAATCATTGGAGGCGGAGTAGTGGGTACAATGGGCACGCCAGTCGAGGTCCTCCATCAGCGGATGGAGCATCTTTTCTATAAGGAGCTTTGGGATGTGAGGAATCAGATCACGGCCCGGGCGAGTGAAATGCTGGAGAAAGGTGGAGCGGGGCACCAGTAGCTCTCAGGCATCAGCTTTCAGCCATCAGCCTTCAGCATTAGCGAAGAGGTGATGGCTGACAGCTAAGAGCCGGTTGTTTATAATCAGAAAACAGAGCGGGAGTAACTTGAGGCGCTCAGCAAGCGGGAGCTTGCTGCCGAAATCCCGAGCGCCGCGAGGGTCTTTCGCAACTGCAAAATGAGCGGGAGTAACTCAGCGGTAGAGTGCGACCTTGCCAAGGTCGAAGTCGCGGGTTCAAATCCCGTCTCCCGCTCCAGAATTCAGGGCCAAGCCCCGCTCCGGCGAGGGCTTTTCCATCTGATGGACTGTTTCCGCTCGTTAGGCTAAATTTAGGAAGCTACAAGGCGCGGTACCCAAGTGGTAAGGGAGAGGTCTGCAAAACCTTTATACGTCGGTTCGATTCCGACCCGCGCCTCCACTCTTAAATCCCTCCGAAAACCCCATAGATACTAGCGATTCTCGATATACCACTTTGGTGCTGGTGCAATCTCGTCAGGATCGCTTGGACTCGCTCGTAGTGGGAACGTGGAAAGAGC
>WNEL01003287.1_pt1 | contig 13360 bp, 9 predicted proteins | sample 5399991 | NCBI WGS metagenome assembly WNEL01 (sample SAMN13153325, study PRJNA577476) | soil metagenome | isolation source: 20 cm grassland meadow soil pre-rain plot 2 | place: USA:California | collected 2015-09-08
GCCGAGCGCGCGATGCGCCGGGCGGAAGACGGGCCGCCGGGCCGCCACCCCGCGCGCGGCGAGGGCTGCCGCGACGCCGGCGGGATCGCGATCGAGCCCGAGCACGAACCGGTGGTAGACGTGCCGCGGCCCCGCGTCGGCGGGTAGCCGGACCGGCGCGCCGGCGAGCGCGGCGCGGTAGCGGGCGGCGAGCGCGCGGCGCCGCGCGACGAAGGCGTCGAGGCGGGCGAGCTGGCCGCGCGCGAGCGCCGCGGCCATGTCCGTGAGCTTGGCGTTGGTGCGCGGCGCCAGCGTCTCCTGCTCGTCGTAGTCGCGAGCCTCGCGCACGCGCGCGACGAGCGCGGCCGGGCCCGCCACCGCCCCGCCCTCGCCCGCCGCGATCATCTTCGTCGCGTAGAACGAGCAGACGGCGAGCGCGCCGTCGGCCCCGGCCGGATGGCCGGCGGGCGTTCGCGCGCCGAGCGCCTGGGCGCAGTCCTCGATCACCGGCACCTCCAGCGCCTGGAAGGGCTCGAGGTCGGCCACGAGACCGAAGGCGTGCGGGACGATCACCGCGCGCGTGCGTCGCGTTCGCCGGGCGCGCGCGTCCTTGGCCGACAGCGACTGGGTCACGGGATCGGCGTCCACCAGCACGGGCGTCGCGCCCCCGCGGCGCACCGCGTGGTGGAGCGCGTCGCACACGTAGGTCGGGATCAGCACCTCGTCGCCGGCGCCGATCCCGAGCGCGGCGAGCGCCAGCTCGAGGGCGACGGTGCCGGAGGCCACGGCGGCGGCGTCCTGGACGCCCAGGCGCGCGGCGAGCTCGCGCTCGAACGCGGCCACTTCCGGCCCCTGCACGAGCTGGCCCGAGCGCACGACGCGCGCGACGCGCTCGGCGTCGTCGTCCGTGACGGACGGTTTGGAGTGCGGAATCAAAGGTTGAGCAGCAGCCGGATGCTCTGGAAGGCCTCGGCGTACTTCACGCGCGCCTGGATCCCACGGAAGTTGGCGGTCGAGACGGCCAGCTCCAGGATCGACAGATCCTCGATGTTGGTCTTGGCCACCTGCGAGCGGTGCGCCTCCAGGCATGCGAGCTTCTTGTCGAGCACCTTCTCGATGTCGGTGAAGCAGTTCGGCGTGAAGTTGACGCTGGTCGGCCCCTCGTAGAACAGGAAGTTCGGGACGTACCGGGTGGCGGAGAGCGTGCCCTGGGCGAGGTTGCGGTGGTCCTGGTGCGTGTCTTCGGGATAGTTGACGAAGATCATGCGCGGCTGGATCTGGCGGATCACCGCCTCGAGTCCGACGATCATGTCGCGATTGAGCGGGACCTCCGTGTCCTGATAGCCGCCCCAGAACACCTCGCGGGCGCCGATGATGAGCGCGGAGTCCTGTTGCTCGCTACGGCGGACGGCGCCGTCGCCCCCCAGCGAGCCGTCCGAGGCGACGTACAGATAGACGGCGTGACCGCGCTCCGCGTACTTGGTGAGCATCCCGCCGCAGCCGAACTCGATGTCATCGGGATGGGCGCCGATCGCGAGGACGTTCACTCAGGGCTCCTCCGTCCAGGCATCGCCGCGACGCAGGATGGGAAGGCTCGCATCGCCGTGCATCAATAATAGATCGAGGCCAGACAAAAACGGCACGAAATCGCCGTGTTGCTGAGCATAGACGGGGTGCGAATAGGCCTGATAGAGCACCCGGATCCCTGCGTCGGCGAAGCGCTTGGTATCCATATATCTACTGCCGTGGCCGCCGGCCAGACAGGTGTCGGCGCCGACGGCCCGACAGAGGGCCACCAGCCGACCCGTCGGGTCGGCGTCGTCCACGGCCAGCGATGACGCCATGCGCGTCGGCGTCGTCACGCCGATCGCACGGGCGAGAAGCTCGGCGCTCGCGACCGCCACCGGGGCGAGCCGCTCCCAGGGCTCGGCGTACAGACGCTCGAACGCGTCGCGCCGCGCGGGCCAGTAGGGCGCGTCGGCATATGCGCCGTTGATGGCGCGCAGATGGCGCGCGGGCCAGGGCTGCTCGCCGTCGATCGCGACGTCGGTGATCGGCGTGCCGAGCCGCGCGTGCACCGGCACCGTGAGCCACCGCGCGCCGTCCGCCGTCTTGATGCGATTGCGGTTCTGCCAGCCGTTCTTCTCGTACTGCACGGAATCGAGGAAGACGAAGAGATCCGCGGCCGCCCACTTGGCGAGATAGCCGAGCCACGGCAAATACTGCGGCTGGTGGATGGCGACCCTCACGACGCTTTCACGAAGATCGGGTTGCTCAGCAGTCGGCCGCCGCCCGCCGCGCGCGCGTCGAGGCGGAACACCGCGGGCCGGCCGTCCCACGCCTCGCGGTGTGTGGCGCGCAACGGCGTCGAGCCGCTCCACACGGCGATGACCGAGCCGTTGCGCACGAGCGTCACGCGCACGTCGGTCGGGCGCGGCTCGGCGCCGATGGCCACGCTGATCTCGAGCGGCGTCCCGGGCGCCGCGCGCAGCGTCTCGCCGGAGCTCGCCTCCGCGCCACCGCCGGTGACGACGAACTCGCCGAGCGCCAGGCCGGTGTCCCCCCCGCGCTGCAGCGCGTACATCCGCCCTGCGCGCAGCGCCTGCAGCACGCCCGCCTCGCTACGCTCGCGCACGAGAAACACCGTCTGCACGAGCCCCACGCGCTTGCCGGCGCTCTGCTCATGGAAGGCCGCCTCGCCCAGCACCCACGGCACGCGCGTGCGCTGGCCCGCCGCGTACTCGCCGAGCAGCCGGTCCCACCCGTCGCCCGGACGCTCGACGCGGGTGGTGTCCTCGTAGATCGCGCCGAACGCCGTATACCGGAACGTCTTCAAGAGGTCGTCCGGATAGGGCTCGGTCGTCCACGTGACGCGCACCGGGCCGACCGCCTGCTCGCCGTCGTCGCGTGCCTCGGGCAGCGACCAGACGCTCACCCCGCCCGCGCGCTCGACGTAGTCGATCAGGTCCTGATAGGGCGCGCTGCCGGCGTCCGCCCACGCGGAGTGAACCGGGTGGGTGAACGGCCATGCACGCACGACGGCGGTGACGCCGACGGCGCACAGGAGCAGCCCGGGCAGCCAGGCGCGACGGCGCACCACGACGACCGCGCGTCCCAGCTGCCGGCGCCGCGTGCGCGGCCACGCCAGCAGCAGCACGCCGGCGACGACGAGCACCGCGGGCAACGCGTCGAGCGCCGTCTGCAGCCCTCGGACCCCGGCCCGCGCGTTGCCGATGACCGGCAGTGCCTCGAGCGCGCGCCGGTCGAGACCCCATACGAGCAGGTTCTTCTGGGTGTCGTGCAGCGTCAGCGCGAGCGAGAACGGCGAGCCCGTCCAGAAGTAGTGCGGCATCACCTCGACGCCGGGCACGATCAGCACGCGCGGCCGCGCGGCGCGCGCCTGCGCGACGCGCGCGAAGTACTCGTCCAGGCGGTTGCGCACCGAGCGCGACTCGTACGCCACGCGCGTGAGCGCGCGAAACGGCGGCAGGCTGTACTCCACGCGATTGAGATAGTTCTCGGACAGCAATACGGCGCCGAGCCCCTGCCGCTCGGCCATGTCCGTCAGCTCCTCGAGCGGGAAATCGCCGGTGGAGAGATCGGAGTGCACGTGGACCATCGCGGCGACCCGCTCGTACGACTCCGCCGCGTGCGCCGGCGCAGCGATCAGCAGCCAGCCGAGCGCGACGAGCCGCGCAAGACGTGACGCCGATGTCATGCAGGCTCGGGCTGCCAGCGCAGCAGCCGCTTCTCGAACATGAGCTCGTCGTAGATCGCGCGCATGGCCGCGTGGGCGACCCGGCTCGAGAATGCCTCGGCGCGCGCGGCGGCGGCGGCCCCGAGCTTGGCGCAGAGCGCCGCGTCGCGTCCCAGCTCCACGAGGGCCTCGGCGAGCGCCGCGGCGTCGCCCGGCGGCACCAGCCATCCCGTCTCGCCGTCCGCGATGACGGCCGGAATGCCGCCGACCTCGCTGCCGACGACGGGCAGGCCGAGCGCCATGCCCTCCACGAGCGCGCGGCCCATGCCTTCGTTGCGCGAGGGCGCGGCGAGCACGTCGGCGGCGGCCAGACACACCGCGATGTCCGGCGTCACGCCGGTGCACCGCAGGCGGTCGCGCACGCCGAGCCGGCCGGCCTGCGCCTCGAGGGCCACGCGCTCCGGGCCATCGCCGACGAGCAGGACGCACGTCGACGGCACGGCGGCGGCCAGCGTCGGCAGGGCGGTGATGAGGACGTCGAAGCCTTTGACCGGCACGAATCGCCCGAGCCCCACGACGACGAACGCATCGTCGGGCAGTCGCAGTCGCGCCCGCGCGACGCCGCGTGTCGGCGCGGCGGCACGCAGCTCCGCGGTCGGCACGCCGCTCGGGACCGCGCGGTACTGCGCGCGCTCGCCGATGCCTCGCGCGAGATGCTCGTCGATCCCGCGCTCGGTGAGCGTCACGATGCGATCCGTCCAGCGCGCGGCCAGGCGCTCGAGCGCGACGTAGAACGCGGTGCGTCGCGGGCCGTAGTAGCCGTAAAAGATATGGCCGTGCGGCTGATGGATCACGACCGGCACGCCCGCGAGGCGCGCCGCCAGCCGTCCGATGAAGCCGGCCTTGGAGGTGTGGGTGTGCACGATCGCCGGCTGCTGCGCGCGCATGAGGCGCCAGAGCCGCACGAGCGCCGCGGCGTCGCGCGGCCCGACTTCGCGGCCGAGTCCCGGGACGTCGTGCAGCGTCGCCCCGCGCCGGCGCGCGTCGTTCACGCTGGCGGCATCGGACGCCGCGACGCCGACCGCCAGCGAGCCGGCATAGCCCGCCGCCTCGAGCGCGAGCATCGTGGCCAGCGTGTTCTCGGCCGAGCCGCCGAGCGTCAGTCGCGTGATGACGTGCAGCGTGCGGAGGCTCACCGCGGCCGGCGCCTCGCGTAGACCTCGAGTGATGGGCCCAGCAGCCAGCGGCCGCGTGACACCGCCGCAGCGACACTCGCCACCCCCTGTACCGCGGCGCCGAGCGCCCGGCCGGCGCGGCCGTCCGGGGCGCCGGCGAGCCCCGAGTTCATCACGCTCATGACCTCGAAGCCCGTCGCGGTGAGCAGCCTCACGAGCGAGCGGCGGCCGAACGCGACGACGTGCATGACAGGAAACGCGTCGAGGCCGCGGCGCCGCGCCAGCGGGCCGAGGCGGGCGAGCGCGCGCGCCGCCGTGGCGTGCACGGGCCCGTTGGGCACGCGCAGGACGAGCAGGCCGCCCGGGCGCAGCACGCGCGCGGCCTCCTCGAGCGTGCGGCGCGCGGCGGCCGTGTGGTCGAGGACGTTGACCAGCGTCACCGCGTCGAGCACGCCGTCGCGAAATGGCAGCGCGGTCGCCTCCGCCTGCGCGATGGGCGCGGCGGCCGTCTCGCGCGCCGCGCGACACGCGGCGTGGCCGAGATCGGTGCCGACGGCGCGCCAGCCTTCCCCCCGCGCAGCGCGCAGCAGATGACCGCCGCCGCACCCGACGTCCAGCAGCCGGCCCGGCCCTGCGTGAAGACCGGCGCGCCGCAGCAGGCTCGTCAGCATCTCGCGGCGCGGCGTCCGGATTCGCGCCGGCGCGAAGCTCCGCGGATACGCCGTCTCGTAGCGCAAACGCAGCTCGGCCGCATTCGGCGGCGTCGCCCGCGCGCGCGTGCCGCACGTGTCGCAGCGGCGATAGCGGCGTCCGCGGTAGACCAACCGGTCACCGCCGAGCGGCGCGCCGCATGCCTCGCACGCCGCGGCGGGCAGCGCCGTCGTCGTCCCCGCCACCAGCCGCGCCAGCTCGGCCTCGAGCGCGTCGATCGCGCGCGTCCAGCTGTAGCGGCGCTCGGCGTGCAGACGCGCCGCGTGCCGCAGCCGCGCGATGGCCGCCTCATCGCGTTCCAGGCGCTCGAGAAACGCGACGATGCCCTCGGCGATCGCCTCCGGCGTGGCCGCGTCGAACAGGAGCGCGGGATCGAGCGGATCGAGCAGCTCCGGCGTCGCCCCGATCGGCGTGGCCAGCACCGGCGTGCCGCACGCCAGCGCCTCGACGGTGACGAGGCCGAAGCCCTCCAGATCGCGGGTGGGCAGCACGAACGCATCAGCCGCCTGGTAGTACATCGCAAGCGCGGCGTCCGGCACGAAGCCGAGGAAGCGGACGTGCGCGGCGACGCCGAGCGCCGCGGCCAGGCTCTCCAGCGCGGCGCGTTGCGAGCCGGTACCCGCGACGAGCAGCTGGACGCCCGGATGCCGAGCGAGCACGCGCGGCAACGCGTGCAGCAGCGTGTCGAGGCCCATGCGCGCCTCGAGATTGCGCACGGTGAGCAGCAACGGCGCCTCCTTCGCCAGGCCGAGACGTGCGCGCACACCGGTGCGGTCGTCGCTGGTACAGCTGCCACAGCTGCTCCGCCGAGTACTCGCTGAGGACCTGGATGCGGCCGGCGCGCCGCAGGCACGCACGCTCGAGGGCCCACAGTGCGACGCTGCCCAGCCGCCCGCTGACGCCGCCGACGTGCTGATGCGTCATCCGTTCGCGCGCGCGATACTCGAGCGGCGCGGGCGACAGGAACGTGTACAGCGCCGGCACGCGCCGCGCGGCGGGCAGCCCGAGCACGCCGTAGCCCGCGAGCGGCTGGTAGACGTTCAGCACATCGAAGCCGGAGGCCGCGAGCACGCCGCGCGCCGCCTCGCGCGCGGCGAACACGGCGTCGCGGACGAACCCGGCGCGGCTGCGGCGCCCGACGGCGAACAGGACGACCCGCACACCGTGGCGCTCGAGCGCCGCGGCCGCCGCGCCATCTGGCGCGCGGCCGAGCACGGTGACGGCGTGACCGCGGCGGGCCAGGCCGCGTGCGTGCTCCCAGAGCACGCGCTCACCACCCCCTGCACCGCTCAGCGGCGAGACGTCCGAGACCATCAGCACGCGCAGTGGGTTCACGCGAGCCGCCAGTCCCCGCGCGCGTCGAGGTACTCGCGCATCCACAGCTCGAGCACGAGCAGCGTCCAGAGCCGGTCGCTGTGCGTGCGCACACCCGCGACGTGCTCGTCCACGAGCCGCGACACGACCTCGGGGCGCCAGAGGCCGCGGGCGCGCACGCGCTCGGGCGCGAGCGCGTCGTCGAGCAGATGGCGCAACTCGGTGCGCAGCCACCGACCGAGCGGGATCATGAAGCCCTGCTTGCGCCGCCGCACCACCTCGGCCGGCAGCACGTCGGCGAACGCGGCCTTCAGCAGCGCTTTCAGCGTGCCGCCCGCGAGCTTGGTCGCCGGCGGCATCGTGAGGCTCAGCTCGATCAGCCGGTGGTCGCAGAACGGCGCGCGCAGCTCGAGCGAGCGCGCCATCGTCATGCGATCGGCCATCGTCAGCAGGTCGTCGGGGAGATAGGTCGCGAGGTCGATGCGCCAGGCGCCGTCCACCGCGTCGTCGTGGCCGCGCGTGGCCCACGCGGCGCGATGCGCCGTCTCGACGTCGCCATCGAACGCGTGTCCGAGCGCCGGCGTAACGAGCGCGGCGAGCGCCGGCGCATCGAAGAAGCGCGTCCAGCCGACGTAACGCTCGGGCATCGGCCGCGCGGCGCCGTCGGCGAACCGACGCGCCCAGTCGCCGAGGTTGCGGCTGGCCGGTGAGTCGGGCAGCAGCCGGCGCGCCAGCGCCTCCGGCCCCGCGCGCAGCAGACGCGGCACGCGCGCCCAGGCTTCACACAACCGAACGCCGAGATAGCGCGGGTAGCCGCCGAACACCTCATCGCCGCCGATCCCGGAGAGCGCGACCTTGAGCTGCCGCGCGGCGGCCTCGGCGACGGCCAGAGTCGGGATCGCCGAAGAGTCCGCGAACGGCTCGTCGAACGCGCGCACGACGGCGGCCACGAGGTCGGCGGCTTTCGGCTCGAGCACCTCCTCGTGATGCTCGGTCTCGAAACGGCGCGCGACCGCGCGCGCGTATGCCCGTTCGTCGTGCGAGGCGTCGGCGGCGAAGCCGATGGTGAACGTGGCCACCCGGCCGACGTTCAGCTCGCGCATGCACGCCACGATCACGCTCGAGTCGACACCGCCGCTCAGGAAGACGCCGAGCGGCACGTCGGCCTCGAGCCGCGCGCGGACGGCGTCTCGCACCGCGTGCCGCACGCGCGCCCGCAGCTCGTCGGCCGGCACCGCCGTCGCCGACGCCGGCGTCCCGGCGGGCAGCGTCCAGTACCGGCGCAGCGTGAGCACGCCGCCGTCCAGCATCGCCACGTGCGCGGGCGGCAGCTTCGCGATGCCCTCGAAGATCGAGTGCGCGGCCGGCGTGTAGCCGAAGGCCGCGTAGTGCTCGAGTACCTCGAGGTCGAGCTCGCGGCCCACCGCCGGGTGACGCAGCAGCGCCTTCGGTTCGGACGCGAACACGAGCACACCGTCGCGGTGCCAGTAATACAGCGGCTTCTTGCCGACGCGGTCACGCGCCAGCAGCAGCCGACGGCGCCCGGCGTCCCAGACCGCGAACGCGAACATCCCGCGCAGGCGATCGACGCACGCCTCGCCCCATTCCTCCCACGCGCGCAGCAGCACCTCGGTATCGCTGCGGGTGACGAATCGCCGGCCGCGGGCCTGGAGCTCGACGCGCAGATCGCGGAAGTTATAGATCTCGCCGTTGAAGACCAACGTCGCGGTGCCGTCGTCGCTGCTCATGGGCTGGCGCCCGGTCACGAGATCGATGATCGACAGGCGCGTCATCCCGAGCGCGGCCTGGCCGTCGAGATAGCGACCGGTGTCGTCGGGGCCGCGATGCTCGAGCGCGCGCAGCATCGCGTCGAGGACGTCGCGGCCGCCGCCGCGCACGCCGACCCAGCCGGCGATGCCGCACATCAGCGGGCCACCGTGAGCGCCGCGCCGACCACGCGTTCAAGGAGATCGAGGACTCCACCCGCCGTGCGCGCGGGCGTGAAGTCGGCGGCGCGGGCGCGGCCGCGCCGTCGCAGAGCCTCGCGGTATTCGCCCTCGCGCAAGACGCGCGCGAGCCCCGCCGCCAGCGCGCCCGCGTCGGCGGCGTCCAGCACGGCGGCTCCGGGCCCCGCGACCTCGGGCAGCGCGCCGCGATCGGATACGATGACCGGCGCGCCGCAGGCCATCGCCTCCACCGCGGGCAGGCCGAAGCCCTCCTCGAGCGACGGCAGGACGAACGCCGCGCACGCGCTGTAGAGACCGGGCAGGTCCGCGTCGTCGATGCGGCCCGCGAAGACGACGCTGTCCGCCACGTCGAGCGCGCGCGCGAGCCGCTCGAGCCGCGGTCGCCGCGCGGCGTCCGTCCCCGCCAGCACGAGACGATGCGCGCCGCGCAGCGCGGCCGGCAGCGCCGCCCACGCGCGCAGCAGGCCATCGACGTTCTTGTGCGGCATGAAGTTGCCGACGAACAGCACGTACGAGGCGCCGACGCCGTAGCGCGCGCGCGCCGCGTCGCTCAGCCGCGTGGGGACGAACTCGGGGCCGACGGCCACGCCGATGACGCTGATCTTCGCCGGCTCCACGCCGAGGCGGTCGACGATGGCTCGCCGCGAGTGCTCGGAGTCGGTGACGATCGCGCGCGCGCGCCGCGCGTAGAGGCGCGCGGCCGCGGTCAGCACGGGGTCGCGCAGCGAACGCCGGCCGCCGTAGCCGATGAAGAACAGGTCGTGGATCGTGACCACGACGGGGCACGGCGCGACGAGCGGCGCCTTGTAATAGGGCGACAGGAAGATCTGCGCCCCGTCGCGCGCCAGCGCGCGTGGCAGCGCCACCTGATCCCACCACCGCGTTCCGAGCGCCATCAGCCGCGTGAGCGTCGCGCCCGCGGGCACGTCGGCCGGCGCGGTGCGCGCGTCGCCGTACACGGTGCAGTGCCAGCCACGGGCGATGGCGCCGCGCACCACCTCACGCACGTAGCGCCCGATCCCGGTGCGCGCTCCGGCGCGGAGCTCACGGGCGTCGATCGCCAGGCGGATCACGCCCGGCGCCTGGCGTGAAAGATCATCTCGCAGGCGCCGACGTAGCGGACGTCGAGCACGTCGAAGCCGTGCCGCGCGAGGCTGGCGGCCAGGCGCGCGCGCGTGTAGTGGGTAACGTGCTCGTGGGCGTACGCGCCGGGCAGGATCGTGCCGTACACCCACTCGATCGCCCACCAGAGCCAGCGGCCGTAGTCGGGCGTGCCCGCGATCAGCGTCCCACCGGGGCGCAGCACGCGCGCGGCCTCGGCGAGATGCTCCTCGGCGTTCTCGACGTGTTCGATGACCTCGGACGTGATCAGCGTGCCGACGCCGCCGGTCCGCAGCGGCAGCCGGTCGCCGCTCGCCAGCGCCAGCCGCGCGTGACGGGGCCGCAGCCAGCGCAGCTTGCTGAGGCGGACGTCGATGCCGAGCGCCGTCGGCAGGCCGACGATGATGCGACTCGAGCCGCAGCCGACATCCACGATCGGCTCGGCGCCCACCCATCCGCGGATGATCCGGTGACGCGCGCGCTGCCAGTAGCGCTGCAGCCAGATCGGGCTGTCGTAGGCGCGCCAGTCGTAGTCGGCGGCGTTCACGGAGTTGCGCAGCTGCCACATACGCGCGAGCGTGCGCGTGAGCGCCCAGCCGAACTTCACGAGCCGCGCGTGCGAGCGGCCCGAGCCGCGCGTCATGTAGTGGAACGGCACCTCGACCACACGCCAGCCCTCGGCGTGGGCGCGCACCAGCAGCTCCTCGAGGACGTCGAAGTCGCGCGCCGCCGGCCACAGGCCGTCGAGGACCTCGCGGCGATACATGCGAAAGCCGCTCGACAGGTCGCGCAGCGGCAGGGCGAGCACGCGCGCGTAGGCGCGATTGAGGACATGGCTGAGCAGCCGCCGCAGCGGCGCCATGTCGGCGCGGCCGCCCGGGACGTAGCGCGACGCGATCAGCACGTCGGCCTCGTGCCGCCGCTTCCAGAGCTCCTGCACGAACACGGGCCGATGCGAGAGGTCCGCATCCATGGTGAGGATAAAGGGCGCCGTCGTCGCCGCGAAGCCCTCCAGCAGTGCGCCGCCGTAGCCGCGCTCGGTCTGGCTGACGACGCGCGCCCCTCCGCGCGCGGCCGCCTCGCGCGTGCCGTCGGCGGAGCCGCCGTCGGCGACCACGATCTCCGCGCTCACGCCGAGGTCCTCCAGCACATCGCGTAGCAGGGGCAGCAGCACCGCGACGTTCTCGCGCTCGTTCCACGCCGGGATGACCACCGCCAGCTCCGGTGCCGTCATGGCGCGGCCTCACGCGCGCGCGGCACGAGCAGCCACGCGAGCACCGCGACGCCGGCGAGCTTGCCGGTCAGCAGGAGCGACGGGACGCCGGCGTGCAGCGCGGGGTAGCGGTCGAGCGAGTAGCGCGCGCCGATCAGCACGGCGGCGGCCATCAGCGCGACGCCCGCGCGCGGCGTGGCGTCGGCCGCGAGCACGAGCAGCGCCAGCGGCAACAGGAGCACGACGAGGTGGTGTTCCTCGGCAATCGGCGCGACGAGCGGCACCGCGGCGACGGCCAGGCCGAACGCCCGATCGAACGCCGCCGTGCCGGGCGCCGGCCGGCCGCGCAACGCGTACGCGATGCCGGTGAGGATCGCGGCGCTCGCGCCGAGGGCGAGCGGCTCGACGACGCGGGCACCGAGGGCGCCATCGAGCAGCCGGTGCAGCGCGGCGTGCGGCGCGATGTTCAGCGTCCACGCGTGCAGGTACGTCGGCATGGTCAGCACGTGGCGCGCCCAGTCGAGGTAGGCGGCGGGGCCGACGGTCACGGCGCCGGCGCCGAGGCCGGCGGCGGCCACGGCCGCGGCGCGATACGCGATGCCGCGCTGACCGATCCACGCGAGGGCGACGATCGGCAGCCCGAATTGCGGCTTGACGTGCAGCGCGAGCCCGAGCGCGACGGCGGCCAGCCAGGGCCGCGCGTTGCGCGCGCCCCACCAGCCGACGGTCATCAGGGCGAGCACGAGCACGTTTGCCTGGCCGAGATGCAGCGTCTCCACCAGTGGCTGGAAGAGCGCCGTCATTGCCAGCAGCGCGACGAGCCGTGCGGGCTCAACGGCGCGGCGCCGCAGCAGCAGCGCCGCCGTCGCGAGCAGGAGGCCCTGCCCCAGCGCCAACCACGCGAGCGCCGCACCACGGAACGGCAGCCACGTCCAGGGGCGCATCGCGACATAGAACAACGGCGGGTACATCAGCGGCGCGCCGGCGGCGCGCACGCCGGGCTCCTGACCGAGGCGCGCAGTCACGGCCGGATCGAAGACGTCCCCACCCCCGGCGACGTGCATGGCGAACGCGTAGTAGTGCGCGAAGTCGATGAATCCGCTGTCGGCCGCGATGTGCGCCACGGTGGCGGCGTACGCCGCCACCAGCAGCGCGGCGATCACTGCGAGCGCCGTCGCGGCCGGCACACGCGCGCGCGGCGCGCGCGCGACGTCGGCGCGGCACGCTTCGCTCGCCCGGGCGCGCGCGTCGAGCGCCGCCGAGCCCGTGACGCGCGCGGCCACACCCAGCGTCGCCGCGCGCACGGCGAGCTCGATGCTCGCCAGCGCGCCCGCGACGCCGCCGCCCCAGCCCGCGAAGTGCTTGTCGAAGTACGCGACGCGGCTCAGGTACGCCTCGCGCAGCATCCGCGCGGCACTCCTGGCCGCGGACGCGCCCCAATGATGGACCGCGACGGCGTCCGGCACGTAGCGCAGACGGAAGCCCGCCTCGCCGAGCCGCGCACAGAGGTCGACGTCCTCCATGTACATGAAGAAGCGCGGATCGAACCCGTCGACGGTCTCGAACGCCTTGCGGCGCACGAGCAGGCACGCCGCGCCACCCCACGCCACGTCGTGGGCCGCCGCGTGGCGGCGCAGTGCGCCGCGCAGCAGCAGACTCTTGAGCACCGGCCTCCGGTAGAGCGCATGCGTCAGGGAGGACCGGAACAGCACGTCGGCCGCGTGGGTCCACGGCGTCGGCAGCGCATCGTGAACAGACGGTTGCAGCGTGCCGTCGGCGTTGACGAGGCGCGCGAACACCGCGCCGAGCGCCGCATCGGCGTCGAGCACGCCGCGCAGCGTCGCGAGCACGCCGGGCTCGAGCTCGCAGTCGCTGTTCAGGATCAAGATCGCGCGGCCCGTGCCCGCCGCCGCGCCGAGGTTGCACGCGCGCCCGAAGCCGAGGTTGTCGGCGCTCTGGATCAGTCGCACACGCGGAAACTTCGAGGCCACCATCGCCTGCGAGCCGTCGCTCGAACCGTTGTCGACGACGACGGTCTCGGCGCGCAGCCCGTCGGCGGCGCCCTCGAGCGCCGACAGACAGCGCGCGAGGTGCTCACGCGTGTTCCACGACACCACCACAGCGGTCACGTCTGGTGTCACCGCCCTCGCCTCCCCGCCAGCGCGTCGTCGTAGACGGCGAGCATCCGGGCGACGTGGCGCTC
>WNEL01002022.1_pt1 | contig 13314 bp, 9 predicted proteins | sample 5399991 | NCBI WGS metagenome assembly WNEL01 (sample SAMN13153325, study PRJNA577476) | soil metagenome | isolation source: 20 cm grassland meadow soil pre-rain plot 2 | place: USA:California | collected 2015-09-08
AGGTGTCAGGTTTTTTCCCCTGACACCTGGCCCCTGACACCGACACCTCGAATTCTGCTGGCGACTAGCGCGACAGGGCCACACCCGTTCCCATCCCGAACACGGTCGTTAAGCCTGTCAGCGCCGATGGTACTGCGACTGCGAGGTCGTGGGAGAGTAGGCCGCCGCCAGCTTCATTGCCCCAATGTCCAATGTTGAACGATCACGTTCGATGTGATCGTTGAGCATTGGACATTCTTCGTTTGTACCTCACCCCGCATATCCAGCGCAGTGAACCCGGCAGGGTCAGTGTGACCAATAGCCTGTGAACGCCCTACTGAAAGACGTCCGCGACAATCCGCTGCTCTGGCTGCTGGTCTTCGTGCCCGTAGTGTTTGTCGCCGAGAAGCTCAAGCCTGGTGCGCACACGCTGCTCTTTGTGGTATCCGTGCTGGCCATCGTGCCCCTGGCCGCGTTGTTGAGTCGCGCCACGGAATCCGTCGCGGCCAAGACCGGCGACGCAGTGGGGGGCTTGCTGAACGCTACCTTGGGCAACCTGACCGAATTGGTCATCGCGCTGACGGCGTTGCGCGCCGGGCAATACATGCTCGTGAAAGCGTCCCTCGCCGGCGCCATTGTCACCAACACCCTGTTCATGTTGGGTACATCGTTTCTGCTCGGTGGGCTCAAGCACCACGTGCAGGAATACAACCGGGTCAGCGCCCGCCTGCAAGCGGGTCTGCTCTTCCTGGCCACCGTGGCGCTGCTCGTGCCTTCGGCGATCTCGGAAGCCGATGCGGCAGGCGTGGCGTTCACCAACAAGCTGAGCCTGGGATTGGCGATCCTCCTGATCGTCGCCTACGGGCTGGGCATGCTGTTCTCTCTCAAGACGCACCGGGAGCTGTTTGCCAGCGCGGGGCACGGTGAGGACGGCGAGGCACCGTGGCCCATCGGTCTGGCCCTGGCCACGCTGGCTGGCGTCACGGTGCTGGTGGCGCTGGTGAGCGAGATCTTCGTCGAGTCGGTGCAGAAGGCGGCGGAAGCGTTTGGGATGACCCCGGCCTTCGTGGGATTCATCGTCGTGGCACTGGTCGGAGGCGCGGCGGAAATGGCCTCGGCGTTTTCGGGTGCGCGCAAGAACCGGCTGGACTTGAGCGTGGGGATCGCCCTCGGCAGCGCGTCGCAAATCGCGCTCTTCGTGGCGCCGGTGCTGGTGCTCGTGAGCTATGTGATCGGACCGGCGCCGATGGATCTGCAATTCTGGCCCGGCGCTGTGGTGATGGTGCTCATCGCCACCCTCACTGCGTCGCTAGTGACGAACAGCGGGCGCTCCGCCTGGTTCGTCGGGGTGCTGGTGCTGATGGTCTACCTGATCTTTGCCATGACGCTCTACCTGCTCCCGCCCCGAGTGCCATGAGAGCGCCGCTCATCCCAGCATCGCGGCAACCCGCCACATCCTCCAGGCGCGTGCTCGAACCGGGCGAGCGCATCGCGGAGGTGCTGTTTGGCCTGATCATGGTGCTCAGCTTCACCGGCTCGCTCAGTGTGGCCGAGGCCGGGCGCGATGATGTGCGGCTGATGCTGATCGGTGCGCTCGGGTGCAATATCGCCTGGGGCATCATCGACGGCATCCTCTATCTCATGGATTGCCTGAGCGAACGGGGACGCGACATTCGCGCGTTGCGGGCCGCGCGCACTGCCGCAGCCCCTGAGGAGGCGCACCGTGTCATTGCCGAGGCGCTGCCGCCCGTGGTGGCGGCCACGCTTGGTCCCGCGGAGTATGAGACGGTCCGCAAGAAACTGCTGTTGTTGCCTGAGCCGCCGTCGCGCCCCTGGTTGTCCAAGACCGACTGGCTGGGCGGACTCGCGGTGTTCTTCTGGGTGTTCGTCACGACGTTCCCAGTGGCGATCCCGTTCATCTTCATGAGCGACGTGGCGCGGGCCATGCGCGTGTCGAACGTCATCGCGGTAGTGCTGCTGGTTATCACCGGCTACGCGTTTGGGCGTATCACGAACTATCACCCGTGGCTGACCGGCCTGGCGATGGTCGTGCTCGGCGGCGCGTTGGTCGCCGCGACCATCGCGCTAGGAGGCTGACATAAACGATTCGGTGTCTTCCGACCGCGCGAGGAGCTCTGCAATGCAGCGAATCACTGGCGTCGCTACCAATCAACTGTCCGGGCTGCTGCCGGTGCTCGTGGCGGGAGCCTGCTTCGTGATCGTGGTAGCGGGCCTCAAGGCGGCGGCACCGATCGTCAACCTGGTGCTGCTCGGGCTGCTCGTGGCGCAGACCCTGAGTCCCCTTCCCATGTGGTTGATGAAGAAGGGGCTGAAGCCCGGCCTCAGCGTGCTCGTGTCGATCCTGGTCGTGCTCGCCGGGGGAGGCCTGCTCGTCGCGTTGTTCAGCCTTTCGACCGCGCGGCTGGTGGACAACTTGCCCGCCTATCAGTCGGGGCTCTTGGCGCTGCGGGACCGCGCGTTCGGTTTTCTCACCACCCGTGGCATCGACGTCTCCAAAGTCTCGTTCCTCCAGCCCCTGGACCCTGATCGCCTCCTGGCCGCCGCGCGCGTCTTCCTGGGGGGGCTCGCCTCGGCCCTGGGCACGTCGATCCTCGTCCTCTTGATCGCGGCAGTGGTCGTCTACGAGATCACCGCGGTCCGCGCGCTCCACGCGCGCGGCGAGCGGCCGGGGACGCTGGCAGCCCGATTCGACGAGGTCACCGGCCAGTCGCGCCAGTATATCGCGCTGACCGGTCTGGCCGGTCTGATCCAGGCGGGGTTCAACCTCGTCATTCTGCTCGTGGCGGGCGTGGACGCGCCCCTCACCTGGGCCGTACTGTTCTTCTTCCTGAATTTCATTCCAGGCGTCGGCTTCTTCGTCGCCCTCGTTCCTCCCGCCCTGCTCGCGTTGCTCGAGCATGGCTGGCAACGGGCGGTGGTCGTGATCCTGGGATGGTGGGTCGTCAACCTGATCGGCGACAACGTCATCAAGCCCCGCTTCTTCGTGAAGGGGCTCGATCTCTCGTTCACCACCCTCGTCTTCGCGGTGGTATTCTGGAGCTGGGTGCTGGGCCCGGCGGGGGCGATCCTCGCCGTGCCGCTGGCGCTGTCGTTGAAGCGCACGGCCGAGTTGATGCCGGGCGCTACTGGCTCATAGCCTTGAACACGCCGCCCCGGTCCCGATCGAAATGGTACACCTTCGCGACTTCGATGCGACGGGCCAGGAAACTGCAGGCGAAGATGGCGGCGGCCGTCCCGAGGAACGGACCGACCCAGTAGATCCACCAGCCGTCATAATTCTGCGAGACAATAGCTGGGCCGAGGCTGCGAGCGGGATTGGTGCTCGTGCCGGAAATGGCTGCTTCCAGCGGGACCATGATGGCGTACAAGAACGGTATCATGAACGGGGTGAACCGACGCAGCCGGCGAATGGCGAGAAACACGCACAGGCTCGCGACCAGGCCGAACGTCGTGGCGACCTCGCCGACGAGCACGGCCCAGGTCGGATAGCCTGCACCGGGGAGGCTGGCGCCAAAACTGATGCTCCGGCCCATGTCGCCCCAGGCGAGCAACGGAATGGAGCCCAGCGCCGCGCCGCCCAGCTGGGCCACGACGTAGCCGAACGCCGGTCGGGGCTTGAGTTTCCCCATCAGCAGGAATCCCAGCGTCACGGCCGGATTGATGTGCGCCCCGCTAAACTCCCCGACCGGAGAAAGCGCAATCGCCGCCCCGATCGCTCCAAACAGGAAGCCGCTGATCGACCTTCGCATGGCGAGGTTCGGGACGAGGGACGCGATTGAACTGCCGGCGCCGAACATCAGGATCACGAGCGAGAGGCCGCCGACGAGCAGCGCGGCCGTGCCGATCATCTCCGAGAGGAAGATCTGCCACGGCAATCGGGGTGCCGCCGGAACGGTCGGTCGCGCCTCGAGGGCGCGGGATTCTCCGCTCGTCATCCGAACCTCAATGCGGAGGCGTCTATTCCGCCACCAGCGACGCGTGGCGGTCGGGAATCGCCTTGCCGCCCGACCTCCGTCGTGGCGGGACGGCGGATGCGCCCGGCGTCTTGAGTTCGAAGACGTGGTATTGCCAGGGCTCCAAGTCCACGTAGAGCCCCCGCGAGTTCAGGTCGTCGCCCTCGCGCTCGTAGGACGTACCGCCCAGCAGCTCGTTCAGCAGCCAGTGGTGCCCGGCGAGATCCGCAAACGGCAGTCGCAGATACGCGTGGCTCTGATTCGGGGCGTAGTTCACGGCCACTAGCAAGCGCTCTCCGCCGGACCCTTGCCACGCAAACGCCACCAAGCACTCCGAGGTCCAGTTGCCCTCCCAGGCGGGCGACGCGTCGATCAGCTGCCACTGACCGCTCCGCAGCAGCGGACGACGGAGGACGGCGAGCAGTCGTTGATAGAACTGGCTGTCCCTGATGGAAGAACCGGAGCCCTGGTGACAGGTAGGTGATGACCGCCGCCGCCTCGTGCACCTCCCGCGTGAACGTGGCGGCAGCGCGTGGCTCGTCGTGGTTCTCGAGAAACCGGGCCAGCCTGTTTTGATAGTCGAGTCCCGCCCGGAAATGGTCCCGGACCGGACCGGCCTGTCCCTCCACCAAGCGATCGTAGAGACGCTTGTCGTAGGCGTAATCGAATCCCTGCTGCTGCATGGTCCATTCGAGGTCCCAGTAGACCTCGGCCATGAAACAAAAGTCCGCGACGCGCTCGCGCACGCACCCAATGGCGTTCGGCCAGAATGGTTGAGTCCGCATCCCCCACGTCCGCTCGAAGACGTCCGGGAGCACCAGCATCGCCATGTCGCACCGGACCCCGTCGCACTGGCCGGCGATCTTGAGCAGCTGCTCGATCATCGCGTCCTGCGTGGCGGGGTTGCCGTAGTTGAGCTGGAGCGTGTCCGACCACCCGGGGAAAAACGGGTCCCGGCCATGGGCGAGCAGGAGATCTCCCCCGGGGCGTTTGACCCAGACGTAGTTCTTGGGGGCTCGGGTCAGGTCCAGTTCGGTACCGTGGACATAGTACTCGGGGTGCGTCTCGACCCAGGGATGATCGATGGCCGTGTGATTCGGCACGAAGTCGAGCATCAGCCGGAGGCCACGCTGCCGCAGGCGCCCGCGCAGCTCGGCCAGCGCCTGGTCGCCTCCCAGGCCGGGATCGACGGTGTAGCCGGTGATCGCGAACCCGGAGCCGGCGATGTCGTCGTCGGTCAAGTCGGGCAGGGTGTCCAGGAATTCCCTGCGCCACTCCGGGTTGGTGCGCGACATCTGCCGCCCGGCCGGGCCGGTTTGCCAGACGCTCAGCAGCCACACCCAGTCGAACCCCAGGTCGGCCACCCGGTCGAGCGCGCTGTCGGGGATGTCGGCCAGGGTGGTCGCGCGCCCGAGGGCGCGCGACACTTCGCTCAGCCAGACCCGGGTATTGATCTGGTAGAGGGAGGGATACAGCGGGTCGCGCATCTCAGCCGCTGCGCACCCGGGAGACGCGCCGGGTCTTGCCGCTCCCGGCCGGCTTCACGACCTCGTGCGCGGCGGCCGCCTTGCCCAGCTCGAGTGCCTGCTCGGGCGTGGTCGTCGCGAACAGATGCATGACTCGGGCGACGGCGCCGGTCCAACCAGTCTGATGGCTGGCGCCGACCCCGAGTCCGGAGTCGCCGTGGAAGTACTCGTAGAAGAGGAGCAGGTCCCGCCAGTACGGGTCCTCTTGGAACGTCTTCGCGTCGCCGTACACGGGACGCCGACCCCGTTTGTCACGCACGAAGATGCTCGCGAGCCGCTGGCCGAGCTCCTCGGCCACCTGGTAGAGGGTCATCTCCCGGCCGGAGCCGGTGGGACACTCGATCTTGAAGTCGTCTCCGTAATATAGGTAGTACTGGAGCAGGGCCCGGATAATGAGGGCGTTGACCGGCATCCAGATTGGTCCCCGCCAGTTCGAGTTCCCGCCGAACATGCCGCTGTCGGACTCGCCCGGCAGGTAGGAGACCCGGTACTCCTGGCCCCCAACCTGGAATACGAAGGGGTGGTCGGCGTGGTAGCGCGATATCGACCGGATGCCGTAGGGACTGAGGAACTCCTTCTCGTCCAGCATCCGTGCCAACACGCGGCGGAGCTTGGCTTCGTTCAGCGGCGAGCTCATCTGCCGACCTGCCACACCCGGCTTGACCGGGTCATGGATGAACGCGGTCAGCTCCGGCCGAGCCAGGAGGAACTGACGCAGCCGATTCACCAGCTCAGGGACCTTACGCTTGAGCTCGCCTTCGAAGACCGTGACGGCACAGAGGGGAAGCAACCCGACCATCGAGCGAACCTTCAGGCGCTGAGCCTTCCCGTCCGGCAGCCGGAGCACGTCGTAGAAGAACCCGTCCTCCTCGTCCCACATCCCGGTGCCCCCACCGGCATTCAGCATGGAGGAAGTGATCCACAGCACATGCTCGATGAACTTCTCAACCAGGTCCGCATACACCGGTCGTGTGAGCGCCAGCTCCACGGCGATCTCGAGCATGTTCTGGCAGAACAGCGCCATCCAAGCGGTTCCATCCGCTTGGTCCAGGTATCCGCCGGTCGGCAGCGGCGCGCTGCGATCGAACACCCCGATGTTGTCCAATCCCAGGAAGCCGCCCTCGAAGACGTTGGTCCCTGTGCGGTCCTTGCGATTCACCCACCACGTGAAGTTGAGCAGCAGCTTCTGGAACGAGCGCTCCAGCCAGTCGAGGTCACCCGTTCCGCGCCGGGCTTTCTCCAGGCGGTAGGTAAAGATCGTGGCCCAGGCGTGCACCGGTGGATTGACGTCGCCGAAGTTCCATTCGTAGGCGGGCAACTGACCGCTCGGGTGCAGGTACTGGGACCGCACCATCAGGTCGAGCTGCTGTTTGCCGAAGTCCACATCGACCATGGTCAGCGGGAGGCAGTGGAAGGCGAGGTCCCACGCCGCGTACCACGGGTATTCCCATTTGTCCGGCATCGAGATGACGTCAGCGTTGTACATGTGATGCCAGTGCTCGTTCCGAGGGGCGTGCTTTCCGCCCTTATACAAGCTGACGCCGCGCTCCTTGAGCCAGCGCTCGACGTCGTAGTAGTAGAACTGCTTGGACCAGAGCATGCCCGCGAGTGCCTGCCGCATCACGTTGGCCCCGTCGGAGCCGACCGAGGCCGGGAGGATACTCCCGTAGAATTCGTCCGCCTCCTTCCGCCGGCTGGCCAGCACGGCTTCGAACGCGCTTCCGAACGCGCCATTCGATTTCCCCTCTAACCGGCCCGATCCAGCCGGCGCGACGTCACTCAGTCGCAGCCGCACGGTAGCCGACTTACCCGCGTCTACCATCAGATTGTAGTGCACCGCCGCCTTCGTACCCGTGTGGTCCGGGTTCACGGCCGCCGCAACGCCGTGGACGAGGTAGTTGTGGATTGCATCCTTGACGTACGGCGTCCGGTTGGCGGTGTGGACCAGACGCTCGGTGTTGGTCTCGTTTTCCGTGAACAGCAACTCGGCGTTCCCCTCCGCGGAGAGGAACCGTTCGCCCAGCTCCGGATGAGAGGCTGCGATGACACCGGGTGCGACCTGGCGCAGCGTGGGCCGGGCCGCATTCTCCCCCCACGACCACGTGTTGCGGAACCAGAGCGTCGGGACGAGGTGGAGTGCCGCGGCCTCGGCTCCGCGGTTGGAGGCGGTGATCTGGATGAGAATGTCGTCCGGGCCGGCCTTCGCGTATTCGACGAACACGTCGAAGTAGCGATTCTTATCGAACACGCCGGTATCGAGCAGCTCGTACTCCGGCTCGCCGCGTCCCCGTGCTCGGTTCGTTCGGACCAGGTCGTCGTAGGGGTAGGCGGCGTGAGGGTACTTGTAGAGGTACTTCATGTAGGAGTGGGTCGGCGTCGAGTCGAGATAGAAATAGTACTCCTTGACGTCCTCGCCGTGGTTCCCTTCGCTGTTGGTGAGGCCGAACAGCCGCTCCTTGAGGATCGGGTCATGGCCGTTCCAGAAGGCCAGCGCGAAGCAGAGCAGCTGCCGGTCGTCCGAGATCCCGGCGAGCCCATCTTCACCCCAGCGATACGCCCGCGAGCGTGCATGGTCGTGGCTGAAGTAGTTCCACGCGTCCCCCGACTCGCTGTAGTCCTCGCGCACCGTGCCCCACTGGCGCTCGCTCAGATAGGGTCCCCACTTCTTCCAGGGGGTCTTTTGCTCTCGTGCCTCCTCGAGGCGAACCTGTTCCGCGTTCATAACTCCTCCTTCAGACAGCCTTCGTTTTCGTCTTCGCCGCCGCTTCCATCGAGCGGAAGAAGAACAGATAGATCGGCGCGCTCGCCAGCAGCACAGTGAACGAGGCCACCACGGTTTTGGGCTCGCCTCCCAGCACGGCCCCGAGACAGTAGGCGACCGCGGCGAAGGCGACCCACATGAACGCGAGCACGGCACGCCGTCCGAGTTGGTGGTCGTACACGACCTTCACGACCGCCACCGCCGCGTAGACGTAGGGCACAACGACGAGGATCACCGCGAGGTCGATCAGGCGGTTGAACTGCTTGGCAATCGTGGGCGACATGGTGGCGAAGAGCATGATCGTCATCAGCATTCCGACAATGACGAGCCCGCGCCCGGGCACGCCGTGGCGATTGAGGCGCGCGAACGCCTTGGGGAACATCCCGTCGTCCGCCGCCGCCTTGGCGCTCTGACCCACGAGCAGCATCCATCCGCCGAGCGACCCGACCGACTTGAGGATCGCGCACACCGCGATGACGATCATGCCCACGGTACCCACGGCGAGGCGCGCCGCCTCGGCGAACGGCGCGTGGGCGGTCTGCAGCTCGGCGTTCGGGATGATGCCCATGATGACGGTCGAGCTCAGGATGTAGATGACCGCCGAGATGGCGAGGCCGATGAGCGTCGCCAGTGGGATGTTGCGCTTCGGATTCTCGATCACACCCGCCGAGACGGCCGCGCTCTCCACGCCCATGAAGGCCCACAGCGCGATCGAGGCCGCGCGCCCGATGGCGTGGCCGGAGGAGCCGCCGCTGACGTTCCACGACGCGAGGAACGTCCCCCGGTCGAACCAGAACCAACCGAAGAACGCGATCGCGAGGATCGGGATCAGGGCGAGGCTCATGGTCCAGGTCTCGAGGGCGCCGACGACGCGGGGCCCCATGATGTTGGCGAACGTGAGGAGCCAGATCACCCCGGTGGCCGCGAACACGCTCGCGGTCGGGTTGGTGAGCTGCGGGATGAGCTCCGCCAGGTATCCCACGGCCGCCACCGCGACCGCGATATTGCCGATCCAGTTGCCGAACCAGTAGACGTAGTTGGTCTGGAACCCGGCGTACGGGCCGAGGAAGTCCCGCGCGTAGGCGTAGGGCCCGCCTTCCTTGGGATCGAGCTCGCCGAGCTTCGCAAAGGCGAGGCCGAGCGCCACCGCGCCGGCGGTGGCGATCAGCCACCCGAAGATCGCGATGCCACCCACGGCCGCCATGGTCGATGGGAGGAGAAAGAGGCCGGTGCCGATCATGTTGCCGGCCACGAGCATCGTGCCCTGGACCAGCGACATCTTCCGGCCCGGATCGCTCACGCGCCCCTCGAGTGGCAATCACATGACGCCGATCGCGTCACGTCTTGCCCGTCGCGCCTGCCTTCAGACACTGCACGTGGTACACGCCGTCCCGGTTCTCGACACCGTGTGTATCGTGCCCGAACCCGAGGAACCGGCGGTCCCACGACGCCAGCGCTTGCAGGTAGCTGAGATATGGCCCGTCGGCGGGGCCGGTCGCCTCGCCCGGCATCAGCATCGGGATGCCCGGCGGATAGGGAACAACGCTCGTGGCGAGCACGCGATTGGCCAGCTTGTCGAGCGCGACGTGCTCGATCTGATCCTTCACCAGATGCTGGTAGGCGGCGTTCGGCGTCATGACGATCGTGGGGAGTGTCGAGAACGCCTCGGAGAGCCAATGCGTTTGTCGGGTCTCCTTGAGCATGGCGAACATCTGGTCGGCAAGATCGCGCAGCCCGATGGCGCCGTAGACGCTGGGATACCCGCTGGCGAGCTCCGGCAGCACCTCCGCCAGAGGACTGTTGGTGTCGTAGTCGCGCTTGAAGTCGAGCAGCGCGTTGAGCAGCGTTCCCCACTTCCCCTTCGTGATACCGATCGAGAAGAGCAGCAGGATCGTGAAGTCCGTGGTCTTCTCGACCTCCACGCCGCGGCGGTGGAGGTAGGCGGTCACCAGCGTCGCCGGGATGCCGCGCTTGTCCAGGCCACCCTCGGTGGCCACTCCGGGCGTCAGGATCGACACCTTGATGGGGTCGAGCATGCAGTACCCATCCTCGATGTTCCCGAACCCGTGCCAGGTGTCACCGGGATGCAGCACCCAGGCGTCGGGCTCGCGGATGAGGAAGTCCGGCGGCGCATCCGCGAACGCGACTTCCTTGCCGCCTTTGCCATGCTTGACCTTGTCCGCGTTCCAGGTGTCGAAGAACCAATCCTTTTTTTCCGCGAACTCGCGGTGCACGCGGCTCATGGTCTGCCGGAACGCCACCGCTTCCTGAATGGACTCGGCGGTGATCGCGATGCCCCCGGGGCCGTCCATCATCGCCGCCGTCACATCGTTCGAGACAATGATCGGGTAGAACGGCGACGTGGAAGCCTGCATCATGTACGACTCGTTGAACCGCGCGTGGGGAATGGGGCTGCGCCCGTCCCGGATGTGCAGCAACGACGCTTGCGACAGCGCCGCGAGGAGCTTGTGCGTCGAGTGGGTCGCGAAGACCGTGGGCCCCTTGTGGTCCTTGGGGTCGCCGTACATGGCGTGGCGGTCCCGGTACAGCGGATTGAAGCGGGCGTAGGCGTACCACGCTTCATCAAAGTGGATCCGGTCCACGCTCGGGTCGAGCAGCTCCGCCACGCGCCGTGCGTTGTAGCACAGCCCATCGTAGGTGGAGTTCGTGATGATCGAATGGACGGGCCGCGTCTCGATCCCTTTCGTGACGAGGGGGTTCGCCTTGATCGCCGCCTTGATCGCCTCCGGCGTAAGCCGCTCGGGAAGGATGGGACCAATGATGCCGTAGCGGTTGCGCACCGGGACCAGGTAGGTCGGGATGCCTCCGGTCATCACCAGACTGTGCTCGATGGACTTGTGACAGTTGCGGTCGCACAGGGCGATCTGGTCGCGCGCCACGGCGGCCATGAAGATCACCCGGTTCGACATCGAGGTGCCGTTGGTGACCGAATAGGTCCGATGCGCCCCGAACACGCGCGCCGCGTATTTCTCGTGCGCACCCATCGGTCCGCTGTGGTCGAGCAGTGAGCCCAGGGCACCCACACTGATGGAGAGGTCCGACCGGAGCAGGTTCTCGCCGAAATAGTCGAAGAACATTCGGCCCACGGGCGACTTGAGGAACGCCGTTCCGCCGGTGTGGCCGGGCGTGTGCCAGGAATACTCGTACTCCTGGCTGAACTTCATGACCGCCGCGGCCAGCGGCGGCATCATCACCTCGAGGTAGCGGCGGATGGACGCGACCACCCGTCCCCCGACGAACGCCGCGGTATCCTCGAGCGTCCAGACGTACTCGTCCACCATCTCCATCACGTCGATCGGGATCGACGATGCCGCGCCCCGCTCCGCCATCAGGAAGATGGGAACCTTGTCGTTGCGGGAGCGGACGAACTCGAGCAGCGCGCGCGCCTTCTCGTGATCGTGCTCGCCGTTCGATCCCAATGTCCAGTCCAGCAGCAAGGCGTGGATGGCCGAGTCCGATACGACGACGGACATGCCGTCCTCGGCGGACGCGGCCTCCACCACGTCGATCGCGCGGCCCTGCAGCTCCTGCACGAGGGCCCGCGCCGCATGCCCTTCGGCGGTCGGCGTCGGGAGCTCATCGTCCACCATGAGCGCCCGCATGCGGATGCGCTTGATGCTTCGCTCGATCATTTCACCATCTCCTCACTCGCCGTCACTCCGGCCGCGTGTTCCACCGGTAGAAGTTCTCGACTTCCGCAGTCGGCTCCCCGAACCACTGGACGTACAAGGCGCGCCCCTCCGGCGTGGGGTAGAGCCCGCTGAGCGTGCGCCCCACGAGGTTGTCAAAAGTCTCGTCGCCCCGGGGGAGCGGTAACGCGAACGCCTCGTAGGTGAAGTACCGGTCCAAGACCGCCAGCTCCTTCCCCTTCGGATTGTGGGCGATGGCATCGAGCAGGATGGCGCGGTCTCCGAAGAACACGCTAGACCGGCGCTGGAGCACCTCCGCAATGCCATCCTCGTACGTCGTCACCGGTGTCATCTTCGTGGCGAGCTTGAACTGGTTCAGCTTCCCGGCCAACCACGTCTCGGCCGTCGTGCCCTTGATGACAGAAAATGTTTGGGCCTGAAGCAGCTGGCCCGCCGACGCTCGCCAGGTCGGGCTGGACGGGGGTTTCTGGTTCAGGATTTCCGTCAGACGGTCGGGAGCGTCCTTGCGCAACAACGCGCCGATGCCTCCCGGGAAGACGGGTAACGAGAACGCGACTTCCTCCCTCCGGCTCCAGGTATCGGTGTCGGCTCCACAGAACGCGTCGACCTTGCCGGTGCGGACGGCAGCGAACCGATCAGCGGCGCCGAGCGGGACCCATTCGACGTTCAACGTCGGCAGTCCCAACTGGGCTTTCACCGCGTCAGCCACCTTCTGGCACAGCGCGACCGAGAATCCCGCGGCGTTTCCGGACGGGTCCCGGAACGAAAACGGCCGCGCGTCGGGTTGATAGCCGAACCGGATCCGGCCACCCTGCTTGATCCGCGCGAGGGTGCTGGACGTGGGCGCCGCAGCCTGTTGGGCGGGTGCCGGCAACGCGATCGCGAGGCAGGCGATCGCGCAGGCCGTGCTCCTGATGCGTTGCATGACTGCTCTCCTTTCCACGGTTGCGGTCGTCCCTCAGGCTCGGACCGGCTGCCCGGCCGGGGCCGAGACACCCGGGCGTGTGGTGCCTGCCTTTTGGACGAAGCGGTACGCGATGAACCCCCAGATGATGTAGGTGAGCGAGGCGACCAGCATGCCTCCCATCACCGCTTCGAACCCCGAGGCAAAGAGCGCGTACGTGCTGTAGAGCATCGCGATCAGCGCGACCGCCATGTTGCGCCGATAGGTGCTCAGCGGGGCATTGTTCATCTTCATCATCACCCCGAGAGCGGACAGCGCAATGATGTAAGGGATCACGTTGGTGACGACCGCCAGGTTGACGAGCTTGCTGAACTGCTTGCTCAGGCTGGGCGAGATCGTGGACAACGCGAGCACTGTCTGGACCACGCCCAGCACGAGCATACCGGCGAGGGGGGCGCCCATCGCGTTCACTTTCGCGAAGAGCTTCGGGAACATGCGC
>WNEL01000821.1_pt1 | contig 13290 bp, 10 predicted proteins | sample 5399991 | NCBI WGS metagenome assembly WNEL01 (sample SAMN13153325, study PRJNA577476) | soil metagenome | isolation source: 20 cm grassland meadow soil pre-rain plot 2 | place: USA:California | collected 2015-09-08
GCACGTCGATGTGCTGTATCACGGCTTCGTGGACCCCTGCTCGGGTATGATGATGAGCACCTGGGCACCCGGAAACGCCGGGAGGCCGTCCTTCAAGGGCACGTCGTCGTCCCACTTGGGCACGATCGCGATGCGAGCCGTCCCGCTGCGGATCGCGATCTTGCCGTCCCAGCGGGCGAGATAGCGGCGGATGCCGGCGAGGCCCTGACCGCGGCCCGGATCGCGGAACCGGCTCACGCCCTGGATCAGCGCGGCCTCGAGAGCGGCCGCGTCCCCCCAGCGCGTCCCGAAGCGCTTGCTCTGCGTCGGCTCGAGGGAGTGGCGGAACCCTACCCCCGCGTCCGCCACCGCGATCACGACTACCCGCTTCGCGAGCTTGCGGCGCCAGTGGTACGCCTGCACCGCCACCCAGCCGCCCGTGCCCGCGTGCTCTACAATATTCTGACACGCCTCTGAAAGCGCCATAGCGAAGCCCATCGTCGCCTTCGGATCGAGCCCCAGCTCGGACGCCAGGATGGCAGACGCGCGCTGCTGGATGTTCGAGACCACGGCGTGCACGTCCTCCGCCGCGCGCACCGGCGTCACGGGGAGCAACACGTCGCTCTCCTCCGCGGCCTTCACGCGCGGCACCTTCCCATGGATTTCGAACAGCTCGGCTGCTTCGCGGAAGAATCCGGCGCGCGTCCAATAGGTCAGGACCTCGGCGTGGGTCGGCGCCGTCAGCAGCGGTCGCTCCCCGGTTCCGCCGCTGCCGCCACCCGGTCCACGCACCGCCTGCCCCGCCGCGAGCAGGCCGACCAGCCCGTACGGCGACGCCCATTCGGTGGCGTGCGCATCGAATAGCAGCCGCTCGCCGTCTTTCGCCGCTTCCGCGAACGCACCGGCGAACTGGTCGAACGAGCGATCGTCGAACTGGGCCGGGACTTCGACGAGCCGGGTCACACCGCCGAGAGCCGGCCCAACAGGTGGTCGCGCAGGCCGCTGGCGCCGCGGTGGCTGACGTTGCGCGCGCCCATGCGCGTGCCGAGCCGCAGCGCGGCCTCGAGGCCCGCACCGGCGATGAGCGACGCCGCCACCGTGGCCCCGAGCACGTCGCCGCACCCGGTCGGGTCGCCGTCGGGAAGGGGCGTTCCTTCCGCGGGGATCAAGGCGGTGCGGACGGGGTCGCCCGTGAAGTACGCCGCGCCCCGCGGGCCGAGTGTCACGACCAGCGTGTGGCACCCCCGGGCCAGGGCGCCCGCCGCGACGGCGAGCGGATCGGGGCCCAGTTGCTCCATCTCGTCGGAGTTCAGCTGGACGGTGTCGAAGCAGCCGAACCAGGCGGGAGCATCGGGGAGGGGCCGGGGGACGCGGGTGCCGTCCGGCTCCTTTCCGAGGAACAGGCTGTGCAGATCGGCATAGAGAAAGCGCGGGAAGCCGCGGCGCAACAGCTGCGCCGTCTCCAGGTTCATCTCGTAACCCGAGATGAAGTTGACGTACAGCGCGTCGAGGTCCGTCACCTGGGCTCCGAGCTCGGGCCAGGTCCACGGCGGCACGCCGCCCGACATCTGCTCGCAGCGGCGCTCGCGCTGGTAGTAGCGGAGCGTGACGCGGTTGTTGGCCGCCGGCACCTCGACGAACCGCGCCCCGGGCGCCACATGGTGCAGCGTGCCGAGAAACTCCGCGGCCCGGGGGGCCAGGTCGCGACCCACCTTGATCAGGGGAACGATCTGCCAGTCGTCGCGCAGCGTGGCATCCAGCGCGGCCAGGGAGTAGGAGATCCCACCCCATTCCTCGACGGCGGGCTGCGCGGGGTCGCGGCCGTAGATGGTGTCCCACACCATGGAGCCGATGACCCCGAGTCGCTTCACGCCGCTCCCAATTTGTGCTGGACGAACACGGCGGCGGCACCGTACACGCCCGCCGTTCCGGTGAGCTCTCCGGGCACGATGCGGCACGCGTCGACGGCGGGTTTGAAGGCCCGGCGCTTCACTTCGCTGCGGAGCGGCGCGAACAGCTTCTCCCCGGCCAGCGTCACGCCGCCGCAGATCACCACGACTTCGGGGTTGAAGATGTTGACGATATTGGCGACGCCCGTACCCAGGAACTTCGCCGTGTCGTGCACCACATCCAGCGCGTATTCGTCGCCGTCGTGCGCGGCTTCGTACACGATCTGGGCGGTGACCTTGCTCAAGTCGCCTTGTACATAGCGCGGGAGCGAGGTGTCGGCGCCGGCTTCGATTCCCTCGACCGCCCGTGCCGCGATGGCGGGGCCCGACGCGTAGGCCTCGAGGCAGCCGTAGTTGCCGCACTTGCAACGCCGGCCGTTGGAATCGATGGACATGTGGCCGATCTCGCCCGCGACGTCCGAGGCCCCGCGATAGATCTTTCCCCCGAGCACGATTCCGCCGCCGATGCCCGTGCCGATCGTGAACCCGACGACGTGGTCCGAGCCGCGCGCGGCTCCGCGCCACCATTCGCCGAAAATGGCGCAGTTGGCGTCGTTGTCGAGGGTGGCGGGCAGATCCAGCGCGCGCGCCAGTTGGTCGCGCAACGGGAAGTTCGTCCACCCGAGGTTGGGGGTCAGCAGCACGATGCCGGTCTTCGTGTTGAGCGGGCCGGGCGATCCGATGCCCACGCCCGCGATCTCCTTGCCGCGCGCCGCCGCCATCGATGCGCGCGCCAGCTTCACGATCCGTGCGAGCACCGCGTCCGCGCCCTGCTCGGAGATGGTCGGCTGGGACACGAGCCCCAGCAGCTCCGAGCCGTCCTCCGCCACCGTTCCCACGACGATGTTCGTTCCGCCGAGGTCAATCCCGACGACGTAGCGCACCGGTCTCCTCGATTGCCTGAAGGACGTCTTGCACCGACAGCGATTTCATGCACAGGTGATGCCCCAGCGGACAGCTGGGCGGCCCGTGCGCCGAGCACGGGCGGCACGCCAGGCCGCCGACTTGGACGACGCGGTCCCGTGGTCCCCGTGGCCCGAACCCGAAGCTCGGCACGGTGGACCCGAAGATCGCCACCGTCGGCGTGTCGACCGCCTGCGCGAAGTGGAGCGGCGCACTGTCGTTGGTCACGAGCACCACCGCCCGTCGGATCGCCTCCGCCGCCTGCCGGACGCTCAACCGGCCGCACCCACTCACCGCCTGACCGCCTGACCGCGCGACCGCCTCGGTGATCTCCGCCGCCAGGGCCGCATCCTCGGGTCCGCCGACGACCAGAATCCCCACGCTCCCCGCCAGCCGTTCCGCCAGCTCTCGATAGTACGGCCAGCGCTTCGAGCCCCAGATCGATCCCGGCGCGAGCGCGACGAATCGCTCCCGCATCCCGTGCTCCCGCAGGAACCCCTCCGTCGCCGCCCGATCGGCGAGCGTGACGTGCAGCGCGGGGCGCGCGTGAGGCACCGCGACGCCTCCGAGGGCCAGGACCCGGTCGATCTCGTGGCTCCGCTGCGGCCGCTGCCGGACGTCGGTATAGAGCGACCGCCAGCCGTCGTCGAAACCGACCCGCTGTGGGATGCGGGCGAGCCACGCCGCCAGCGCCGTCCGCAAGGAACGATGCGGAAGATACGCGCATTCATACTGCTCCGCGCGCAGGGCGGTGGCCAGCCTCAACAATCCGCCCAGCCCGCGGTCGCGGCCCTTCTTGTCATAGGGGATGACCCGCCGGACGGCGGGATGCGTCTCGATGAGCGGTGCCGCGGCCGGGGTGGTCACGACGTCCACCGGTCCGTGGCGGGCGGCGAGCACCTCGAGCAGCGGCGTCGTGAGCACGACGTCTCCCAGGAAGGCGGTCTGGATGACGAGGCTAGTCAACCTGCAAGACCGCCAAGAACGCCTCCTGTGGGATCTCGACCGTTCCCACCTGCTTCATGCGCTTCTTTCCTTCTTTTTGCTTCTCGAGCAGCTTGCGCTTGCGCGTCACGTCGCCCCCATAGCACTTGGCGGTGACGTTCTTGCGCAACGGGCGGACCGTCTCGCGGGCGATCACTTTGGTCCCGATCGCGGCTTGGATCACGACCTCGAACAGCTGGCGCGGGATCAGCTCCTTCAGCTTCTCGGCGATCTTCTTGCCCCACTCGTACGCTTTGTCGCGATGGATGATGACCGAGAACGCGTCCACCGCCTCGCCGTTGAGCAGCATGTCGAGCTTGACGAGGTCGGCCGGGCGGTACTGGAGGAACTCGTAGTCGAGCGACGCATAGCCACGGGAGATCGTCTTCAGCTTGTCGTAGAAGTCGAGGATGATCTCGGCGAGCGGGAATTCCCAGCTGAACTCGACGCGCGTCGGGTCCACGTAATGCATGCCCTGGTACACGCCGCGCCGCTCCTGGCCCAGCTTCATGATGCCGCCGATGTACTCGGCAGGCGCTACGATCCGCGCCTTGACGTACGGCTCCTCGATGTGGTCGACGGCCGAGCCGTGCGGCATGAGGCTCGGGTTCTCGACCAGCTCCATCGTGCCGTCCGTCTTGTGGACGTGGTACTCCACGTTCGGCACGGTGCTGATCAGGTCGAGGTTGAACTCCCGCTCGAGCCGCTCGCGCACGATCTCCATGTGGAGCAGCCCGAGGAAGCCGCAGCGAAACCCGAAGCCGAGTGCCACCGAAGACTCGGGCTCGTAGTGCAGCGACCCGTCGTTGAGCTGGAGCTTGGCCAGCGCGTCGCGCAGCTCTTCGAACTGCTCGGCATTCGTCGGGTACAGGCCGGCGAACACCATCGACATGATGTCGCGGTACCCGGGCAAGAGCGGCACGTCACGGTGGTCCGCGTCGAGCACCGTATCGCCGGAGCGGGTGTCGCGCACACCGCGCACGTTGGCGACGAAGTAGCCGACTTCACCGGCCTCGAGCTGCTCGGTCGGCTTGTGCCCGAGCTGCAGGTACCCGACCTCATCCACCTCGTAGACGTCGTCCTTGTGCGCGCCGAAGGCGATCTTCATGCCGGGCCGGATGGTGCCGTCCACGACGCGGATGCTGGGAATCGCGCCGCGGTAGCGATCGTAGTACGAGTCGAAAATGAGGGCGCGGAGCGGCGCGTCCGCCACCCCACGCGGCGGGGGGATGCGGCGCACCACCGCCTCGAGCAGCTCGGGGACGTTGCTGCCTTCTTTGGCGGAAATGCGGAGGATTTCCTCGGGCTTCGACCCGATGAGCTCATGCAGCTCCTGCGCCCGGCGCTCCGGCTCGGCGCCGGGGAGATCGATCTTGTTGAGCACCGGGATGATCTCCAGCCCGGCATCCATCGCGAGGAATAGGTTGGAGAGCGTCTGCGCCTGGATTCCCTGCGAGGCGTCCACCACGAGGATCGCCCCCTCGCATGCCTGGAGCGAGCGCGACACCTCGTAGGTGAAGTCCACGTGCCCGGGCGTGTCGATCAGATTGAGCTCGTACACGCCCCCGTCGCGCGCATGGTAGTTCAGGCGCACCGCGTTCAACTTGATCGTGATGCCGCGCTCGCGCTCCAGGTCCATCGTGTCGAGCACCTGCTCTCGCATCAGGCGCTTGTCCAGCGTGCCCGTGAGCTCGATCAGGCGGTCGGCCAGGGTCGACTTCCCATGGTCGATATGGGCCACAATACAGAAGTTGCGGATGTGATCCTGGCGCATGTGCGGGAGAAATATAGGCGCTATCTTTAGCGGACCGAGGCCTTGTCTCTGCCCCCCATCACCGGTTGGTTCGACCCTACGTCCAACGGCGGCGCCGTACGGCTCGCCGCCAACAGCTATCTGCCCGCCAAGGGTGATGCCGGGGTGCGCCTCCCCGGCCTGCGGCGCGGCGATCTCGTCACCATGGACAACGGGCGCGTGACGAGCGTCAACGGCCTGCCGCCCACCCACCTGGACCAGCGGCCCGACTTCGCGAAGCTCGGGGCAGTGCACCCATCGCGCCCCCTGCGACTCGAGACCCCCCAGGCTTCGAGCCCGCGCACGGCCGAGATCCAGCGCGTGGTGGACTTGATCTGCCCCCTGGGCTTCGGCCAGCGCGCCCTGATCGTCTCGCCGCCCAAGGCGGGAAAGACGGTGATGCTGCAGGCCGTGGCGGAGGGAGTCGCGCTCAACCATCCCGCTGCGATCCTCCTCATCCTGCTCGTGGACGAGCGACCGGAAGAGGTGAGCGAAATGGTGGACTGGGGTCGGGGCGAGGTCATTGCGTCGAGCTTCGACCTCTCACATGAGCGGCACGTCGCGGTGGCCGACATGGTCTTCGAGCACGCGCGCCGCCAGGTGGAGCTCGGCAAGGACGTCGTGATCGTGCTCGACTCGCTCACGCGGCTGGCGCGCTCTCATAACACCACGGGGCGGGGGAGCGGGCGCACCATGTCGGGTGGGCTGGACGCCAACGCGCTGGCCAAGCCCAAGGGGCTGTTCGGGGCGGCGCGCGCCCTGCCCGAGGGCGGCTCCCTCACGGTGATCGCCACGGCGCTCATCGAGACGGAGAGCCGGATGGACGACGTGATCTTCGAGGAGTTCAAGGGGACCGGCAACTCGGAGCTGCGACTGTCTCGCACGCTGGCGGACCGACGCCTCTACCCCGCCGTCGATGTGGCCGCGAGCGGCACGCGGCGCGAAGAGCTGCTCGCCGACGCGCCGACGGTGGCCGCCAAACAACAGCTCCGGCGGGGCCTGGTCGGGCTCCCGCCGGAGAAGGCGATCGACGTGCTGCTGGCGCAGCTGCGGCGCGCCAAGACGAACGCCGAGCTGCTCGCCGCCGTCAGCTAACCGTCAACTTCCGCCCACGATCCGCTTGTAGCTGTCCGGGTTCCACCGGGGCCGTTGGGACGTGTTGGCGACCGCTTGGCCCAGATAGAACACGAGCCGCGCGAACCGCGCCTCTTTCTCGGCGTTGATCTTCTCCGGGGAATCGGTCACCTGGTGGTAATCCGGATGCAACCCGGTCGTGAAGAAAAGGATGGGCACCCCCTTCTTCGCGAAGTTGTAGTGGTCCGAGCGGAAGAAGAGCCCTTCCTGCGGCCACAGATCACCCACCGGCTTGATGTTCAGCTCGCGGTGTGCCGCGGCGACGCTGTCGAGGGTCGCGCCGAGATTGGAGTGCTCGCGGCCGATCACGGCGACCGTGTCCTTCGAGTTGCGGCCGACCATGTCGATGTTCAAATCGGCGATCACGTCCGCGAGCGGCACCGTGGGATGGTCGGCGAAATACGCACTTCCCCACAGGCCCCGCTCCTCACCGCTCACGGTCATGAACACCAGAGAGCGCTTGGGTCGCTCTCGCGCCGAGGCGAACGCTTCCGCCAACTCGATCACGGCCACCGTGCCCGAGCCGTCGTCGTCCGCTCCGTTGCAGATCGAGTCGGCGCCCCGGGGCGTGCAGCCCTCACCGGCGCTCGGCGTTCCGATGTGATCCATGTGCGCCGTGAACAGGACGTATTCCTTTTTCAGCGTGGGGTCACTGCCCTCCAGAATCCCGATTGAGTTGGGAGCCGACGCGTGCTGGAGGACCCGCTCGCGCACATCCAGCTGCAGCGCGACGTCGGTCAGCGGTCGAGCCGCGAGGGGCTTGTCAGCCCATGTCCGCAGCGAGTCGAGGCTCACGCCGCCCTGGGCGAACAGCGCTCCTGCGGTCGCCGTCCGCACGGCGAACACGGCGGGGCCCGCGGGCCCGCTCTCTTCGCTCGGATTGCGCACGATCACGCTCGCCTCGTGACCGGGAAGCTTTGCCCAGATCGAGTCGGGGAACCCGGCCACCAGGATGACGGCCAGGGGCCGGAGCGCGAGGACCTTCGATGCGATCGCGTTCAGCCCCGGCCCGTACGCCAAGAAGACGATCTTTCCGGTGACGCCGGCGGAATCGAGCGCGCCGCCGGCATCGGCAGAACCCGTGATCACAGCGGCCGACCCCGCCGCCGCCGCTGCCGGCGGCTGTCCCTGCACGAGCAGCACCTCCTGGCCGGCGCGCCAGAGCCCGGGCGTACGGCCCGTGATCCGGATGGTCGCGCTGTCGGGATCGAACCGCAGCACCTCGAGGGGATAGTGCTGGAAGTAGGTGCCGCTATCGCCGCCCGGCTTGAGACCGAAGCGCCGGAATTCGCCCGCGACATAGGCCGCCACGGCGTCGAGCTGCGGGCTCGGGGTGGCACGACCGAGCATCGAGTCGTCGGCGATGATGCCGATGCGGCGCTGGACGTCCGTGGCAACGATCGAAGCCGCACCACGGGCGGCCGGTCCCTGCCGCTGCGCGGCCGCTGTTCCGGAGAGCACCGCGAGCAGCAGCGCCAGGCGGTATCGCATCGCTAAAGCCTTGGGTGGGGAGACCGAAAGCTAACGCGCCCGACCGCAGGGGACTACGGTCGGGCGCGCTCGCGCTGCTGTTTCGGTCACGGCTTGCGCCGCTTGAGCTCGGGTTCGGCCCGGGGCTTGTCCTTCGGGGGCTCACGCTTCGGCTCGGCCCGCGGCTCACTGCGCGGGGGTGGCGCCTCGCGTCGCGGCTCACTGCGCGGGGGCGGTGCCTCGCGTCGCGGTTCGGCGCGCGGGGGCGGCGGGTCAGCGCGCCGGGGCTCCTCCGGGGCCGCTCGGCGCTCCGGTTGCGCAGGGGGCCGCGCGGGCCGGTCCAGACGACCGGGCTCGTCCCGGTGATCGGGTTGGTCAGGCCGGTCGTGATGCTCGAGCTGCCCGGGCTGGTCGCGATGCTCAGGCTGGTCAGGCCGGTCGCGACGCTCGGGCTGGTCGAGCCGATCGCGATGCTCGGGCTGGTCGGGCCGACGGCCGCGCCCGCGGTCGTCGTTTCCCTGATCCTCGGAGCCGGGGCGACGCCGGGGTGGCTGAATGTTGGGCGGCGGGATGACGCCCGTGCCACCGAGGTCACGACCGCGCACGCCCACGTCGCGCCGGCGATCGTCGCTCACGGGCCGCTCGCGCACCCGCGTGATGAAGGCGTCCGACGCCTGGCGGTCCTTGAAGATGAACCGGGGCTCGGGTCTGTAGGGGCGCGTGAAGACTACCCTCGTGCCGCCGTAGTACCGATACGGGTAATAGTACGGATCATCGAACACCACGATCCGAAAGCGCACGCAGGTGTAATCGTAGGGGCTCCAGTACGGGTAACTCACGTAGCTGTGGCAGTCGTAGCACAGGAACCGAGGATAGTCGTAATGCTGTTGCACGTAGTACGGCGTGATATCGTAATCCCAATCGCTGTAACCATCGGGCACGATGCGCTGGGCCAGGTCGGTGAGGGCGACGTACGGATCGCCGCGGACCCGTCCGTCGGCGATCAGTCGATAATCCCAGTGGTCCCTGCTCTGGATCCCGTCGTACACGAACGGGTCGGCCGAGGCCACCGCGAACAGGTAGCCGACCCCCGGATAGTCATCGATGTAGAAGGCGTCGCGGTCGTCTCCGCCCTGCACCTCGTAGTCGCGACCACCGCGGGCGAAGTTGTCCTCCCACGGCTCCCGTGGAAACAGGACGCGCACCCGGCCGTCGGTGTCGACGCGCAGGATCGTCACGAACGCGTCCCGATCGGCGCGGAAGTGAGCGCGGACGCCCTGGCCGCTGGTGTAGGGGCTGTCGCCCCGGTCGGTCCAGACCTCGACGCGGGGCCGATACTCGACCGACACCGGCGGGATCGCAGGGCCGCCGATCGGTGTCGTGGCCAGGCCGAGCAACCAAATCGTGTTCAACATGGGGCCTCCGTTCGCGCGTTGAGGGGGCAGGTTACATGCCAACCCGAGCCTCGGTCGCGAAGCCGGTAAGTCACAGTGAAGCTTAAGGTTCGACCGCTTATTGATGCTGATCACCAGGTCCCGGCTGTCCTCTACCCGGGACATTCGGCTGTTCATTAGCTTCCGCGAGGCCATGGCCGACGTGCAGCGCTTCGATCTCCTGGATCCCGCCGAAGTAGCTCGCTTCGGCGGGATCGAGATCGTGGCGCAGGGGGTCGTGGAGGGCTTTCTCAGCGGGATCCACCGGTCGCCGTTTCGTGGCTTCTCCGTCGAGTTCACGGAGCACCGCGCCTATCAACCCGGTGACGAGCTGCGCTACCTCGATTGGAAGATCCTCGCCCGAGCCGACCGCCTGTTCGTGAAGCAGTTCGAGCAAGAGACCAACCTGCGCGCGATGATTCTGGTGGACGCGAGCCGCTCGATGGCGTGGCGGGGCGCGCCCAACCGGCTCACCAAGCGGGCCTATGCCGACCGGCTGGCGGCGGCGCTCGCGCTGATCCTGCTACGCCAGCGGGACGCCACCGGGCTGATCACGTTCGATGACGTCGTGCGCGAGGTCGTGCCGGCGCGAGTGAAGGCGGGACAGTGGGCGCGACTGGTGCGAGGTTTGGTCGACACGCCGGACGGTCAGGGGACGGCGGCGCAGGCGGCACTGGTGCGTCTCACGTCGCTGCTCGCCCGGCGGGGGCTCGTCGTACTCGTCTCCGACCTGCTGTTCGACCGTGAGCTGGCGCTTACGGCACTGCGCTACCTGCGTCATCGTGGCCATCAGGTGATCGTGCTGCACACCATGGATCCGGCGGAGGCCGAGCTCTCCGGCCCTCCCGAAGTGCGGTACCGGGATCCTGAATCTGCGGCGAGCGTGGTGGTTCGGCCGCGCGAGCTGGCGCGGGCCTACCAGGCCACCGTGCGTCGGGAGGTCGACGCTTGGCGCACGGCGTGCCGGCGGCACGGCATTGCGTACCACCACATCCTGACCGACATGCCGTTCGGCATGGCGCTGCGGCTGCTGGCGTGACGTTCCTGCATCCGTTGGCGCTCGTGGGGCTCGCAGCCGCGGCGATCCCCGCCTTGCTCCACTTGCTCGAGCGCCGCGTGCCTCCGGAGGCGGAGTTTCCGCCGCTCCGGTACCTGAGCGAGGCGGAGCGCCAGAACGCGCGACGCTTGAAGCTGCGACACCTGCTGCTCCTGCTTTTGCGGACGGCGTTGATCGTGCTGCTCGTGCTGGCCGCCGCGCGGCCACTCTTCCCCACGCGCGCGAGCGGCGGGTCGCTGCACGAGCCGACGGCCCTCGCCGTGATCCTCGACAACTCCCCGTCGTCCGGGCTGGTGGTGGACGGGCGTCCCGTGCTCGAGCGCCTGAAAGCGATGGCGCGTGGCTCGCTGGCGCGGGCGACGGCGTCCGATCACCTCTGGCTCGTGCTCGCCGACGGCGTGGCGCGCGCGGGAACAAGAGAGGCGTTGCTGGCGACCGTGGATAGCGTCGGCGTCTCGGCCCGGCGGCTGGACCTCACGGCCGCCGTGGGGGCGGCTACGCGCCTGGTGGACGCGGAGCCGCTCCCGGCGCGCGAGGTGCACGTCGTGAGTGACCTGCAGCGTACGGCACTCGGCTCAGGCCGGGCGGCCGTGCCGCGGGGGGTCCGCGTGCTCGCCCTCGCGCCTCCGAGCCAGGCAGCTCCGAACCGGGGCGTGGGCACCGTGCGGGTGACGGACGGCGCGGCGGCCGTGGGCATCGTCGGGACGCCCGGCGCGGGACGGGAGGGAGGCGCCGCGCCGGTGACGCTGCGGATACGCGGCCGTGAGGTCGGTCGCGCGCTGGCGACGACGGGATCGACGGTATCGATCTCGTTGCCATCGCTCGGTCCGGGCTGGTGGGTGGGCGAAGTCGTCCTCGACGCCGACGAGCTGCGGGCGGACGATCGACGATTGCTCGTGTGGCGCGTGGCTCCGCCCGCCCGAGTCGCGGCGCCTCCGAGCGCTGGGGGAGGCCCGTTCGTGGCCGCAGCGCTCGCCGTGCTGGAAGAAGGGAAGCGGGTCCGGGCGGGGGGAGAGGGGGGCAGCGACGTCGCCATTGGAGACCGGCCGCAGGCGGGGACGAGGGTGAGCGTCGTGGTCCCACCCGCCGAGCCGGCGTTGATTGGCCAGGTGAATCGCGCGCTCGCGGCACGGGGCGGGCGCTGGCGCTTTGCGGAGGCGGGCACGCCCGGCGTCATCGCCGGGGCTGCCGTATCGGGGATCAGCGGGGTGCAGGTGACGCGGAGGTACCGGATCGAAACCGTGACGGGAGATGCGGGACGAGGAATGAGTAACGACACGACCGTGCTCGCGACGCTGAACGGCGAGCCGTGGCTGGTGCGGGACGGCAACGTCCTGCTCCTCGGCAGCCGGCTCGACACTGCGTGGACGGCGCTGCCCGCGACACCGGCGTTCGTCCCGTTTGTGGATGCGCTGGTGAACCGCCTGGTACGGGGTGAGGCACCTGTCTCCGAGGTGGAAGGCGACCCGCGCGTCGAGTTTCGGACCCGCGGCGCCGACACGATCGGCGCGACCGTCTACGGACTCGACCCACGGGAATCGGATCTCACGCCGGCGCCGCCGGCGCTCGTGCGCGACGTGCTGGGCGCGGAAGTGCTCGACGCCACGGCGTTCGCGGCCGCCCGGTTCGCCGGCGCGGGGCGTCACGATGCCAGCGGACTGCTGCTGGTGCTGGCCCTGGTCTTCGCGCTCGTGGAGCTGGGGGTCGCGACGCGCACCCGCTGATGTCGCTCGACTTCGTGATCGACCGGTTGGACGCGCTGCCGGCGACGCGGGCGTTGGCGGAAGGGTTGCCCGCGTCCGGTACCCATTTGGGCATCTCCGGCCTCCCCGGCTCGAGTCCCGCCGTGCTGGTGGCCGCGCTCGCGCGGCGACTCGCGCAGCGCGTGTTTGTCGTGATCACACCCACGCCGACCGATGCGGAGCGGTGGCTTGCGGACCTGCGGACGCTGTCGGGGTCCGCGGTGGTGCTGTACCCGCAGCGTGAGGCGCTGGGCGCCGAAGAACCGCACTTCGAGATCGCCGGCGAGCGCGTGGAGACGCTGGAACTGCTGTTGTCGGGGCAGGTTCGGGTGCTGGTCACGACCGCGCGCGCCGCCGCCGAGCGCACGGGGGTGCCTGGGACGCTGCGAGAAATGCGATTGGTGTTGGAAAAGGGAGTAGGGGCGCGGCATGCTGCGCCCCGACAATTCGCCACGGTCATCCAGCGACTCGAGGCGATGGGCTACGCCCGCGTCGCGACCGTCACCGAAGTGGCGCAGTTCAGCGTACGGGGCGGGATCCTCGACGTGTATGGGTTTGGGATGGCGGCACCGGCGCGGCTCGAGTGGTGGGGAGACGAGATCGAGTCGCTGCGCACGTTCGATCTCGACTCGCAGCGTTCCGGCGAAGCGATCGAGCGGGTGACGGTCCTGCCGGTGAAGACTGAGGGAGGGCAGGCAGGCGACGTAGGGGCGCAGCATGCGGCGCTCCTACCACGTCAGTCGCTCCCGGATCTGCTCCCCAGCGACGCGCTGATCGTATTGGAGCAAGAGTCGGCGCTGGGACAGGAAGTGGAGCGCGCCTGGAGCGAGGCGGCCCACCATCTCGA
>WNEL01000826.1_pt1 | contig 13271 bp, 8 predicted proteins | sample 5399991 | NCBI WGS metagenome assembly WNEL01 (sample SAMN13153325, study PRJNA577476) | soil metagenome | isolation source: 20 cm grassland meadow soil pre-rain plot 2 | place: USA:California | collected 2015-09-08
GTGTATGGCGTTACTGTTGCGTGGAATATGCTGACTGGTAGAATCCAGGGTTTCCGCCAGATCCAGCCCTGCCAGAACGCGCGTAGATTAGCCCTGTAGCTGTTCCTGCTCCAACGGATTTTTCTTCTGACGAAGTTGCTGAACCCGCCAGAGTAGACAGTTTGCGCCCGAGCCGTGCTCTGATAGACCGTCTTGTAGCCACGCACCAACATTAGATGGGTGAGCCTCACATCATCCCCTCCGACACAGGTCTTACCAAGAAATGTTTCGCCGGTGAGCTCGTCAAGGACGGGGAGTAAGAGTGATCGTCTGTAGGCTACCGTCCTGCCGGAGAGACAGTTCACAACCCCGTCAACTGACATTCCCGGAATGAAGTCAATGTATCTTATGTCGAGAAGCCAGTTCTCGATCCTCCATATCATCGACTCGTTCCGGCTCTCCACGTTCTGCCGCGCAGAGACGCCTGCAATCTCCGGGTCGACGAAAGGCTTCAGAATCTCCTCGAGTAGGTTCCGAGCCCAGGAAGTGTCGCTGTCGGAGAGAATGACTATCTCTCCAGTAGCCTCCCTTATTCCGCGAGCCAGGGCGGGTCTCTTTCCCGGGTCCCTCGTCACTATCAGCTTGATGTTCGGAAAACTTGTTCCAGGGAATCTCTTCTGAATATTCTCGATGTTTAGAGTGTCCTTGTAGTCTACGACGAGGATCACTTCACCCACCTTGTTCTCGAGGTATGACTCGATGGCTTGAAGGAGAACCTCGGGGTCCTCCATATAGACCGGGACAACGACGGATGTCGTGGCAGTGAATGCTCCTTGGAAGGGCTTGTAGGTCGTTCCATAGAACCTGCGGACAGCCCAGAGGCTCCAAGTCATCGACCCAATAATCCCGAGTGGTATGAACGGAAGAATCTCAGCCATTGACTATGAGCTCTGGGGCCTCTAGCTCCTTTTGGACCATAATCTGGTTGACTTTCCTGACAGCAGACAGTAGAGGAACGTCCATTCCTCGGCTGAGCATGAATGAAATGAACGCTTCGAGATCTTTGGGAAGACACATGCCACCGAATGGGCTACCTCCCGAGAGGCCCCACTCTTTCAGATCATCGCGTAGCCCAAGAGCGAGGAGGGGCATAGCCCGGCTTACTGTTTCTGGCTCTGCGCCCAATACCTTGCATGCATCATGAATTTCGTTAAAGAAGCTAATCTTGGTCGCGTTGAATAGGTTGGCAGTGTACTTGATCATCTCGGAGGTCTCAAGACTGCATCGGATGATGGGGGACTTGAGCGAGGAGTAGACAGACTCCAACATCGTCCCAGCCTTCACGTCTGTCTCTCCAATCACGATAGCTCTAGGCTCTAGGAAATCGTCTAGAGCAAATTTTTCTCTCAAGAACTCGGGGTTGTGACAGACTCCCAGCACATCGGAGTCTGATGGCAGTTCAGCAGACTCTTTGATACGTGGAATCACGAGGCCTCTGGTAGTACCTGGGGGAACAGTGCTCCTAACGACGGCGAGATGGTAGGACTTTCTGCCGCGAAGGGCGCGTCCAACCTCGGCACATATCAAGAGAAGCGGACGGAGGTCAACGGTGCCTTTCACGGTTGGGGTTGGCGCACATATCATTGAAACCTCACTCTGCTTCACGGCGTCTCTGACGCTGGAAGCAATTTCATGCCCCTCGTGTGCGAGCTGCGCCAGTTTCATGGTGTCAATGTCGTAGAAGACAACGTCGTTTCCCTTCTTCTCCAATCCCACGCCTGTGGCCTTTCCGACAATGCCCGCGGCTATGATAGCGATGCGCAATCTAAGCTATTCCTCACATGCCACGGATTACTTCGTCTGCCCATGGACAGATTGTCGGAGCATCCGAGGCCGCCATAAGAACCGTTGTTAGAGGCATCGCCCCGGCCATAAAAACTCATAGATAATAACATGACTCTCACATCGGAATATCTTAGAAGACTCCGGCAGGAGACAGATATCGACCTCGATAATTGTATTCATCTCCTCATCTTCGTCCTTCTACGGCCAGCGATGAGACTCGCTAGGAAGGTGGTGAACATGAAGAGGAGGAGAAGCATCAGGATCATGCTAACTACTGAGATCAAGAACAGCGAGATAAGGCGGAGGGGAAGGACGAGGACGTTTCCGATTCCAACAAGCTGCTGTAATAGTCGCCCTGTTTGAGTTCCTTGTAGGAACGAGTTGATGTACTGCCTCATGAGAGGGTTGCTCACGTATTCGGAGTATAACCATCCGGCAAGAATGATGATGACAAACAGCTCCAATAGGATTGCAGTGGTCTTGAAAGATGGTCTCATGTGGAGAAACCCCGCTCTCGAGGTTTGGAGATCCTCTCGTCAGCTTCTATTTCTGTGTGGATAGCCATCTGGGCTTTCTTCCCCCGGCTCCTCTTCGAGCTGAAGAGCTCTGACCTCGTCTCGAAGCCCTGACCTTCCTTGCGGCTTCGAAGCCTAAGGATGCGATCACGAGGATCAAGATACCGAGGATGCCCATTGAGGTGGGGTCGAGCTTGATAAATTGCAGTGCGGATGCTGGCTGAGAGGCTGAAGAGCCTAGATTGATGTCAATGTTTACCGGACCATGGACTATGAATGTGAAGTAGACAAGGTAGCTTCTTCCGGTCAGGTCCATCGTAGTCTCGACTCCGGCTCGGGGCAGCTGACCCTTGTCTACTATGATCTGTAAATTATCAATACTTGGGAGCGACGTTAGAGGGATCGTAAGGTTCGCGTAGCCAGTGATTCCGTGCGGGCCTTCCGCGGTGAAATGAATCGTGTTTGCTCCAGATTTGATGTTGGAGATCGTCACGTTGGTTATGATGTAGCAGAGGTCCCTTCTTCCGCACTCGATCTGGATCGGGCGGACCACTAGCACTGTGAAAATCGTCGCGTGGGTTAGTGAACCATTGGTCGCCGTAATAGTGACGTTGAAGTCACCGGCAGGCGTGTCGGAGGCGGCTGAGACGGTTAATGGAAAGGAGGTGTTCATGTAATCTGGGCCTGCGGTAACCGTCAGTGTCTTGGGAACTGGCCCCAGGGTGGGTCCTGAAGGCGACAGAGTTGCCGAGAGGCTGACTGTATCTGCGAAACCGTGTAGGCTTGAGAGAGTGACGATCGATGTTCCCGAGAATCCTGGCTGGATCGCTAATAGGCTTGGCCTGCTACGCAGGCTGAAGTCGGGGAGTCTTGTCGCATTCCAGAGGTTGGTCTCACTGATTCTAAAGTGAGCCGATGCTGTACGTGAGTATCCTTGTAAGATGGCCGCGCTCTGGTAGGAGTATTCTAGCAAGATCCCGGTGGCCTGGTCGTATATCGCAACACTACTGGACGAGCCTGTCAGATAGTCTGAAAGTGTTGACGTGAGGTTCAGTATGTTGACCCGTCGATGCACTCCTAGGTAGACCCTGTTCAGAGTTTGATTGATCGTTGGAGCTGCGGGAGAATATGCCGGGTCAAAGATTGGGTCTCCGGCTCTGAGGTTAGCGGCTAGGGTGCATGAGAGAGGGCAGACGCTGGTTAGATTACCGTTCCCCGTCTGCAAGTTGCCTGAGATCTCATAGTTCTTGGAGCCGGTCGCATTGGAGAATACTATGGTTGATTCGAGGCTAACGTTGTTGCCGGATGCGCTTAGGATTTTGTTGGTCTGCCAGTAAGTATCTTGGTAGGACGCGAGGCTGTTCTGGTCGCCAGGAATGTTGGACACCCAGGAGGCTGAGAAGTCTCCGTACTTGGCCCAGTCGCCACTCTCTACACCTGGGATAAAGCCCTGCCAGAGGTTCGTTGAGACGATCCGAGCGCTGATAGACTCTAGAGTCGAGTAAGTGTACCCATTGCTGACATATGTCGAATTAGTGTCTGTCCGCGTTGCCAACAAGAATCCTGTTGCTCTGTCCCAGAACCTTACCGTTCTAACCCATCCGGTATATGGTGGCTGGAGCGTCTGGGTCATGTTCAACACACTGACCTCCCGTAATGTCCCCAGATAGCTTAACAATCGTGTATAATTGATTGACATCCCTTGCCAGTTGGGGATACTATTTCCTCTGCGCAGTCCAGCTTCGATGACGAAGGGTCCAGGGGATGCTGGAGGCGGTGAGCCCGTGGATAGGTTGGTTGTGTTAGTTATGATGGACTGTGTTCCATTCTTGAAGTTCGAAACGATTTCTAGAGTGACGCTCGTCCCTGTAACATTCTGAATGTTAGCCTGTATCGAATCTACCCCTGTCAGAGTCGATCCTGCAAGTCCGGGGGTTGTATCGTTTGATTCGTAATCGACTGAGATATCACCTAAGCGTACGAACTCGCCGGGATTAACTCCGACGATCCTGTAGGAAATCAGCTCGCGGGAGTCGATGATCCCCCCCGTACTGTCGAGTGATACAGCCTTTACAGATGTCTCTGCCTCAAGGCTGAACCATGAATATTCGTCGGGCACGATGCCGCTCTGATTGTACTCAGCAACCAGAAACGTATCGAAGGTTCCAGCGTGCACGGTCACCGAGGTCTCGTTTATCACTTTTCTAAGCAAGGAAACAGGCTTAGAGAAATTCATGTTAGCGGCTGAGGTCCGGCCGGAGACCGTGCCGTTCCACCACCATGATTGCCCCGTCTGTAGGGGAAACGCGAAGAGCTGACGAGGAGGATTGTAGGTCGTATTCGTAATGACATTGAAACCATCACAACCTACACAGTACTCTCTTACAAGAGACCAGTTTCCAGGAACGATCCATCTAGTATCATTGAATCCAATGTTAACTTCGTTGTCTACAATGCAATGAGTGTTACCGCAACGCACTGTTCTACGAATGCTTTCATTGCTGCTTCCTTCAATTGTTAGATTGTAGTGCCAGATATCGCCTTGCCTGAGGACAGGCGCCGGCGTTGCCAACGGGACATTCGCATGCGGAAACGCTTTGACAGGCATGCCTCCTGTATAGGAGTAGGGCAGAAACAGGAGGAGGATCGAGATGGCAACAAGTCTCTTGAAACTCGGTTTGAATGGTCCACACTCGTTCGGACTCATGGGCACCTTCTCTCCTGTTGTCGCTCCGGATCTCGAACCTTAAGGGCCAAAACCAAACAACCATTTCGAAACTGAGACGTACATCACTCATTTCGGCAGGATTTATCGTTGTCGAACACAACAGCCAATACATAGGATAGTGCGAGATATCAAAATTAATCCGCGGAATTCTCTGCCGACGAGTCCCCATATTGTTAGATGAGCCTTTCTTAAGAATAGATTCTTCCGGCATCGTGGACGACCGGAAGGGAGGGTTGGCCGAGAGACTTAACGGCGGTGATATTGATTTGCCCAAACCCTTTCTTGCAACGTTCTGTACTCTTGGTTACGCGTCTTTGTTCTGGTCTTGGTTCGCTTGACGCGAAGACTCGGTGTTGTTCGGTTCGTCTGATTTAACCCCTGTAGCTCAGTTGCAAGTCGACGATTCTCGGCATGATATCTTGATAGGAATATACCGACACTTAGAAACCCACCAGCGATCAGTCCAACTGTTAATAGGGATAGCATGGAGATCAGACGCGACGTGGTGCAGAGGATGCATATTCCTCCACTGGGCTGCTTACTTGGGGGTTCTGTAGGAGGTGGGGGTTGAATCGTTGACGCGGGGTTGATGCTGACGGTTTTTGATGAGATAGTCGTATCGCCTAGGTGGTCCGTGGTGGTCAGAACGACGGTGTAGTTGCTCGCTTTCGTGTACATATGATCTATACTCGTTCCAGTAGCTGTGCTGGCGTCTCCAAGGTCCCAACCGAAAGTATAGGGTCCTGTTCCTCCTGTTGCTGCCGCTGCGAATGTGACCGTTGTGTCTACAGTCGTCTGGGTGGGCTTATAGTTGAAATCGGTGGTCAAGGGTTGTATCTGTGAGCCAATAACTGTCACGGTCTGAGATGTTGAGTATGACTGCCCGCTATTGTCAGTGACTGTCAACTGAATTGTGTACGTGCCAGAGTAAGCGTAAAGATGACTTGTATACGCGCCGCTGGAGGTTGCCCCATCTCCTAAATCCCATTGATAATTGTATGGGAATGTTCCTCCGGTTACGCTTGCGGTGAAGGTGACTGTTGTGGCTGTTGTGACAGAACGGGGTTGGTAATCGAAACCGACCGAGAGTTGGGATACTGGGAGGGGATTTGACACTGTGATTAGCTGTGAACCGCTCGCTGTCTGACTGTTAGAATCTGTCACTGCAACCGTGACGTCGAAGATGCCCGATGAGCTGTAGGTGTGGCTGGGGGTAGCTCCAACATCTGTTGAGCCGTCACCGAAGGACCAAGTAAACGTGTACGGTGACGCGCCGCTGGCGGTGCCTGTGAACGTCACCGACTGGCCAGTCTGCGGGGATGACGGAGTGTACGTGAAGCTGGCGGTCAGAGTAGAACTCGGGTTTGTTACGGAGATGGTCTGCTGAGATGTGGCAGTCTGTTGGGGAGAACCAGCGTCTTTGATGGTGAGTACGACATTGAATGAACCAGCCAATGAATATGTGTGCGTTACTGAGGAGCCTGTTCCGGTTGACCCGTCGCCGAAGTTCCAAGAGTAAGCGTAAGGAGGGGACCCGCCAATGGTCGAAGCTGAGAAAGAAATCGACTGGCCTGTCTGTCCAGAAGGTGGCTGCGCAGTGAACGATGTTGAAAACAGCTGTGAAGTACTAATCGTAAGCTGGTAGTAGAGCTGGATCTGAACATTGTCGAGACGCAATCCCCAGAGGTTACTGTCTATGGGGAAATTGTTGGATGGATCGTAGGCTTCAAAAGCGAGCACGCTGTCAGTATAGAGCCGCCATCTTTCTGGGCCAAGTTTGACGACTGTGAAGTTGTGCCAATTCCCATCCATTATGTTGGTGTTAGAGGAGATCTCTGCTGGTGTTCCATCTGGTTGGGAAATGGTCGAGTAGCCAACCCCGGCGCAGGCTATCAGGTCGGAGTGGTTGACGTCTAAGCTTGTTATGGTGGGGTTCACTTGGACCTTCGCCCCAACCACCGTTGTTCCCGCTGGTTTAGTGCTGTCCGTTCTCCAGAAGAGAAAGTAGAGATTGCACGCGTTGTGCATGTTTACCCAGAAAACGACGCCTTGCCGTGTGACACCGTCCGAGTCAGGCAGAACCGTCGGTGAACTGCCGAGGATCTTGAAGTAGTAACTGGCTGATACAACTCCTGGGACAGGAGATGTCATCGCTGCTCTTACCCGATCAACGTTAGTGTAAATCGAGCTGTCAGCGAGCCCGCTGATGCTGCCCGATATGACCGAAAAATTGTTCGCAGGCACAGTGAGGGTTTTGGCTGTCATTGGGGTTGATTGAATGTTGGCGAAACTGGCCATAGAAAGATTGGAAGTTCCCATAAGAAGCTGATAGGTCAGGGGACTAGTGAGGAGTATTACCATAAAGAGAAGGAGAAGTCTTAGCTTGACAATTGAAGCCTGATCGAATAATCTCAACTCTGGACCAGCTCCAATGAGGCGGAGACTCGAAGAATCGTTTTCTCATCGTTGAGGAACCATGGGTGAGAATAGGGTTTCTTTTCGAAGGTACATCCATGCATGATTGGTTCCATTATCTGTTTCCTCTCTGTTTCTTGTCGCGGTCAATTCCCCGCGGAAGCGAGGGATTCTTCGAGCTCGGGAATGAAGAACTACTCTATTGCTGAGCGAGTTCCCCGACGTTATCAGATAATTGGCTCAGAAGCGAATAGGCAGCATCTAACTTGGCCTCGGTTCCTCCCGTTCATGTGCTTAGTATTGCGTGGAGAGTTCACATGTCGAGCGGACGCTCTGAGAGCAGACGCTGTAAGTGCTGTGGAGAGGTCTATGGTCTTATCTGTTGCCATGGTCCCGTTCCGTCGTGCCTAGTTGTACTCGCTGATTTTTCTCTGAAAGTATGCCTTCTGGAGTAGAGCTGAGTTCTCAATCCAGCCGCGTTTTGGTATCTCGAAGATCGTGCTGGCATAATTCATCGCGCCGTCCATGGAGTCGAATTGTTCGAATCTTGTCTTGAAGAGTGCGCGGAGGCTCTCTCTGACGTTCCAGACGCCAACTGGCATTATGTAGCCCGGATGAATCTCTCTCAGCATTATTGCTCCGGCTTGTCTTCCTATCCCGTCGAGATATTCAGAAACCGCTAGTCTAGCTGAGTAGTAGCAGCCGCCTGGCTTTGCGTAGGTCTTTCTGTCGCGAAATCCTTCTGAGTCTCCTAACATGACTGGTCGATGTCCGTCTGGGGAGACATAATTGCTATTCTCGACATCCGTGGCCATGTTTACGTCTGGGAAGCTGGTTGCGAGCAGGTCTGGTTCGAACCAGGCCTCGATCCATTCGAACCTCCAGCTCTCTGGAGTTAGAATGCCAACGTAGGTGTTGTCAAGGTAGGTGTACTTGTAGACTCGGTACTCGTCGATGAGTGGATGCTCTCTGACTCGCGCCATTAGTCTGAGGCTGAGATTGCTGTCAACTGCGGTTATACTCCATCGTGTCGGGACAAGTTTCCGTCTCTTGTTATCGCCGAACATGCCTAGGCTGAAGGCTCTCTGAATCCGCGTTACTAGGACACCGTTCCGGTAGAGTTGCAGAACCGCGTCGTCTGCGACCAGATCGCCATCATAGAATGCTTTTTCGATTCTATCATCAACCGAGGAATTGCCCGCTTGAAAAGAATCCAGAGGTGCTATGGGGCCAAAGGGTTGAGAGTCTTCGCGCAGATCTAAGATCTTTCGAGGCGGTCGAGTAAGAACTAGTTCAGTGTCGACTGGCTTTGTCATCATTGCAACCTCTTGCAGCGTCTCGATCAATCTGCCTCCCTTGTGAGCGTCAAAGACGTTGGCTTTGCTGTAGCCTCGGAGCAGGCTGTACCGGAAGTCTACAATCTCGTCGAATCCCTTGCCCATCCACCATTCTGGAGTATCCAGTATCTCAGTGTCCCCTGAAACTGGTGGGACCATCGGTCCAACGAAGACCTTAGGGTAGCCGAATCTACCTACGAAGACTCCTGGCGGACTGGACCCGGAGATCTGTTTAGTGTCGAACTCTTTGTGATGGGCCGCCAACGTTGCAGTCTTGACGTGTATTGCGCACCTCTCTTCACCAGAGAGCCGTTGCACTCTCTTACACATCGGGCAGAGCCTCTCTGGAGTCGAGACGATACGATCATGTCGTACCCCTGGCGTGCCCAAGGGGCCGAGCATGCCAGTCATCGTGCTAACCATCTACATCGGGGTCCTAGCTGGCTAAAGCTTATTCTTGAGCATATGTATCTGAGTTCGCTCTTAATGTTGACATGGGTCTGAGCAGACCCAGGGTACATTGCTCGATTCTTAAAGTCCGGCTAGCTCCGAAAATCGTCTCGCATGGAGGTGTCTGAAAGCAACTTCTGTCTACAGCTACATTTTGAATGGTACACGTCCGGTCCCTTAGTTCAGAATAATTCTCCGGCAAAACCAGTTCTTGAGATCGACATTCGTTAAATGTTGTTAGCTCGGACATGTCAAGTGACCGGACAGATTTTTGTACTCGACTCTAGTTGTGCATAATGGTTAAGTGTATGTATACACATGCATAGGTGCATGGGTACCAAGACCATCTCGTTGGAGGATTCCGCATATTCAAGGTTGAAGGCGGTTAAGAGGCCGGGGGAGAGCTTTTCGGACGTTGTAAACAGAGTGCTGGGATCGAGCGAGCCTTCGTTCTTGGATTTTAGAGGTCTGCTCCATGGTGGTTCTGGCGACCGGCTCGCTGAGACGGTTGCACGTATGAAGCTGGAGGATATACGGGCTCAAAGAGCGCGTATTGTCCAGAAGCGGTGACGGCTTGGGCATCACGGTTGACTCCAATTTCATAATTCATGTTCTGCGGTCGGATCCCGCTGCACTGGCAAAAGCGAAACAGATTGACGATGGCGGCCAGGCAAAATTTCTGAGCACTCCCGTGCTATACGAGATTTCTGCAGGTCTGCTTTTCACCGGGTCTAGGACTCAGGCTACTGCTTTTCGTGCACTGGCATCGCGGTTCGCCAGTCTACCTTTTGACGAAGCCGCGGCTCTCAAGGCGGCTGAGATTCGAGCCGAACTGTTGCGTCTAGGCAGGGCGAAGAGCCACGTGGACATAATGATCGCGGGCGTCGCACTCGAGGGTTCTCACGTACTAGTCACTAGAGACCGGGATTTCAAGGGTATCGCGGAGACCGTGGGCCTCAATGTGGAAGCTTATTGAAAGCCCAAGTATCCTTCCGTTCGGTTCAAGCCAAACCCATACCAGAATAGACTGAAACCTACAGGTTTACGGGCAAGCCTGTTAGCGAAACGACAGGTTTGCTCTATGTCAAGAGGGGGATCGAGGCAGCGGGCTTCCATTGGACCGGGGGGTCTAGCAGGGAAGCACTTTTCCGTCATAGGAGCTTTGTGAGTGTGAAGGCGAGGAGGAAGCCTGCTATTGGAGAGATTATCCAGCTGGATATGATGAGGAAGACGTTTCTAGCATTCATCATTCTCATCCGTCGAGCCAGCCCCGATCCGATGATTCCAGAGGAAACAGTCTCGGTGATCGATAGGGGCACTCCAAGCTGGTTCGCCAACTCAACCGTCGCGGATCCTATTAGCTGAGAAAAGAACGCGTTCGGATAGCGGAGGCTGAAGATGCCCTCCGTCAGTCTCCGTAGTGCACCTCGTCCGAGGACGAATGTGCCTAGGGCAGCACCCAGCCCTACTGCGACTGTTGCGTAGAGTGTCTGGTCATAGATGACTCCTGCGATGAGTCCGAGTGTATTGCTGCCTAGGACGTAGGCTGAGAGGAAAGAGACGAGTAGCAAGCCCGTCTTGAGTAGTGATAGTTTCAGCCAGAGGTTTCTGGGGCTAAGCCGATCGTCCAGTCCTATCAGAAGTATCCCTAGCGCGGTTGCGATGAGTGGGACGAGAAACCAGAAGGCTAGGATAAGGATGAGATATCCCGAGCTATTGAAGGTGCCGAGGGCTATGCCTACTCCGAGGATAGCTCCTGTGAGCGCTTTAGAGAGAGACAGTGGGATCTGGGAGAGTTCGCCTCCTAGGAAGACTATGAGTGAAGCTAGTAGGATCGAGAATGTTCCGGTCGCAGTGTCGATTGGCAAGAATATTTCTCTGACCCGGAAGAGTTTCGGCCCCTCCAACGCGAGACCGAGGATATAGCCTGCGATAGCAATCAGGATGCCTGTACGTCTGCTGACCATTCCGCTCCCGATGAGCGGTCCACAACAGGCGGAGAGATTGTTCCCTCCCACCGCCATGCCGAGGAGCCCCGCCAGTACTAGTGAGACTATGTCTAGTGTGAGGATCATTGCGTGGTTAGGCGCCTAGGGCTTTCATAACCGTGATAACTAGGTCCGATGCGTCTTCGCAGAGGTCTAGAATGTCGTCCGCTTCGATCGTCGTTTCTAGATAGTTGTGGAAGGAGGCGTAGTCCAGCTTCTCCCAGGACCCGTAGAGTTCGTCGAGCATCGCATCTTTCACATCATCTCCCTGCTCCTCTAGTCGTTCGATCTCTCGTGCAAGATCGATCGCCTGGTTGCGGTTTGTCCCAGCGATCGTCAGTAGCTTCCTGAAGGCTCTAAGCTGAGTTAGACCAATCTGGACCAAGTGGATCATTTCCTTACGATTCGCCGTGTCGAACTCTTTCGCCTCACGCAACGGTCGCCGTGTAACTCGTCGTAATTGTCGGGACAGAGCATGAGCCCGGTCTAGGATGCTGTCTACATTGTCGGCGAGCCGGCCGAAGTCGTACTCGATCGAGGCCGTTATCGACCCGCGTCCCAGCAACTCCTCAAAAGACTGGGTAATCTTGTCCCCCATCTTCTCCAGAATGTTGATCCTCTCGGTACAGATCTCAATATCGTGCAGGCCGTTGTGCGAACTACTGCTCGTGCCATTGCCTGAGCTTGAAAGAATCTTCACTAGAAGTTCGAGTGATTCTTCTCCCAGACCAGCTAGCTCTTGGATCCGGAGAAACGCATCCTTCTCTCCGGGTACGAAGAAGCCCTTGACGCGGCGAAACAGATCGCTCAAACCTTGTCCAGTTCCTGTAGAAGCTGATAGGGAGATCCCAAGTGTTCAGAATCCAATAGAAAAGAGTACTGTGCCTAGGCGAAGCAGCGGGTCGGACGGTCAGCCCGTCAAAGTATATACCTCTCACTCGTCAATCTGAATATGAAGATCGATGGCGCAAGCCCAGGTTGACCTGACCAAAGCTGATCCAGTAGAATTCTCCATGAAAGACGAGCCCTGGGTAAAATACAAGCTCGAAGACGGAACCTCACTCTTCGGCCGACTAATCATCACCAAGATCTTCCGCGGAACCGACTACGACCCGACTGGTCAGCCTGTCTACGCCTGGTCGTCCCAGAACCTCTTCACAACCATCGCTCCAAAGACATTGAGGAGCACGCCGACAAACCCTCCCCCAACAACGCTCGACCCGAGCAGCGTCAACACTACACACGTCGACTTTGAACGGGTCGGAGTCGAGAAATGGAACGTATACGAACTCTCCGACGGCAGCGTGCTCCGAGCGAAACTAGAGATAACGGGAATTCTAAGAACAGACAAGTACGGTCCTGACGGCGAACCGCTCTATGTCGTCAATGCGCAGATGATTCCGCGAATAAAGGTCCCGCAGACCCTAATCAAGCGACAAACGCAAGCCCCGAGACAGGATCGAGAACCCAAGGGACTATACGGCTAGTTTGAACGAATCGGATCCTCTACGACCCATTCTTTCTCGGGCTAGGAAGAATACTGAGACCACGATCAGAATGATGCCGAAGAATAACTGTCCGATGTCTTGAGGAGAGGGCCAGGAAGCGAAGAAGGATTGAGGGCAGCAAATAGTGATCTGAACTAGTTGAGAGAGTGCTCCTGAAGCAATCAGAGTTCCAATCACAGCTCCAAGGAGGCTTACTATCTCAACTATCCTGGACATGTCAACCAGCAAGCTGAGCATAGACCTCACCATTCTGTTAAGCGTTGCTCACGGCGATCCATCGACTAAGCTACGGGTCTTGACGGATCGTTAGATCAGAGTCTTAGGAGAAGAATTGCGTTTGCGATCAGCAGATCTACTATTGTCAGCGGGACAGACCTCTTCGCGAATCTGCTGAAGCTGAGCCTCTTCTTCTCCTTATTGAGAATGTTCAGTGCAACCAAGTTCGACGCCGTCCCAATAGGCGTAGCCATTCCGCCTATCCCGGTCCCGACAGCCAATGCCCAGGC
>WNEL01000827.1_pt1 | contig 13259 bp, 9 predicted proteins | sample 5399991 | NCBI WGS metagenome assembly WNEL01 (sample SAMN13153325, study PRJNA577476) | soil metagenome | isolation source: 20 cm grassland meadow soil pre-rain plot 2 | place: USA:California | collected 2015-09-08
GATTTGTTTTTCGAAAACGCAGAAGCGGAATTGCGGCGCATTGCACATTTCACTGGTTTGCCCGATTCCGAAGTGCAAAAAGCCGCTGCGCTCGTAACAAAGCGAAGGCGGCATACTCATTTCACGATTGAGCACCTGATCGATGCTCGTGTCGCTCCTGAAGTAATTGAACTTTATCGCGCGTTGGTTGCCGAGTCGTCAGCCGAAAGACAAGACAACCGGACCGCAGTAACGGCCCACCAGGCAGCAAAATCGCGTGAGTCCGAATTACTTCCCGGAGCAGTCACGCGCCTAAATGCCTTCGTTCCAGAACGGATTGCGCAGATCGAGCAGCTTTACCAGGAGTTCTTGGCGCAAGCCGAAGCGCGTCACAAGGCGCAGGTAGAAGAACTCAGCGAGCACTTGGCTCGCCAAAATACCTCTATTACCGAAACAAATCAGCTGCTTCGTGACAAAAGCATCAGCCTGGCGGAAAGCGAAGCACGGGCGGAAGAGCTGCGAAAACATCTGCGGCTGCAACTGAAGGCTGCTGAAAAGCTTTGCCGGTTTTTGGACGAGGCCGATGAAGCAGCAGCCCGGCTTCGCTCTTCGGCACGCTGGCAAATTGCAAATCCAATTGCCGCATTAAAGGCAAAATTTTCTCCGCGGCGGGCACGGGCCTTGCTGGGCTACGGCCATTTGGAAAGAATCCTCTCCGTTTATCGGACGTGGCGAAGCACGCATCCGGAGGTGGCTGGTATTGATGAGCAAATTCAGGCCCTGATTTCGGGCGCAGTTTCAGCAGCTTCGCAGAGAGCAGCACCTGTTGAACCTCCCGTGCCAACGCGGCCGATTGAGTTTCCGGTTCACGAGCAGGTGGAAATTTCAATCATTATTCCGGTGTTCAATCAGTTTCGCTTTACCCAAGCTTGTCTGGCTTCGCTTCAGGAACATCAGGGGGCGGAACGCTTCGAGGTCATCGTGGTCGACGATTGCTCCACCGATGCCACTGCGGAGGCTGTCCCGCGGATGCCAGGAGTTGTGTATTTGCGTAACGAAACGAATTCCGGTTTCATCACCTCCTGCAATCGGGGTGCAGAAGCCGCTCGCGGCAAATACCTCGTTTTCTTGAATAACGATGCACTTGTAAGGCCAGGCTGGCTAACTGCTTTGCTCGATACTTTCGCAGAGGAGCCGCGGGCAGGCATTGTCGGCTCAAAGCTGCTTTACCCAGACGGCCGTTTGCAAGAGGCGGGCGGCATTATCTGGCGAGATGCTACCGGATGGAATTACGGCAAGTTCGACGATCCTGAAAAACCCGAATACAATTATCTTCGCGAGGTAGATTATTGCTCAGCGGCGGCGCTGATGATTTCCAAATCGCTATTTGCTAGCGTGGGGTGCTTCGATTCGCGTTACGCGCCCGCCTACTATGAGGATACAGATCTGGCGTTCAAAGTCCGAGGGGCCGGGTATAAGGTTTTGTATCAACCGCTGAGTGAGGTGATTCACTACGAAGGAGCAACGGGTGGAACCGATCTCTCAACCGGCGCGAAAAAACATCAGGAGATTAACCGCTCGACATTTGCGGAAAAATGGGCCGCCGAGCTAATGACAAGACCACCACACGGCGATTTGGCGCCTGTGCAGCTGGCACCGCGGGACCGGAAGAACATTCTCGTGATCGACCATCACGTTCCCATGCCGGATAAGGACTCGGGATCGCTCCGAATGTTTCAAATTCTCAAGATTCTCCGTCAACTTGGTCATCGCATCACTTTTGTCCCAGACAATCTCGCATACGAGCCTCCTTACACATGCGAGCTGCAGAAACGAGGTATCGAAGTGGTTTATCATCCTTATGTCAAAAAAGTGCGCGACTACCTTCTAGCACACGGCGCTGGCTTCGATGTGGTTGTGCTTAGCCGATGCGATTTTGCGCGCAAACATATTGCAGACGTTCGACTGCACGCACCACAGAGCCGCATCATTTTTGACACTGTCGATCTTCACTACGCCAGGGAGGATAGCGAAGCGCGACTAACTCGGGACCCCGAGATGCGCCGCAAGGCACAGGAGAAACAAAGGTTGGAGCATGAATTGATTGATCAGGCTGACGAAACCTGGGTTGTAAGCCCCGTCGAGCAACAACTGCTGCAAGAGAAGTGGCCTGATAAATCGATTCAACTGCTTTCAAACATCGTCGATATCTCCGACTCAAAGACACCGTTTGCTATCCGGCGAGACTTCCTCTTCATAGGTGGATTCGAGCACCGACCAAATATTGATGCGGTCTTGTTTTTTGTGCAGAAAATTTACCCGCTCGTAATCGAGCGTCTGTGCGAAGCCAAATTTTACATCATCGGCGACAAGGCACCGCCCGAAATCGTTGCCTTAGCAACTGACAAGGTTGTTGTCGCGGGATTACAAACAGATGTCCGTCCATTTTTTGACAGCATAAGATTATCCGTTGCGCCATTGCGGTTTGGGGCCGGAGTGAAGGGCAAAATCAATCAAAGCATGGCCTTCGGCGTGCCCGTAGTCGCAACGTCTCTCGCTGTTGAAGGCATGGGACTCACCGATCGCGAGGATATTCTCGTCGCCGATGAGCCGAAAGAGTTTGGCCGGGCACTCATTGAGCTCTACGAATCGGAGGAACTTTGGACGCGGCTTTCTGAAAATGGTATCAGGAAAACACGCGCTTTGTATTCGCCCGACGCTGCGCGCAAAAAGATAGAATTTTTATTTGGCGACGACCATTTTGGGCGTTCGAAGCAATTGGCGACAGCAGAGCCGTCAGACATTGCTACGGCAGCGAGAAGCTGATCCTGGCCTTTCAGTGAGCAAGAAGAAGCGAACCGAAGCGATCACTGGGAAAATCAGCGCGAACCCGAATCCCATTTCTTTTGGGCAGGGCTGTGTTGTGATTTCATGGGAAACGAATGATCCCGGCGGCGCGGAGGTGCGCATTTCAACCTCCCCCGGTGACGAAAAACTGGTCAGCCAGAGCAAGGGACAGTCCGGGCAAACGGAAATCTCCTGGATTGTAGATTCCACCATATATGACTTTCGTCTCTATGCCGCCAGTCGACCGGATACCCCGGTCGATTCGGTGCTGGTCCGGCGCAACCTCGATTCGGCGCCGATGGCTTTGCGCGAACTTGCCGACGAAGTACTCCGCGGAAACATCGATATGGCAGAACTTTCCCGCTTTGTCGCAACGGTAATTCCGGTTTGTTTCCGTAGTGCAAACTTTCGGGCTTTTTTCCCCGTCGTTCTAGGTGAGCTCGCGGTGATGCGGGAGACCATCGACATGGTGGAGCTTTCGAAATTCATCGCAACGGTCATGCCTCTTTGCCTGCACAGCGCAAAATTTCAGGAAATATTTTCTGCCTGGGAACGGCATGGCTTCCATGTGACACCGGTGCACTTCTATCAACCTATTCCTGATACCCAGAGCCTGCCCAAAACGCTGTGGAATCGGCCGAGTGAGTTGGTGGGTATCGATATGAACGGCTCTGTGCAGCTCGATCTGCTGCGAAGGTGCTTTCCAAAATTCCAAAGCGAATATGAGCAATTTCCAACAACGCCAACTGAAGAACAGGGTCACTTTTATCTCAATAACCATCTCTTTGATGGCACAGACGCGTTGGTCGCTTACTGCATGGTCCGCCATTTCCAGCCGCGTTTGATCATCGAAATTGGCAGCGGATTTTCCTCTCTACTTTTGGGCCAGGCGGCCGCGAAAAACAACACCTCAGCTCTCATCTGCATCGAACCCTATCCTCAGGAATTTCTCAAACAGGGCTTTCCCGGGTTGCATCGGCTAATCGAGAAAAAGGTGGAAGACATCGACCTCGAGTTCTTCTCGGAACTCCACGCTGGTGACGTTCTTTTCATCGACAGTTCTCACACGGTGAAAATTGGCGGAGACGTCAATTATCTCTTTCTGGAAGTCCTCCCTCGTCTTGAGCCGGGCGTCATCGTGCACATCCACGATATCTTCTTGCCTTTCGAGTACCGGCGCGATTGGGTCTTAGACGAATTTCGCTTTTGGACTGAGCAATATCTACTGCAAGCTTTCTTGATCTTTAATTCTGAGTTCGAGGTCCTTACGGCTTGCAGCTATTTGGCGCATACATATCTCGAAGACCTCAAAGCTGTCTTTCCGAGTTTGGAAAAAATCAAAGCCGCCGTTCCGAGTCCAGTCAGGTGGGGCGGAGGCAGCTTCTGGATGCGGCGGAAACCTGGCGTTAATTAGCTGAACGAGGCGGCCGAAAGATTCGGACACGTTGAAACCGTCATGAACCGGCACCTCGTAACTCGGGAGAAAACATACGATTTGCCAAGAAGCGCCCGGACAGCTGGGATGGCCGTTTAACGTGTAAACTCACACGCAGGCGGGGCACAAACTGCGTGTGCAAAATCGGGCTGCCCGTTACCGTCCAGAGGCACGATTGCCAGTCCTCGCACCAGAGGGCGTAAGGTTTGTTCTCGATCCTCAACCTCTTGCGGAACGACGACTCCGACAAAGACGAGTGGCCGGTCAGCGAAAGCAGTTGGAATCATTTCTGCGAAGAAGAATTCAAAACGTGAAAGCCTAACTAGCGTACGCGCATACGGCTTGGGCCCAAGCATCCGATATGGCAGAGTCTCGCCGGGCGGAATGTAATAGTCATAGTAAAAGCTTTCGAGCTCGACAAAATAGTCACCAACCTTGGGAGGAACCTTCTCTCCCGGATAGATTGGAAGCTGCCGCTGATCTTCCTGCGGAATACAAGATGGGGAATGCTGCAAGCGTTGTAGGATCGATACTTTGTCTGGAACGGGCAGGCCACGCCGCAACGACCACGCTACTCTTGATTGCATTTTGCGCTTTCCTCTTTGATGGGGCGCAGATAGCGCAATCAGACGCGCACCGCTGACTAAAAAAAATCCCAGTGTTGCAATAACAAGAAGCAGGCAGGACCGCTGCGAAATCAAAGATAGAGCAGTTTGGAACGAACTTGGTTCGTCGTCTTCGGTTCCCGCAGCGCTACCTTGCTGCGGCTCGCCGGCAAGATGGCGCGATAAGCTCTCCGCAGGAAACCAGATCGCAGCAAGAAAGTAGAGCAGAAATAACCAATCAGTCATCAGAATCGCGCGAAACAGAATCGCATTTGCAAAAACCGCACTGCCGAGAGCAGCAGCGACCAAAGTTCCCGCCAGAATCAGGTTTGGCATCCTGCGGCTTGCCATCCAGGCGAAAACAAACCCTGACACAACAGGTACAAATGTCGCCCAAGACGGCAGGATCCGATAGAGGATAACGAGCCCGATTGAAATCAAGAGAAAGAGTAAATTGGATGGCGCGAAGGGGCTGTCTCTTCGCAGCAGCCACATGAGCAACGTGAGGGCCAGTAAATAAAACAGAAGCACTCGCTGCCCCTGAGCGGCGCTGGAAAACCAGTCTTGGTACCAGTTCACGGCCCGGCTTCGAGGGCCGAACGTGTTTGCATATTCCCAAAGCGCCGCCCCAACATTGCGAAGATAGAAACGAGGATTGGTTTTTACATTTTCAACGGCGCGATCAGTAAAATAGCGATAGCGGTCACCGATTGTATTTGGAATGCCGGCTGCATCTGCGTCCTTACGTACGGCTGGAGTCCACCGCTTGTAAACAGGCGATGTAGCTGCGTAGATCGCTTCACCAATGTTATCCGACAAGCTGGCGATGCCGTACAAACGCTCTTGCCGAATGAGCCATGGCAGCATCACCGAAAAGAAACCGAACAGCAGCAGGAACGCGCGTATGCCGGCAGCTTTAGGCGTTCTTTCTCGCCACCCCACCAGCAAAATCAATGCGAGATAAAACGGCAGCGTGAACACCGTAAGAGTACGGGTCAGATTACTTAAGCCGATAAGAAGACCCGATAGGAAGAACATGGCAGCCCGGCGGTCCTTAAAGGCCAGCAGGGCGGCGTAAACCGAGCCAACAAAAAAGAGAAGTCCTAAGGGCTCAGTCCCTGCCTGTGGCGTCTGGATCAATTGCGTGGGATCGATCGCGAAGAACAAGGCTGCGCCAAATGCGCAGAGCCGATTGAAAACCAATGCGCCGCAAAGATAAATCAACGCTGCGGTGGCACCTCCAATTACAATGTTGAGAAGCGATATCGCTCCCAGTGAAAATCCAGTCCATGTATAGAGGCAGGCTAGGACGATCGGATAAAAAGGGCGGATGGCAGGTTGTTGTGTCGGCGGGATTCCGTAACCTTTAGCGACATTTATTGCCTTGAACGTGTAGGAGGCCCCATCTGAGATTGGCGAGCCGTGGTAAATGAAAAAACCGGTGGGGTGAGGATTCCAGAGATGGAATTCCCAGCGTACAGCCATGGCCGTAACAAGGATTGCTACAGCTATGAACCACTCGTTTCGCAGCAGGCGTCTTATCCCATTGCGAATTGAACCGTTCGAATCGGATGCAACCATCAGGTCATGACACTACTGCCTTCTGTTCCAAGCGGGCCAGTTGCTCTGATTGCGCTTTATAGATCTGTTAGCCTCAGGCTTAACCGGCGAGATTTCACAAGGAACGCGGGGTGCACACAATCGTGCCGGATCAAATCAAACTCCACTCTCTGCCGCGGTTCAATATCTGGTCAAAAATGGATCCACCCTCGTCCTTTTGACCTTGATCAGGCGCGGGAATTACGGTCGTCGCTTTGCGAATGAGATAGAGGAATTTCCAAACACGAATTTCAGAGATCAATGAAGTTGAACCCATTAGCATTAGTTGTTCGAACAGAAGGTTGGACAGAGCGTGGCGCTTGGAAAAAGGAGCATCTGGCTCTTGGTAATTGGGCGAATGCGCCCAGCTCCAGTCCTCGATTGCGTAAATGCCACCGGGTTTCAGCAATGGAAAAAGAATCTCAAAAGACGCCTTTGTTTGTTCATAAGTATGGGATGCATCGTCGACGACCAGATCGAGTTCATCGGCAAGTTCATTCCGAACAATATCCTCGAGAATTTTGCGATCGGTCTGGGATGCGGAAAAGTGAACGAACCGGCCTTCCTTATCGGCAATGTACGCCAAAAGCTGCGGCACCGGCTGTGGCCTAATGTCCACAGCGGACATTCGGCGCGGGCTAAACAACTTGTCCAGCAACACGTAGCTTCCTCCTTGGAGAATTCCCAATTCAAGAATGGATCGTGGCGAGAAGACGGATGCGAGCTCCTCGTAAACGCGAAGGTAAGGTTCATTCTTCGCAATGGTAAAGGCATCCGAAGTCGATAGCCGCCGTTCCTTTACCGGAAGTGCTATTACAAAATTTTCGCCCCCAAAGGAGAACTCCTGGCTTGGACCAATTTCGATGCGATTCATGGCTTCGTTTATATTTAATAGCCCAGTTGTTCGGCGACCGAGTGGTGGCGGTCAACATCTCTTAGGATCAAACTTGTAGCCAATTTTCATAAAGAGCACTTCGCGATCGCTATCTTAGGCGGGATCAAAACGGGTGGTGTGCTTAGCGATCCCTTGATGTCGCCGCGGTTCGCCGGCGCGGATACAAAATTCGGGGGTCCAGTGACGATAACACTTGGGCAGCGGCGCATGCTGATTGCGTCGCGTCATCACTCCATAAATCATCGTCGGTTTCAAGTAGCCTAGGTCGATGAGCAGGCTATTCAAATATTCGAGGAAATCTATGAAGCCTGTGTCGCGTGGATTGTCGACGTTCAGATTATGGCCAAAACCCCGGTCGATAAATATGTCCGGCAGGTTTCCAAAACCCAGAAAACCACGGAAGGTAAATTTTTCAACAAGCAACGGCAGAATGTCCTGTGCTCGAATTCCTTCGAATCCCTTCTTGGAGCAATCCCAGTTGTCATACTCCTTCTCCAATCGTTTTAACTGGTGATTCATCTTGTAGTGATCGGGAATGAACTTCCAAATGGCTTGAATAATCTCCAGCGCCTCGGGCCACCGCATATGGCCATTTCGACCGATCATATCAGTAGTCAGAAAAGCACTATTCTGTTCCAAAGATCCATGGATTGCATCAAACAGATGCTCTAACTGCAGCACGTGGTGAAGCGTGTCTTTGGCGATAACGACAGAATATTTTTCAGTGGCCACCCACGTATTAAGGTCTCCTTGGGTAAGCAACAGGTGCTTCCCAACTCCTTCCGCCGACGCAGCCGCACGCGCGCGATCGAATCGCAGGGGGGAGAGCTCAACTGCCTCAAGGACAAAATCTTTCTCTCCCATTTCCAAAAGTTTTTTAATCAGCAAGATCTCGTACTTACAATCGCCGGCCCCCAAACTCACGATCCGCCGGGTGGCGCCCGGCTGACGCAAGGCCTCCGCTGTATACTGTGCGTAGAAAAGGAGCGCGTCGTGAACGCCGAAAACCTCAGCAATGCGTGGCACAATGTGCTTGTTGATCCAATAGTGGTAGATCGGCCCAAGCTGAATCAGGCCGTCTGGATTAGCATATTGCGCAATCTGGGCTCGAATACGGTTTTGGTAATCGCGCTCCTTGGTTTCAGGCATTCTCAAAGAATTCCGCGAACTGGCTGCCCGCGAAATGCGTGCTCAGTTCGTCGAAGTTAGCAATTGCGCCACGGAGACTATTATTTCCGAGTCTCTTTGTGGTAGTGGTGAGTTCCCGCGGCGAAACTTCAAGGAAATTTAATAACGCGGCCATTTTTTCCGGATCCCGCGCAACCATCTCCTCTTACGTAAGCGAAAAACTGCGATGTCGAGCGAATAACTCTCTGAATTCTGCATCTCGCCGCAGCGTTGTTTCAAAGTCTCGCTGGCATTCGAGAGGATCAAGCCTTACAGGAGGCACCTCGGGAATGCATTGGCCTTCAACCGCCAACGTTGTGTGAGTGACACGGTTGACAACATAATGCGAAAGGAACCGCCGAAGCAGGTTCTCGCGGTACAAATGTATGATGCGAAAATCGAGGTCGGCCGCGATTTCATCTCGCAAGGCTTTGTATTCAGGCAAGACTAGTTCGTCGTGTTTAAGTTTAAAGCCGACGGCTTTTTTTCCCTGAAGATCAAGCACGATTTTGTAAAGGAACTTAATGGGATCGCTATCTCTCTCCCGTGACAGCCTCTCGATAAAATCTGCTTGTTCGCGGCTTTTCTTAAGATAGGTGCCCGTGATTCCTGTAATCCTCTTCGGCGAAAAAACTTCACAGTGCGAACAGATTTCCGGATGAGACCGGAGAAGGTGGACGAGCATGGTGCTGCCGGTCCTCGCAGGACAGGTGATCATGTAAATGTTATCGCGATATGATCCCATACGTCTGCAGAGTGATTTTGCTATATTCGCGTATTTCGATTCTGTCGCAATCGCCGGAATAGAGACGCTGAAATCTCATTTTCAAGTCGTTTTCAGATTGATTATTCGTCATGCTGTGAGCGATAGCCGCGGTTCCTTTATCGGGACGGTTACCACAAAATTTTTACCCTCCTAAGGAAAACGCCCCCTGCGCACAAATTGCAATTCGATTCATAAAATCATATCATGTGCAGACGCAAGAAGCTGCACAAGCGTCGCAAAGATTCCGCGTAAGCGAAAAATGCAGAATAAGGTAAACAGGCCAATTTTTGTTGTCGGTTCACCCCGTTCTGGAACGAGCATCCTTACCTGGTGTTTGGGTCAGCATCCAAACATATTCGCTGTGCCAGAGTCGAACTGGATGGGAGACTTCGTCGTCAACACGGCGGTCGTCTACCAAGTCGGAGCCGCGCGGGGCCATCTAAGCATCCTGAGTGCCATGGATATTTCACGCGATGAGCTGCTTGCTAATTTTGGTCGAACTATAGACGACCTAATTCTCTCCCACCGGCTCGATCTGGAAAAAACACGCGCTGCGATCCCCTCGCTTCCCGAGTTCATGAGGCGCTCGCTTCCTGAGGCTAGAACGCGCTGGGTGGACGGCACCCCGGAGTACTCGTTGCATATTTACGCCCTGAAAAAGCTTTTCCCGGAGGCGGTGTTTATCCATGTCCTGCGCGACGTGCGCGACGTGGTCCGTTCAATGCTTAATCTCCATCGGCTTACGGGTGTTCAGTTGGTCGCAAATGAAGAGGAGGCTTATAGCTATTGGTTGCGCACGGTCAAGGCGTGCATACAGGCTGAACGGGCATACGGTTCGAACGCCGTTCGTCGTTTGCCCTATAATGCTTTGATTGATCACCCGGAGTTTGCGATTCGTTCCATGCTGGACTTTGTTGGGGAGCCATTTTGCGCGCGATGCCTTGAGCCCCTCAGCTGTCAAATCAATAGCCCTGACGTACCGCCCGATTTTGTGGCTGAAGTCCCAGCCACGGATCGCCGGATCGTTGAGGAGGCTACGAAACTGTACGTAGAGTTGCGGAACGCCGCCGAGCTGACTGAGTCATCCTCAGCCGCCGCTGATGAAATGGCAGCTGAATTTGAGCGACGAGTGCAACATTTGGCGACCGTCGAAGACCAGCTTCGAAACGCTGTGCGAACCATTCAGACCTTGGAGAAGCAATGCTCTGCGCAGAAGGGAAATATCAGGGATGAGGCTTTGCTTTAAAAAATCGGTGCCGACCATTTTCACTTTTCCGGACGACGCGAACAAAGATAAAATTCGACAGGATGCCAAGTCGCACCGGCTTTGACAAATTATGGGTCGTCTGCGTCGCCTTTCACACTGGATGCTCCACCGCAAGGGAGCCTTAATCGCTGTCTGCCTCCTTCTTGTAGGAGTCGTAGGCTATATAGACTACATTACCGGATACGAGCGGCCGCTCCTTCTTTTTTATCTATTGCCAATTTCTTTGGCCGTATGGTTTGGCAGCTTGCTATTCGGACTGAGTGTTGCAGTGATTGCCATCGTAGCGTGGATGTGGTCGGATCTGGCCGCGGGCATCCCCGCTCTCGGGTTTTGGAACGTGGGAATGGCTTTTGCCTCCTTCGCCCTTTTTGCTGGTATGTTATCAAAGCTACGAATGCTTGTGCGCGAACTGGATAGGCGGGTGTTGGAACGGACGGCAGCCCTGCAGCGCGAGGTCGCTGAACGACAACGACTTGACCAGGAGATTGCGCAAGTGGCGGATCGCGAGCGGCACCGCTTGGGCCAGGAATTACATGATAGCTTAGGTCAGCACCTAACCGGCACCGCGCTGGCCGCTCAAGTGTTGAAGGAAAAGCTCGCGCTGAGATCGGCATCTGAGACCGCAGAGGCAGAAAAGGTCGTTCGTTACGTGGAGCAAGGAATTGACCTTACCCGTAATCTGGCGCGTGGATTCTTCTCGCCGGAACTGGATGCAGATGGCCTGACAGTCGCCCTTCAAGGGCTCGCGGAGAACATAACCGAGCGCTTTGGCATCGACTGTGTCTTCGAAGGAGAAGAGTCCCTACCAATCCGCGACTCCGCCATTGCGACTCAGCTCTATCGAATCGCCCAGGAAGCCGTAGCGAACTCGATCAAGCATGCTGCTGCGCAGCGAATTACCATTCAGCTCGCGATGAACCCCTCCGCACTTTCCCTCGCGATTAGCGATGATGGAATCGGATTTCCCGATAGACTACCGCGCTCTGAAGGACTCGGACTGCAATTGATGCGGCATGGGGCATCCCTCGCAGGTGCGAGCCTCGATGTTCGACGGAATGGTCAAAGGGGTACAATCGTAACGTGTAAATTGAACCTGCAAGACGGAACTGATCGAGTTTAGTAATTTCTCATGGACCCAACTTCCAGAACAGGTGAGCCACGCAAAAGCCGTGTTTTTCTTATCGACGATCATCCGCTAGTTCGTGAAGGATTGGTCAATCTGATTAACAGCCAACGCGACCTAGCCGTCTGCGGCGAAGCAGAGGATTCGGCTGGAGCCATGACGGGCATGGCAAAGACGCGACCCGATGTCGCTCTCGTCGACATTTCACTGAAGAATGAATCTGGCTTGGAATTGGTCAAGAACCTGGAGAGCCAATTCCCGCTTGTCGCCCTGATCGTCCTTTCCATGCATGATGAAGCTCTTTATGCCGAACGCGCCTTGCGCGCTGGAGCACGCGGTTACGTCATGAAGCGAGAGAGCACAAAAAGCGTTTTGGCATCTATTCGCCGAGTGCTGGAGGGCGGCGTTTATATCAGTGAAAGGGTCGTCAATAGTATGGCCCGCCGGTTTAGCTCATCATCAAAAAAAGCGGAGAGTTCCCCCGTCGAGCTTTTGAGTGATCGCGAACTGGAAATTTTCCGGCTCCTTGGACAGGGGCGCACGACCGCGCAAATTGCCGACGATTTGCATTTGAGTTTGAAAACTGTGCAAGCTTATTGCGCACGCGCGAAAGAAAAATTCGGCGTTAGTTCTCTGGGCGAGCTTCTCCGTGCTGCAATTCGCTGGGAGGATGCGACTCATCTAAAATAGAGGATTGCTCTCAAAGCGCGAAATTCGGGCGTAGGATTCAATCCTACAAAAAGACTCGGAAGCATCTGTCTGTAATACTCCACAGCCTTGCACGAGTTTCCAGCTGTGAACCTACTTTCATCTAGCCGGTCTCAGCAGGCCTCGAAAATTCCTGAAGCGCTCGCCAAATTTTTAGTCGAACCGAACTCTTCGCGCCGCGCTGCGGGAAAGCCTAACAAGCCCTGCGTAAGATCAAGCAAGGCCCGGCGGAAAACATCATCACTGCGAGAACTTGCTCTTTCTAGAGAGCAAGAGCTTTGGAAAACAAAGTTGGCACACCGTCCCAAGCGATTTTGGTACCCCTATGCCACGCTCCGAAATCTCCCTGTGTTGGACCGACTCCTCGCCGGAGTCGGACTTGACCTGCTGGAACTCTGCAGAGGCACGTATGGTAGGGTTGCAGACGTCGGCGCAGCCGACGGAGATCTCGCATTCTTCTTGGAAGAACTGGGGTTCTCGGTGGACGTCGTCGATAACGAATACACAAATTTCAATAAGCTAGAGGGAGCTCGAATTCTTAAGAAGGCATTAAACTCATCGGTCACTATCGATTCGATCGATTTGGACTCGCGATCCCAACTCTTTACACAAAGTTACGATGCCGTCTTTTTACTTGGGACTCTCTATCACTTAAGAAATCCCTTCTACATCTTGGAAAGACTGGCTCAAGTAACAAGATATTGTTTTCTGAGCACGCGGATCGCCCACCAAACCGCCGACGGCCTGCCGCTGTCGAAATACCCTGTTGCGTATTTACTGGGACCAGAGGAATGCAATAACGACAGCACGAATTTCTGGATTTTCTCAGATGAAGGGCTGAAGCAACTGCTCCACCGTACGGGTTGGA
>WNEL01003471.1_pt1 | contig 13234 bp, 13 predicted proteins | sample 5399991 | NCBI WGS metagenome assembly WNEL01 (sample SAMN13153325, study PRJNA577476) | soil metagenome | isolation source: 20 cm grassland meadow soil pre-rain plot 2 | place: USA:California | collected 2015-09-08
AGGATGACAACGTCGGGCAGCATCTCGACGGAAAGCTCGAGCGCATCGATCGCCATCATCACGTCAACGTTCGCCTTGTAATGTCCCTCTTCGGCCGGCGCGCCATCTTTGGTTACGACCATGAAACCATTGGAGCGCAGCCAATGCATGAATTTGTTCTTCTTGTCCCGTTCCTCCTGCCAGTCTGGTATCGCGGGTGGCAGTCCGGCGTAGACCACCATCTCGATCAGTTCCCGCCCTGTGTTTGGCCCCGCCAAAAACTCGCGAAGTTTCAGCCAATCCAGACCACGGCCCGCGGTTCGGACAGAACTCGCGACGTTCGATTCATCCACTAGGATCAGCACTCTAGAGTGCTGGTGGCCTTTGGAATCTTGTTTTCGTCCCTTCATGTGTTCGCGAGTTTCGAATATTTTTCCTTGAGCCAGGGCAATCACCGCCCGCGCAACCTTTTCGTAAAATCGGCTAGTTTCTTTGCCTCAGTTTCAGTCACGTGTCCAATCGCGTCGTAGACTGAAAAAAAAGGGCTTGACACGATACCGCAAATCACGTAAAAAGCTTTGATTACGTCACCCGACGTCTCAACGCACTTTCGGCGGACTGAAAAGCCGGTTGGGAGGCTTAACCTTCGCTGAGACACCGCTTAGCGCGATCTCCAGATTCAACTGGAGCCCCGAGTCGACCAAAGCGAGGCCGCTGTTTAAAGCGCCTTGTGAGGATGGTTCCTCGTTCCGCGCGGATTTGGAGCAGTCAACCCCAAATGAAAGGCCGTTTATGAAATTCGTTAGTCTCACCAAGCCAATGGCTGTGCCTCACCAAATCCACACTTACACCGAGCTGCGGCAACAGATTCACGACGACCTCCGGATCCAACATCCCGAATGGATCCAGCCAAATGGCGAGTCCCCCATGTGTGATTCTTACGAGGCGCGCCTCCTGGAACTGCTCGACACTTCCACGCGACCGGGGATCAACGAATGAAGTACAAAATCAAAAGTTTCGTACTTGGCGTAAAAGAAGCGCGCTGGATATCGTGTACTACCGTTTACGGTCGGCCCGCCAGAATAGCGTATGATATGGGGAGAAAACTCTCCAATGGCTTTACGGCCCTATTAAAGGTGCGACTGGCATAACAAAGGCTACCAAAGGGACGAGCCGCCGCCCGCAGAAGAACAGCGCTGTAATTCCAGAGACCGCGCGAAAATGCCGTTGACAAATTGGGGAGGATTTTTCAAACTCGGCGTCGTCAAACAGATCTGAAATCGGGCGAAGGATGCTTCTCCCGGCGGTTTCCTCCTCTCTTTCAGACCTGCCGCTCGGAGGATGAAACTAGATACTGTAACCTCAAACCGCTCGGAGGATGAAACTAGATACTGTAACCTCAAACGCCGCGGGCGCCTGGGGTGGAGTGCTCGCGATCACGACCCTGACATGCCGTGCTCAGGCCAACGGTGCAAACTCGCTGGCTCTTTCTGTCCGCATGCTTTCCTGCGGCTTGCTGGCGGTGCTGATTCTCTTCACCGGCTGTGCCCGAGAGACACTGTTCAAGTCGAACTTTGACCAGACCCCCATTGGTCAACCGCCATCACATGCCCAAGCGGTCGGAACAGCAAATGTGGACGGCCCCGCAGGCAGCGTGGTAGTCGTGGCCCCGCCTGTCACAGCCTCAGGCAAGTGGGTCCAGATCAGCCAGCCCGGCGAACCGCAGTTTGTGGCATCGCTACAGGGTATTCTTGCCCAGGTCCGGGGCGATGGCACTTATACTTTTTCAACGATCCTCTTCATTCCTTCCGGGAGCGGTCCGGCGACAATCCGTTTTGAGAGCCAGGAGGTGGTCAGTCCCGACCTGCCTACGGTATTTCTGCATCTCGATTTCATGCCGGACAACCGCGTCCGTATCGACGACGACCCGGGGACCCTCTTCGGGACGTTCCCACGGGATCAGGTCTTTATCGTTCAAGTGACGCTGAACATCAATGCCTCAGCAGCCACCGCGCACACCGTGTTGTCTGGTGCTGGAGCCTCCGGTCAGGCGGATTACACTATCATTTCAGCATTGCGTCCCGTGGCGCGGCAGTTTGGTGCAATCAGACTCATGATGGGCTTTCCCTCGACGGGAAGATTTGACGCCACAACCATCGTCGTGACGCGCAACACTGAATGAACTGATAGGGCAGGGGTATGAACGACGCTGATGAAACCGGCGATTGCATGCGAAGTGTGCGCGATTCCGCGCAAGCTGGTTTAACTCCCGCCATCCTCGGCGGTTCGTTCGGAAGCGCCGAATGCATCTTGGAACCTGCCGATGATTTCATCGGGAGGTTATACCTGCTTACTTTCGCCACATCGCGAGACGACTCCCCGCGTGAGATATCGGGAAAAAATCGCTAGCAATCTCAGCAGAGCCGGTTGGAGTTGGGGCTGCGTCAGGCATGGATGTCGAGAATGAAAGGCGATTCAAAGTCACGGCGAGATTTTCAGTGACAGGCAGAAAAATACCCGAGACTCTTCCCGTTATGAGATGTATAATGCGTAGACACCCAAATAGTCTATGAACGCAAAACTCATACTGTTCTTGAGTTGCATAGCGGTGAAAATCGATAAACGCACACGAGCTGGCGGCAACGATACTTTAGTACCATGAAAACGTTCTTTTCGATCATTTTTGCGGTCGCCGTCTCCGTTAGCACGGTTCGGGCGGGACACGGCGGACAGGGCGGACACGGCGGCGGACAGGGCGGGCACGGCGGATACCATGGAGGACACAGCGGATACCATGGAGGACATGGCGGATACAGCGGATATCACGGGGGACATGGCGGATATCACGGCGGACATTTTAGCTCGATGTCGGCGCGAGGCGGACACAAGTTCAGCCAAAACGGGTCGACATTCAGCCGCGGCGGCAAATGGAACAGCGGCAAATGGAGTGGCGGTAACTGGGGCGGCCGCAATTGGAGAGGCGGCAACTGGGGCGGCGGTAACTGGGGCGGCTACAACTGGAGCGGAGGTGACCGATTCATCTTCGGCGGCGGATTTGGTTATCCGTATTACTGGGATTGGTACCCCTCTTGGGGCTGGGGTATTCCTTACCTGTTTAACTACGGCTATTATTCTTATGGGTATTATCCTTCGTACGGGTACGGGTTTGGTTATCCGTATTACTGGGATTGGTACCCCTCTTGGGGCTGGGGCGTTCCTTACGCGTTTAACTACGGCTATTATTCTTATGGGTATAATCGTTCGTATGGGTACGGTAATGATTACTACAGCGACCCCGCTTACAGTTACGGCCACGCCGATCGATCTTCCATTGCGCAGTTGCAGCGCCGGTTGGCTACAGCGGGTTACTACTATGGCGCCATTGATGGAATCATGGGGCCGCAAACTCGTCGTGCGATTCGCGCCTATGAACGGGCGTACGGGGCACTGAGTATGCGCTAACTGCGATTTCGATTGCGGATCTTTCGGTTAGTTGATCTCGTACTCAACTTCGGAAGGTGAACGGGATTCGTATCCGAACTACAACCGGCTGGCCATGTTTGCGCGCCGGGTCGAACCGCCAAGTTTGCACGGCATACATTGCTTCCTTTGCAAATGGGTAAGCTGTGGCCGTTATGGGGCGAATATCGCTGGTCGCGCCATCGGCTGTGACGCCGAACTCAACAACGGCATAACCCCAGTGACGCCTTTTGGATTCCCTCGCAGGAAAAAAAGGGGCATAGCCTTTCAAGAACTTCGGCGGCGTGTCGTAAGCACTCGAAGGTGTAACGGACGTCATATAAGTCGCGACTTGTTTTTCGGGCATCGGATTGCCTTCAACCGCCAGTTTTGGAGAGGAACAAGCGTAAAGAAGCAGCGTTGTTATTAGACTGAGTGCGGCAAAACCGCGATCAACGAGGTATTGGCTCATAACCGATTCTTTGAGAGAATGACCTTCAGCTTTGAGCATTGCTGTTTTGTTGGTACTTCAGCACCAACAAGAGCATCTGTCTAAACTTATCATTCAGAAATCCGAGATGATCGAAGGGTGGATCAAAGCTCACGATTGAGCGCTGACAATCTCAGCAAAGCCGGTTGGAGTTGGGTCTGCGTCTCAGCCGTGGATTCTCGCCGGCGAACAATCTGGATTGCCGATGCGCATCGCGACGACGGAAAACGCTTCATTGTGCGTGCGGATGAAAAGTTGAGTGCTTTTTGGAGCTTGAAGCGGCGATTCTGTCGTTAGTTTGGAACGACCTTCAGAGCGCGCGTCCCTTGGGACGAATCGCTCGGAGCTGAGGACTAATTCAGTTCGACTGAAACTGAAACAAAGATACGATCTCCATAGCTGGACGAGGAGATCACGACATGACCACGAAAGCATTATTTGTTCGACTGGAGGCAAAACCGGGCAAAGAAAACGAAGTCGCCAAATTCCTGCGCGACGCGCAGGGTTTGGTGCAACAAGAGCCCGCAACAACCGCCTGGTTCGCCATTCGACTTGGTTCAACCATCTTCGCCATCTTCGATGCATTTCCGGATGACGCCGGACGCGACGCGCACCTGTCGGGAAAAGTTGCCGAGGCGCTGATGGAGAAAGCGCCCGAGCTACTAGCGGAGCCGCCTAAGATTGAGAAGGCAGACGTATTGGCAGACAGGTTACTGGATTAATCGGCCTAAACATTTGCGACAAACGCAGTGATGCGACTCGTCATTGTCCGCTAGGTTGAACCGCGCGTGCCGCCGAAAGCACGAAACGCGGCGGAATCCGCTGCGATTCGGGTGCGAAGTTGCAGACGGCTTCTCGGAGGCAGTAAATCCTGCTCGACTCCGACCCCGCGTTTTTCCATGATAGGCAGATGGAAGTCGAAGAGTACAAAATTATTGAAAGCCCAAACCTCGGTTCGCTCGCCGAAAAAGTGAATGCTGCGCTGAATGAAGGTTGGCAACCATATGCCGCACCTTTTGGTGCCGTCGCTGGACGTTGCCAAGCCATGGTGAAGTTTCGCCGACCAACGGCCGCTGAGACATCGCCGCCGCGAGCCGCTGACATCGCACTCGGCGCAATCCATTCCCGAAGCGAGCTGTCGAATGTCTGATGGGGTGAGTGCGCGCCAGGTGCTGGCCACGCCCGGCATTTCGGTAGAGGCTTTCATTGAAGCGCGTTAAGAGAATTTTCAAACGACACGGCAACGAAACGGTTACGACGCCTCTTTGAAATCGCCCTTGTACTCGTGCGTCTCGATCACATCGCCAGCGTCATCGAAAACGTAAATCACCGCGTCATGTGAGCGGCTGCGAAACTCAGTTTTCCTTTGTTGGATTTGTTGTTTGTGTTGTGTCAGTGGCACCGAACAGCAATTGATACCCGCCCTTGACGTCCTGTTTCGGAATCAGGTCATCTAGGCGAATCAATTTATCTTTTCTGCGCTTGGGCCTTTGATCTCCCGATTCCCCGGCGGGCGCATTCTTTTTCGTCTTCGGTGCACTCACTTGGGCTTCTTGTCTTTCGAGGGATGGAATCCCCTGCTGAGGATTCCTTAATGATCGGATGCGGACGGTCTCGCGGTTGCCATAGCTGATCAGATCAAAGCCGCGGGGCGGTCCGGGCGCCGGCGGATTTCGTAACGCGCGTTCTCATGTCTGCAATATGCTTGGCCGCGCGCGATTCATTCGCTATCGGACTTTAAGTCGCATATGGCCGATTTTTCTTGTCAGTCATCGGCGCGTTCCGCATAATCTTCGCAGCGGAGGTTAAGTTAACGGCGGTTATTCTTTCTTATTTTCCTTCTAAGGATGGCCGCCCGAACTTTTTAGAACTCGCGGAAATCGCCCGTGTGCTCGTGCGTCTCGACCACGTTGCCAGCTTCATCGTAAACCGAATCACAGCATCACAGCTTTCGATCCGCCGCAGCCATCGTCAGGCCGGAGAAAGAAAGCAAAATAGCAGACGCGCACCGCCACAACGGAAGGAGATTCATCGTTAGTGCTGACGATGCACTGGCTTCAATAAACCATGAAAACGATCATACTCGGAACTGCACCGACGTTTTTTACCGGCGTACGTCAAAAGACTAATAATCACTGTTTCGTTGCCTGCGTTGCGTCTGCCCTTCTCGACGAGGGATACGACAAGTTACAGGACCTGATTGTGGATGGACTTCCAAGCGGACTCGGAAAAGACAACCCCGACAAATCAGGCGTCCTGAAGGCGTTCGCAGACGTGGGAGCGGTTCTCAAAGGATCGGTACGCTGGCCGCGGCGCGAGGGCTCGTTAAATTTTGCCGTCTCTGTCAAACGAGAATTAATGCCGGCACACGATGCCAAAAAGTTTTTAATGACTTCCAGGGACATGGCAAGGTGGATATTCATCGAGACGACTCCACAAGGCTCGCATTGCGTAAGGCTTTGTGAAATCCGCGATGACGGAATTACGATTATGGAACCGATGGATGGTAATTTTTACCCGTGGACTTGGCCGCAATTTGAAAAAGAGTACCGTGCCTTAGTCTTTCTTCGTTGGCAGTGAGTCGTATAAGCGCCACGGCGCCTTCGCGAGGGGTTCCGTCGCTTCCGGGCCAACCCGCTTTCAATCCGCCTTTGTACTGCATCACGCTGGTGCGGCTGATGAAACGCGCAGCAGAAATAAAAACAGAGCGCGAGCCTCCTCGCTCGCGCTCCGATGTGCAGTTAGTTTCTTACCTATCTATGATGAAAAAGGCTATCCTCGCTCGAGGCAGCCCTCTTCCCGATTCTTTAATCGCAGCAAGTGAATGGGACCGGATGTATGTTTGTGTGCCTTTTTAAGGGCAACAGAACGGCTGCGAAACTCTTCGCGTAGCCGATTGCGTTGCTGACTGCGTTTGCCTCGCCGTACCACAGACGACCGAATGGCAGCGCATCAGAGATTATTGCTGCGATTGCGGCTTTAATGGGCGAATGCTTATGGAACGATGAATATCTTATCGGTCCACGGATCTTTTGCTTTACTGCCGGATGGGTAACCGCTTACGTCGATGTATCTCCCCCTCGCATCGAAGGGGCTAAAGACGTATCCGGGCTTGCCAGGCACCGCCTTAGCCGTTGGAAACATGGGTTCGGTAGAGGCGGAAGTCAGCGGGGATGGCGAGGAGCTTGGTTTTACTTGTGAGCTGCTCTTCGTTGTGCTTGATGCTCCACCGCGTCTTCTGATCGCCGCCGCTGCCGCGGATTTTCTAAGCGGCGCCAAACGTACGGAAACCGGATTTGGATACAGAGAGTTGTATGCACCACTGACGGCATCGACCCCTGCCCCAATAGGCCCTCCGACAATCACATTACCCGCCATTGCAGTTCCACCAGTTGCGGACACTTTGCTTTCAACGTTTACGGTCTGGGGAACGTACCCAGCTTTGCTTACTGTAACCGTAAAATTGTCCCGACGACTCTTCACAAACCTCGTGGGCGTGACACCTTTCTCTCCAGAAGAAAGTACGACGTTTGCTCCCGATGGCTCGCTCAACACTGTAAGCTTATCATGGGAGCCGCGAGTGATGGTGCCGCAGGACGTGATAAGGACGACCGATAGGCACAGCAAAACGCTCCTCATCAATCGCAGCATAGTAGTCGAATTGGAAAAAACATATCGGATTTTGGTAGTGTTCCAACGAACTGGGCAAATTTTCGTGTAGCGGCATTCCTCTCAGCCATTTTGCAGGCCCGTACGCATTAAATCAGCGATGGAACCAAAAATCTCCGCTACTGGCCACCGCCTGCTCGAGCGTCTCGATCACGTTGCCCGCTTCATCGTAAACGCGAATCACGGCCCCGCTCTGGCGTTGCTCGCGATCCCAACAAGTTCAATGCGTTCGTGAACGCGGCGGAATCTGCGTATCAGCTACACCACGAGCAACTCGGAAAACCGTTTCCTGATTTCTTCGGCGCAACGCTCCAGGCCTAGCCGAGCTTCTTCGCGAGATTCCTTTGTGGATTCCTTCGGGATCTCAACATCTTTCCACACGATCATCAAGTTTTCGAATTCGAAGAACGCCTTCCACACCGCTTGGTTCATAAAGGGTTTCCCCGCCTCCAAAGCGTCTGCGAATGCTAGCTGCGCACTTATAAATGTTCCGCGCTGAAGCGGCGTAGGTTTACCGAAAACAAGGGAGAAAAGTCGGACAAATTCCCGGTGCGTATTATTCGCCTCGCGCCACACGTCCTGGCAGGCCTTAAATTCCGCTTCGAACTGAACTTTATGAACCAGATTTGCCCTCTCGAATTGCGTCCGCACGCGCTCAACGATGTCTGTTAGGTCCCGCAGATCTTCCTTCTGCGCTAGGTTCTCCGCTTTCGCTCCTATGTACCTCCGGAGAAAAAACCACGAAAGTGCGATTGCCGCGAGAATTACGAGTAACTTCCAATCGTTCACAAAATGTTTGAGGGCAATATAAAGGCAACGGGCTCCTTCCCTGTCTCACTTTCCACCGCCATTTCCCCTATGGCGCGCCCTAAGCGTGGGATTATCGCGAGCAAGTGACAATCGCGATGGAATGTAGTTTTCAAAACGCGACATGGCGACGAGCTAGTTCACGTTCGATTGCTTCCTTTTCTTTCAAATCATTTTTCACATCATCGTAGGCATTGCTTTCAAACGGTCGATTACCCCAACTCGTGCGCGTCATGCTTAACCGATACATCAGTTGAGAGCGCCTGAGCAGTAGGTCGGACGTAGATGATTTACGCACTTCATTTTCCATTGATCCGCAGCCCGCGAGCATCAGCCCACGATCAACATCAATATTGTTTTCATTTTCCTCCTCGTTGTTGTCTGCCTGTGCACTAACAGGCGCAATATCGAATCCCTTCGGGCATAAAATCGGTAATGATTGTGGCCGGATCATTCGCCGTCCGGCAATCAAAAAACGATTCCAGGGACATCCTTGGGCGCGGGAAATGGCGTTTCTGGCGTTTGTTCCCACTTCCACCTAGTATACGTGTTCCCACTTTAGAAAACTGCCTCGCTAGGACTCGAACCTAGACAAAGAGATCCAGAATCTCTGGTGCTACCATTACACCACGAGGCAAGGAGCGAAAAAATTAGAACCGATTTGCCCTGCTGCAAGTCGAGGGCCTCTCGCGCGCGATTCAAGTCGCTGGCGTTTTCGCGCCGAGCAAGATCTCTGCGCCTTCTCGAGCCGCTTCTACCTCTAAGGGCTTCCCGCTCTTCGCGATTAACACGTGCGCGCGTTCCACCATTTTATCAATCATCTCGTCGTCATGATTCGGATCGTGATGGAAAAGCAGGAGCTGACGCACATCCGCATCAAGCGCCAGCGAAACCACACTACTGATCGAGCTATGACCCCAACCGATGTGCTTCGCATACTCCTCATCCGAATATTGCGTATCCAGGATCGCCAGGTCGCAGCCTCGAAGAAATTCGACCATCTTTGTCCGCTCCGCCGTGGCAAAATCGCGCGCTTCGTCCTCATCGATTCCATCGCGCGAGGCCAATTGAAGCTTGAGCTGCTCGTACGGTTCATTGTCGGGAAAGTAGGCGATCGATCCCGAGCTTGTAAGAAGACGGTAACCCGCGCAAATGCCTGGATGATTTGCAAACTTGGAACGGACCCCGACTTTTCCGATTTGAAACTCCATCTCCTTCAGTTCCTCAATCGCCAGGTGGCTCGGGAGTTCGCGTAAGCTCACGGGGAAAAACGGCGTCTCCATTTGGCTGGCCAGGATCTTTGCCAAACCAGCGCGAGCTCCTTCGTACCCCAAAACGCGGATGAGATTTTTCTGATTGTAAGCGGGAGTAAAAAAAGGCAGCCCCTGGATATGGTCCCAGTGAGTGTGTGAGATCAAAAGAGTCAACTTCATCGAGCGAGATCCAAATTCTTTGTCCAACGCAAGACCGAGCAGGCGAATCCCGCTGCCGGCATCGAGAATGATGATCTCGCCGTCAGCACGGACTTCCACGCAACTGGTGTTTCCACCGTAACGGACCGTGCTCTTTCCAGGGACTGGAATTGAGCCGCGAACGCCCCACGGCCTTATTCGCGCAGGAACCGACTCGCTTTCGGTCGCCGATCCCGGCTTGGGGCGACGCGGGATTTCGGGCAGGAGCCGGTCGATCGTGCTCGAGAGAAGTTCCCACGTAACTGGCTTGAGCAAATATTCATCGGCGCCCGCCTGGAGGGCGCTGGTCCGATCGACGCCGTAGTCGCGACCCGAGACAACGATGATCTTCGTTGGTTGCAGTTGCTCCCGGATGGTGCGGCAAACGTGAAAGCCATTCGATTTTGGCATTAACAAATCGCACAGGATAAGCTCCGGACGATTGCGCAACGCCAGCTCGAGGCCAGCATCGCCGTCCTTCGCTTCCAGGACCTTCCAATCGTCGCGTGTGAAAAGGTCTGCCATGACGCGCCGGCTTTCGGCGTCGTCTTCAATGATTAAGACGCGAGGCATTATGGGGTGAAAGCCCTTTGATTGCCCGACTCTCCGGCGGGCGCATTGTCTTTGTTCTTCGGTGCACTCACGTTAGCTTCTTATAATCATCATTCATGCCAAGTCTCCCAAAACCCTGACTGAATGAAAATGGTCGCCGCAGTTGTTATTAAACGAGAGGGGCTTACAGAGCGTGTCCTTTTCCAAAATAGGTTTTGCCATTACCGCGACGGATTGTTCTAAATTCATTTCTGAGGCCATCTCGGTTATTTTTTAGACCAATCAGCTCTACTTTTGTGCCACACTTCGGACGTGGCGTGCGAACAATCGATTCAAATTAGGACACTGCCGCTCTCTGCGCAACTTTCGTCAAAAGAAAATGGGAATGATTAAGATCGCGACGATATTGACGACCTTAATCATTGGATTGATGGCAGGGCCGGCCGTGTCTTTGTAGGGATCGCCTACCGTATCGCCCGTTACAGCCGCTGCGTGCGCAAAGGAACCTTTGCCGCCGAGATTTCCTTCTTCGATGAATTTTTTTGCGTTATCCCACGCGCCACCGCCAGAAGTCATCGCAATGGCAATAAACAATCCGGTCACGATCGTGCCAACAAGCATTCCGCCGAGCACCACCGGGCCAAGCGGCTTAATCATGGCGACCGCGACCACAAAAATTAACGGCAGAAGCGCCGGAATAATCATCTGGCGCAGCGCCGCTTTCGTCACGATATCAACGCAAGTGCCGTAGTCGGGCGTGTCTTGCCCGGTTAAAATTCCCGGTTTTGCTTTGAGTTGCCGTCGTACTTCCCGCACCACTGCGCCAGCCGCTATGCCAACCGCGTCCATACTGAATGCGGTGAAGATGAATGGGAGCAATCCGCCGATAAAGAGCCCAATAATTACTTTCGGTTCAGTGAGCGAGAACTGAAACGAAAATACCTCGCCGCGGGCGGTCACGTGATCGCGCAGTTCCTCAACGTATGATCCAAACAGAACGAGCGCCGCAAGTCCCGCGGAAGCGATAGCGTAGCCTTTGGTCACTGCCTTCATCGTGTTCCCGACCGCATCGAGCTCGTCGGTGATGCTGCGGATTTCTTTCGGCAGCTTGGCCATGACCGCGACGCCCCCCGCGTTGTCAGTAATCGGACCGAATGAGTCGAGCGAGATGATGATGCCGGCCATCGATAACATCGACATCACCGCGATCGCGATTCCATAAAGACCGGCGAAATGAAAACTGAGCAGTATGGCGATGCCGATAAAGCCAACCGGCAACGCGGTGGCATGTTGTCCGACCGCTAACCCGGCGATGATGTTAGTGGCGTGACCAGTCTCCGACGCATGCGCAATTTTTTGCACCGGCCGATACCGCATCGAAGTGTAATAGTTCGTGATGGCGACCACCACGGCGGTCATGACTAGACCGATAACCGAAGCGAAATAGAGTTGAGTAGGGGATCGCACCACACCGCTGATGGTTATTCCTTCCGGAAACAAGTAGTGGGTTGCCGGCCAAAACAGAATCGCGGAGATCAAAGCGTTTGTTATTACCGCGCCCATCAGCACAGGCGCGGGTTTGCCGCCCGCAATATTGACAAAAAAAACTCCGCAAATCGCACCCAGGACGGAAATGCCTCCGAGCACAAATGGATAGATAATGGCGGCGGGCTCTGCGGCCAATGTTAGCGCGCCTACCAGAATGGCGCCGATCAGGCTTACGGCATAAGTCTCAAAAACGTCCGCCGCCATCCCGGCACAATCACCAACGTTGTCGCCTACGTTGTCTGCGATTGTTGCGGGATTTCGCGGGTCATCCTCCTCCAGGCCCTTCTCAATTTTTCCCACCAGGTCGGCGCCGACATCGGCCGCTTTTGTGTAAATGCCGCCGCCGAGTCGCGCAAACACGCTAATTAAACTGCCGCCGAGGGCCAGACCCACCAGACTTCGCACTGCCAGAGCATGCCCGACCATCTGTTCCGCAACGGTGTAAAAGATCGACACCGCGAGCAATGCGAGTCCAACCACAAGCAAGCCCGTCACCGCTCCGCCATTGAATGCGATGCGTAAAGCCGCGGTGCGCGTGACACTTGCAGCCTGCGTCGTGCGGACATTTGCCAGTACGGCGATGCGCATGCCGATATAACCGGCCGCCAGGGAGCAGAAAGCGCCGATCACAAAACCGATCGCCGTCGGATGATCTTTAAAACGGAAAAGCAAAAGGAAAATGATGACCGCGATCGCACTGATGGTGACGACTTGCCGGTGGAGATATGCTTTCGCGCCTTCCTGCACGGCCGCCGAGATCTCTTGCATTTTTTCGTTGCCGGGAGAGTGCCGGATAATGGCGAGGATAAGGAAAAAGGCGAACGCCAGGCCGATGACGGCACATAACATCGACAACGGCACGCCTGAATTCAGAATCGTTAGGGCAAACAAAATCATTAGGAGTAGTTCGGCTGAAAGCCGGGGACTTTAGTGGCTTTTCACCCACTGGCAATCGGTTATTGAGGTTTGCTCCAACGAGCTTTGCGTAAATTTCTGGTAACGCGCTTAGAGCTCAAAGAAGGTTCGGAGACGGCGTAGAAAGTTGGCTCGGTATTCGCGCTCTTTCTTTTCGTTTTGACTTTGTGATGCAGCTTCTTTGATCACGCCCTCGTTTTCCAATTTCCGCCTGGCCAGCATCTCGCTCAATCGCTCGAGACAATCGGGCGAATCACGAATCACTTCCGCCATCACCGGCTTGCCGATTTCCAGTACGTAACAATCGCTTTCGGCCTGCACCGTCGCCGTCCGGCTTTCTCCAGTGAGCAAAGACATCTCGCCG
>WNEL01001123.1_pt1 | contig 13220 bp, 10 predicted proteins | sample 5399991 | NCBI WGS metagenome assembly WNEL01 (sample SAMN13153325, study PRJNA577476) | soil metagenome | isolation source: 20 cm grassland meadow soil pre-rain plot 2 | place: USA:California | collected 2015-09-08
CTTGGCCCCCGGGTCTCCCCATCTTCGGCCTGCTGACGCCTTTGCCCGCAACCCCGCTCTACAAGCGCTTGGAAACAGCCGGTCGGCTTACCCGCCCCAGGCACTGGCAGGAGTTCATTCCGTTCACCATGGCCCACACCCCGCTGAAGATGAGCATCGGAGAAGCTCACGCCGAAGTGAAATACGGTTGGGCCCACGCCTACAGCCCCGAAGCCCTAGCCCAGGCCGTCGACTCCCTCGATGACCAGCCTCTCGGTTACCGCATCAACATCTTCCTGGCCCGCCTCTGTTTCCGCGGCATCTATTTCCCGATGATGGGAAAAATGGCCTGGCTGAAAGTAGTCGCGCAAAATCGCCAAACCATTTTCAAGCTGGTGAAAGAAGCCTTCTTCGGACGCAGAACGCGGCCGAGAAGTCCCGAGGTCGAAGACTCGTATGAAGATGTGGCGGCGCGCCGGATGTCAGCGGCGAAGTGAGCGCCTAAACCCGTTACCAGATTGCTTGGATGGGGTTGCCTCCGGCTAAAACTGGATTCGGGTGACGCGGATGCTCTACTTGATGCCTGGACGGGCTAGCCAAACGAACTACCGATTCGCCGGATGGTTGACGAAATCAGGCGTGGGTGTTGAAAAACTCAAGATTTCAGAAATCAGGACAAATTTGGGGGATAGAAAATGTCCAGGCGACCAGAGAGAATCGTTTGTAGGGCATCCTGACGCGATCTAATTTCTGCGGATTTCTAGAGAGTGAGTTTTTCAACAGCCACAGCCGTTTACGCTACTCATCGAACGGAATGTTGCCGGGTATGTTTATGAGATGACAAGTAATCAGACCCCGACAGGAACAGCGACCCGTCTTGCAAGTCAAGCGAAGCTCGGGCTCTGCCGAGAGCATTGCTTATCTGCGTCTGGTCTACATCGTCCGCCTGCGGTGCTAGAATTCAGTTTCGGCCAAGATTCAATCTCTCACCATGCCCGACATGATGTTAGCCGTCGTTAAGCCGAAAGCCGCGCCCGGAGCGGAGATTCGAGAAGTAAAAGTTCCCGGCTTCGGCCGCTTGCACATTTATGAATGGGACCGCTGGGCGCAGAACCGCATTCATCCGCCGCTGATCCCAGGTCATGAATTTTGTGGAGAGGTCGTCGCCTACGGCGCCGAAGTCACCAGCGTAAAGGAAGGCGATTTCGTTTCCGCGGAGATGCACGTGGCCTGCGGCAAATGCCTGCAATGCCGCACCGGCGAAGCCCATATCTGCCAAAACGTAAAAATCATCGGCGTAGACGCCGACGGCGCGTTCGCTGAATACGTAGTCATCCCTGAATCAAACATCTGGAAACTCGACCCCGCCATTCCGCAAGAGTACGCGTCAATTCTCGATCCGCTAGGCAACGCTGTTCACACCGTGCTCGCGGGCGAGATCGCCGCCAAAACAGTGGCCATCACCGGATGTGGACCGATTGGGTTGTTTGCTATTGCGGTTGCCCGGGCGGTTGGCGCAGCGCAGGTCTTTGCCATCGAGGTAAACGATCATCGCAGAGGAATCGCGAAAGAGATGAAAGCGGATCTTACTATCGACCCCTCAAAAGAAAATGCGCGCGCCATCGTGGCCGAACGAACAAATGGCCAGGGCGCAGATGTCGTGCTCGAGATGGCGGGTCACCCTGACGCTATTCGAACAGCTTTCGACATCGTGCGGCGTGGTGGCCGTATTTCGCTCCTCGGACTCACCTCTAGACCAATTTCGCTCAACTTTTCCGAAGACATTATTTTTAAGGGCATCACGATTCAGGGCATCAACGGTCGCCGCATGTACCAGACCTGGTATCAAATGACTGCTTTGCTGAAGGCAGGCAAGCTCGACCTCCATCCTGTGATAACCGATCGGATCGCGATGAAGGACTTTTCGAAAGGCATGGAACGCCTGAAAACGGGGGAGGCAAGCAAGATATTGGTTTACCCGAACGGGGCGAAGTAGCGGCAGATCGAATGAAGCCCGATGTCCACCCTTAGCCCTGCGCCGCCACCTGGCTGCAACGAAGAAGATCAAGGTTCCAGATAAAGGGCTCGGCCTCCATACTCTCCAGGCCGATTTCCCCTTCCTTGCGCGAACCCATTCTGCCAGCCCAGACCACGCGGTATTGAGCCCGGTCTTCACCAAGTTGCACGTCGAGAAGTTCCCCCGGCAGCACCTGGCGCATCAATCCGTGAATTTCGACACCGCTCGAGCTGATGTTTTTTACGGTGGCCATTTGGGTAAATGGCAAGGAGTTGGCATCCATGCCCCATAAGCGGACAGGGATGAAAGCGGCGACTCGTGCATTGCGGCGACGATCCATGCCTGGATAGTACGGTACAGGCGGCATGCGTAAAACTTACCCCAGTTACTCGAAAAAGTATCCGAGGTCACGAGGTAAGCCGCTGGTTTTCAGGAGGTTAGAAGAAGACAAATTTAGTCCACATCGGGCAGTGAGCATGAGCCCGGACCACGCGGGTCGCCGCAGCTCCCGCAAGCGCCGGTTTCGGTGGTGCCAGCACTGGAGCCGCTCTTACCGGCTACGGCAAACACCGAGAGCTGCGGTGCCAAGCGCTTGCTGTGACATTTTGGGCATTCGGCCTTTTCACGGCCATATACAAGCGCCTCAAATTCGTGTGAGCAGTCTTTACAGGTGTACTCGTAGATCGGCATAAGTCACTCCCGAGTGAAAGCATACGCTCCGTGGCATAACCATTTAAAATCAATTCGTGGCGAGTTCGCAAATCGATCGCAAAACGTTCCAAGCCCGCCGTGGTTTTCGCGGAGGTCATCTCCAAACGCTCGGCAGCTTTTTCCTCCAACGGAAAATCTTTCTGCCGCATGCCGAAGAGCGGCTTGTCGAAGTTGAGCCCGGGATAAAAATCCTCTGCCACTGTAATTGGCAGCAGGACCGGTCCAAGGCCCTCACCATAATCGTCGTCCACGGGCTCGAGGGCTCCAGCGAATCACAATACATGTTGGGTATCGCAAAGAAGGGCTTGGCCGCAGGCATGAATGTGGTGCGCATGAATCAGCGCAACTGCGGCGGCACGGAGGGCGTTGCTCCCGTGCTCTATCACTCCGGACTGTCCCGCGATGTTGCCGCGGTAGCGCAGAGCTTGATCGAGCGCGATCACATTTCGGGCTTTGCCCTGGCGGGGTTTTCCATGGGCGGAAATCTCGTACTGAAGCTGGCGGGAGAGTGGGATTCGCAAGCTCCGCCTCAATTGCGCGCTGTCGCGGCAGTCTGCCCGGCGATGGATTTAGCGGCTTCTGCCGATGCCCTCCACCTCAGCAGCAATCGCCTGTACGAGTACTATTTCATATGGAAGCTGCGCCGCCGCCTGCGTGCGAAAGCGCGCTTGTTTCCCGGCGCCTTTGATGTATCGCGCTTGCGTGGCGTGATGACCTTACGCGATTTCGACGACAAGATCACCGCATACTACTGCGGTTTCTCGGGCGCCGATGATTATTACGCCCGTGCTGCAGCAGCCAATGTGGTGGATCGCATCACGGTTCCCACTTTCATTCTCCACGCCCGCAATGATCCGTTCATACGCATTCTGCCCGAAACCCGGCAGAAAATTCTTTCGAATCCCAACATCACATTCATCGAAAGCGCAGATGGCGGGCATTGCTCATTCTTGACCAATCCCGATGGCGACGACGGCCGCTGGGCCGAACAACAGGTACTGGAGTTTCTGCGGAGATTCTAGAGGGGCGCGAAAAAAACTTCGATTCCAGAGGGCGAGACCAAACACGCAGTCCTTACCATTTTGATCCTTGAAGCCGCCAGTTCCCCTGAGCGCGTCCGCTGCGCCAGGAACCTGAAACCTGCTGTTCCACCGTCCGTTTCAGCATGTCCTCGAATGTCTTTCCGCTGAAGCCTGCAAGATCGGCCTGCCACGTGCCGGAGAGTGCCCGTCCCGCACCTGCGCGAGCCGTCCAAGTACCCTGCCAATGTGGGACAGTCAGCTTGGCCGACGCATTCACCCTCCGGGCAGACCATGTGCCTTCAAGAACAATGCGGTTGGAGTCGTCAAGAAGCGTCCATGAGCCGCTGGCGCCCTCAGACGCTTCGATTTCAGCCCACCACCTTCCGCGGAAAGTTCCGCTCGTGCCGGCGGTCGCGCCCCACACTCCTCGCAGCACCGGGCGCGACTCCTGCGCCAGCGCACAGGAAACAAGCAGGACGCTGAAAACCAGAACGCGACGTTTCATCGGAACAGGAATAGTACCGCGAATCCGAATCCGTAAGCGCCGGAGGGCATTTACAAGAATTTGTCATTCCGAGGGTGCTAACCATTCTTCACGGCAAGTTGAGTGCGCATGTTAAAATGGTCACACAGGTGACCACATGCGTATCAGCACAGTACGGGAATTTCGCGACAAAGCCACGGGCCTGCTTCGGTCCAAGGATCCCATTCTGGTCACCCGCCGAGGCCGGCTGGCGGGCATTTTTTTTCCTTTACAAAAGAGTTCATTGCCGGTGGAACTCAAGCATGAGCTCTTTGCCATGTTGACCACTGAGATCGCGCGGCAAATCAAACGCCGGGGAATTTCGGAAAGGGAAGTCTTGGCAGACTTCGAAAACTGGCGGAAGGGCCGTCGTGAGACTCGCCGCCGACGCTAATGTTCTTCTGGCATCTCTTCTCGGAGGTCGAGCGCGGCTCGTTATGAACAATCCTCAGATTGAAGAACTGCTCACTCCGCAAGTGACCTTTGCTGAAGTCCAGGAATACGCGCCGGTCCTGGCACGAAGAAAGCGTCTCCCTGAGGACATACTGCTCCTGGCGCTCGCCAGCCTGCCCGTGACCCTCATAGAACCTGAGGCCTACCAAAGGAGTCTCTCTGAAGCCAAACGTCGAATCGGTGGTCGTGATCCCGATGACGTTGATATTCTCGCCCTCGCGATCCAGTTTCAAGTTCCAGTATGGTCGAACGATAAGGATTTCGAGGCTTCCGGAATTGAGTGGTACACAACCGAGGACTTACTCCGAAAACTTGGCATACTCGATCAGAAATAGATCGTTGTAAATCTCAAACACCAGCGCCCAGCCTCCCGGCTGGGCGCTCACACTGAAGGCTTGAGAGCTGACGATTATCTCTTCCGCTCGTCCCTCTCCACCACTCCATCCTTAATATGAATCACGCGATGCGCGTACTCCGCGATGTCGTGCTCGTGCGTGACCAGGACGATGGTGTTTCCCTGCGCATGCAGCCGGTCCATCAGGGCCATGATCTCGTTCCCGGTTTGCGAGTCCAAGTTGCCGGTTGGCTCATCGGCCAGAATAATCGATGGCCGATTCACCAGCGCTCGCGCAATCGCCACTCTCTGGCGTTGGCCGCCGGAAAGCTCGTTGGGCTTGTGATGCATGCGGGGTTCCATGCCCACCGAGGTCAAAGCTTCTCGCGCCCGCTGGGCCCGCTCCTCGGCCGGCATGCCCGCGTAAATCAGAGGCAGTTCGACGTTGTGCAGCGCAGTCGCTCGCGCCAGCAGATTGAATGTCTGAAACACGAATCCAATTTCTCGATTGCGAATGCGCGCCAGCTCATCATCATCCAACTCGCTGACCAGTTGTCCGTTGAGCCAGTAATTGCCTTTGCTGGGCGAATCCAGGCAGCCGATCAGGTTCATTAAGGTTGATTTTCCCGATCCCGATGGACCCATGATCGCGACATACTCGTTGCGCTGGATACGCAGGTTCACCCCGCGCAGCGCCTGCACCTGCTGCTCCGATCCCATATCGTAGGTCTTCCACAGGTCTTCGGTACAGATCATGCACGATTCCGGCGCTGCCGACACTGCGGGTTGAGCAATGCTGATTACTTCTGCGGTTGCCATTTTCCTCTCCTGGTCTTCTCGGGCCACCAATCAGCTCCGATCCTGACCGCTCATCATTGGACGCGCTGTAACCCCAGCCGTTAGTAACCCGGCATCAGACCTCAGACCTCAGACCTCAGCCCAGAAATCGACTCATAACCTGAGAGCATTCGAACGCCGAAGTCTGACGTCCGACGTCCAATATCTAACTCTCATCTTCCTTCTTCGGCGCCTTGTTATCGACTTTCACGCTCGCTCCTGGACGCATCGTGCGCAGAACTTTGTAACTCCCGGTCACGATCTCGTCCCCTTCTCTCAGCCCTTTGAGGATCTCAATATCCGTGGTTCCTGTGATCCCAGCAACAATGGGCACATATTCGGCCTTGCCGTTGCGAATTACAAACACACCCTGAATTTCTTCTTTATCTTTATCTTTCTGCTTGGATGCCGCGTTCTGCGGTCCAGCGGCTTGCACAGCGCCGTTCTCGGTCTTGCTTTCCAGGTCCGCCTGCCGTCGAATCGTCAATGCCTGAATCGGAATTGTCAGCGCCTGGCTGCGAGTCGCCGTCGTGATTTTTGCCGTCGCAGAAAGTCCCGGCCGCAGATCCTCCGGCGGATCCTGCAAGGTCACCACAACTTTGAAATCCTTCGCTTCCTGACTCGCCGATGTCTGCTGCGAAGTCGAAACACCCGTCGAGCGCACAATCGCGTTATTCCCAATTTCTGTGACCACAGCCTTAAAAGTTTTCTTCGGGATCGCGTCGATCGAAACCTCTGCCGGCTGTCCCATCGTGACGTTCACAATGTCAGTTTCGTCGACCTTAACTTCGGCGGTGATCACGGACATATCGGCAATCGTCATCAGCGTGCTACCCGGCGAATTCTGGATTCCAATGACTACGGTTTCGCCTTCGCGTACGGGCAGGTTGGTAATCATGCCATCAAACGGCGCTGCGTAGGTTGTCTTCTGGAGCACGTCCGAAGCGTGTGTCAGATTAGCGCTCATCTGCGCGATGTGACGTTCAGCAGAATCTTTTTGTGCCTTAGCCTGCGCCACTCGCGCTTGCGCCTGCGCCAGTCCCGCGTCTGCGGTCTGCCACGCCGCATGGCGGCTGTCGTACTCAGATTTGGCGATCAAAGCTTCTTTATAAAGTCCTTTCGCCCGATTCCAATCAAGTTGCTCGCGTTCGTAATCAGATTTCGCCCGGTTCAGGTCTGCCAATGCCGTATTGAGAGCGGCCTCGGCTGCAACCGCGTCTGTCCGCGCCGCTTGCAGAGACGCCCGAGTCGCGCTCACATCGGCCGACGACTGCACGTTTTCCAGTTGCGCCAGCAATTGCCCTTTCTTTACCCGGTCGCCTTCCTTCACGTACAGCTTGGTGATTTTTCCGAAAGCGTTGGCGCCGATGTTGACGTAGGTCTTAGGCTTGATTTCACCCGATGCGCTCACGATCGAAGCCAAATCCAGTCGCTGCGCCCTGGCCGTCTGGACCGTGACAATATCTTTGCGGCTCTCGTAGACGCTTATACTTACGCCGGCTGCAACTAGAACGACTACTCCACCGCCGATTGCAATTTTCTTCCAGGTGCGCATTGCTTCCTTATCGGGTCCCGCTTACTACCCGGTCTGATGAGAGATGCACTTCCACCGAGGCATCTTTCCCCAGGGTCTCTGCATCGCATCCTTCAGCTTTGGGATGACAACGTGCACGTCATCTGGTACGGGTTTGAGGGTTCAAAAGTTCCTGCGAAGGATCTTCCTGCATGCAAAAGGATCCGCTCTGGCTTGCAATTATAACGTGCCGCGGAGGGCGGATCGGCAAGGCAACATTGACGCTAATCCGTTGTGGCAACCTGGATTGCGAAAGGGCAAATGCCAAGTGCTAATTGCCAGTCGCTTCTTTACAATTGGTTTCCCATGTTCCACTTAGCCTTGCCTTGTACCGGCCAAAGTCATAGAATAATGTCACCTGAGTTGTGCGTAAGGAGTTCCCCTTCCATGTCCCGGGAAAGCTTGCCTAGTCGCGTTTTCAGTCTTTCGTTCCTGCTGGCGTTTGTCTTCTTCCTCGCGTCCTTTGCCTCAGCGCAGGACCCCCAATCCGACAGTTCTAGCCAGTCCGGTTCGGCCTCTCCCCAGCCGCAGGATAAGGAAACCGATCCCCTCAAACGCCCTTTGACCGAGAAGCAGAGGAAGGAAAACGAGAAGCGCTTCAAGCAGGAAGTCAGCAGCAGTTACAAAAAATGGCTTAATGAAGACGTAGCTTACATCATTACGGACGAAGAGCGCGCCGCCTTCAAGCAGCTCTCGAATGACGAGGAGCGCGATAACTTCATCGAAGCTTTCTGGCAGCGGCGTGACCCCACCCCTGACACCGTAGAAAACGAGTTCAAAGAAGAACACTACCGCCGCATCGCCTACGCCAACGAGCACTTCGCCGCCGGCATCCCCGGCTGGAAAAGCGACCGCGGCCGAATCTATATAGTCTACGGGCCGGCGGATGAGATTGAGTCGCATCCCTCGGGTGGCACATATGAGCGGCCGATGGAGGAGGGAGGAGGGTCTACTTCCACCTATCCGTTCGAAGATTGGCGGTACCGGTATATAGAGGGGATTGGGCAGGAAGTCATCATCGAATTTGTGGATGACTGCATGTGCGGCAATTACGAGATGACGATGGATCGCTCTAAGAAAGACGCGCTCCTGTACACCCCCAATGGCGGCTTGACTCTTTATGAGCAGATGGGGATGGCCAGCAAGGCTAACCGCTTTACGCACGGCGGTCTGGAGCGATTGGGCTCAGGTCCATTTAATAACGATCTGCAGACCAAACAGTTTGACCGCTTGGAGCAGTTCTATAAGTTGCAGAAGCCTCCGGCAGTCAAATTCAAAGACTTGGAAGAAGTGGTCAGTCACAAGATCAGCGTGAACTTGATGCCGTTTGATGTGCGAGCTGATTTTGTGCGGGTCACAGGGGATACGGTGCTGGTTCCGGTCACGATCCAGATTAAGAACCGAGACGTCACGTTCGTGAACAAAGACGGCGTGCAGCGCGGAACTGTGAACATCTTTGGCCGGGTGACGACTTTGGCTGGTAGAATTGCCCAGACTTTTGAGGACACGGTTCAAGTGGATGAACCGGCCGAGCTATTGCCTAAAGTTATTGAAAATTCCAATGTGTACTGGAAGGCGCTACCCCTGCGGGCTGGAAGGTATCGCTTCGATATCGTTGTGAAGGACGTAAACGGCGACCGCAAGGGTAGCTGGAGCAAGGGTATTGTCGTTCCGGAATACAATGACGATAAGCTTTCCGCGTCTTCCCTGATAGTTGCGGATCAGATGGAGCCGGTTGCAGCGAAGAATGTGGGCACTGGAAACTTTGTCATTGGAACGATGAAAGTAAGACCGCGGGTGCCTTCCTCGGATGGCAAGCCAGTGGTCTTCAAGCGCAATCAAAAGATGAATTTCTGGATGCAGGTGTACAATCTTGGGGTTGACGACAAGACCCACAAATCTTCGGCGACAGTCGAGTACGACGTAGTGAATGCGGCAACCAACAAACCCGTCGTTCACACGGTAGAATCAACCGAACAGATGGGGAATGTAGGCGACCAGGTGACCCTGCAGAAATCGCTCTCGGCCGCCAACCTTGATCCTGGGGTGTATCGCATTCAGATTAAGGTGAATGACAAAGTATCCAAGCAGACGGTGGACCCGTCGGCGACGTTTGCCGTCGAGTAAAGCGTAAGCTTGTTCCCGCGAGGAGTGGGATTGATGCTCCGCAAGCTCGGGTTGAAGCTCGGGTTTCTGGTAATTGTGGTGGGATCGGTGATTCCGGTCTCTGCCGCTTCCAAGCCGGGTGCTATCTCAGGATATGTGCGCAACAGCGCTGGCGCGCCGCAAATGGGCGCAGCCGTGGAAGTGCTGGGATCAGCTTTCCATTCCTTTAAAGTCTTCACTGATGAAAATGGGTTCTACTCTGCAAGCGGCGTAATCCCCGGTGTTTATAGCTTAAAAGTCAGCGCTCCTTCATTCTTGCCGGCGTTACGGGAGCGCGTTGCCCTGCGCGCGGGCGCCAGCGTAGTGGTGAACGTCACGCTGAACACGCTGTTTGAGGCCATCCAAATCGGCCCGATGCGTGGACCTGGCGATGACGACGATTGGAAATGGGTGCTGCGCTCAAGCGCCAATCGGCCGATTCTCCGCATGCTGCCGGACGGTACGGCGGTCACGGCGGCAAACTCTGAACAAAGCAATCGCGATCTGAAGGGGACGCTGTCGTTTGTGGCAGGTTCGCCCTCGGGCGGATTCGGAAGCACGTCCGATATGAACACCGGATTCGCGGTGGAGAAATCTATTTTCTCCTCTGGAACGATGGCGGTGCAGGGCAATGTGGGGTATGGAAGCGGCTCGCCGACGGCGGTAGTTCGCACCTCGTATACCCACAAAATGGCCAATGGCTCACAGCCGAAGCTGGCGTTTACCATGCGTCGGCTGGCTGCGCCGGAGATGAACGGGCGCAGCACAGTGCTGCAAGCGCTGGCCCTTACCAGCTCGGATGATTTCACCGTCGGCGATGTGCTGGAACTGAAGTTCGGCAGCGAGCTGCAGACCATTCAATTCATGGGCCGAGTGAACGCGTTCCGTCCGTTCGGGTCGGTTGATTTGCACCTTTCCCCGGATGCGATTCTGGAGTATTCCTACGCCACCTCCGTGCCCGACAGCCGCCTGGACAAAGGCTTTGACACCGCGCCGGCAGATTTAAGCGAGTCCGGGCCTCGCATGAGCCTTTCCGGCTTCGCGCCGAGGCTGGAGAAAGCACACCATCACGAAGTTTCATTTTCGCGCCGCATGGGAAAAACCAACGTGCAGGTGGCGATGTTCTCGGACCGCGTGGTTGACCCTGCACTGACCGGCGTGGGCGATCTGGCCAGCGATAGCGGCGACGTTCTGCCCGACCTTTATTCGGGAACGTTTACCTATCGCGGCAAAGAACTGGATACCCGCGGCATGCGGCTGGTGCTGCAACAGAAGCTGGCATCCGATTTGACCGCCACCCTCGATTACAGCTATGGCGGCGTGCTGGATTTGGGCAAGTCCGATGTGAGCGTGGAAGACGCGCACCGCTGGCTGCGAGTGAAAGACCGTCAGAGCGTGGCGGCGAAGTTCAGCGGCACTCTGCCAGGCGCGAAAACACGCTGGATGGCGTCATATCGCTGGACTGATGGCCCGGCGCTCACGCCCGTTGACATGTTCAATGCCTCTGCAGGGCAAGCCGATCCGTTCCTCAATCTCTTCGTTCGTCAACCCATCCCCAAAAACGCCTTCCTCCCCTGCCACATGGACGCGATCGTTGACGTGCGCAATCTGCTGGCGCAAGGATACGTCCCCGTCATGGGCCAGGACGGCCGGACGGTTTACTTGGTGCAGTCAGCACGGGCGATTCGGGGTGGAGTGGCGTTCACGTTCTGAAATCTGGTCGTTAGCTCCCTGGCAGGTATCATCACTGCTGGAAACCATCACAAACTACGTAGCGGCGGGTGCCCTCACCCGCCGGGGATTGTCGCGCGAAGCTGAAAACCAAAGCCTACCTACGCGCTCTTTCTCTGCCACCACTTCTTCTTCGGCGCAGGACGGGCGGGCTGAGGCGGGCGGTTGAATACGGGCTCATCGATGAGACCGAGAAATCCGCTGGCTTCGTAAGAAACGGGCTCGGAGGAATCATCCACCGTGCTCGGCTCATGCTTCCACCAGAACTTTCGCTCAATCTTCGGCGCGGAGTGCGGCTCGGCTCTCGGCTCAATGTGCGCGAGCAGGACTTTGCCGGGGATGCTGGAGGGCATCAGCAGAAGGCTGGGTTTGCCATAATTGAGTGCGGCGTCGAGGGGGTTGCCGTCGTGCAGTTCGGAGGCGCCGCGCTTGAAGCGGCTGATGATGGCGTCAGCAGTTTCCTCGTCGAATGCGATCCAGCGAACCATAGGAGTAACCCTTGGCCGGCCGCACTGGCCCTGCGATTTGGCTATTCTAGCCTAGCTGTACGGCTTAAACCAGAGATGCTGGCGGCAGGCGGGCTGTTGCCCGGTTCCTTTGTCTCGGGCATTGCGATACAATTCCGCTTCCCGTAAAAGTGCATAGTTAGCCTTGGTTCTGATTCTCCGTTCTCTTCTGCGATGAGTTGTGAGACAGACAAAAGCTGCTCCCCGGAAGCGATGCTCGGTGATCGCAAGAGGGGAGACAATTGCTTTCACCGATCGCGCACCTTTCTTAGCCAAAAGTCAAAAGGAGAATTTATGAGAGTGAGGATGGTCCTCGCTTTTGTGGTGTTGGCGGCAGTGTCGCTCATGGCGCAGACGTTTCGCGGAACAATTCTGGGGACAGTAACCGACCCCTCCGGCGCGGTCGTGACCGGCGCCAAAGTTACGGCCAAAAACGTGAATACCGGGCTGGAACGCACAACCCAGACCAGCGCGGATGGCAGCTATAGCATCCCCGAACTGCCTATCGGGACGTACACGGTGACGGTGTCGCAGAGCGGGTTCCAAACCTCGTCAACCACGAATGTCGCCGTCGATGTCGCTGCCGAAAGGCGCGTGGACGTAGCTCTGAAGACTGGCGAAGCCGTGACTGTAGTTGAGGTTTCGGGCGAGACGTTGCCGCAGGTCGAGACCACCACCGACACCCTCGGGACGACGTTCACTGCTGCACAGGCGAAAGACCTGCCGCTAAACGGGCGTGACTTCCAGAAGCTGATTTTCCTGACCCCAGGTGTCTCGGGTTCACCGGACCAGATCACTGATTCCCCTGGCTCATTTGGAATTTTTTCGATGAACGGCGCCCGCGGTCGCTCGAACAATGATGGTACGGACATGAATGACGGCTATCGCAATGATCCGGCCATTAACGAGGCCGGTGTGTTCGGTACGCCAGCGACCATCCTGCCGGTGGACGCCGTTCAAGAGCTGCAGATCGTCTCCAATTTCATGCCCGAATTCGGACGAAATGCAGGAGCCACGGTCAATATTGTGACAAAGAGCGGGACTAATACTGTGCACGGCTCGGCCATTGAGTATTTTCGCAATGATGCGCTGGATGCCAGAAATTTCTTCAACCCTTCAAGCACTCCCAAGGCGCAATTCCACAACAATCAGTTTGGAGGATCGCTCGGTGGTCCCATCGTGAAGGACAAAACGTTTTTCTTTCTCAATTACGAAGGACAAAGAGAGCGGGTGGGGGTGGTGACGCTGGCGACGGTTCCCACAGGTAGTGCTGCGGATGGGTCCTTGAGCCCCAGCGACGCAACGAACCCAGTCATTCAGCAACTACTTGCGCGTCATCCGTGGCCGGCACCGAATCTCAGTAATGACCCGAACGCTAATGTTTCGGTG
>WNEL01000841.1_pt1 | contig 13191 bp, 10 predicted proteins | sample 5399991 | NCBI WGS metagenome assembly WNEL01 (sample SAMN13153325, study PRJNA577476) | soil metagenome | isolation source: 20 cm grassland meadow soil pre-rain plot 2 | place: USA:California | collected 2015-09-08
GCCACTCCTTTCTACTCGTCAGAACATCGTCAGCGTCGCGCCCGAGCGCGCTGGGGCGGAGTAGGTTCCCGGCATGTGTCGAATCGTGCCTACGGCCTTGCTGCTCTCGTTTGCCATCACATCGCGGGCCGTCGCGCAGACCAGCCCCGACTGTGCTCGTCCGGCCGAGCGCCCGAGCTTCGTTTTCCATAACGGCTTCTGGCTCAACCTCCACAACTTCCTGCACCGCGCCGCGAAGGAGCGACGCGGGGTCAACGACGAACTCCCCGCCGCCATGACGGTCGCGGCGCACGACACCGCGCGCACGCGCGGCCTCACGCCGCCCGAGCGCGACGCCTGGGAGCGGGCGCTGCAGGTGTACCTCACCTACCCCGTGGCGCTGGGGAACACGGACAGCATCGTGTCTCGTCTGAACGAGCGCCTCGCGGGCGCCCGCGATGACGGCGACCTCAGGGACGTGGACATCGACGCCACCGTGCGGCAAGCGCTGCTGCTGGCCGCGCCGGTGTACCGTGAAGTGTGGTGGGCGGCGCACGACCGCCGCAACCGCGAGTGGATCGCGTCGCTGCGCGGGCTGCTGGCGCCACGCGAGACCTGTCTGGTGCGCTTCATTACTCAAGGCCTCTCGGCGGACTGGCCCGCGGCGCCGGTCACCGTGGACGCGAGTGTGTACGCCAGCTGGTTCGGCGCGTATATGACGCGGCCGCCGGTGCACGTCACCCTGTCCAGCAACGCGCGGGGCAATCAGGGCACGCTTGGCCTCGAAGTGCTGCTACACGAAGCCGGTCACGCCCTGTTGGGGCCGCTCGACTCGGCGCTCGTCGCAACCGCGGCCCGCCAGGGCCGGCTACTGCCGCGCGAGTTGGCGCATCTGATGCTCTTCTATACCGCGGGCGAAGCGGTGCGCACCTTCGTCCCCGGGCACGTTCCCTACGCGGAGACCTTCGGCGTGTGGAAGCAGAACGCGAGCGCCGAGCGGTATCGGGCGCTGCTCGAGCGCGAGTGGCAGCCGCACCTCGAAGGCCGGCGCGCGCTCGCGGACGCCGTCGCACGTATCGTGGACCGACTACCGCGCCAGGCGATGTAGCGGCTAGGGCTCGACCAGAACCTTCAAGACGCCCGTCCGCTGCGCCTCCTCGAAGGCGGCAACGCCCTCGCCGAGCGGATGGCGCGCGTGGATGAGCGGCTGCACGGCGACCCGCCCCTCGGCGAGCAGCCGGAGCGCAGGGGCGAACGGGCCGCAACGCGAGCCTACCAATGTCACCTCGTTGACCACCAGGGCCGACGCATCGAGCGTCAGCGCGCCGGCGTACGTGCTCTTGAGGACGAGCGTGCCGCGCGGCCGCACGGCTCGCTGGGCCACGGCGAATCCGTCGGGATTGCCGGTGCACTCGACGGCGACATCGAACCGACCGGGCGTCGGCTGCTCGGTCCTCCGCGTCTCGATGCCCCGCGCGGCGAGCAGGGCGAGCTTGGCGTCGTGCCGCCCGACCACCGTCAGGGCACAGCCGGTGAGCGCGAGCGTCTGTGCCACGACCTGGCCCAGCTTGCCGTCGCCGACGACGAGCACGCGGTCGCGCGGCCCGATCGCCACCTGCTCCTGGATCTCGAGGGCGGCGGCGAGCGGCTCGGTGAAGACGGCCGCGTCCGTCGCGACGGAGTCCGGTACCAGATGCAGGTTCTCGACCGGGAGCGTGAGATACTGGGCGAAGGCGCCGTGCCGGCGCACGATGCCGAGCACGGTGCGGCGCTCGCAGTGCGTGCGCCGGCCGGCCGTACACGCGGTGCAGGCACCACACACCGCGTTGATCTCCCCGACGACGCGGTCGCCGACGAGCGCCGCAGGCCCCCGCTCGACGATGCCGACGAACTCGTGGCCCGGAATGCCGGTGAAGGGGTAGTAGCCGCGCGTCAGCTCGATGTCCGTGTTGCAGATCCCGGCGCGGACCACCCGAACGAGCGCCTCGCCCGCGGGAGGCTCCGGGATCGGAACGTCGTCCCGGAGGCGCAAGCGACGGTCCTCGAGCCAGAGAGCGAGCATGTCCCGTAATATGTCCCGCGCGTCGGTTGACAGGATCTCGGGCCCCGTGCTAGTCTCGGCGCGATGAGTGATCTGGCGGCGCTCCCGGGTTGGGCGAAAACGCTACAGCGCCGCATTCGCCAGCGCGGCATCGATTTCTTCATCCTGCACGGCCCCGGGGTCCGCGACCTCCACCCGCTCGGCGCCCGCCGCTTCGGCACGATCTCGGCTTTTCTCACGGAACAGATATTCGGTGACCGCGCCGCCGTCGTGACGTACGACCGGGGCGCCGGCATCGGGTTCGGCGATCGGGACGTCGAGAACGATTTCAAGACCGTGCTGAAGGCGTACGACAAGCTCGGCGGGACGAACCTCGCCCAGGTGCAGCCGCGCGACCCCGATCGCGCGCTGCAGCTGATGGAGACGTACTTACGCTACCAGCTGAGCGCAAATCCCCGCTACTCCGCCGCGGTGATCATCGACTACGCCGAGACCGTCGCGCCCGCGGGCGAGCCGGGTCAGCTCCCGGCGGAGGATCGCGGCGCGATCGTGACGCTGCGCCGCTGGGCGAGCGAGCCGCTGTTCCTGCAGCGCAACGTGACGTTCTGCCTGTTGGCGGAGACCACGGCCACGCTCTCTGCCGCCTTGGTCAGTGATGCCCGCACCTTCGAAATCGGCGTCCCCGTGCCGGACGAACAGGAGCGCTACGCGTATCTCGCGGGGCGCGGCAGCCGTCCCGAGACGTTCGCCACCGTAGACGCGCGCAGCGTGGCGATCCTCACCGCGGGGCTCACGCGCCTGCACCTCGAGAGCTTGCTGGCCGAATCCGAGGCCGATGGCGCGCCGCTCGATCAGGACGCGCTCACGCGCGAAAAGAAACGGCTGATCGAGGAGGCGAGTGGCGGTCTGCTGACGTTCATGACCAGCGGGGTGGGGCTCGACGCGGTGGCTGGACATGAAGGCGCGAAGGCGTTGCTACGGGAGACGGCCCGCGCGCTGTCGCAGGGCCGGCTCGACGTCGTGCCGATGGGCTACCTGATCTGCGGCCCCGTGGGCACGGGCAAGACCTTCATCGTGCAATGCTTCGCCAAAGAGATCGGCATTCCGGTGGTCGAGCTCTTGAACTTCCGCTCCAAGTGGCAGGGCCAGACGGAGGCGAACCTGGAGCGCGTGCTGGGGCTACTCGACGCCATCGGACCCGTCGCCGTCGTGGTGGACGAAGCCGACGCGGCTCTCGGGACCCGCGAGACCGGCGGAGCGGATTCGGGGGTGTCCGAGCGGGTGTTCGCCTCGCTCGCCGCCTTCATGGGCGACACGCGCCGCCGGGGCAAGGTGATCTGGTTCCTCATGACCAGCCGGCCCGACCTCGTGCCCGTGGATCTGAAGCGACAGGGGCGGGCGGAGGAGCACCTGGCGCTGTTTCCGCCCGCAACGGTCGCGGAGCGGGTGCAGGTCTTCGACCGGCTGCGGGAGCGTTTGGGGATCGGGCTCGAGCCCGGGGTCGACACCGCCGCGCTGCTCGGCGAGACGCGCGACGCGCTGTCGGCGGCGGACCTGGAAGCCATTCTGGTGCGCGGCGGCCGGCGTCTGGCGGTCGTGGGCCAGAAGGTCCTGAGCGCCGAGCTGCTGCGCGAGCTCATCCGGGACTTTCAGCCGCCCTCGTACCCGCTGGAGCTCGAGTACCAGCGCCTGATCGCCGCGTTCGAGTGCACCAGCCGCCAGCTGCTGCCGGCCGATCTGGCTGCGGTCCCGCCGGAAGCGATCGGGGCCCGGCTTGCCGAGCTGCGGGCGGCCCTCGGCAGACCGGCGTGACGCTGCGGTCGCGAGACAGGTCTTAGGGCGTGTGGTGGCTCGCCCTGGCGCTCGTCACCGATAGCGCATCCGCTGTCCAGACCTTCAAGGTGCCCGTTGCCCCGGGGGAATCCCTATCCGTCGAGGTCGCGGGCCGCGGGCGTCCGATCGTGCTCATCCCCGGGCTCTTCGGCTCGGCGTTCGGTTTTCGCAAGCTCGTACCGGAGCTCGCCCAGTCAGGGTACCGTGCCATCGTCATCGAGCCCCTGGGCGTCGGCACGTCGACGCGTCCCGCACGGGCGAATTATTCCCTCACGGCCCAGGCCGACCGCATCGCCGCTGTGCTCGACTCCCTGCACGCGCGCGACGCCGTGCTCATCGCCCATTCCATCGCCGGCTCGGAAGCATACCGGCTCGCCTACCGGCGGCCGGATCTGGTCCGAGGGGTCCTGTCGATCGAGGGCGGGCCGACCGAAATGGCGGTGACGGCGACGTTCAAGCGCGCGCTGCGATTCGCGCCGTGGATCAAGCTGTTGGGCGGGATCAGGCTGATCCGGCGCAAGATCCGGAGTCTCCTGATCGACTCGTCCGGCGACCCCAGCTGGGTCACCGACGATGCGGTCGCGGAGTACACCGCCGGCGCGGCGCACGACCTCGATGGCACACTCAAAGCCTATATCGCCATGGCGAGCTCCCACGAACCCGAGCTGCTGGCCCCACGGCTGCCGCAGATTCGCTGCCCCGTGCGCCTGATGGTCGGAGGCGCTCCCCATGTCGGCGATGTCGGACCCAAGGAGGCGCAGCTCCTGGCGCGCGCGTTGCGGTCGTTCGCGCTCGACTCCGTGCCGGGGGCGGGCCACTTCATCCACGAGGAGCAGCCGGGCGCCGTGCTCGCCACCCTGGCGCGCCTCGAAGCCAGCGTGACCGCGGAGCGGGCCAGCGGGTCCCTCTGATCGAGCGCTCACCGGCAATCCCTTCAACCGGACAGGCCGTTCCATAATGCGCATCGCCCTGGTCGCCGAGGACTACTATCCGCAGCTCGGAGGCGTGCCCGAGCACGTACACAATCTCGCCCTCCAGCTCAACGGCTGGGGACATCCGACGACGGTCGTCACCTCGCGGATGCGCGAGCACCACCGCGACGCCGAGTTCGTGGTTCGCGTCGGGACGAGCCGGGTGATCTACGCCAACGGCGGCGTGTCGCGTGTGACGGCCGGGTGGCGGCTCCGCCGGCGTCTCGAGGAGGTCTTTCGGGCCGGCCGGTTCGACATCGTGCACGTGCACGGCGGGCTCGCCCCGACGCTCGGCCTCGCGGCTCCGTTCGCCGCGTGGCGCGCGGGCATCCCGGTGGTAGCGACTTTCCATTCGTGGTTCCCGCGCTCGATCGGGTATCGCGTGTTCCGGCGGCCGCTGCAACGCATCCTCGACCGGCACGCGGCCACGATCGCGGTGAGCCGGCCCGTGGTGGACGCGACTGGACGGTATTTCCACGCCGATTGGGACATCATCCCCAACGGCGTGGACACGCACTTCTTTCATCCCAATGGGCACAGGCGACCGGCGGCCGACGCGCTCACCGAGGGACCGCGGCTCTTGTTCCTCGGCCGCATCGAGCCGCGCAATGGACTGGGCACGCTACTCGACGCCATGCCGCGCATTCTGGCGCGCTATCCCCGCGCGTTGCTGACCGTCGCGGGCGACGGCCCGTGGCGCGGCTACTACGCGCGGCGCGCCCGCGAGCTGGGCGCGAGCGTGCGGTTCGTCGGGCAGGTGTTCGAGGATCGCCCGGCGCACTACGCCGCGGCGGACCTGTATCTCTGTCCCACGACGATCGCGTCGTTCGGTGTCACGCTGCTGGAAGCGATGGCGTGCGGCACGCCGATGATCGTATCGGACAACCTGGGCTTCCGCTCCGTGATCGACGGCGGCGACGAGGCCGTCCTGCTTCCCGCGAACGATCCTGCCGCGTGGGCCGACGCGACCGTCGCGCTGCTGGGCGACCCCGACCGGCGGGCCGCAATGCGCCGGGCCGGCGTGCGGAAAGCGGCACGGTACGCGTGGCCCCGAATCGCGCGCGAAGAGCTCGCGGTCTACGAGCGCGTGCTGGCCCCGAGCGCGAGGGCCCGCGCGCAGCCCACCAGCGATCGGCGGTACGTGCGCGCGCCCATGAAGACGTCAGTGATGGCCTCGACCAACGGCTGACCGACCCGCGGAAACAGCCAACCGCGCACGCGCGGGAAGTCGTACAACAGCCGGGCCAGCGCCCGACCAATGCGCAGCTCGTCGAGCAGGGGCCGGAGCGCCGCCTGGTAGCCTCGTCGGACCCGCTCCGGGTCCAGGCCCGCGGCCACGATGGCGTCGGCCGCGACACGGCCGCTGCGTGCGGCGAGGCTGATCCCCTCCCCTGTCACGGGGTCGGCGAGACCCGCGGCATCGCCGACGAGCAGCATCCGTTTCCGCGCGAGCGGTCCGGTGCGGGGACGGACGGGAATCAGGAAGCCGTGGCGTTCGGTCGCTCGCGGCACCAGCCCAATCGTCCGCAAGTACGACTCGAGGTGACGGTGCAGGTTGATGGCGCCGCGGTGCGTGGTGAGCACGCCGGCCGAGAGGTGAGCGGCCTTGGGGAACACCCACGCATATCCGAAGGGCGGGACACCCAGGTCGAAGCGGGGGCGCGCCGCAAATCGCTCGAAGGTCACGTCGTCGACTGAGACCTCGTATTCGAGCGCCGGGATCAGGTGCCGCCCGTCGCCCCACCCAGCCAGGCGGGCGACGTCGCCAGTGGCGCCATCCGCGGCGATGACGAACGCGGCGGACACGGGCTCGGCGTCGGTAGCGAGCCGCACGTGACGCCGCTCGAACATTACGCCGGTCACAGCGCATGGCGCGCGCAGGGTCGCGCCGGCGTGGACCGCGGCGCACGCCAACACCTCGTCCAGCCGATCGCGCATCGTCATCGTCATGATGGGGCGCTCCCGCGCGGCGCGGTAGCGCAGGCCGGCGTCCAGCAGGTTCAGCTCGGCGTCCGCGCAGGGACGCTCGACGACGCGCTGCACGTCTCCCGGGAGCACGTCGAGGGCACGACCGACGAGGCCCCCGCCGCACGTCTTGTATCGGGGGAGGGCATGTCGCTCGAGCAGCACCACCGAGACACCACGCTCGGCCAACGCGAGCGCGGCGATCGTCCCGGCGGGCCCGCTCCCCACGACGGCGACGTCGAACATGGCAAGGACTAAATTACGCGCCATGCCGAAACGCGCTGCGGCATCCACCCTCGCCATCCTCGCGTTCTCGCTCGGCAGCGCCTGCCGTGCCCAAGAGCCCGCCCAGGCGCCGATGGACATGAGCGCGATGGACTCGACCGACCAGCACGCCACGCAGGCCGCGCACGAAGCCATGAGCGGCAGCATGGCCGCGGACCCGCACCTGACCCTCACCCCGACTCGGCCTGGCACCGGCGCGGACACGGCGCGCGCAGCCGCGCTCGTCCTGGAGATGCGACGCGCGCTCGAGCGCTACGGCGACGTGCGGAGCGCCGAAGCCGGCGGCTTCCGCCGGTTTCTCCCCGGCGTGAGGCAGCCCGTGTACCACTACACGAGCTGGCGGTCGGCCCTCGCGGCGCAGTTCCGGTTCGATGCCGTTCGCCCGACCTCCCTGCTGTACAAGGAAGGGCCGCGCGGGACGCTGGTCCTCGTGGGAGCGATGTACACGGCGCCGGCCCGCGCGTCGTTCGACGAACTCGACCGTCGGGTACCGCTCGCGGTGGCGCGGTGGCACGAGCACGTGAACTGGTGCCTGCCGCCGCGCGGTCAGTCGGAGCGGTGGCGCGAGACGCGCGACGGGAAACCCGTGTTCGGACCCAAGTCCCCGATCGCGACTGAAGCGGCGTGCATCGGCGTGGGCGGAAGGTTCGTCCCCCGGCTCTTCGGATGGATGGTGCACGTGATGGCGTTCGAGAGCGACGATCCGAAGATCATCTGGGGCGGTGAGCACGAGCACGGTCGTCAGTAGGAGTGCTGTTCCCACCCGACGCCTTCCCCCTCCTTGCGGACCTCTGAAATCGCGCGCAACGTAGCGGCGTCGTCATTGCCGGCCATCATCACTTTCCGGAGGTCTGGAGGAACGCACTGTGCTACAGCGCATTTCGTTTATTTCGCTCGCGCTGTGCCTCGGCGTCGGCATCGGCGCGGCCGCGGGGCAGCAGCGCCCGATCACGGGCAAAGTCACCAGCGGGACTACCGGCGAGCCGATCGCTGGTGCCGCTATCACGGTAGTCGGCACGCCGATCACCGCCCTCACCAACGAGAGGGGAGAGTTCACGCTTTCCGCGCCGGAGGCGGCGCTGACCCTCTCCATCCGCGCGGTCAGTTACAAGCGCCGCGAAGTGGCGGTCCCCGCGGGTCAAACCACCGTTTCCGCGAGCCTCGATCAGGACGTGTTCAACCTCGAGGCCGTCGTGGTGACTGGTGTCGCCACGGGAGTGGAGAAGCGCAACGCCAGTAACGCCGTGGCGACGGTCGCCTCAACCGACCTGGGGTACGCGCCGACCGCGAGCCTGGAGCAGCAGCTTCAGGGAAAGGTGGCGGGCGCCGACATCCAGCAGAACTCCGGCGCCCCTGGCGGAGGGTTGCAGGTGCGGCTGCGGGGCGTGACGTCGATCAATGCGACGGCCGAGCCGTTATACGTTGTCGACGGGGTGATCGTGAGCGACGTCGCGATCGCGTCCAACCAGAACGCGGTCACGGCGGCGTCGGGCGGCTCGAACCCGTCGCTGGACCAGGATGCCCTCGTGAACCGCATCGCCGACCTGAACCCCAACGACATCGAGAACATCGAGGTCCTGCGGGGAGCGTCGGCGTCGGCGATCTATGGACAGAAGGCTGCGAACGGGGTGCTCGTCATTACGACGAAACGGGGGAAGGCCGGGGCGCCCAAGTTCGACGTGCTGCAGCGGTTCGGGTTCTTCGAGATGTCGAACGAGTTCGGATCCCGGACCTTCGCGGATGCGACGGAAGCGATCGCTGCCTACGCTCCCGCGCCGAAGGATTCCGAGACCGCGAAGCTCGTCAACAGCATCTGCAATCTCCCGGGCGGGGCGTGCCCGACGTACAACCTCGAGGAGCAGCTGGCGAGCGAGAAGCCGCTATCGTACGAAACGGCCCTGAGCATTTCGGGCGGAACCGACAACACGCAGTATTTCGCCTCCGCGACGGCGAAGGACGACGGTGGCATCATCGCCAACACCGGCTTCAAACGGCAGGCCGTGCGCCTGAATCTCGACCAGCGGCTGGGCTCGCGGGTCCGCGCCACGCTCAACACGAACTACACGCACACCGTGGCGCAGCGCGGCCTCACGAACAACGACAACACGGGGACGAGCTTCTACGTCGTCCTGTCGGCGACACCCAGCTTCGTGAACCTCGGCAAACTGCCGGGTGACACGTTCGCGCTGAATCCGTTCGTGCCGAGCAATCCCGTGCAGACCGCCGCCCTCATGAAGAACGACGAAGACGTGTGGCGGTTCATCGGTAGCTTGAACGCGCAGTGGGACGCCGTGCAGGCCGGGTCGCATTATCTGCGGTTCATCGCGACCGGGGGCCTGGACCAGTTCTCACAGCAGAATTCCCTGTTCTTCCCGCCGGAGCTGCAGTTCGAGCCCAACGACGGGGAGCCCGGCACGTCGCTGCTGACGAACAGCGACAATCTCAACTTCAACGTCAACGCAAGCGCCGTCCACACCTACACGCCCAGCAGCAACGCCTTCTCTGCCACGACGTCGATCGGCTTGCAACACGCGCATCGGGAGTTGAACGTCGCGCGCATCACGAGCCGCAACCTGACGGCGGGCCAGGAAATCGTCAGCGCCGGGACCAATATCCAGATCACCGAGGAGCGCTCGGAGATCAAGGATCTCGGCTTCTTCGCGCAGGAAGAGTTCCTGGCGGATCAGCAGCGCCTGCTGCTGACGGCGGGCATCCGGGCGGACCAGAGCAGCCTCAACGCCGATGCCACGAAGCTCTACTACTTCCCCAAGGCGTCGGGGGCGTACCGCTTCCGGAACCCCACGAGCTGGATTGACGAGCTGAAGGTGCGGGGGGCGTACGGCGAGTCCGGGAACGAGCCCCTGTACGGGCAAAAGTTCACGGGACTCCGCATCACGGGGAAGGTGGGCGGAGTGGCCGGCACGGTGGCCGGCGACACGACAGGGGCCAAGGATCTTCGGCCCGAGCGGGACCGCGAATTCGAAGGCGGCATCGACGCGACCCTCTGGGGTAGCCGAGCCAACCTGGAGTTCACAGTCTATCAGAAGAACGTCAGCGACCTGTTGTTGCCCCGGCAGCTGGCTCCGTCGGGCGGAGTGAACTTCGAGATCGTCAACGGCGGCAACCTGCGCACGCGGGGCGTCGAGGCAGCGCTGGGTCTCGTGCCGCTGCAAAAGAGCGATCTCACCTGGCTGTTCCGCACGACGTTCTCGCTCAATCGCAGCCTGATTACCGAGCTGCCGCTCTCGTCGTTCATTGCGGGTGGCTTCGGCGCCTCGATCGGTGAGTTTCGCATCGAGCAGGGCGCGTCGCCGACTCAAATGGTCGGCAACGACACGCTCACGACTGCCGACATCGCTTCCGGCCAATATCCCGGCCATGCGGTGGGCGACATCGTCGTTCGGAAGATCGGCGACGCGAATCCGGACTTCAGGATGTCCTTCACGAACGACATCACGTACGGGAGACTGTCGCTGCACTTCCTGCTCGACTGGCAGCACGGCAGCGACATCCTCAACCTGACACGACTGCTGTACGACTTCGGGCAAGTGACGCCCGACTACGCCAACCCCATTCCGGGGAAAACGGAGACGGTGGGAGAGCACCGCCTGGCCGGGTTCCAGGTCGTGTCCAAGAACTACGTCGAAAGTGCCACCTTCCTCAAGCTGCGAGAGGTCACGCTCACCTACGATCTCCCGGCCGCGTTTATGCACAGCCTGTGGTCGGGAGCCCGATATGGCCGCCTGAGCGTGAGCGGGCGCAACCTACTCACCAGCTCGCCGTACACCGGGCTTGACCCGGAGGTGAGCAACTTCGGCAACCAAGCGGTCGCGCGAAACATCGACGTCGCGCCGTTCCCGCCGAGCCGCAGTTTCTGGTTCTCGGTCGAGCTGGGGTTCTGACCATGAAAACACTCTCGAAATACTCATTGGCGGCCTGCCTCGGCTTCGCCGTGTTGGCAGCGTGCAAAGACCTGGACGTACCAAACCTGAATAGCCCGGACCTGGGCGACTTTCAGAACAATCCGACGCGGAGCCAGGTGCTCTCCGTCGCGACCGGGCTCCTCCTCGGAACCCGGACTGGTATCGCGCCGCAGAACGGCTATGTGTCGCTGCTCGGTATCGTGGGTCGCGAGTCGTACAACTTCGATCCGGCGGATCCGCGTTTCGTGACCGAGATGCTGCTGGGACCGCTCGACGGCGGCAGCCCGGCGTTCGGCGGCAACCTCTGGGCGAATCCGTACCGCAACATCCGGAGCGCGAACCTGGAGCTTGCCGCGCTCGAGAAGGTCCCACTCGTGAATGACGCGGAAAAGGAATCCATGCGGGGGTTCACGCAGACCATCCAGGCGCTGGACTACCTCAAGATCATCAGCACAAGGGATTCCAACGGTGCCCCGATTCCCACGAGCATCGACCCGCTCGCGCCTCCGGCGCCGGTGGCGAGCCGTGATTCGGTCTATGCCCACATCGTGCGGTTGCTGGACTCGGCGGCGAAACACCTCGATTCCGCCACCACCCTCAACGGGGGGGCGGCCTTCGCGTTCCCCTTCGCGCTGAGTCCGGGGTTCGACGGGTTCACGTCCACTGCATCATTCCGCAAGGCCAACCGCGCCCTAATGGCCCGGGTCCAGGCGTACAAGGGGAGCTTCGGGTGCGCCGCGTGCTGGGACTCGGCGCTCACGGCGTTGAGCGGCTCGTTCATAGCCCCGTCCGGCGACCTCAATCTGGGCGTGTACTACTCCTACGCCACGCTCTCGGGGGATGAAGTAAACGCGCTCTTCGACCCGAACGCGCGAGCCATCCTCACACATCCGTCTATTGTGGCCGACGCCCAGCTGCAGGCCGGCGGAGCGAAGGACGACCGGGTGGTGCGCAAGGTGGCCACGCTGTCCGCACCGAAGACGGCGCAGGGGCTGAGCTCTCAGTACCAGTTCGTGATCTACGGCAGCAACATCGCTCCGATCCCGATCATTCGGAACGAGGAGCTCATCCTGCTCCGGGCGGAGGCCAACATCGGCAAGGGTGGGGTGGCGGACCTCGCGGCGGCCGTCGCGGACCTGGACACCATCCGCGTGCGGTCAGGCAAGCTGCCGCTGTACGCAGGGGCGGTGACGCAGGCGGCACTGCTCGATGAGCTGCTGTACAACCGGCGCTACTCGCTGATGTTCGAGGGCGGGCATCGCTGGATCGACGCCCGGCGCTACGGCCGGCTGGGGACGCTGCCGCAGGATGCGACCACGACCGCGACGGCCAAGCGCTTTACCAAGTTTCCGTTCCCGGCGTTCGAGTGCGATCCGCGTTCTCCAGCACCTTTGGGATGCGGCACGCAGGTGGGCTTCTGACCTCCTAACACCGCCTCCTCGGGGGCGAGCCGCCGGGCGCAGCCGACGCGCCCGGCGGTTTTTTTCAAGCGTCAGCCGGTGCGCGCCAGCTCGTACAGATACTCGACGTGCGAGCGAACGGCCCCGTCCATGCCCCGGACGGCCGGATTGGTGGACTCGATGACGTAGTATTCGTCGGGCGCGTGCGCGCCGCTGCCGTGGCCCAGTCCGAAATGGCCGGCCGGTAGCCGTAGCGGGTCGCCCGTGAACACGTAACCGGGCCACGAGCCGGCGATCCGCGGCAGCAGCACGGGGTCGATGCTGGAGCGCTTGTAGACCGCCACCTGCGCCTTCACGAGCTCGGCGTCCTGCGCGGTGGTCGTCGGATCGTACCCGCCCGTCATGTTGACCTCGACGTCCTCGAACCCCCGCTTGGCGAGATGCGCCTTGAGGGCGGCGAGCGACTCGGCCGCGGTCATGTCCGGCACGAGACGCAGGTCGAGCTTCGCCACCGCCCGGTGGGGCAGAATCGTCTTCCCTCCCGGACCCGTGTAGCCCCCGACCAGGCCTTCGATGTTGACCGTCGGGAGCCCCACCAGGCGCTCCAGTGCTTCTACCCAGCGGACGTCGTGTACCCAGTGGTCCACGCCCAGCTCCCGCTTGGCGACGGCTTCGTCGAGCCGGCGGGCCGCCTCCGCGACCATGGCTTTCTCGCTCGCGGAGAGGGGACGGGTCTTGGTAGTGTAGCCGTCGATGGCCGGATCGTTCCCGTCGGGCGTGACGAGGGTCGTCAG
>WNEL01000886.1_pt1 | contig 13111 bp, 7 predicted proteins | sample 5399991 | NCBI WGS metagenome assembly WNEL01 (sample SAMN13153325, study PRJNA577476) | soil metagenome | isolation source: 20 cm grassland meadow soil pre-rain plot 2 | place: USA:California | collected 2015-09-08
GAGCTGATATTGCTTGTGTGTGCTGTCGCGCTAACGCTGATCTTATATGTATTGCTCAGGCCGGTGAACAAAAACCTTGCTTTGCTTGCGGTGTTTTTCAATATAGTCGAATTCCCTATTGAGGCCACCAGCAAGCTATGTCTTTTTGCGGCATTGTTCCTCTCGGGGAACGCAGATTACCTGAAGGCACTTGAACCACATCAGCTACACGCTCTAGTGAACATTTCTCTAAAGTTGCATGACTATGGCTTTGGCATTGACCTCGTATTTTTTGGCTTTGCATGTCTGGTGTATGGGTCTTTGCTTTTCAGGTCGGGTTATTTCCCCTGACGAATAGCTTCACGCTCATCCTCGCCCCCACATATGCAGCGACGATCCTCCCCATTCTGGTGCTTGCCTTAATTGGGGAATTGTCGCTTTGCCTGTGGCTCATGGTGAAGGGCGTGAACGTCCCGCAGTGGAACGAGAAAGCACGTCTGGCGAGTTAGCGGAGCGTAGCCAGCCATCGGGGCGCGCGACTCGACTGGGAGTTCGCTGTTTCAACCCCCATTCTCGACTATTCTATATAACACACTTAACAACAGTTATGATGTGCTGTCCTACCTTCGTCAAGAGGAACAAAAGTTCCGCGCCTGCTATTTTCGCAAGAGGAAATCGAGAGTGGCACTTACGGGAGAGAGCGGAAAAGGCCAATATTGCACAGTTTCGGTGCAATCTAAGCCCCTTTAGAATCAACACTTCCAAAAGTGTATCAAAACAAACGACTTTAACCTTTAGAATGAACGCTTGATGAAAAAAGGCCGGGGGGAGGGGGAATTATTCCCTAACTAGCCAACATTCTCAGGAGGCTTTCGCCGCTTAAGCAGCACTCGCGAAAGCACATAGCTTACCGTCACCAGCGAAATCACGAAACCCGTCACCTGCAGCTTGTGGTGCATCAAGTACGGCATCGCGTCCGCGCCATACCGTATCGCAAGGTATCCAATTCCGAAGTATCGGAACAGCCGCGCAATCGTAATCGCCGACGTGTAACTGAGCAGCGGCACCTCAAACACGCCTGCCGCAAACACGAAAATTTTGAACGGCGTCGGCGGCGGCAGCAGCGCCGCAATCAGCATTCCCACGAAACCGTTCTGTTCCACCCAGTGCCGAATAGCGTGCGCGTGTTCTCCTGCCTTGCGGTGGAACAGCGCTTCCCCGCCTTTTCGCGCGATGAAATACAGCACTACGCAGCCCAGCACCGATCCCAGAACTGCCATGAACGCATACAACGGCATTCGCGCCGGATGCTGAATGGACAACTCGATCAGCAGCAGGTCGTTGATGATCGGAAACGTCAGCACGGAAGAATCCAGAAACGAAATTAGAAAGAGCCCCGGCGCTCCCAGTCCGCCCGCGAACGCCACGATTTTCTGCTTCCATCCGTTCAGACTCGTGGCCAAGAGGAATTCCTCCAATCCCTGTGCAGCAACTTGTTTGGAAATGGCATGGGTGCAGATGTCAGATACTCGCGGGAAGCTATTGCGCGAAAGCCGCGCGATCGAAATGATTCATGAAGACCTGCATAAGCGCCGTGCGGTGGAGATTAGGCAGCTTGGGAATTTCTCCGATGACCCGCACGTGGCCGAACCGTTCGATGGTTTCGCGGTTCTCCCGGTTCTGATCGCCAATCAGCACTACGCCATGCACCGGCAGTTCCGCAGCATGCAGCGCGGCCAGCGTCAGCAGCGTGTGATTCACCGTGCCCAGAGCGCTGCGCGCCGCAACAATCACGGGCAATTTGAATTTCACCATAAGGTCGAGGACAAACTGCTTCTGGTTAATCGGTACCAGCACGCCTCCGGCGCCCTCGACGATCAGCCAGTCGTTGATCAAGCTGTTGGGCATGCTGATTCGCCCGAGATCGATTTCTACTCCTGCCCAGCGCGCCGCGAGATCGGGAGAAACCGGCGGCACAAATTTGTACACTTCATCGAGCGTCCGGTCCGTGCCAATCCCCGCAAGCCTCATGACCGTCACGCGGTCTGAGCCCTCGAGAGTGCCCGTCTGGATCGGCTTCCAGTAAACGGCATCAAGCGCCGCGCAAAGCAGTGCCGAGAGGACCGTTTTGCCTACTCCGGCATCCGTGCCCGTGATGAAAAAATGATGCCTCATGCGCGACCCACCATCGCCCGCGCGGCCGCGCGCCTGGAGACAGGGACGTTGGCTGGATTTCCCTCGTGGCGCAAGCTGCTGCTTGCGGCAGCGATTCGCGCCGCCCCTGACAACTGTTCGCTACGCATGGACCCCCGTCTGTATAGGGTTATATGGCCTTCAAACGAATCTGGCATGTTACCATCGCTTTGCATCCGCGTCTCGCCGCAGTATCTGACGCGATACGGGGTTGTTGCCTTTTCTCTCAGAGCAGCGGGTTTGACCGGCCATCGGTAAAATGTTATAAATCGGCGTTTTGTGCAGCCCTTGCGCCTCGTCTTAGGGGCGCTTCGCCGGCCACTCTAGGGGTAATCTCGGACCGGCGCGGTGGCTTCTTCCTGGTGGAATGAGAACAATTCGCGCTTCGCTCGCGCCTTGGGGCGCTCGGCCGAAAAAGTGTGCCGGAAGCGGCTGTCTCTGGAATCTGATGCCTTGTGAACGCCCTTTGAATAAATGATCTATGGAGGATCGTGAATGCTTACCTGGCTTGCAAATGCCTGGTCATTGAGCTGTAAATTCGCCATGTTTGGAGTGGCTGCCGCCGCGCTCATATTGGTCGGGGCCCCCTCGGCCCTGGCCGGCGAAGCCGGTGGCGAAGCCAGCCTTAAGCTTCCCGACCTTTCCCAGGTCTCTTTTCTCGGAATCGACGGTCACAAGCTTCTGCTTTTCGGAATCGTCATCTGCATTTTTGGTTTGAGTTTCGGATTAGCCATTTATTCGCGCTTGAAAAACCTGCCCGTTCACAAGTCCATGCGGGATATCTCCGAGTTGATTTACGAGACCTGCAAAACCTATCTCATTACGCAGGGAAAATTCCTGTTGATTTTGTGGGTGTTTATCGCGGTCGTGATCGTTATGTACTTTGGCTGGCTTGCCCCGGTGCAGCCGGTTGCGGTCACTCTGCCGATTATTTTGATTTTCAGTTTGGTCGGGATTGCGGGCAGTTACGGCGTGGCGTGGTTCGGCATTCGTGTCAATACGTTTGCCAATTCGCGCACGGCGTTCGCTTCCCTGCGCGGCAAACCCTATCCGATTTACAGCACGCCGCTGCAAGCCGGCATGAGCATCGGCATGATGCTGATCAGCGTCGAGCTGATGATGATGCTCTTCATTCTGCTGTTCGTTCCGGGCGATTTCGCCGGTCCGTGCTTCATCGGATTCGCCATTGGCGAATCGCTTGGCGCTGCCGCGCTGCGCATCGCCGGCGGCATCTTTACTAAGATCGCGGATATCGGCTCCGACCTCATGAAGATCGTGTTCAAAATCAAGGAAGACGACGCGCGCAATCCCGGTGTCATTGCCGACTGCACGGGAGACAACGCCGGCGACTCCGTTGGCCCCAGCGCTGACGGGTTTGAAACTTACGGCGTGACTGGCGTTGCGCTGATCACTTTTATTCTCCTCGCGGTGAAAAATCCCACCGTGCAAGTGCAATTACTGGTTTGGATTTTCGTAATGCGCATCGTCATGCTCATCGCCAGCGCCGCCGCCTACTTCATTAACGGCTTCATTGCCAGCGCGAAGTACGGCAAAGCCGATCATATGAATTACGAAGCGCCGCTCACTTCGCTGGTGTGGATCACCTCGGCCGTTTCGATTGCTCTTACCTACGTCGTCTCGTCGGTGATCATCCCGAACCTTGGCGGCGACACTTCGCAGTGGTGGAAGCTGGCCACCATCATCTCGTGTGGCACGCTCGCGGGCGCCATCATCCCTGAGTTGGTGAAGGTCTTCACCTCCACCGAATCGCGCCACGTGAAAGAAGTCGTTACTTCCGCGGAAGAGGGCGGCGCATCCCTGGGGATTCTTTCCGGCTTCGTGGCGGGCAACTTTTCGTCCTACTACATCGGTCTGGCGATGGTACTGCTCATGTCGCTCGGATTCTTGATTAGCACCCTGGGGCTCGACAACCAAATGCTCGCACCAGCGGTGTTTGCCTTCGGTCTAGTGGCCTTCGGCTTCCTCGGCATGGGCCCGGTAACTATCGCTGTCGACTCGTACGGACCGGTCACCGACAACGCGCAATCCGTCTATGAGCTTTCCTTGATTGAACAGATTCCTGGCATCAAAGGAGAACTCAAGAAGGACTACAACATCGACGTCAATTTTGAGCGTGCCAAGGAAATGCTCGAAGCCAACGATGGCGCCGGCAACACGTTCAAGGCTACTGCTAAGCCGGTGCTCATCGGCACGGCGGTCGTCGGCGCAACCACGATGATCTTTTCGATCATCATGGCGCTCACCAAAGGCTTGAGCGAGAACGTCAACAATCTTTCGCTGCTCCACGCGCCTTTCGTGCTGGGCCTGGTCACCGGTGGCGCCATGATTTACTGGTTCACTGGCGCTAGCACGCAAGCGGTAACCACCGGCGCTTACCGCGCGGTTGAATTCATCAAAGCCAATATCAAGCTCGAAGGAGCCGCTGCCGCCAGCATCGCGGACAGCAAGAAAGTCGTCGAGATTTGCACCAAGTACGCGCAGAAAGGCATGCTGAACATTTTCATCGCGGTATTTTTCGCCACACTGGCTTTCGCTTTCGTCGAACCCTTCTTCTTCATCGGCTATCTTTTCTCCATCGCCATTTTTGGCTTGTATCAGGCCATTTTCATGGCTAACGCCGGAGGCGCCTGGGACAACGCCAAGAAGATCGTTGAGGTCGAGCTCAAGCAGAAAGGCACGCCGCTCCACGACGCTACTGTCGTTGGCGACACCGTCGGCGATCCTTTCAAGGACACCTCTTCCGTCGCACTCAATCCAATCATCAAGTTCACGACGCTCTTCGGCTTGCTCGCCGTCGAGCTCGCCGTGCAACTGACCGCGGCACAGCACAGCACAACACTGACCCACATCCTCGCGGCGGCTTTTTTCTTGGTCTCCTTTTTTTTCGTCTACCGTTCCTTCTACGGCATGCGCATCCGGGAAGACGCAGCGCACTGAAGACTGTTCCCAGTATTTGGTTCTCAGTTTTTCAGCGAGAAGAAAAAACGGGGGGCTATCAAGCCGCTCCATTCCATCTCAATCTGCGGTAGAATTTTGCTCCTCTGTGATGAGGTTCAAACAATGAAGAAGATTCTCTTCGCTGCAATTTGCATTCTGCTGCTGGGAGTTGTGCCGGTCATCTATAACGCGCAAGTCGACACCAAATGGAAGGTTCACGATCCCGATCGGCCGGCGCCGCCGGCGATTGATCCCGGCACGGCGAGCACGCAGGATTCGTCGGGACGCCCGCCTTCGGACGCTGTGGTGCTATTTGATGGCAAGGATCTTTCCAAATGGGCGCACAAAGACGGCAGCGCAGCCAAATGGAAAGTGGAGAACGGTTATTTCGAAGTGGTGCCAAAGACGGGAGAAATCCATACGCTTGAAGCCTTTGGCGATTGCCAGTTGCACGTGGAATTTGCCGAACCCGCGCCGCCGAAAGGCGAGAGCCAGGACCGTGGAAATAGCGGCGTCTTCTTGCAAGGGCTCTACGAGACTCAAGTCCTGGACTCCTACCAAAGCAAGACCTACCCGGACGGCCAGGCAGCGGCGATTTATGGCCAATACCCTCCGCTGGTGAACGCTTCGCGCCCGCCGGGCCAGTGGCAGACGTACGATATCGTCTTTCACGGTCCCCGTTTTGCGAAAGACGGCAAACTGCTCCGCCCCGCCCGCGAAACCGTTTTTCACAACGGCGTGCTGGTGCAGGACAACGTGGAACTGAGCGGCCCGACGGCTCACGGCAAACGGCCGCCGTATGAGCCGCAGCCGGAAAAACTGCCGCTGGCGCTTCAGGATCATAACCACCCGGTGCGCTACCGCAACATCTGGATTCGCGAGCTGAAGCCCGGGGAGTGAAACGGCAGAGCTGACAGTTCACAGCCAACAGTTCGGAGAAAACCGGATGTGAGTTGTCGCAACACAGGATTCGCTATTTGAAGCCGGCCGAGTGACGAAATCTTCAGTTTTTCGCTAGTGTAGTTACCGGATTCACCGCAGCGCCTGCGAGCAGAGCTGTCGCCGGATTTCTAGCGCAAATAATTGGTGACGACGCGGGCATAGTCCGCAATGGCAATCTCGGGATCTTCCAGGTCGGGATGCCACACTTTTTCCCACTCGAAACAATAGAAGCCTTTGTAACCGATGGAGCGCAACGCTTCAATCTGCTCCTTGATGGGAACATTTCCTCGGCCGGTCAACACGTACTTCCGATCGCCGCTTTTGCCGACCGAATCCTTCAAGTGTGTGTGCCGGATCCACGGCCCCAGCTGTCCCACGGTGAACTTCGGGTCCTCGTTTGACGCCGCAAACGTATGGTGAGCGTCCCACAAAAGTGCGACCGACTTGGAATCGGCACGATGCAGCACGTCAGCCAGAGTGGCCGAAGACGTGAAGTCATCATGCGACTCGATGATCACGGTAACTTTGCGCGGGCCCGCATAATCGCCTAATTCGCGCAGCCCGGCAGCGACACGCGCCTTCATTTGCTCGCTCGGAACCACGGGATGCCCGGAGTCAGGGCTGCAACCGAACACGCGCACGTAGGGCGCATCGAGCGTAGTGGCCAGGTCGATGAATCGGCGGCCATCCGCCAAGACTTTGGAGCGCTTCTCTGGATCGGATTCATGCAAGCTGGCGGAGCTGCTGACGCAGGCGACGCGCAGGCCGTGAAACAGGATTTCGTGTTTCGTTTGCGCGATGCGTTCCGCAGCAAATGCCGGGTGCGAAGGCAAGTCCAGATTACCTTCCAGGCCGCGAAATTCGACGGCAGCGAAGCCATGCTGCTCCGCGAAGGTCAGGATTTTCTGCAAGTCCCAGGCAGGACAACCCAAAGTGGAAAACGCAATCGGCAGACGCGCCGTTTCCCCGGCGGGAACAAATGCGACAGCCATCGCCGCTCCGGTGAGCTTCTTTGCAAATTCTCGTCGCGTTGTTCTCATGGAGCCTCGCCTCCAGCAGTCGCTGGCGCAAGACTACCTGTGCGCTGGAAAAGTGTCAAAGATACGAATGAGGTACCGAAGGAGATGAGGATGCTCAAGAACTTTCGCATCGCTCATCAAAGCTATCGTTTCTGCTCTAGGCCTTAATCAGGCCCAGGAACTTGCGGGAATTGTTGTCGAAGCCGGGGAATACAGGATTTAAGTCTCGCACGCCGATGTGCCGGACGAGAATTTCGCCGACAACCGAGCGGAAGTCCGTAGTTAATGCGAGGTCGCGGCCTTCATTGAGCTGGTGATCATTCAGACCGGGCCATTTGCCGTAAACCGCGCCGCCTTTCACGTCGCCGCCCATCACAAACATGCAATTCGCGTGGCCGTGATCGGTGCCGCGATTGCCGTTTTCCTTGGCGGTGCGGCCGAACTCGCTCATGGTCACGAAGACGACATTCTCCATGCGGTCGCCCATGTCCTGATGAAACGCTGCGAGACCCTGGCCAAGGTCCTTCAGCAAATTGGAAAGCTGGCCCTGCACGCCGCCTTCGTTGACGTGATTGTCCCAGCCGCCGCAATCCACAAATAGAACTTCGACGCCGATGTCCGCTTTGAGCAGTTGCCCGATCTGCTGCAAACTTTGGCCGAGCCGGCTCGTGGGATATTGCGCGCCGTTTTCCGGCTGATACTTCGCCGGGTCCGCTTTGCGCAGAAGATCGATGGCTTCAAATGTCTCCGTGCCGGTGCCGTGCAATGCGTGGTCCACGGTCTGCGAGTACATGGCTTCAAAGCCGCCTTCAACAATCTGGCCCGTTCCAGGCGCTTGCGCCATCACTTTGAATTGCTTTAGGTCCGGCAGCGCAATCGCCGGCGCTGCGCCGTGCAACATGCGCGGGAGGTTAGGGCCCATCGCCACGGCGCGGAAAGGCGAAGCGTCTTCTTCCGGAACGGCTTCCAGAGCGCGGTTCAGCCAGCCGTCTTCCGTCGATTTCAGCCCCGGCGTGCCCGATTCCATGAAGTCCTGTGCGTCAAAATGCGAGCGCGTCGCATCGGGTGAACCCGCGGCGTGGACAATGGCGAGCTGGTTCTTGTGAAAGAGCGGTTCAAGCGGCGCGAGGCTCGGATGTAAACCGAAAAATCCGTCCAGGTCGACCGCCGCGTCCGCACCGCCGCGTTTCGGTTGCGGAATCGCGATCGTGGGCCGCATGCGGTAGTAATTGGATTCGCCGAAAGGCACGACGATGTTCAAGCCGTCCGCCGCGCCGCGCTGAAACAGCACGACAAGCTGCTTCTTGTTTGGCATGGGCGTCGCCGCCACGGCACGCTGCAAAAATGCGGGCATCGCGCTGAGGCCGACCATGGCCACGCCGCCCTGCTTCAAAAAATACCGCCGCGAAAATTTCAGACCGGGTACGCCTTCACAGCATCGGTAACTCATGGCGACCTTTCCAGCCTAGTGCCTTTGAAATTCCGGCGCTCCCAGAACCAGTCCGGCAACGACGCCGAGATCCACTTGCTTGTGCGCATCGTCGAGCTTCGCCTGCAAAACTTGCGGGTTATCGAGTTGTTTTTCAAGCGTTTCAACCGTGGTTGGGCCTGCCTGCCCGCCAAGAAAAACTTGCACCGCGCGGTCCAGCGCCGCCTTCGGATCCGCGGATGAATCCACGCCGAGCAGCGACGCGACGTCCGTACGCGCACCGCGCATTTTGTTCCCGGCAAGCGCCAGCGAATAATTCAAGCGGTTCAGCAACGCCCCGGTGTTTACCCACGCGTCGGCCTTATCCGAGTAACCCGTCGGCGGCTGGCACTGATAGAGGGGCTCGCCGATTCGCCCCACCCACTGCACCAGCGGCAGAGGCGTGTCCACGTCCGTGCCTAGCGCGCGTACTGCGGAAACCACCAGCTCAAACGGCGTCTTGATTTTTGCTCGATACGATTCTCGCGACCAGAATTCCGGCGACCAGATCATGATGTGGAGGACTGACTTGATGTCGCCATCGCTCGACTGGAAAGTTTCCACCATGCGATTGATCAGCGCCGGCGGCGGATTGTCCGAAACAAACCGGCGCGCCAGTTTCGTGGAAATAAACCTTGCGGTGCTCGGATGATGCACAAGCAGGTCGATCACCTGCTCGCCATCCTTCATCCCGCCCGCATGAATCTTTTTCCCTAGCACGTACTTCGCGTCGGGATCGTGCAGCCGGTCATCAAACTTGAAATCCGCGTATTGCCTGGGCTTCTCAATCGTCCAGCCCGTGAAGCAGCGCGCCACTTCCGTGACATCTTTCTGGGTATAACCGCCATCCACACCGAGCGTGTGCAATTCCATCAGCTCGCGCCCGTAATTTTCATTCAGCCCGCGCTCGTTTTTCTTCGCTTGCGGATTGCCCACTGGACGCGGCGCCGCCGGCCAGCCGAATCTTCCGCGGCGCCACTGTTGGCGCGCTGCGCGCTCGGCCGCCTGCCGCTGCGCCGCCCGCGGATCGGCGCTCAGAAAATTGTCAAGGTAAAAAAGCATCGCCGGACTCTTGGCTGTGGCCGTCACCAAATCCTTGAATTTTCCGAAGGCATGCGGCTGGATGACGTCGCGTTCATACGAAGTGATGTAGTAGCGGTCCTCGCCTTTGCCCGCGAACACGTTGAAGTGGTTAAACCAGAAATCATCCATCACCTGCTGAAGCTGCCGCTCGCTGTAAATAGCACGCGTTACCTTGGCCATGCCCAGTTCGGCCACCACGCGCTGTGGCCTCTTGCTGTCGTCGGCAATCGCGCGTGGAACATTGTTGGGGTCGGCGCCACCCAAAACGTCGCGCTTGCCCACACCTTTCGTCGCAGGATTCCCTTCGGGTTGCTCCTGCTTCATGAGCGCGGGCGCATCGCTCATTTCCTGCTTTGCGTTCGCGGTATTTTGTTGAACCGCCTCTCCGTCGCCTCCGCCGGCGACTGGTCCCTGCGTTCCCTGCACATCCCGAGCAACCTTTTCCGCGGCTGCATCGCTTCGGCGCTGTTCTTGCTGCGCTTGTGCTTGCGCGCGCTTCTCGGCTTGCTTCTCCGCTGGTTTGGGTTGCGGATATTCATCAATCAGTTTCGCCGTGGACATCCGCAGCGTCGGATAGTCCGCAAGGCGCGCATCCAACGCGCGGTCATCGATGGAATTTGGATTGAGTTGCTGCTCGACCCATTTGGCCAGCCCCATCTGGCGGATGCGCTCAACCTCGCCTGGACGCGGGCCGTAGGCCAGGCGGTTCAGCGCGTGCAGAATCGCTTCGTCGGGGCTGAGTTCTGTAATCGGCAAGCCTTTGAGCGCAGGATCGTTCTTGGGTTTCTTGTCCTTCGCCGACGCAGGATTCGCCGCGCTGGCAGGCAATTCGATACCGAGCGACAAAACGCAAGCGAAAGAGAGAATGACGGCGAGGAATGACCTTGGGGTCGCGGAAATCGTTGGGATTCGTTGATTCACTTGCGAGGCGGGGGACTCTTGCAGCCTCATAGCACTCTCCTGCCGGGCGCCATAATGGATGAACTGCGGCTCATCAATAGAATAACCCTGGTCCGGCGAAGAAGTTGCGCAACTCCAGAAGCTATGTCGAATCCCTATCACGGTGGAAACTACAGTCAGCAAAGGGCTTAGAGGTGTGGGCCGGACGCGTGGGAACAAGGCCCCGCAGTACAAGTTCGACCGTCCGATTTTCAGGATCTGGTTAAGTCCGTTACTCGACGATGTCAAAGTCCACGGACCGGTCGGGAGCATGGTTTTTCGCGCTGTCGACGGCCTGCATTACCAGGCGGTAAGAGCCCGGCTTCAGGTCATCCACCTTCACCTTCAGTCCGATGGGAACCACGGGATTTCCCTTTTGAACGTAATCATCCGCGCGCATGACGTCAGTGAAAAATACCTGCTTGTTAGCAGAGCGCTCGAAAATTCGATAGCCCATGGCAACAATCGGCGGGGTTGCCGAGGTCAGCAGCGGCTCATAGATCTCCGTGTAAAGAACGACGTTGTCCGTATGCTTGAAGCGATTGCTTCCAGAAGGAACGATTTGCGTGCCCTTGACCACCAGGGGCGTGCGGTCTTCCAGCAGAACCGAATCCAAGCCGGTGGGAATGTCGTTCAGCCTTTGCGCGGAATTCGTCAGCGCCACACCACTGAGGCTGAAATGTTTTCCATCATAGGGATCGATGGCGAGCGGCGACTCGAATTTGCCGAAAGCATCGCCGCCGGCACTGAGGACTACCGTCAACCGGTAAGTGCCCGGCGTAGCATCGAACTGGTTTTCATAGCGATACGGCAACTTGGTGAATTCTTTCCACTCGTCTTTCTCCAAGTCCAGGTTGACTGTATCGCTGAATCGCGCACCGACGGTCCCATCTGGCCGGTAGGCAATTCCCAGCACGTTCAAGTTCGCATGATACTTTCCCTTGTCCTTATTGAACTGAAATGTGTCCGCTGGAATCTCCATCGCCAGATTGACGCGGACCGTTTCTGGCGCGGTATAGAAATACGGCGCCTGCAACACGCCATGAATCGAGCCCGTTTGAGAACCCGCGGCGTGCGACTCGAGTTGTTTTTCCAGCGGCTTGCCTTCGAGGAGGTTCGTGGATCGCGTGTTGCAATAGCCGCTGCGCGAGCGCGCAATCAGCCCCCCGCGGTTCAGCTTCACCTTAAGCGTGTGGCAGCTTCCTTCCGGACTGTCACCGGGCACGTAACCCAGGATATAAAACTCATTCTGTTCTCGCCCGATGCGTTCAAGTCCGCCCAGCAAGTCGTTGGTATTGAAGATAGTGAATCCACCCGTGCCTTCCGCCAGCGCAGCAAGGATCTGCTGATTGGTCGAAGCGGAAGGTGGGAATTGCGGCACGATCGTGCGCGGCTGATTGTAAGGCGAATTGTTGTAATTGGAGGTTGGGTTGTAACCTCCACCGCGCGTGCCGCCGCTCGTGCCGCCGGTACCTCCCTTTCCTCCCCCGCCCGTGCCGCCGCCCGTGCCACCCTTGCCGCCACCACCAGTACCCCCTGTCCCTCCACCGCCGGTGCCACCTCGGCCACCGCCGCCGGTGCCACCTCGGCCACCGCCGCCGGTGCCGCCCCCACCCGTACCTCCGGTCCCGCCACGGCCTCCGCCTCCTCCGGTCCCGCCACCGCCACCGGTTCCACCACCACCGCCCGGCCTTTGCGGATCAGGCATGGCCATCGCCGGATAGGCTGCGAGTATCAAGCGCACGCGCGGCGAAATCTTTCGTGCCGGAGCACGATTTGAAACGGCATGTATCCTACCGGCCGAAACTCTCCTGCTGGCGCTCCCGCCCGGAGCGGTCGCCACCAAACCGCGGGCATCCAGCGCGTAGACCGCCACGTTCGATTTGTTGCAAGCATCAATGGTGGCCGTTAGCTCCGATTGGTTTTCCTGCGTCAGCGGGAAACCACCGGAAAACAGCACCACCATTTTACGCCCAGGGATGGAGCGAAGATTTTTCGCCAGGCTGCGCACAGCCAACAGCATGCTGCGGGCCCCAAAATCCGCGGCGGCATTACCCAATGACGAAAAACCCGCGGACGCTACCGTAACGGGCACGTCCGGCGGGGGTGCGTTTGGATCGACCGACGAAGTCTTGACACCCGACACGGCCGCTTGAAGCACGTCTGCATTTGCCGTGAAATTCTGCACGATGCGGAGCGATCCCCCAAAATCCACCACGGCCATCAAGCGGTCGGGACCCGCATTCGCTTCGATAAACTTCTTGGCGGCACTGCGCGCCTGGATCTGGTCCGGCGCCGCCATGGTGGAGTTATCAAAAAACAAAATCAGGTACCGGCGTTGGCCGTTCGCCTGGCTGGCTGCATCGGCGCCGGTAGAAAAGGTGGAAACTTGTTGTTCCTTGTTGTCCTCAAATACCTTGAAATCATTTTGCGTCAGGTCGCGAATATAGTTGCCCTTCTTGTCCGTCACCACGGAATCCACGAGCACCAATTTTGATTCCCTCTTGATGACGACGGCTGGCTGCTGCTG
>WNEL01000861.1_pt1 | contig 13090 bp, 8 predicted proteins | sample 5399991 | NCBI WGS metagenome assembly WNEL01 (sample SAMN13153325, study PRJNA577476) | soil metagenome | isolation source: 20 cm grassland meadow soil pre-rain plot 2 | place: USA:California | collected 2015-09-08
GGCGCATCGGGCGGGCAGCTGGAACGACTGCGGGCCCGCATCCAGCTCGGTCGGATCGAGAACCGGCTCGGCGCGTACAAGGAGGCGCGGGTCGTCTTGGAGGAGGCCGCGCGCGACGCCGCCGCGATGCAGTCGCCGGAGATCGAGGGCGAAGCCCTCCGCGCCCTCGGGGGCGTGGAACGCAAGCTCGGGGATCTCGATGCCGCGATCGCCCATCTGGGCCGCGCGACGGACGTCCTCCCGAATGGCTCGAGGGAACGGGTGCGCGCCCTCACGGATCTGGGAGTCGCCCTGATCGCGCGCGACGACATCCCTGGCGCCAAGGTCCGGCTGCTTGAGGCGGCCGCGACCGTTCGACGGGCCACGCGGGAGGATGCCGTGATCCAGATCAACCTCGGGATCGTGACGAGTCGCGAAGGGGATCCGCGGACCGCGGCGGCGACCTTCGCCCGTTCCGCGGACATCGCCCTCGCGACCGGTGAGATCCGCTTCGCCGCGTATGCCCTCGCAAACGCGGTCGACAATTTCCTCCGCATGGAGGCGGTCGACGAGGCCGCATCGAGCGCGGAGCGCGCCCTCGCCTTGGCGACCACGATTGGCGATCCCCTCGCCGTGTCGACGGCGCGGGCGAACATGGGCCTCGTGTTTGCGAAGCGGGGCGATTGGGCCAAGGCCGAGGAACAGCTGCTCGGCTCCGTCGAGATCATCAACCGGCTCGACAACCCGTACTCCCTCGCGACGCGGTACGAGGAGCTCGCCCGACTCTATGACGCGCAAGGACGCGGCGGAGATGCGGCGTCCTGGCGGACGCGGGCCGAGGGCTTGTTCGCGCGGCTCCAAGGCAGCGGGCCCGCTGCCGGCCCGTGATCTCGATCGGACTCATTCACCCTCGCTGGACGTGGCTTGTTCAAGACCGATACCCACTGGAGGGCGTCGGACAATCGGCCGACCAAATGGTTAAGTAGGTCAGACATAATGCGCCTCCGTCCGCGGGTCAATCCCGCGGATCGACGGGATGGGAATCATGTCGCTGACTTCGTCCCGGAGGGGAAACGCCCTCCTGTTGGTCGTCGCCGTCTCGTTGTTGTCGGTCCTCTGCGCCGTTCCCTCCGTCCAAGCGACGCCACGCACGATCGAGCCCGCCGCTGCCATTACCGTGACACTCGTTCTCAACCAGGCCGCTTACCTTAGTGGCGACGTCGCGATAGCGACCGCGTTGGTGTATCGCACCCCTGGGCCGGCGAACTACACGTACAACTGGACGGTCCGAGACACCTTCGGCCGTATCGTGAACACAACCATCTATGGGGTGTCGAAATTCACCTACGCCATCCCCCTCAACTACACGGGCCGGCTCACTTTCTCCGTGAGGGTCGACGACGGACAAGGGCTCACGTCGAGCGTGCAGAGCACCGTTACGGTCTTCGTCGCCGTGATGTCCCTGAGGCTTGACCGCGGGGACTTCACGCCGGGCGACGCGATCACCGCCTCGTATTCCGTCACTTCCCACGTGATCCTCCGGCCGACCTACGACTACCAGGTCGCCGACAGCAGCCTCACGATCGTCCTCAGCGGCAACACGAACAACACGACCTTCTCCTTCCGTACGCCCGCCCCCGCCGCCAGCCGCACATACCGGTTCCTCGTGACCGCGAGGGAGGGCACGAACACCTCGCAGGCACAGCTGACCATCGCGCAGGCGGCGGGTTGGGTGCTCGGGGAGACGTTCGACCGCGCCTCCTACACGCCGGGCGATTCGATCCACGCGCACCTCGCGGTGACGCCTCGGAGCACCGCGGCCTTGCCGCTTCAGTTCACTTGGACCCTAAGCCTGGGCGGATTCGGCGGTTCGCCGAGCGTCTCGGCGATCACGACCGTCCCCGAGGTGGACCTCACCCTGCCCATCCCCCAGGGAGTGGGAACCGGCGAGCTCGTCGTGATCGCGACCGAGTCGAGCACGGGCACCGCGATCGGGCACACCCTGCACATCGGGACGACGAACGCCCTGTGGTCGACGGACATCGGGGGCGTCCCCCTGTTTGCGGTCCTCCTGGGCCTCCTGTTCATCCTCTTGCTCGTGGCCGTCCTCGGGCTCTGGCGCCGGGTGGGCGGCGGCCATCTCATGGGACCGAGGGCCGCACCGCCGCCTCCGCCTCCCGGAGATACGACCCAGGCACCGACCACGATGCCGATGTCCGTGATCTGCAGTCATTGCGGGAAGTCGATCGACCTCACGACGAGCAAGCGGCCGATCGAGGTCATGTGCCCTTCGTGCGGCGAGACGCAGACCGTGGCGTGACGAGGACAAGGTTCTTAGTCGTTGGACCACATCCCACCGCCTCTTCGAGGCGAGACGATGGCGGAACAGGACGAACTCATTGCGGCAGTCGTGAAGGACGACACGGTGCGGGCGCGCGCGATCCTCGACCACGATCCGCATCTCCTGCGGATGCGCACGCCGAACGGGACGCTTGTCCTCACAGCGGTGTACCATGGGGCGAACAAGGCGCTCGGGCTCCTCCTCGAACGGACACCCGAAGACGCGCTGAGCCTCCACGAGGCCGCGGCGACCGGGAACGCGCGACGTCTCAAGACGATCCTGGGGCAGTCCCGGACGCGCGTGAACGCCGGGAGCGCGGAGGGCTTCACGCCTCTCGGCCTGGCCGCGTTCTTCGGTCATCTTGACGCCGCAAAGGTCCTCCTCGAACACGGCGCGGACGTGAATTTCAAGGAATCGAGCCGCTTCGCGAACACCGCGCTCGACGCCGCTGTCGCCGGGGACCATCCGGATCTCGTGAAAGCGTTGCTCGCCGCCCGCGGCAATCCGAACGTCCGGAGCGAGGCGAACTACACCCCGCTCCACAAGGCGGCCGCGCACGGAAATCTGGCCATCGTCCAAATGTTGCTCGACGCGGGGGCCGACCCGAAGGCGACCCGCGACGACGGGTCCACGCCCATCGCTGACGCGCGCAAGGAGGGTCACGAGGCCGTCGTGAAGCTTCTGCAGACCCGCGGCGCGTGACGACTCAGTGCTCCTCGATGAACATCCAGCGGTGGCCCTCGAGGTCCTCCGCCCGGTACAGCCGGCCGTACGGGTTGTCCTGAGGCTCCGAGAGGATCGTGGCCCCCGCGCCCTTCGCCCGCGCGAAATGGGCGTCCACGCTGTCCACTTGGACGCTGAGGCCGTCGATCACCCAGGGGACCGCGGACCATCTCTTGGCGGCGGCGCACCTCTTGCCGTGGTGCTTCGGACTTTGGTAGTCCGGCGTCGGAGTGGCGAGGAAAATCCGACCGCCTTCGAAATCGAGTTCCGCGTGACTGATCGTCCCGTCCGATTCCGTAATCCGATCGAGCTCCCGGAACCCGAAGGCGCGAACCAACCAGTCGACCGCCGCCGCTCCGTTCTCGTACGCGATCATGGGCACAATCCGTGGTCGCTCCATCTCCGTGTCCTGCACCGAACTCCCCTCCCCGTTGGTATGGCTCGAGCGGTACTTAACCGGAAAGGCCGCGGACGATTTCGGCGATGCGACGCAGGCCCTCCAGGATCGTGTCACGGGAGGCGGCGTAGGAAATCCGGATGTGCCCCTCGCCGGCCTCACCGAAGGCGCTCCCCGGTGTGACCGCGACCGAAGCCTTTTTCAGAATCCGCTCGCACAAGGTCCCGCTGTCGATCTTGGCCTCGAAGCGCGGGAAGACGTAGAAGGCTCCGTTCGGATGGTACGTCGCGAGACCGTCGATTTTCGCGATCTCCTTGAGGACCAGGTCGCGGCGCGCCCGGAACTCCTTCACCATGGCCTCGAGGGGGGCCGTCGGTCCGCGGAGGGCCGCGACGCCCGCCTTCTGGGCAAACGCGGTGGCACAGGTGATCGTGTGCTCCTGAACCTTGGAGATCTCCTTGAAGAGAGGCGTCGGGGCGACGAGCCATCCCAGCCGCCAGCCGGTCATCGAATAGGTCTTCGAAAAGCCGTTCACGGTCACCGTGCGATCAAACATGCCGTCCAGAGATGCAGGCGAGATGTGTTCGCCCTCGTACAGGATCTTCTCGTAGATCTCATCGCTCACGAGGATCAGGTCGTGATCCGCCGCGAGGTCGGCCAGGGCCTTCGTCTCCGCGCGCGAATACACGGAGCCCGCGGGATTCGAGGGTGAGTTCAGCATGAGGAGTCGGGTGCGCGGCGTGATCGCCTCGGCGACCGCGTCCGCGGCCGGGACGAATCCTTCGTCATCGCCGGCGTGAACCGGGACAGGCCGAGCGCCGGCGAGGGTCACCATCGGGGCGTACGAGACCCATCCGGGGTCCGGGATGATCGCCTCGTCTCCGGTATCGAGGAGGGCCATGCACGTCATGAAGAGGGTATGCTTCGTCGGAGCGACGAGCACATTCTCCGGTTTCGCGGGAATGCGATTCTCTTTTTGCACCTTCTCCGCGACGGCCTCTCGGAGCTCCCGGATCCCGGGAGCGGGTGTGTATTTCGTGAAATCCGCGTCGAGGGCTTTCTTCGCGGCATCGACGATGTGGGCCGGGGTCGGGAAGTCCGGCTCCCCGATCGCGAGGGAGAGGACCTTCTCGCCGCGCGCCTTCATCTCCGCGATGAGGTCTCCGATGTGGACGGTGGGCGAGGACTCAATCGAGCGGACACGCTTCGCGAAATGGACCATGCCGATGAAGAATACAGTCGACTAGAAAGCTTCACCGCCAGACCACATTTTGCCCCACCGTCGGAGGCCGGCAATTGGCTTATGCACGAGGTGGTGCTATCGGCGCCGCGCGGATCAACGCCCCTGGGGAAGAACGGGAGGAGGACGGATGGAGCGGGACGGTGAAACGAAGAATCCGCTTCATACGGACCTGCACCGAGTCCTCACGCTCCGCCATGCCGTGGCGATCTACGTCAGTTCGCTCCTGGGGTCCGGCATCTTCGTCATCCCCGGGCTCGCGGCTCGCATCGCGGGCCCTGCGTCGATCATCTCCTGGATCCTCTTGTCGCTCGCGAGCTATCCCTTCGCCTATACGTTCGCGAAGCTCTCCGCCCGGAACCCGGAGTCGGGAGGAATCTATGCCTTCGCGCGGGAAGGCCTGGGCCGGGGTGCGAGCGCGGCGACCGCCTGGCTTTTCCTAGCCTGGGCGGTCTTGGGGGCCCCCGCGGCGACCGTGGCGGCGGCCTCGTACCTCACGTTCGTCCTCCCGCTGAATCGCCCGGACGTGTTCCTCGTCGCGGCGGCCATCCTGATTGGCGCGTTCGGCGTCAACTACCTGGGCATCCGTTTCACCGGTCGCGTGCAAGTCGCGACCGTCGGCGCCATCCTCGCGGCCCTCGCGATCGCCGTCGTCGCGTCCGCTCCGAGGATTTCCCCCGCGAACTACACGCCCATCCTCCCGAACGGACTCGCTTCCATCGGCACCGCGGCCGCGCTCATCATGTGGTCCTATCTGGGATACGAGAACACATCCAACGTGGCGGAAGAGTTCCGGAATCCGGAGCGGGACTTCCACCGCAGCGTGGTCATCAGCGTGATCCTGATCAGCGCCCTCTACCTCGCGGTGGCCGTCGTCACGGTGGGCACGGGGGCCTACACCGTCGGGGGAGGTGTCACTCCCTTTGCCGCGATGATGTCGGGCGCCTTCGGTTCGTATGGCGGGATGTTCGTCGCCATCCTCGCGGTCTTCGTCACGTTCGGCACGGTGAACGCCTACGTGGCGGGCATGGCGAGGGTCTACTACGCCGCCGCCCGGGACGGCGTCTTCCCGGAGGCGCTCGGCAAGGTCGATCCAAAGACCGGTGCTCCGAGGCGTTCGCTCGTGTTCCTGATCGTCATGGTCCTCCTGAGCCTCGCGGCCTTCTATTTCCTGAACGTGGAATTCGTGTCGGCATTCTTGATGGCCAGCGGCGCCGCGATCCTGACGTACGTGATCGGGTCGGTCGCCGGAATTCGGCTCCTCCGGGAGCGCGGGATGCGACGGATCCTTCCCTGGTTTTCCCTCGTCGTGTCCGTGGTCCTGCTTCCGTTCATCGGGACCCTCCTGGCGGTAAGCGTGGCGATTGGCGGGGTCGGCCTGCTCACCAGCTGGGGACTTTTGCGACGGAGGAAAACAGTGAACGCAGGGATCTAGCATCGCGACGTCAGCGGTGTGCGAAGAACGCCCGAACCTCGGCCTTGCTCACGTGATCGATCCGCGCGAAACCCACGCGCTCGAACTGGACGACGTCGTCCACTTTCAGGGAGGCCACGAGGGGCTCGCCCAATCCTCGGGATTCGGATCCGTCCGGCAGGACGAGGTGCACGTTGATCCCGTGGGTGACCCACTGGATCTTCGGGATGTCCTTGTTCTCCATCGAGACAAAGCGAGCCCGGTGATCCAGGATGATGTTGCAGAAGTCTTTCAGTCGCACCTCTTTGCCGCGGAACTTCTCGAAATCCTCCTTGGCGACGTGGACCTTTGGTCCCGCGGGAATTTCGCGATGGCCGCGGCCCGGGAAGTCCGGGTGGAGGGGCGCCTTCGCATGTTCGATCGGCGGCAGGCCGGCGATCTCCACCGCCACGGGATCGGGGACGAAGAAGTAGCGGTTCGCGTCCTTGTCGATCAGCTTCCGGTTCTCGGAGTACAAGGTCTCCGCGGGCACTTCGATGTCGTTCAGGCTCAGGCCGAAGGAGAGCACGAACTCCCTCAAGGCGGCCGGCCGTATGCCCCGGCGGCGCAGGGATTGCAAGGACCACGTCCTCGGGTCGTCGATCCCGGTCAGGTGGCCCGCGGCGATCTCCTTCCGATATCGGGACTTCGACAGTTCCAGGTCCTTGAATCGCAGGATGCCGAAGTGGACGAACTCCGGTCGTCGCCGGATCCCGAGGATGTCCCAGATCCGCGTCTCCATCTGGTCCTCCATTACGAGGTCCTTCCCGCGGAGGACGTGCGTCACGCCGAGCAAGGCATCATCGACGGCCCAGGAGAACTCCAGCATCGGCCACACTCGGTAGCGGTCGCCGACGCGCGGATGGTCCCGCTCTGCGATCCGGAACAGTACGCGATCCCGGAAGGCCGGGTTCGGGTCCGCCATGTCTGTCTTGAGGCGGACGACGGCCTCCCCCTCGGCGTATTCGCCGGCGAGCATCGCCTTCCACATCGCGATCGTCTCGTCCACGCTCTGGATGCGGTGGACGCAGGCTTTCATCGCCTCGCGGTTCTTGCGGAGCGTCTCCGCGTCGCACTCGCAGACGTAGGCCTCGCCCGTCGAGAGGAGCTTCTCCGCCCACTCGTAGTGCAGGGGGATGCGGTCGCTCTTGTAGAGGACCTCGTGGAACTCGACGCCGGCCCAGTCCAGACCTTCCCGGACCTGGTCGAACGCCTCGGGGAGGAGGGGCTTGTCTTCCGATCCGATCGTGTCGTCGAAGACGAGGAGGAGCTTGCCGTGGTACTTCTTCGCGTACGCGTCATTCAGGACGAACGCCCGCGCGTTCCCAATGTGGAGGGGGCCGCTCGGGTACGGCGCGAGGCGAAGGACGACCTTGCCGTCGACGGCGTTCGGGAGCGGAGGGAGTTCCTTCGGGCCCACCGTGGTCGTCGTCCTTTCGAGGAGTTCCGGAGCGATCGCGGACAGTTCCGCCCTCTGCGCCTCGGGAGGGAGGCGGTTCACGTCCGCGACGACGCGCTCCACGTGGTCCGCGACTTCCTGTGCGCGTCCACGCAGGCTCGCGTCCTCTGCGAGCATCCTCCCAAGGACCGCCTTGGCGTCCGCTTTCCCTCCATGAAAAACGGCATTCTGCAGGACGAACTTTCGGGCGGATTCGAGGCCCACGAGCGTCCGAACCGGAGCCGCGTATAAAGACTTCTGGGGATGAAGAGAAATCCTACAACGCAGACACTCTCCGGCAAGAATCCGCGATACCTGGGAAGGATGAACACAACCGATTCGCGAAAGTAATATTCTCGGGGCTGCATGTCGAGCCGTGGGCCGGGCGTGGTCCGCGCCGCTCCGTTGGGGGCGACGCGGGGGACTCGTGGTTCTCTTCGGGATCCTCACGGCGTCCACGCTGCTCATCGCGGGTGCGAATCCTGTCCATCCGGTCCTCGCGCAAATCGCGCCCGACCTCCGGCCCTTGAACCTGGCGGTGAGCCCGGAGCCTCCCTACGAGGGGGACGTCGTCGAGGTCACGGTGACGGTTGTCAACGTGGGCGACACGGCCGCGATCTCCGCGACGGTCGAGCTGATCGATTCGCGGCCGAACGGAGACGTCGTCCGAATTGGCGTCACCCCTCTTTCCGATTCGCTCGCGCCCGGTGCGTCGGCCCTGGTCCACACGCCGCAGTTCCTCGCAGTCGGGCTCGGGGAACACAACCTCACGATCCGCGTGGAGAACGTCGTGCCTGCGGAGGCGAACGCGGGGTACGACACCATGTCGATGTGGATGCAGGTCTTGCCCGCGAGGGCGCCGCCACCGCCCCCGCCCCCCGACGGTGTGCGAATCGAGGCCCTCGCGACGCTCGGGTTCGGGGCCTTCATCGGATTCCTCTTGGTGATCGGCGTGATCGCGGTGGTCATCGTGTTCCTCTCGCGGCCGGAGGGGTCCGAGATGGAACCTCCGCCTCCGGAGCCACCGGACCGGTCGCCTCCGCCGCTCCGGCCTCCCTAGGAATCGGACGTTCGACCGCGTAGCAACCTTTCTATTCGAACCTCCAATACCGCGGGCGGGATTCCCATGGCGATCCGGACTTGGCTCGACCGATTCGGCCGCGACGTCGTCACCGTCGAGGGATCCGTCAAGAGGGACCTCGGCGCGACCCGGCACTTCCTCGCGACTCCGAGCCGCCCCGTGTTCCTCCCGAACCTCGAGGGCGGCCCTGCGGTCGCGAACCTGTGGTCCACCCGCGAACGGGTCGCGGGCGCCATCGGCATCCAGCCGAACCAGTTCCTCCCGAAGTTGTTGGAGGCACAGGCCCATCCGCAGGACACGCACCTCGTCGAGCGCGCGGAGTTCCTGACGCAGGCCACCTCCGACGTCGACCTCACGGCGATGCCGATCCCGAAGCTCTTCCCGAAGGATGCGGGACGCTACATTACCGCGGGCGTATGGGTCGCGGAGCGATCGGGGGTTCGGAACTTGTCGTTCCATCGGATCCTGGTCCTGGACAAGACCCGCGGGGCCTGCCGGATCGTGCCTCGGCACCTGCGCCACATGTACGACGAGGCGATGGCCGCCGGGGAGGAGCTGAAGGTGGCCGTGTGCATCGGCCTCGATCCGTGGAACCTCCTCGCCGGCGGGACCTCCGTGGAATACGGCGTGGACGAGAGCCGGATCGCGTCGGCCCTCACCCAATCGTCTCTGGGCAAGCCGGTCGACACGGTCCGCATCCGGAACGGCCTCACGGTCCCCGCGGAAGCGGACTATGTCCTCGAGGGCCGGTTGACCAAAGAGACGCACGACGAAGGGCCTTTCGTCGACGCGGTCCGCACGTACGACCGGGTGCGGAAGGAGCCGATCCTGGTCGTGGAACGCGTCTATCGCCGGAAGGACGCGGTCTTCCACATCATCGTGGGGGGCCTCGACGAGCATTTCATGTTCATGGGGATGCCGCGGGAACCGGTCATCTATCAAGCCGTCTCGCGGGCGGTCCCCCACGTCCAGGCGGTGCGGCTCACGGAAGGCGGATGCGCCTGGCTCCACGGCATCGTCGCGATCCGGAAGCAGCATCAGGGGGACGGCAAGAACGCGATCATGGCCGCGTTCGGGGCGCACACGTCGATGAAACAGGTCGTCATCGTGGACGAGGACATCGACGTGTTCAATGACCGCGACGTCGAATGGGCGATTGCAACCCGGTTTCAGGCGGACCGCGGACTCGTTGTCCTGCACGAGGTCCGCGGTTCCTCGATCGATCCGAGCGCCCGGGACGGCTTCACCTCGAAGATGGGCATCGATGCCACGAGGCCGCTCGGCTCCGATCCCGCGATGTTCGATAAGGCCACCCTCTAGTCGAGAGAACGCGCAATCCATCCCGAGAATTCTGGCAGAATCTTCATTACGAGGCAGAGAATCGACGCGGCCGATGCGCTGGACCGCGGTGCTCCTGGCGTTCGTCCTCGCACTACCTGCGGCCGTGGCTTTGATCCGACTTCCTCCAACGGAACACTGGGAGACACCTCCCGACGTCGGGCCTCTGCTGATGCCACCGAACCCCACGATGGGCACATGGCCCCCGTATCTCCGACGACAGGCGCCCGGCCCGATGCCGATTCCCGCACAGACGACCGGGGTGGCCCGGATCGTCGTCCTTCTGATCGACTTCACCGACATCGCGCATGATCCGAGCCATGACGGCCCCTACTTCGACGCCCGGATGAATGCCGCGGGATCGTCCGCGCATTCGGTTGGCTCGTATTACCAGGAGGTCTCCCGGGGTGCGCTGACCGTGAACGCGACCGTGATCCCGATGTGGTTCCACAGCACGCACCCCATGTCGGACTACGGTGCGGACAGTGCCACGGGGGTGGACGACGCGAACGGACCGATCTATCGTCTCGTCACGGAGGCCGTGCGGGCCGCTGACGCGACCGTCAACTTCGCGCAATTCGACACGAACGGGGACGGTGTCGTCGATCACCTCATGGTGGTCCATGCCGGCGCAGGCCAAGAGTCGAGCCCGTCGAACAAGGATCTCATCTGGTCCCACCGATGGGCCGTCCTAGATGCGGACCCAACTACGCCGGGCTCTCAGTCCCTGACCGCGGACGGCGTCCAGATCTATGGCTACACGATGGAAAGCGAGGATTTTGTCATCGGTACTGTGGCCCACGAGTTCGGCCACGATCTGGGATTGCCGGACCTCTACGACACGGACGGTTCGTCGGCCGGGGCGGGCATCTGGGACATCATGTCCCTGGGCTCCTGGAATGGCGCGCCCGCGGGTTCGAGCCCCGCCCACATGAGCGCCTGGTCCCTCCTCCGGCTCGGATGGGTCACGCCGACCGACGTGACGACGGCGCAGGTCGGGGCCGCGATCGATTCGATCGAGACATCCGGGAAGGTATTTCGCCTGAGCCTGCCCGGCACGACTTCGGAATATTTCCTTATCGAGAATCGACAACCGATCGGATTCGACGCCGCCCTCCCGGGGACCGGCCTGCTGATCTGGCATGTCGACGACTCGCAGACGTCGAACGACCAGGACAATCATCGCCTGCTCGACCTCGAGGAGGCCGACGAAGGCGTGTCGGGCGACCGGCCCACCGACTCCGGGGATCCGTGGCACGACACCGCCGCGGGATGGGGCCCGGACACGACGCCGGACAGTCGGGGCTACGACGGATCCGTCACAGGTTGGCGGATCCGAGACATCTCGGCGAGCGCTGCGACGATGACCGCGACCCTCGCGCATGACGTGACGAAGGATCTCGCGGTGTCCGCGATCCGCGTGCCGTTCATGGAGGCCGCTGGCACGATCATTCGGACCGAGGTCGACGTGCGTAATGAGGGCGTACAGGCCGCCGACGTCACCCTGCAGGTCGAAGTGTACCGAGACTCCTTCCAGTCGTCGGCCCGGGTGACCGCTACGACCTTCAACCGCGTCGGACTCGCGGCCCAGACGACGGCCACGTTCCCGCTGAACTTCACTCCGGTCTCGACCGGCCGATACCTCGTTCACGCCCTGGTCGTCGGCGCAAAGGACGAGATCCCCTCGAACGACGAGCGCGTCGCCCACGTCCTCGTGAACTCGTTCCTTTTCAGGGACCCCGTCGCGGATCCTGGCGGCTGGACGACGAATGGCTTCTCCAATGATCCGGATCGATGGCGCGTCGTCAACGAGACCGATCCGGATGGCGCGGCGCACAGCCGCCCGAGTGCGTGGCGGTTCGGCTACGTGGCGACGCTCCTCCCGAATCCCTTGCCTCCGGCGTGGCATATGCTGACGTCGTCCGCGATCAGCGTCACGCCGGGCTCCACCTTCTTGATTTTCTACCACCGGTACGACCTGACGGGCCGGACCGTAGAGATCCTCCCCGTTACCGCGAACGATACGGACGAGGCCTACGTCGAGGTGAGCTACGGCGGGGGACCCTGGATCAAGCTCCTCCGTTACACGGGACGAGACTTGAGTTGGCAAGGCGCATCGCTGAACCTGACCGCGAACATCACGGGCCCGATGACGCTCCAGGTGCGCTTTAACGCGAGCTCGAACGTCATGGGGAAGGCGGGCGGCTGGTGGATCGACGACGTGATGATCGCCTCCCTCGGGCTGGGTCGCGCCGCCCTCCTCCTCGGATCGGTCGGTCCGTTCGAGGCGCCCGCGGGGGCGACCGCGCACATCGCCCTGAAGCTCGCGAACGTCGGGGACTACGAGACCGACTTCCGTCTCGACGCGATCCTGCCGGCGGGATGGGACGCGAATCTGGAAGGCGGCTCCAGCGGTCTCCTCCGGGGCCGCGTCGTGCGACTCGGACCAGATAACGATGCGGCGCTTCGGATCGCCCTGACGGTGGCGGCGAACGCGACCGTCGGCGCGACCTATTCCACCGTCATCTCTGCGTCCGCGGTGGCCGACCCCACGGCGAAGGTATCGCTGACGATTCAGGTGAAGGCGTCCAGTGGCTTTCCTTGGGAGCTTGTCGTCGCGGTCGGGTCCTTCGCCGCCGCGATCGTGGTACTCGCCGCGGTCGTCGTCCTCCGTCGCCGACGTCGTCCGCGGACCTAGGGCAAAGGATTATTCGCACACCCCGACGTTCCGACGACGTGGCCGTCACGCACGAGCTACTGCGCCGCGGAGCCGTCGAGGAACGGGCGTACCAGGTGAACATCGCCCGTGCCTGCCTGGAGCGGTCCACGCTCGTCGTCCTTCCGACCGGCATGGGGAAGACGGTCATCGCGGCGATGGTGATCGCCGAGGTCCTCCGTCGAAAAGGGGGCAAGGTCCTCTTCCTCGCCCCGACGAAACCCCTCGTCGAGCAGCATGCGGCCTCCCTGCGGAAGGTCCTCGTCGTCGATCGGATCGCCCTCTTCACCGGCGAGGCGACGTCCCCTGAAGAGCGCGAACTCCTCTGGCGGGAGAACAAGATCGTCGTGTCGACGCCGCAGGTGATCCGGAACGACATCCGGG
>WNEL01000863.1_pt1 | contig 13082 bp, 12 predicted proteins | sample 5399991 | NCBI WGS metagenome assembly WNEL01 (sample SAMN13153325, study PRJNA577476) | soil metagenome | isolation source: 20 cm grassland meadow soil pre-rain plot 2 | place: USA:California | collected 2015-09-08
CCACTTGCCTCCGGTTTCCTTCCAGTCGTTGGATCCAGGCATGTGATGTCTCCTTAGAACTGAGGGGCCCGGCGAACCGCCGGGCAGGGCTGTGTCCGCGCGCTATACGTCGGCGCCGGAACGAACGGGAATCCGCCGATCCGACGATACGCTCGCGTACGAACGCATGTCAACGCGCGCTGGGTCAGGTGGCAGACAGATGAGATTTCCTCATAAATCCGTTCGCGAGCCGCTCTCCGGCGAAAGGCCGGCCTGATGCCACGATCCGTTCGACGAGGCCGAGTATAGTTTTCCGTCCGCAGCGCGCGCGAAAACGTCGAGGCGGAATTTCTCCCAGGCGCAGGCGAGCGAGATCCCCGTGAAGGGAATCCAGGCGCCGGTGGAGGGCGAGCGCGGCATTCCCAGGGACTCGAAAACATTCCACCCTTGGCCGTCCCACCAGCTGTGCAGCAGGTCGCCGCGCGGGCCGCGGGCGAAGACGTCGAGCCGCGTGCTGCCTCCACCGCAGGCGGCGGGCGCGCTCGAGATCGGCGCGGCGCGCCGCACCGCGGGATAGACGCAGTCGGGTTCCTGGGGCGACCCGAGCGAGGCGAATGGGCTCCATGCGGAGCCGTTCCACCACTTGAGCAGGAGGTCCCCGGCCGGGCCGCGCGCGAAGACGCCCATGCGGCGGTCACCGCAGTTGCATGCGGACACCTGTCCGGAGATGGGCCCGGGGCTCGTGTTGGGCAAATCGATGCCCCCCAGGGACTCGAACTCGCTGAAGCCTGCCGCATCCCAGGTCGCGTGCAGCAATGCCCCCGCGGCGCCGATGGCGAACACGTCCATTCGCCCCGGCACGCGGCTACACGCACTGGGCGCGCTCGCCAGGCCCAGGGGCGCGCCACCGAGGCCCGCGGGAACACCGACGCACTCGAAGCCGTCCCACTCGTTGCCGCGCAGCGTGCCGTGGAGCAGTTCGCCCTCGGCGCCTCGGGCGAGAAGCTGGATCTCCTCGGGGCCCGTGCTGCACGCCGCAAGCGGCCAGTCCACCGGCACTGGAACTTGCGACCCCCTGACGCGCGCGAGCGGCACCCCGAACGACCGCAGCTCTCCCCATGTATCAACGTCGCGCCGGCGGTGCAGGAGATCTCCCCGGGGACCGCGGATGAACAGCGAGATGGTCCGCTCGGCGGGGGCGGCCACCACCGGTGAGAAGACGTCGTCGGCGACCGGCGTCCAGCGACGGTCTTCGCCTGCTCCTTGCTGACCCATGCGACCGCTCCTTTACGCCGCGCCCTCGACGAGGACCAGGCGCCCGCGCGAGGCTTTCTGCCGCAGCTTGATGAGCGGCGCGTACTCGGTCGAGCGATAGAAGTTCCGCGCCTGCTCGAGCGAAGCGAACTCGAGCACCACCAGGCGCTGCGGCGACCACCCGCCCTCCAAGGATTCGGTTTTTCCTCCTCGCACCAGAAACTTCCCGCCGTAGCGGCCGACGACCGCCGGCACCTGCTTGCGGTACTCCTCGTAGGCAGCGGGGTCCGTGATCTCGATTTCGGCAATCACGTAAGCGGACATCGGTTCTCCTAGAGCAAGAGCCTGGCGGCGAGGCCGAGCGCAGCGCACGCGGCGATGACCGGAATTATGCCGGCCCTGAAGCGGAACAACGCGGCAAAGGCGGCCACGCCGATGACGGCCGAAGGCCAGTCGAAGGGACCGGAGCGCCCTTCGGGCCACAGCACGTGGTAGGCGAAGAACAGCGCGAGATTGAGGATCACCCCCACCACGGCGGCCGTGATTCCGGTCAGCGGCGCGGTGAACCGCAGGTCGCCGTGCGTGGTCTCGATGAAGGGCGCGCCCATGAAGATGAAGATGAACGAGGGCAGGAAGGTGAAGAACGTCGCCACGAGCGCCCCGGCAACGCCGGCCCCAATGAAACCGACGAAGGCCACTACCATGATGAGCGGCCCGGGCGTCGTTTCGCCGAGCGCCAGCCCGTCGATCATCTGCAGCGCGGTGAGCCAGTGATATTGCTCCACCGCCGCCTGGACCACGTACGGCAGCACGGCGTAAGCACCGCCGAAAGTCACCAGCGCCGCCTTGGTGAAGAACCAGCCCATCTGCGTCAGCGTCCCGTCCCAGCCATGGACTGCCGCCAGCGCGCCCAGGACCAGGGCCCACAGCGCCAGTCCGGCAAACCCGAACGCCGAAAACTTTTTCCAGGAAAAGCGTGCGTGCTCGGGCGTCGGCGTGTGGTCATCGATCAGCGCCGGGCCGAAGCTGGCGTGCGCGCCGGCGTGCCCGCCGCCAGAGCTGAATTTCCCGGGAGTGAAATAGCCGGCAATCCCCGCGGCGATGACGATCGCCGGAAACGGCGCGTCGACTGCGAAGATGGCGATGAACGCGGCGGCGGCGATCGTCCACAGCCACGCGTTCTTCAGCGCGCGCGAGCCGATGCGATGCGCCGCGGCGAGCACGATCGCGACTACCGCCGGCTTGATGCCGTAGAACAGCCCCGCGAGCAGCGGCACGTCGCCATAGGCGAGGTAGATCCAGGATAGCGCGATCAGGATGAACACCGAAGGCAGCACGAACAGCCCGCCGGCAACGATGCCGCCCCAGGTCCGGTGCATCATCCAGCCGATGTAGGTGGCCAGCTGCGTGGCTTCGGGACCGGGCAGCAGCATGCAGTAGTTGAGCGCGTGCAGGAAGCGCCCCTCGGAGATCCACCTGCGGCGCTCGACCAGCTCGTGGTGCATGATCGCGATCTGCCCGGTCGGCCCGCCGAAGCTGATGAAGCCGAGCTTCAGCCAGAAGCGCACGGCCTGCGAAAAAGGGATCACTTCAGGGCGGGCAGGCAGGTGTGTCCGCCGCCTTCGAGCGGCACCACCTGCACCGCGACGTGGTAGAGCCGTTGCAGCGTGTCCGCCCGGATCACCTCGCGCGGGGCCCCCAGCGCGAGAACCCGGCCTTCGGCGAGCAGCAGGGCGCGCTGCGCGGCGAGGAAGGCGTGGTCGGGATCGTGAGTGGAAAAGAGAATCGAGATGCCGCCGGCGGCGAGCGCCGCGATGCGCTCCAGCACGCGCACCTGGTTGCCGAAGTCCAGGCTGGCCGTCGGCTCGTCCATCACCAGCAGGCGCGGCTCCTGCGCGAGCGCGCGCGCGACCAGCGCGAGCTGGCGCTCGCCGGCCGAGATTTCCGTGACCGGCCGGTCGGCGAGCTGCGAGATTCCCAGCGACTCCAGCACTCGCGCCGCCACCTCTAGATCATGGGCTCCTGGCATGGAAAAAGTGCCGAGGTGGGCGCTGCGGCCCATCAGCACCATGTCGCGCACGCTGTAGGCGAAGTAGGGCTGGTGGGCCTGCGGAATGTAGCCAGCAAGGCGCGCTATTTCGCGGCGGGGGAAAGATGCAAAATCTTTCCCGTTGAAGAGAATCTTTCCCCCGTGTAGCGGCAAGAGACCCAGCAGAGTTCGCAGCAGCGTCGTCTTGCCGCTGCCGTTAGGACCGAGCACGCACATCACTTCGCCGGCGTCCAGGGCGAAGCTCACGTCGCGCCCGACAGTATGGTGCGGATAGCCGAAGGCGAGCGACTCGACGGCGAGCATCACCAGCTCCGCCGCGACAGCGCGAACAGCCACAGGAACAGCGGCGTGCCGATCAGGGCGGTCACCACGCCCGGCGGCAGCTCCACCGCCGTGGCGGCGCGGCACAGCGTGTCCACCGCCAGCAGGAACGCCGCGCCGAGCAGCATGGCGAGCGGCAGCAGCCTGCCGAAGCCCGGCCCGGCCAGGAGCCGCGCGGCGTGCGGCACGAGCAGCCCGATCCATCCGATGATGCCGCTGATGGCGACAGCCGCCGCGGTCATCAAGGTCGCGGCGCCAATCACCAGCAAGCGCAGCCGGCCGGGGTCGGCGCCCAGGGTGCGGGCCTCGTCGTCGGGCAGCGTGAGCAGGTTGACGCGCCAGCGCAGGAGCACGAGCGGAATCAGTCCTGCGACCGCGAGCGGCGCCGCGACGGCCAGCTCTCGCGGCGCCACGGAGGCGAGGCTGCCCAGCAGCCAGAACGTGATCGCGGGCAGCTGGCCCAGCGGATCGGCGAGCGTCTTGAGCAGCGAGACCACCGCGCCGAGCAGAGTGCCTACCACGACGCCGGTGAGGACGAGCGCAAGCAGAGGATCATGGCCGCGCAGCCGGCTGCCGATCCAGTAGACCAGCGCCACCGCGAGCAAGCCGCCGCCGAAGGCGAAGATTTGAACAAAGATGATCTGCAGGGAAAGCAGCATGGCCAGCACCGCGCCCAGCGCCGCGCCGCTCGACACGCCCAGGATGTCGGGCGACACCAGCGGGTTGCGCAGGATTCCCTGGTACACAGTGCCCGCGGCAGCGAGCGACGCGCCCACGAGAGCTGCCGCCAGCACGCGCGGACCGCGGATCTCGAGCACCACCGCCTTGAGCATGGGGAGGTCGGAGAGCGAAAGCGGATAACGCCCGACCAGCAAGGCGAGCACGACGAGCGCGAGGAGCCCGGCGAGTGCGATGGCGAGCGCGGCAGCGTAGCGGATGCGCTCGATGCTACCAAAAAAAAAAGACGACGGCGCCCAAGTACAATCCCGCTCATGATCAAGCGCATCGTTTTCGCTCTGGCAACCCTGCTGTGCGCCGCCACCGCACAGGCTCAAACAGTGAGGATGGCGACCACCACCAGCACCGCCAACACCGGGCTGCTCGACTACCTGCTGCCGAAGTTTCGCAGCCGAACCGGCATCACCGTGCAATACGTGGCGGTAGGCACCGGCGCCGCGCTGAAGATCGGCGAGCAGGGCGATGCCGACGTGGTGCTGGTCCACGATCGCGAGTCGGAGGAGAAGTTCGTCGCCGCGGGCTTCGGCGTGAAGCGGCGCGACGTAATGTACAACGACTTCGTCATCGTCGGCGCGCCGGCCGATCCGGCGCAGATCCGCGGCATGAAAGACGCCGCCGAAGCGCTGAAGCGCATTCGCGCCGCCGGATCCGCGTTCGTGTCGCGCGGCGACCGCTCGGGCACGCACCTGCGGGAGCTGCAGCTCTGGCGCGCCGCCGGGGTCGAGCCTAGATGGGAGGGCTATTATCTGTCGATCGGCCAGGGCATGGGCACGGCGCTGATCATGGCCTATGAAAAGCGCGGCTATACCCTCACCGACCGCGGCACCTATCTCGCCTACCTGAAGAAGACCGATCTGCAGATCATGGTCGAGGGCGACTCGCGCCTCAACAATCCCTACAGCGTGATCGCGGTCAATCCGTCGCGGCATCCGAGTATCAACCACGCCGGCGCAACCAGGCTCATCGACTGGCTGACCTCGGACGAAGGCCAGCGCGCGATCGCCGGGTACAAGGTCGGTGGCGCGCAGCTTTTCTTTCCTTCGGCGAAATAGGGGCGCATGGATCTGCTCGAGCCGACGCGGCAGGCCTTTGCCCTGCTGTTCAGCGGCGACCGCGAGCTGTGGGGCATCATCTGGCTTTCGCTCTGGGTATCGGTGGCTGCGCTGGCGCTGCTCGCGCCGCTTTGCGTGCCGCTCGGCTTCGTCGTCGCGCGCATCCACTTTCCAGGACGCCGCGCGCTCGTCGTCGCCATGCAGGGCTTTCTCTCCTTTCCCACGGTGGTAGTCGGGCTGGTTCTATACCTGGTCCTCTCCCGGCGCGGGCCGCTCGGCGCGTTCGAGCTTCTCTTCACGCCTGCGGCGATCCTCATCGGCTACATGGTGATCGCGCTGCCGATTCTCATGGTGTTTACGGTGGCGGCAGTGCAGGGCGCAGACTCGCGCATCTACGAGACGGCGCGCTGCCTGGGCGCGCGTCCGCTGCGCGCGATGGGAACCACGCTGTGGGAGGTGCGCTTCGCGGTGACGGCGGGATTCGTCAACGCCTTCGGGCGCGTGGTGTCGGAAGTCGGCTGCGCGCTGCTCGTCGGCGGCAATATCGCCGGCCTGACGCGCAACATCCCTACCGCGATCGCGCTCGAGACCTCCAAGGGCGAGTTCGCGTACGGCATTGCGCTCGGCTTCGTGCTGATGGTCATCGCCGTCGGCGTCAACGTCGCGCTCGCCTGGCTGCAGGGAGAAGGTGGCCTGGAGTGAGCCCGCTCTTCAAGGCCGAGGGCATCGTCAAGCGCTTCGGCGAGCGCGTCCTGTTCGACGCCGCGTCGCTCGAGCTCGAGACCGGGAACGGCTACGTCCTCGTCGGGCCCAATGGCAGCGGCAAGACGACCTTGCTGCGCGTGCTGGCGGGCCTGGACTCTGCCCAGGAAGGAAAACTTGTCTACCGGGCGCGCGAGGCCGCCGCGGCAGGCCCGTACCCGGAACCCTGGCGCCGCGAGATCGTGTACGCGCATCAGCAGCCTTATCTTTTCAGGACGAGCCTTGCCGACAACGTGGAATATGGGCTCGCGCGCCGCGGCATGGCGCGCGAGCGCCGCGCCGCCCTGGCCGCCGAAGCCCTCGCCTGGGCCGGGCTTGCCGCGCGCCACGGCGTGCCGCCGCACCGGCTTTCCGGCGGCGAGAAGCAAAGAGCGGCGCTGGCGCGCGCCAAGGTGCTCAACCCGGTGCTGCTCCTGCTCGACGAGCCGACCGCCAATCTCGACGGCGAGGCGCGCGCGCAGGTGCTCGAGCTGGTGCGCGCGCTCATCACCGAGAGCCATACCGTTCTCATCGCGACGCACGATCCGGAGATCATTCGCCTCGCCATCCTCACGCGCCTGCGGGTCAGCGCGCAGCGCATCGAGGTGGCCGAGTAACCGGCAGGGGAATGGTCCTAGAATCCGCCACCATGAAGATCTTCGGTTTTGCCGGCTGGTCGGGCAGCGGCAAGACCACCCTCATCGAGAAGCTGATCCCGCGCTTCGTGCAGCGCGGGCTGCGCGTGTCGCTGATCAAGCACGCGCACCACACGTTCGACGTCGACCAGCCGGGCAAGGACTCCTGGCGCCACCGCCACGCCGGCGCGGCCGAAGTCCTCGTCACCTCGTCGCGGCGCTGGGTGCTGATGCACGAGCTGCGCGGCGCGCACGAGCCGGCGTTCGAGCAGCAGCTCGAGCGCCTTTCGCCCTGCGACCTGCTGCTGGTGGAAGGGTTCAAGTTCGCCGCCATCCCCAAGCTCGAAGTCTGGCGCGCCGCGACCGGCGAGGCGCTGCTGCATCCGAACGATCCGCATATCGTCGCCGTCGCGAGCGATGAGCGCATCGAGACCAAGCTGCCGTGGCTGCACCTGGATGATCACCCGGGAATCGAGAACTTCATCGTCAAATACCTGAAACTCGCATGAACAAGAACCTGCTGTCCGTAGACGAGGCACTCGAGATCTTGCTTTCCCATTCGAAAGTAGTGTCCGAGCTGGAAGAAATTCCGACGCTGGAAGCGACCAGCCGGGTCCTCGCGCGAGCGCAGCGCTCGACGATGGACGTGCCGCCGATGGACAACAGCGCCATGGACGGCTACGCGGTGCGTACCATCGACGGGACGAGGCTGCGGGTCGCCCAAAAGATCATGGCGGGTTCGACTGGAAAACCCCTGCAACCCGGCACGGCGGCGCGGATTTTCACCGGCGCGCCGATCCCGCCGGGCGCCGATGCGGTAGTGATGCAGGAGCACTGCGAGGTTCGCGGCGACGAAGTGCTGATCAACAAAGCGCCCAACGCGGGCGACTGGATCCGGCTTGCCGGCAGCGACGTGCGCAAAGGCGGGGAGATCCTCCCCGCGGGGAAACGGCTGCTCCCGCAGGACACCGGGCTGGCGGCCTCTGTCGGCATCAAGACCCTTCCTGTTTTCAGGAGAATCAAACTCGGGCTTTTCTTTACCGGCGACGAGCTGGTCATGCCGGGAGAGCCGCTCGCGCCGGGGTGCATCTACAACTCGAACCGCTTCACGCTGCGCGGGCTCGCCGAAGTGTTCGGCTGCGAGGTGCGCGACTACGGCATCGTTCCGGACAGCCTCGACGCGACGCGCGAAGTCCTGAGGCGCGCAGCCGCGGAATGCGACCTCATCGTCACTTCGGGCGGCGTTTCGGTCGGAGATGCGGACTACGTCAAGCCCGCGGTCGAGGCGGAGGGGGCGCTGCTCATGTGGAAGATCGCCATGAAGCCCGGGCGGCCTCTTGCCTTCGGCAGGGTACTGAATTCCTCATTCATCGGCTTGCCGGGCAATCCAGTCTCCAGTTTCGTCACTTTCTTGATTTTCGTCCGGCCGTTTCTCCTCAAGACCCAGGGCGCGACCGACGTCCTGCCGCGCGCGGTGGGGGCGCGCGCGGATTTTGCGTGGCCGCAGCCCGATGCCCGGCAGGAGTTCCTGCGCGTAAAATGGAACGCGCAGGGCGGGCTGGATCTCTATCCGACGCAGGATTCGGCGGTGCTCACCTCCACGGCGTGGGCCGACGGCCTGGTCGACAACCCGCCGCATCACGCGATCAGGAAGGGCGACATGGTTCGCTTCCTGCCTTATTCGGAGCTGTATCGGTGAAAGTGACGGTGCGTTTCTTCGCCAGCGTGAAGGAGCAGCTCGGCAGGGAGCTCGAGGAAATCGAGGTGCCGGCCGGGATCTCGACGGTGGGCGGCCTGCGCGCCCACCTGCGCGCCCGCGGCGGCCGGTGGGCGGAAGTCCTGGCCGAGACACGGCGCGTGACCGCCGCGGTGAACCAGGACATGGTGAAGCCGGGCGCGGCGATCAAGCCCGGCGACGAAGTGGCGTTCTTCCCGCCGGTGACCGGGGGCTGATTGAAGATTCTCGTTCAACAAGAGGATTTTGACGTCGGCCTTGAAATAAAGGCGTTGTCAAAGAACCCCAGCATCGGCGCAGTGGCGAGCTTCGTCGGCGTGGTGCGCGAAGTGGCGATGACGCTCGAGCACTACCCGGGGATGACCGAGAATTCAATAAGGAAAATTGCCGAGGAAGCGCGTTCCCGCTGGCAGGTGATCGACTGCACGGTGATCCATCGCTACGGCGATCTCCGGCCGAACGACCAGATCGTGCTCGTCGCGGTGGCCAGCGCTCACCGCGGCGAGGCCTTCGCCGCGTGCGAGTTCATCATGGATTATCTCAAGACCCGCGCCCCGTTCTGGAAAAAGGAGCACGCGGCCGAAGGCTCGCGCTGGGTCGAGGCGAAATCCTCGGACGACGACGCGGCCGAGCGCTGGCGGCTCAGGCAGGGCGCAACGAAGCCCTGAGCTCGGCGAGCTCGCTCTCGCCGAGCGTCTCCTTCTCGAGCAGCTTCTGCGCCCAGCGCTCCAGCGCGGCGCGCTCGCGCGTGAGGATCGCCTTGGCTTTCTCGTAGACGGCGTCGACGATGTCGCGCACCGCGATGTCGATCTCGCGGGCAGTGGCCTCGCTGTACTCGCGATTTTTCTGAAAAGGCTGAGCGCCCAGAAAGGCAGCGGGCTGCTCCTCGTACGCGATGTGGCCGAGCGACTCCACCATGGCGTAGCGCATCACCATGCTGCGCGCGATGTCAGTCACCTTGGCGAGGTCGTTCGCCGCGCCGGTCGACTGGTGCCCGAAAATCACCTCCTCGGCCGCCCGCCCGCCGAGCAGCACCGCCATCTTGTTCTCGAGCTCGCTGCGGGTCATCAGGAAACGGTCCTCGGTCGGCCGCTGGATCGTGTAGCCCAGGGCGCCGACGCCGCGCGGGATGATCGAGATCTTGTGGACCGGATCGGTGCCGGGAAGCGCCATGGCGACCATCGCATGGCCCATCTCGTGGTGCGCCACCACCCGGCGCTCGGTCTCGTTCAGCACGCGGTTCTTCTTCTCGAGGCCGGCCACCATGCGCTCGATCGCCTGGTTGAAGTCCTCGAGCGTCACCGCATCGGCGCCGCGGCGCGTCGCAAGAAGCGCCGCCTCATTGACGAGGTTGGCGAGATCGGCGCCGGAGAACCCCGGCGTGAGCGCCGCGATCTTCTCCAGGTCCACGTCCGGGCCGAGGCGAATCTTCCTAGCGTGCACCTGCAGGATCTGCAGGCGTCCCCTCTTTTCAGGGCGGTCGACCAGCACCACGCGGTCGAAGCGCCCGGCGCGCAGCAGCGCCGGGTCGAGGATCTCCGGCCGATTGGTAGCCGCGATCAATACCAGGCCGGTACTCGGGTCGAACCCGTCCATCTCGACCAGCAGCTGGTTCAGGGTCTGCTCCTTCTCGTCGTGCCCGCCGAATCCGGAGGCGCCGCGCGCCCGGCCAAGCGCGTCGAGCTCGTCGATGAAGATGATCGCCGGCGCCTTCTGCCGCGCCTGCTCGAACAGATCGCGGACTCTCGCGGCGCCGACGCCTACGAACATCTCGACGAACTCCGAGCCCGAGATCGAGAAGAACGGCACGCCCGCCTCGCCAGCGACCGCGCGCGCGAGCAGCGTCTTGCCGGTTCCGGGCGGGCCGACGAGCAATACGCCTTTCGGCACCCGGGCGCCGAGGCGGCCGTACTTCTTCGGCTCCTTCAGGAACTCGACCACCTCCTGCAGCTCGGCCTTGGCCTCGTCGACGCCGGCCACGTCGGCGAACGTCACCCCGGTCTTGTTCTCGACATAGATCTTGGCGCGGCTCTTGCCGATGCTCATGAAGCCGCCGCCGAGCCCCTGCGAGCTCGCCATGCGCCGGGCGAGCAGGTACCAGACGCCGAAGAAGATCAGCGCCGGCAGGATCCAGGAGAGCAGGTCGCGCACGAAGGTGCTCTCGTAGACGCGGGTGTACTTGACGTCGTACTTCGACAGCCGCTCGGCGAGGTCCGGCGGTACCAGGTTAGCGACGGCAACCGTCTTGCCGCCTTCGGCGGATTTGAGCTTGCCGGTGATGCGCTGGTCGGAGATCACCACCTCGTCGATGCGGTGCTCGGCGAGCAGCTTCTCGAACTCGCTGTAGGGCACCACTTCGACGGTCTGCACCCGCTGCCACCATTGCTGCAGCGCCAGCATGGCGATCAGCGCAAACAGCAGGTAGGCGAGGTTGAACTGGGCGCGTCGCTCCATGGCGCTATTGTGCTAGCAAAAACCCGCTTGAATGTGTCCCGGCAGCCCCCATCTCGGCTACAGCCGTAACAGGATGGCCATAGGGATCAAGACGATGCGTTTCGAAAAGTTCACTACCAAGCTGCAGGAGGCCCTCGCCGAGGCGCAAAGCAATGCGCTGGGCCAGGACCGCCAGTACATCGAGCCCCAGCACCTGCTGCTCGCCCTCCTCAACCAGGAGGACGGCGGGGTGGCCGGGCTTATCAGCAAGGCGGGCGGAAATCCGAATGCTCTGAAGAAGGCTCTTTCCGACTCCATTGCGCGCCTGCCCAAGGTGGAGGGCACCCCCGGCGAGGTGATGGTGTCGCGCGACCTCGCTCAGCTCCTTAACGTCGCCGACAAGGAAGCGCAGAAGCGCGGCGACCAGTACATTGCCTCGGAGCTGTTCCTCCTGGCCGCCGCGGCGGACAAGGGAGAGACCGGAAGGATCCTGAAGTCCGCCGGGGTTGCCAGGCAGTCGCTTGAGAAGGCCATCGAGCAGGTCCGGGGCGGGGAAGCGATTTCTTCCCAGAGCGATGAGGGGCAGCGCCAGGCTCTCGCGAAGTACACGCTCGACCTGACCGACCGGGCCCGCCAGGGCAAGCTCGACCCGGTCATCGGCCGCGACGACGAGATCCGCCGCTGCATCCAGATCCTGCAGCGCCGCACCAAGAACAACCCGGTGCTGATCGGCGAGCCGGGCGTCGGCAAGACCGCGATCGTCGAAGGCCTGGCGCAGCGCATCGTCAACGGCGAGGTGCCCGAGAGCCTGAAGAACAAGCGCCTGCTGGTGCTCGACCTGGCGGCGCTGCTCGCCGGGGCGAAGTACCGCGGCGAGTTCGAGGAGCGCCTCAAGTCGGTGCTGAAGGAGCTGGCCAGGGACGAGGGCAGCACCATCGTCTTCATCGACGAGCTGCATACCATGGTCGGCGCGGGAAAGGCCGAGGGCGCGATCGACGCCGGCAACATGCTGAAGCCGGCCCTGGCGCGCGGCGAGCTGCATTGCATCGGCGCCACCACGCTCGACGAATACCGCAAGCACATCGAGAAGGACGGCGCGCTCGAGCGCCGCTTCCAGAAAGTGCTGGTCGGCGAGCCGAGCGTCGAGGCGACCATCGCCATCCTGCGCGGGCTGCAGGAGCGCTACGAGGTCCACCACGGCGTCGAGATCACCGACCCGGCGATCGTCGCCGCGGCCGAGCTCTCGCAGCGCTACATCACCGACCGCTTCCTTCCCGACAAGGCGATCGACCTGATCGACGAGGCGGCGGCGCGCATCAAGATGGAGGTCGACTCGAAACCCGAGGCGCTCGACCGCCTGGAGCGGCGCCTGATCCAGCTGAGAATCGAAAGGGAAGCGGTGAGGAAGGAGAAGGACGAAGCTTCCAAAAAGAGATTAGCCCTCATCGAAAGCGAGATCGCCCGGCTCGAAAAGGAATACGCCGACCTGGAGGAAGAGTGGAAGGCGGAGAAGGCCGCGCTGCAGGGCGCCCAGCACATCAAGGAGGAGATCGAGAAGCTCAGGCTGCAGATGGAAGAGGCGCGCCGCAAGGGCGACTGGCAGAAGATGTCGGAGATCCAGTACGGAAAGATTCCACCGCTTGAAGCTCAACTGAAACAGGCCGAAAAAAAACCTGACTCGAAAAAGCCCGGGTTGCTGCGCACGCAAGTCGGCGCGGAAGAGATCGCCGAGGTGGTGTCGCGCATGACCGGCATCCCGGTCGCGAAGATGATGCAGGGCGAGCGCGAGAAGCTGATCAGGATGGAAGACAAGCTGCACGAGCGCGTCGTCGGCCAGGACGAGGCGGTACGGCTCGTGTCGGACGCGATCCGGCGCTCTCGCTCCGGATTGGCCGATCCTAACCGGCCCTACGGCTCATTCCTGTTTCTCGGACCAACCGGCGTCGGCAAGACCGAGCTCAGCAAGGCGCTCGCGGCATTCCTGTTCGACTCGGAGGATCACCTGATCCGCATCGACATGTCCGAGTACATGGAAAAGCACTCGGTCTCGCGCCTGATCGGCGCGCCGCCGGGCTACGTCGGCTATGACGAGGGCGGCCAGCTCACCGAGCAGGTCCGGCGCAAGCCCTATTCGGTGATCCTGT
>WNEL01000864.1_pt1 | contig 13074 bp, 8 predicted proteins | sample 5399991 | NCBI WGS metagenome assembly WNEL01 (sample SAMN13153325, study PRJNA577476) | soil metagenome | isolation source: 20 cm grassland meadow soil pre-rain plot 2 | place: USA:California | collected 2015-09-08
GCGCTGCGGCCCCTCGACCCACACGAGGGTGTGCTTGAGCCAGTTACGGTCGTCGCGCTGCGGGAAATCCTCGCGGGCATGCGCGCCGCGGCTCTCGGTGCGATTCGCCGCCGAGTGGATGGTGGCCGTGGCCTGCAGCAGCAGGTTCTCGAGCTCGAGCGTCTCGATGAGATCGGTGTTCCAGACGAGCGAGCGGTCGGTGATGCGTACGTCGGCGAAGGAAGCGAAAGTCGCCCCGATCCTCTGGATCCCCTGCGCCAGGCTCTCGCCGCTGCGAAATACCGCCGCATCCAGCTGCATGGCCTTCTGCATCTCCAGGCGGATCGTGGCGGTTGAGCGCGCCCCGTTGGCGTTGCGCAGCCGATCGAGTCGCGCCACCGCCGCCTGCCCGGCATCCGCGGCCCAGGGGCGGTGGCGGCTGCCGGGTTTGACGGTCTCGGCACAGCGCCGCGCCGCCTCGCGTCCGAAGATCACCAGATCGAGCAGCGAGTTGGACCCTAAGCGATTGGCGCCGTGCACCGACACGCAGGCCGCTTCCCCCACCGCCATGAGCCCGGGGACGACGCTGTCCGGATCGCCATCCTTGGGCCGCACCACCTCGCCGCGGTAGTTGCAGGGGATGCCCCCCATGTTGTAGTGCACCGTCGGCTGCACCGGGATGGGCTCGCGGGTGACGTCGACGCCGGCGAATATGCGCGCCGTTTCCGCGATTCCAGGCAGGCGCTCGTGAATGACGCCCTCCCCCAGGTGCTCCAGGTGCAGGGCGATGTGATCGTGCTCGGGGCCGACACCGCGCCCCTCGCGCATCTCCACCGTCATCGCCCGGCTCACCACGTCGCGCGAGGCGAGATCCTTGGCGTTGGGCGCGTAGCGCTCCATGAAGCGCTCGCCCTTTGAGTTGGTGAGATAGCCGCCCTCGCCGCGCGCCCCTTCGGTGATCAGGCAGCCCGCCCCGTAGATGCCGGTGGGGTGAAACTGCACGAACTCCATGTCCTGCAGCGGCAGCCCGGCGCGCAGCACCATGGCGTTGCCGTCGCCGGTGCAGGAGTGCGCCGAGGTGCACGAGAAATAAGTGCGCCCGTAGCCGCCGGTGGCGAGGATGGTCACGTGCGCGCGGAAGCGGTGCAAGGTGCCCTCGCCAAGATCGAGCGCCACCACGCCGCGGCACGCGCCATCCTCCATGATCAGATCGATCGCAAAGTACTCGATGAAGAAGGTCGCGGCGTGGCGCAGCGACTGCTGGTAGAGCGCGTGCAGCATCGCATGCCCGGTGCGGTCGGCCGCGGCGCAGGTGCGCTGCGCGACGCCCTTGCCGAAGTGCGTGGTCATGCCGCCGAAGGGACGCTGGTAGATGCGGCCGTCTTCGGTGCGCGAGAACGGCACCCCGTAGTGCTCCAGCTCGATCACCGCCGCCGGGCCCTCCTTGCACATCAGCTCGATCGCGTCCTGGTCGCCGAGCCAATCCGAGCCCTTGACGGTGTCGTACATGTGCCAGCGCCAGTCGTCCTCACCCATGTTGCCCAGCGCCGCGCTGATTCCGCCCTGTGCAGCCACGGTGTGGCTGCGCGTCGGAAAGAGCTTGCTGATGCAGGCGGTCGACAGACCGCTGGCGGCAAGTCCCAGCGTGGCGCGCAGGCCCGCGCCTCCCGCCCCGACGACGATGACGTCGTAGCTGTGATCGATGAACTCGTAGGCGCTCATGGCGCCGCCCCAAAAGCCACCTTGAGGACGGCAAACACGCCGGCCGCCGCGATCAGCGTATGCACGAACAGCACGCTGACGAGGGTCACGGTCCGCGCCGCTGCGCCGTGAACATAGTCCTCCACCACCACGCGCACACCCAGCTGCGAGTGCCAGGCGCAAGTCAGCACCAGGAGAATGAGCAGCAGCGCCGTCCAGCTGCCGCTCATCCAGGCGACCACGGTCGCATGGTCGAACGACGGCAGCGACAGGAGCGACACCACGAACCAGACCGACAGCGGCACCAGCGCCACCGCGGTGAGGCGCTGCACCCACCAGTGCTGCACGCCGGACTTCGCCGAGCCCACGCCCAGCACCTTGCCCAGGGGGCTGCGCAGGCTCACGGGGCGCGCGCTCCGGCGAGCCACGCGCAGTAGCCGATGAGCAGCGTGAGGGCGATGCTGAGGGCGACCACCAGCCACGCGCTGCGCTGCGCCTGGGCGCGCTCCAGTCCCCGTCCGGTGTCCCACACGAGGTGACGGATGCCGGCGACCAGGTGATAGCAGAACGCCATGATGAGAGCCGCATACACCGGCTTCATGAGCGGCCCCGACAGCCACCGCGCCGCGCGCGCCTGAGCGTGCGCCCCGCTGGCCACCGCCATGAGCCAGTACACCAGCAGCAGCAGCCCCACCGACAGTGCGAGCGCGGTGCAGCGGTTCAGGATGGAAGTCGTCAGGGTGTACTTGAACTGGTACACCGACAGGTGAGGCGATAGCGGCCGCGGCGGCATAGACTAAAAATCAGGCCCCGCGGGGCGGGCGAGCTCGCGCGGCCGTGGGGCGCTGGCGTCGCCGGCCGCGCTTGCGCTCGGCGCTGTGATGCCGGGGGCGGGAGGGTCAGCGGGCGGGTTGGAAAAAGCTGCGCCTGGGTTCTTGCGATGCGGCGTCGGCATACCCATTAAGTCTGACAGAATTCGCAGCCGGCAGCCATGTAAAAGCCAAGGGAAAACAACGGTCAACTCCATGTGCAGCGAATGGAATTCGGTCCCGCTCGACTCTCTCGGGGTGCTGTGCGTGCGCGGCGCGGACGTGGTGTCGTTCCTGCAGGGACAGGTGTCGAACGATGTCGCGCTGCTCGGACCGGAGCGCTCGCTGCTGGCCGGCTATCACAACCCGCAGGGTCGCGTGATCGCACTGCTGCATCTGGTGCAGGCCACGGCGCACGAGGTGCTGGCCATCCTGCCGCGTGAGCTCGCCGCGCCCACGGCGAGCCGGCTCGCGAAATTCATTCTGCGCGCGAAGGTGAGCGTGGCAGATGTGTCGGCGAGCTGGCAGGTCACGGGTGTGGTGGCGCCCGAGTCGCCGGCCGGGCCCCCGCCGCCGTTCGCGGGCTTGCCGCAGGCCCTGAACGCCACCGCGCGCAGCGGCGACTCGTTCGCGCTGCGCATCGGCGCCCAACCGCCGCGCTGGCTGCTCATCGCGCCGCTCGCTGCCGCTTCCGCTGCGCAGCCTGCCGGAGCGCCGCCGCACTGTGAACCCGCGCCCCCGCAGGCCTGGCAACGTCTGTCGGTCGCCGCCGGCGAGCCCGAAGTCTTCGCCGCGACTTCCGAGGAGTTCGTGGCACAGATGCTCAATCTCGACGTGCTGGGCGCGATCGCCTTCGACAAGGGCTGCTACACCGGCCAGGAAGTGATCGCACGCGCTCACTACCGCGGGCGCGTCAAGCGCCGCCTGCAGCGCTTCGTGAGCCATACCCCGCTGCGGCTGCAACCCGGCGATACGGGCGCGCTGAACGACGGCCGGGCATTCAAGGTCGTGAACGCCGTGGCGCTTGCGGACGGGCGTTGCGAGTTTCTCGCCGTGGCGCCCTGCGCCGGCGAGGACTGCGCCGCGGGCAGGCCGCAGCCGCAGGCCGAGCGCGCGCGGGTGATCGACGCGCAGCAGCTCGCGCTACCCTACTGCCTGCCCCCTTGAAGGTCCCGCGCGGGCAAAGTGCCCGTGGGTCACGGCGCCTCGGGCCTCATGTGCGGGAAGAGAATGACGTCGCGGATCGAGGGCGAGTCGGTGAAGAACATGACCAGCCGGTCGATACCGACCCCGAGGCCGGCGGCGGGCGGCATGCCGTACTCGAGCGCGCGCACGTAGTCGGCGTCGTAGAACATCGCTTCCTCATCGCCCTGGTCCTTGCGGGCCGCCTGGGCGCGGAAGCGCGCCGCCTGCTCCTCGGGATCGTTGAGCTCGGAGAAGCCGTTGGCGATCTCGCGCCCGGCGAGAAAGAACTCGAAGCGATCGGCGATGAACGGATCGGCATCGTTGGGTCGCGACAGGGGTGACACCTCCACCGGGTAGCCGTACACGAAGGTCGGATCCAGCAGCGCGCTCTCGGTCTTCTCGAACAGCGCGACCTGCAGCTTGCCGGGGCCGTCTTCGCGCTCGACCTTGATGCCGTGCTGCTCGCAGCGTTTGCGCAGGTAAGTGAGGTCGCGCAGCGACAGCGGATCGACCCCCGGGCTGTGCTCGATGATGGCCTGCTCGAGGGTGAGCCGCCGGAAGGGCTTACCCAGATCGTAGGCGCGCCCCTGGTAGGTGAGCGGCTGCGAGCCGTGCAGCGCCTCGGCCAGCCCGCGGGTCGCCTTCTCGATCCAGTCCATGAGGTCACGGTAGTCGGCGTACGCCAGGTACAGCTCGAGCATCGTGAATTCCGGGTTGTGCTGCGTCGACAGCCCCTCGTTGCGGAAGTTGCGGTTGATCTCGTAGACGCGCTCGAGCCCGCCGACGATCAGGCGCTTCAGGTACAACTCCGGGGCGACGCGCAGGTACATGTCCAGATCGAGCGCGTTGTGATGCGTGCGGAAGGGGCGCGCGCTCGCGCCGCCCGGGATCGGCTGCATCATCGGAGTCTCGACCTCGAGAAAATCGAGCGCGTCGAGAAAGTCGCGCAGGTAGCGCACCAGGCGGGCGCGGGTGCGGAACACGTTGCGGCTCGCTTCGCCGACGATCAGGTCGACGTAGCGCCGCCGGTAGCGCGTCTCGGTGTCGGCGAGCCCGTGCCACTTCTCCGGCAGCGGCCGCAGCGACTTCACCAGCAGCCTCACGGCGTCCACGCGCACCGACAGCTCGCCGCTCCTGGTGCGGAACAGCGCGCCGCTCGCGCCCACCAGGTCGCCGATGTCCCAGCCCTTGAAGGCCTCGTAGGCGGGGCCGAGCGCCTCCTGTTGCAGGTACAGCTGAATCTGCCCCGTGCGGTCGGCGATTTTTCCGAAGCTCGCCTTGCCCATGACGCGCTTGAACATCAGCCGTCCGCCGACCGTCACGTGCGTCGGATTGGCATCCAGCCACTCGCCGCTGCGCTCGCCGAAGGAGGCGTGCAGCTCCCCGGCGAGCGCGTCGCGGCGAAAGTCGTTCGGAAACGCAGCTCCCTGCGCGCGCAGCGCGGCGAGCTTCGCACGCCGCTCCGCGATCAGCTTGTTCTCATCGCCGCCGTCGCCGCCGCCACCGGGCCCCGCAGCGTCCTTCCCCTGTTTCATGTCTTCAAACGCCCGCCTTGAGCGAGGCTTCCATGAACTGATCGAGATCGCCGTCGAGCACCGCGCCGGTGTTGCCCACCTCCACTCCGGTACGCAGGTCCTTGATGCGCGACTGGTCGAGGACATACGAGCGGATCTGGTTGCCCCAGCTCACATCCGACTTGGAATCCTCGAGCACCCGGGCGGCGGCATTGCGCTTGTTGACCTCCAGCTCGTAGAGCTTCGCCTTGAGCATCTTCATGGCGGTGGAGCGGTTCTTGTGCTGGCTGCGCTCGTTCTGGCAGGCAGCCACGATGCCGCTGGGCAGATGGGTGATGCGCACCGCCGACTCGGTCTTGTTGACGTGCTGCCCGCCCGCCCCCGAGGAGCGGTAGACGTCCACCTTCAGGTCCGCGGGATTGATCTCGATCTGGATGTCGTCATCGACCTCGGGCGAGACGAACACGGATGCGAACGAGGTGTGGCGGCGGTTGCCGGAATCGAATGGCGACTTGCGCACCAGGCGATGCACGCCGGTCTCGGTGCGCAGCCAACCGTAGGCGTACTCGCCCTGCACTTCCACGGTGGCGCTCTTGATGCCGGCCACTTCGCCCGGACTCGAATCGATCACCTCGCAGGCGAAGCCGCGCGCCGCCCCCCAGCGCAGGTACATGCGCAGCAGCATCTGCGCCCAGTCCTGCGCCTCGGTGCCGCCGGCGCCCGCCTGGATGTCGAGAAACGCGCTGTGCGAGTCCATTTCGCCGCGGAACATGCGTTTCAGCTCCAGGTGCCGCACTTCGGCCTCGAGGCGCTGCGCGTCGCGCTCGATGTCGCGCGCGGCGCGCTCATCGCCCTCGGCCTCGGCCAGTTCCAGCAGCTCGGTGGCGTCGCCGATACCCTTGGTGGCGCGGTCGAGGTCGCCGACGTCGCTCGTCAGCCGGGCGCGTTCGCGCCCGAGCTCCTGCGCCCGCGCCGGGGTCGACCAGACGGCGGGATCCTCCAGCTCGCGCGCCACTTCCTCGAGCCGCTCGCGCTTGCGGTCGTACTCAAAGAAACCCCCGTAACGAGGTAATACGTTCACCCAGATCCTTGAGTTGGCGCTTGAGCTGATTGACTTCCATAGAGGTCCTGGTAGCGGCGCCCGTGGACCGCGGCGCGCGTGCACCAAAGTGCGGCATGCTAACACCGCGGCGCGCAGCTTAGCGAGCGGCGGGCAGCAGGTGATCGATGAGCAGCTGCAGGCGCCGCTCGCCCTGGTACTCGTTCACTTCCAGTCGGTACACGAGCTGTGCCAGGCCCGCGGGCGGCACGAACTGCGCACCCTCCTCGAGGTGGTTGAAGGCCATCGCATCGAAGGCGCGACCGCTCGCGGGCACCTCCACCCACATCTTCACGTGCCGCTCGGCAATGACGCGCGCGCTGCGGATGCTGAACAGGCCGTCGAAACACGGCTCGGGGAAAGCCTGGCCCCACGGGCCGCCGGCCCGCAGGGCCTGGGCGGTATCGAGCGCGATCTCCGCCGGCGCGAGCTCGCCATCGGTCTCGATCGTGTCGGCGGCGGGAGCGCCGGCCGTCCAGCGGGCCACCTCCTCGTCGAACGCGCGTGCGAATCGATCGAGCTTGGCGCGCTCGAGTGAGACTCCCGCGGCCATGGCATGACCGCCGAAGCGCTCGATGAGATCGGGGTGGCGCGTCGCGATCGAGTCGAGCACGTCGCGGATGTGGATGCCCGCGACCGAGCGCGCCGAGCCTCGCAGGCTCGCCCGATCTGCGAGCGCGAAGGCGATCACCGGGCGGCGCAGGCGATCCTTCACCCGGCTCGCGACCAACCCGACCACGCCCTGGTGCCAGCTCTCATCGAACAGGCATACGCCGCTGCGCTGCAGCGCCCCGGGGCCGGGATCCGCCAGGCAGCGCACCGCCCCGAGTGCCACCTGCTGCATGCGCGCTTCGATCGAGCGGCGCTCCCGGTTGAGCTCATCGAGGCGCGCCGCGAGAGGCTCGGCGGTGGCGAGATCATCCTCGAGCAGGCACTGGATGCCGATGCTCATGTCGTCGAGACGGCCGGCGGCGTTCAGGCGCGGCGCCACACCGAAGGCGAGATCGCTTGCTGTGAGCTCGTGCGCCGGGCGGCCGGCGATGGCGAGCAGCGCACGAAGGCCGGCCACACAGCGGCCGGCACGGATGCGCTTCAGTCCCTGCGCGACCAGCACGCGGTTGTTGGCATCCAGCGGCACCAGGTCGGCGACCGTGCCGAGCGCCACCAGGTCGAGCAGCTGCGCCGCCCCGCCGGTGGCGGGGAGCCCCGCCTGCTCGAGCCGGCGTGCGAGCGCCGCCATGACGTAGAACGCGACCCCGACTCCGGCGAGTGCGCGGCTGCCGAAGCGGCTGCCCCCGAGGTTGGGGTTGACGATCACGTTGGCGTCGGGGAGCAGCACGCCCGGCAGATGATGATCGGTGATCAGCACGTCGATCCCGCGCGCGCGCGCGGCGGCGACACCGGCGTTGCTCGAGATGCCGTTGTCGACCGTGACGATGAGCGTCGGCGCGCGCGCCGCTGCCAGGGATACGATTCCGGGGGTGAGCCCATAACCGAACTGAAATCGGTTGGGCACCAGGAAGCCCACCGCGAACCCGAAGCTCCTCAGGGCGCGCACCATCAGCGCGCTGCTGGTCGCGCCGTCGGCATCGAAATCTCCGATGATCAGCACGCGCCCGGCCGTGCGGTGCTGCAGCAGCAGGTCCACCGCCGCCGCAATGCCTTCGAGCGTGCCCACCGGCAGCAGCCGCGCGAGCGAGGTGTCCAGATCCGCCGCCGAGCGTACGCCACGCGCCGCGTACACGCGCTCGAGCACCGGATGCAGATCCCCGCCGAGCGGCGCGCCTTGCACGCCAGGGGCGCGGCGCACGACCCGCAGCCTCACGCGAAGCCCCGCAGGCCCGCGCGCGGGCGCCGCCAGAACCGTAGATGACTGCCGCGGCGCAGCGTGATACGGGTGTCGTTGGCGATCAGCGTCACACTCGCCACCTCGCCGCGGCGCAGCGCCTCGAGCGCCGGCGACACGAAGCGCGCATCGAGGCGCGCCACGGACCGGGCGAGCGTGTCGTTGGCGTCAGGCTGCAACTCCCGTCCCACCTCCACGACCAGCACCACCCCGCGGGCACGCTCGTCGGGGAGCACCTCCTCCAGCCGCCCCGGAAGAGCGCGGCACAGGTCCGCCTGCAGACGCCACAGACCGCTCACATACGGATCCGCGCCGAAGGCGCGCGGCATGGGGCGCGCCGCGAGGCGCTCGGGCTGCACCGCCCGCCCCTCGGCACCCCACGGCCACAGTGACGTCACCGGCGGCTCGCCGCGGCGCCGGCGCGCCTCGTTCAGCGCCTGCCCGTGCAGCCACATCTCGATCTCGGCCAGCAGGCGCCGCAGGGGCGCCGCGGCGGGCCCCTGAGGCAGGGCCGCGGCGAGGTCCCCGCCCACGCAGCGCGCCGGCTCGGTGGTGGCGACGGCGGCAATGCCGGCGGTCCTGAGGAGAAAATCCCCGCACGACAGCGGCGTCAGGGTGAAGCCGGACACGCCGAAGGTGTCCTGAAAGTCGGCGGCGAGCGTGGCGAGCTCGGCCGGCGGCAGACGCAGGACGCCGCGATGATCCAGAGCCAGGCGCGCAGCGCCCGCACTCAAGTGCAGCGGGGTGGCGATCCACGGCGTGCCGCTCGCGAGAGCGGCCGGACCCGCCGGCGCTACCTCGGCGGCGGCGACGCACGCTGGGGCGGCGCCGGCCAGATCCGCGCGGCCGAGCTCGTGCGCGAGCCACTCGCGCCAACCGTGCTCGAGCGCCGCGCGCTGCCCGAAACGGCCCGCGCTCTCGATTCCCGGGGCGGCCCCCGCTACGGCGGCGGCGCCGGGCGGCGCCCCATTGGTGCCGTGCGGCAGGTACAGGTCGGCGATCACAATGACGATCTCGCGCACCGGCGCTATCGTAACCGCCGCATGCAGTTCACGCTCGAACCGGGTACGCGCGCCAACCTGATCCGAGGCTACTCGGCTGCCGAGATCCGCATCGGCCAACACCGCGTGCAGCGCAGCTGCATCGTCACGGCGGACCGCCTGATCACCGATTGGGAGCCGGAGAGTTTCGCCGACCTGGCGCCCGCTCACCTCGAGGCGATTCTGGCGCTCACACCGGAGGTGGTACTGCTCGGCACCGGTGCGACGCAGCGCTTTGCGCCCCCGGCGGTGCGCGCGGCGCTGGCGCAGCGCGGCGTCGGGCTCGAGGCCATGCCGCTGGGTGCGGCCTGCCGCACATTCAACGTTCTGGTTCAGGAGGAGCGGCGGGTCGCCGCGGCGCTGTTTCTGCGCTAGCGCCCCGGGGCGCTAAGGGTGATCGGCAGAAGACACAAGGGGAGGCTCAACCAACCAAACAATCATTCGAAGCTGACAGACTCGAACAATTGCACTGTTTTTCTTGTTGCGGACCGTTATTGCTCTTGTCGCGACTCCCTCCACCCTGTGTCTTCTGCCGGTTACCCTTCCGCCTTTGGCTGTCGTCGTTAGGAGACAGGCGGCATGTTAAACATGTCGCGGAAGCCGGTGCAAGCTCTTTGAGGGACGAAGATTTTCTCGCGCCGCCTGCTGGGGCCTTTCCCCCATGCGTGCGCAGTGCCCGGGCCTTGAGTTTTGCCGGGCCTTTCCACCGGCACGACTGGAGTAATCAAGAAGTTACGATCCATATGTCACGTAAGTCCTAAGGCCGCTGGCGCCGCAGCCGCGCGCGCTAGCGCGCAGTCTGGCCAGCCGCCGGGAGCGTCGGCGGCAACACCGCGCCTCGCCAGATGCCTCCGGCGCTCCAGGCTCGCCAGGCAAAGCGCAGCCAACGTGCGAGCGCGAGCGCAATCCACAACGCCCAGGCGAACATGATCGTGCGGTACACCCACAGCGGCAGGCTGTATACGACCGGCTGCGGCAGCGTCGCAGTCGCACGATCGACGAACCAGCTGAAGGTATTGCCACCGGAGCCCGGCCCCGTCACACCCATGTCGGGCGAGGCTAGCAGCCCATACCGCACGCCGGAGAAGACGAGGCTCGTAACGGCGAACAGCGTGAGCGCCGCGAGCGCGCACTGCAGCATGTTGAACTGCCAGCGCTTGACATCGTAGGCGCCGCGCCACTGCTCGCGCCAACGCATCGCGAACAGCCATGCGGCCACCGTGACGAGCACCCGCCAGGAGAGAGTCGAGAGCCCCAGGCCGAGCACGAGCCACTCCGAGGTGCGCAGCGGGGACCACGGCCACCGACCGAGTAAGCTCGCTACCACGAGAAACACGAGCAGCTCACCCCAGTACAGAAACGCCGGTCCTACCCCGCCTCCGATCGCCATCAGAGGCCAGCGGTCGGCGGGCAAGGCGAGCGTCGTCATGACGTTGCTCGACGGTGCGCGCAGGTCCACGGTGTCAGGACGTGAGGCCATCGACGTGCCGTCCTTCGAACGCCACGCAATACGGACCGTGTGCTTGCCGGGCAAGAGCGACAAGGGTAGCTCACCCCCGTCAGGCCGAATCTGCGTTGGCTCGCCATCGACCGCCACTTGCGTAACGCTGCCCTCCTTGGGGAGCTGGATCGCATACCGGCCGCCCTGGGTGCTGCGATAGCGCAGCTCGAGTTCGTGTTCCGATGAGTGGCGTCCGATGCGGGCACGCTGGTGCACTGCATCGATGGCGAGTGTCCGACCCGGTACGGCCGGGGGGCGGGTCACCGCGAGCTCGAGTTGCTCGCCGACGCGCGGGCGGTATTCGAACACCCACTGAGCGGCGGCCAAATCCTCCGGTAGCACCGCCGGAAGCCCGATGAAGTCCACGCGCCATTGCGGGCTGACGACGAACCGCCAGACCTCGGCGCGGGCTGGCGTCGCGGTGAGCCGCAGCGCGAGGCGCTCGCTGCGCGCGAGACTCGAGGTCCACTCGCGCTCGGCCTGGCCGGCCGCGAGCCCCGCGAGCGCGACACCGTCGCCTCGGACGTCAAGACCTTCGGTCAGCACCGACTCTCCCGCAACGAGCGGCACGGCCACCGTGAAGGCCGCCGATTCCGGAGCCACGCGCTGCACGCTCGTTGCAACCGACCAGTCGAGGTCGAGCCGGAAATTTCGCACCACGCGCACGAACGCCGGGAAAGCCTCACCGGCTGCCGGATTCGCGGTCGTCGCGGTCGACCCGGCGCGCGGCTGGCGGGTGAGGTCCAGGGCACCGGAGACCAGCCGTCCCGCGTTCACGCCTGCGACATCCCAGCCCACCGCATCGACCGAGATCGTGCGCGGCACCAGTGGAAATGCCAGGTGCACGCTATCGCCCACGAGGCGCCCCTCGATGCGGATGGTGCGTACCCCGCTCTTGAGCGGCACCCACATATCATCGTCGGGCTCACGTGCTACCGTGAGAGTGGAGGCACCGTCGACGGCCACCGAATCGATCTGCCAGCGATCCCCTGCCGAGGGTACGGCCACAGCCAGCAGGGCAAGCGCGCTCGCTTTCAAGTCGATCTGCACCCGATCCGCGCTGACGTGGACTTGCGCCTGCATGATCTCGGCGCACGTCGAAGCGCACGGCGGCGCCTGGGTGAGCCGATCACGCAGCTCGTTGAGCAGTGCGGGATCGGGCGTGGACTGGGCACGCGCGCCATGAGGGGCCGCGGCGACGCACGCCAGCAGCACGGCGCCCAGCGCGCGGCCGGACTTGAGGAATCCAGGTAGTCGCACAGGCGTGCCGAAGCTCTGGCGCGCCAGCCGGATGAAGAACCACGCCAGCGCCGCCACACCGGCGATGCGCCACAGGGCCACCGCGAGCGGACCGAGCACGACGAAGCGAAGGGATTGATCCGGGTCGACCGGACCGGTCCAGCCGAAGGGATGCCCCCCGTAGTCCCACGCGGGTAACCCCGGCCCCGCCTGTAGCAGCGTTCCGGCGGCGTAGCGGGCGAGGTTCGGCTCCGCGGCCGAGGTCGCTCTGCGAGCGCTCACCAGGGCCGGCTCGCTGCTCAGAGTGCCGGCCCGGCCGGCAGCGCTGAGCGCCCGATCCTTGGCGACTTCCCCCCCGATCGCTGTCAGGATGGGCGGCGCAGCCGCTGGCGCTGGCGCTTCCAACTGCCCCGGCGCGGCGCGGGCAAGGGTGGGAGCCGCCCTCGTCTGCGAGTAGGCGCTGACTTCCAGCTGCGGATAGATCGCATGCCGCACCTCGCTCCAGGTGAACGGCACGAGCCCGAGAGCGAGTACCGCGAAACTCACCGTCCGGTAAACACTCGCGACACGCGCGAGTCGCCCCGGTGGGGCGGCGCGCGCCAGGGCGACCGCGGCGAGCAGATTGCCCCACACCCAGATCAACTCGGGAGCCGCCTGGTAGGTCAGAAACAGGCCAAGGCCGCCGAGCGTTGCGGTCAATGGTCCCGCGAGCCAGTACGAGAACACCGCGATCACCAGCACGCCGAAGAGGTTCCACAAGCCCCAGCGGTCGAGCCAGGCGGTCGGCGATACGTCGGCCCCGAGGACGGCGAGCAGACGATGGCCGGGGGGCAAATACAACTCGCCCGACACCTCCTCGAAGCTGTTGGTCCAGCCGGTTGCGGGAAGGGCCCCGTACGGGTGCGCGCTGCGCGCAACGACGCTCAGCTGCACGGAGGGACTGCGCAGCTCGACGCCCGTTTCCCCCTGGGATGCGGAGCTCGTCACAAGCAACGCCTCGGCGCCGCTGCGTGCGCTGGCGAGGCGGTAGGGCGCTCGCATCCCCAGGCGCCAGTCGCGCCGCAGTGTTCCGCTCACTTCGTCGACAGCGGTGAGACCGTCGTGATCGAAGTCGAGCCACAATCGACGTCTCAGGTGCAGCCGGTTCTGGTCCGTGTTGGA